>Ga0209066_10001308_pt1 | contig 33366 bp, 32 predicted proteins | sample All_14_2_FD_187198 | JGI IMG/M metagenome (GOLD analysis project Ga0209066, IMG submission 187198) | Freshwater microbial communities in response to fracking from Pennsylvania, USA - Allegheny Zone_MetaG_DW_15 (SPAdes) (version 2) ... | reverse complement strand
GGTGATGTAGCAGTATTTATCGATGGTCGTGGCCACCACCATGCCGCCGTTTTCACGGTACCATGCAGGGTAATCCGTGCCGCCGCCAAAGAAGGAAATGCGGAAAGGGGTGCGGGTGATGATCATGAGGTGTCAAAACCTATGGCAAGGTGTAAAATTCTTTAGCCGTTTGATCGTATTAGGTACTAAGAACGGCCTGTGGTTGGATACTGAAAATATCCTGCTTTGTCCATCTGGGAATAAAATTATGAAAAATATAAGGCCCGCCGCATTGTTCTGCCTGCGTATTGCCGTGATGCTGGGTGCGCTGGCACTGGTGTTCAGTCATGTAAAACTGGCGGATATCGGGGCTATTCTGGCGCAAACGCCCTTATGGGTGCTGGTGGTGGCTGCGGCCCTTATTCACACGACCCAACTGGCTGCAGCGTTGCGTATGCGGTTTTACTTGAACGAGGCAGGCACCGTGTTGCCGTTACGTGTGGCAATCCTCATGCAATATGTGGGGGAGCTTTACGGGGCTGCATCGCCCGGCGGGGCGGGCGGTGATATTTATAAAACATGGTGGCTCAAACGCTATGCACAGGGCCGCGTGCTCAGTATGGCTAAAATTATGGTGTCAGCCCGCCTCAATGGGGTATGGGCTCTGGGCGTGGTTGCTTGTGTACTGGTGCTTATGGCGCCTGCACCTGCCGTTATACCGCATCTGCCATTACTCGCTTTGGCGGCGATGCTTGCGGGTACTGTGGGTTATGTGGCTATTGCGCGTTTCGCGCTGGGCGAGCCTTTGAAGCGGCAGGCCATGGCGGGCGGTTATTCCCTATTGCTTCAGGTGGCACTGGCATTGGCTGTGTGGTGCATTTGTATCGGCATGAACCTGCAGGTCGATGCGCTGGCCTATGTGGTGTTGTGCCTGATCTCGACCATTATTGCCTTGCTGCCCATTTCCGTGGGCGGTATGGGGGTACGTGAGCTGACGGTGCTTTATGGCAGCCGCATGTTGGGCATACAGGAAGACCACGGCGTGAGCATCGCGCTGATGGTGACTGTCGTCAGCCTGAGCGTACCTTTAGCGGGCGCTATTATTCAAAGCATATGGAAGCATAAACAGGCAGCAGCGGTTTAATTCAGGCGCGTTCTTTTTCAAAGCTATTGAGCAATGTTTCAAGGGCTTGGCGCTGGCGCGCATCAAGCTGGCGAAAACGCAGCAACATTACGCGTTCTTCAGGTGACAAGGCCGGTGCATAGCCCGAGAGATCCTCAGGTTCTATTTGAAATGTACGGCAGATTTTAAGCAGCAATTTTTCTGATAACGGGGTCTGCCCGCGTTCGATTGCGTACAATGTTTCCTCGGGCTCGTTCAGGGCCTTGGCCATCTGTGCTACATCAAGGCCAACGAGGCGGCGGATGGATTGCAGGGGGTGACGTGCAGGGGCTGCGCTACGGTGGTCATTTGACGGGCGCATGAAGGGGGCTGTATTGCCAACCATCGTGGGTGCGCCAATGCCAAATGTATCGGCCCCGCACTGAAAATATTCAGCCAGCGCCAATGCGGTTTTGTAGCCCAGTTCACTTGGTACGCCGCGTGTCAGGTATTGCTGGATATAGGCGTGGTTTTTGCCAATAGCCCTTGAGACGCCAGCCATATCGGCGCCGCGTTCCTCGATCAGGCGGCGCAGGGCCGCCCTGATTTTATCCTGTGCTGTCGTTTTCATCCGTAGGAACTTACCTCTTTGGGTTGCAAGCCGCAAGTTTTAGCCCCATCTTATGGGCCATGGGCTTTGCCGAGGGCATAGAGATCATTAAGGCTGTTGCCGTGAACCTGCCGGAAAATCCGGGGGTTTACCGGATGCTGGGCCCGAATGACGATGTTTTGTATGTGGGCAAGGCCAAGGCTTTGCGCCGGCGCGTTACGTCCTATACGCAGCCCGAACGTTTGTCGCTGCGTATCAAGCGCATGGTATCTGAAACACTGCGGATGGAGATTATCCATACCCACACGGAAGTTGAGGCTTTGCTGCTTGAGGCGAACCTCATCAAGAAGCTTCGTCCGCGCTATAACATTTTGCTCAAAGACGATAAGTCGTTCCCCTATATCCATTTAACTGACGGTCATGATTTTCCGCGCGTTGAAAAATATCGTGGTACCCAGAAAGACGGGGGCGATTATTTCGGCCCGTTTGCATCCAGCATGGCGGTGAATGATACGATTGCCACTCTGCAGCGGGCTTTCTTGCTGCGCAACTGTTCGGACAACGTGTTCAACAGCCGTAGCCGCCCGTGCCTGCAGTACCATATCAAACGCTGCACGGCACCTTGTGTCGGTTATGTGAGCAAAGAGGATTACGCCCTGCAGGCGAGTGAAGCGCGGGAATTTTTGTCGGGCGAGAGCCGCAAGATTATCGAGCGTTTTGCGGCGGCGATGCAAACAGCATCCGATAATATGGAATTCGAGGAAGCGGCCAAGATGCGCGACCGTGTGCGGGCGCTCGCGCATATCCAGCTAAGGCAAGACATCAATGTAAGCGGACTTGGCGATGCCGATGTGTTTGCGCTGGCGCGGATGCCATCACAGCCCGACCAGCCATTAAGTACGAGCGTATGTGTGCAGGTGTTCTTTTTCAGGGCGGGCCAGAATTTTGGCAACAAGGCCTATTACCCTCGTGTAGGTGAGGATGATAGCGATGCGGCTATTCTAAGCGCGTTCCTGCCGCAGTTTTATGGTAGCCGCCCGCCACCCAAAAGTATTTTCCTGTCGCTCGATATTGACGAGAAGGAGCTGATAGAGAAGGGGTTGGCAGAAATGCACAATCTTCGCTATGGCGTTACCATTACGGTGCCGCAGCGTGGCGACCGTGCGCGCGTGATCGATTTTGTACAGAAGAACGCCGAAGAAGCATTGGTGCGCCACTCCATCGAGCGCGCGGGCGATGCCGCTGGGCTTTTGAAGGTGCAGGAGATATTTGGGCTGTATGAGCTGCCGCAGCGCATTGAGGTATACGACAACTCGCATATACAGGGCACAAACCGTGTGGGGGCTATGGTGGTGGCGGGGCCTGAGGGATTCCGTAAAAATGCGTATCGTAAATTCAATATCCAGACCACCGATACAGGCGACGACTTTGCGATGATGCGCGAGGTTATGGCCCGCCGCTTCAAGCGGGCCTTGGAAGAAGGGCAACAGGGCGGCCATGATAATTGGCCTGACCTTTTGCTGATAGACGGCGGCGTTGGCCAGCTAAGCAGTGTTATGGAGGTGCTTGAGGGGCTGGGCATAGCCGATGAGGTTGAGGTTGTCGCCATATCGAAGGGGCCGGACCGTAATGCGGGGCGCGAGTGGTTTCACAGGCGCGGGCAAATGCCCTTTCAGTTACCTATTGATGATGTCGGGCTCATGTACCTGCAGAGGCTGCGTGATGAGGTGCACCGCTTTGCCATTGGTGCCCACCGCGCGCGGCGTGGGCGTGCCATGGTCTCATCGTCGCTGGATGATATTCCGGGCGTCGGCCCTACGCGCAAAAAAGCGTTGTTGCAGCATTTCGGTTCAGGCAAGGCAGTCGAGCGTGCGGGGCTGAATGACTTGCTGGGCGTTGCGGGAATAAACCGGGCGACTGCACAGCTGATCTATGACCATTTCCATGGAAGCTGAAACTAAAAAATTTCCTCCAACACATTGAAAAATAACCATCATAGATTCAGGCGTTTAGGCTGTTTATGTTTATTTTTTGAATGAGAGAAGACGTGTAGAACGCTGTAAAAACTATATAAAAAGCACATAGTTTTAGCTGTGAAAAATATGGGTCGAGAATCTTGATTTTCTTGAAAGACGCGTGCTAGGGTCAGCCCATCGCGTCAGCATCCGGCTTTGTATAGTTTAGGTTTCTTTGTAGGGAAACCGCCGCTTGCGCGCTACATACAACTTAAGACAGGGGTTTAACGCGGTGTTCCATAAGCGAAATCCAGGTGCTCCTTTTCCCGGGGCCCAGAATGAAGGGCAGAGCGCTTCGCCGGTAGGTTCGCCTTCGGCTGCGTTTGTTGCGCCAGCGGCTGCACAACAGCAACCACAAGCACCGCAGCCACAGGCGAATAACGGCTTTGTACAGCCGCGCCCTGCCGGTGTGCGTGAATATGCGTATAACAGCCGCCAGCCGCAACAGCAGCAGGCTCAGCCACATGCGGCTATGCAGCAACAGGCCGCACAGACTTCGAGTAACCCGAATACCAATGCCTCTACACAACAACGCGTCATCACAAACAACAACAGCAACGAAGGACAAGTCATGAGCAACGAAAACAACACAGGCCAAGCCAACCCAACCGCATCACGCCCAATGGATATTCCAGGTACGATGCCTTATGGCCGTCCGATGGCCCCAGGCGCTATGGGCTTTGCCGCAACATCGCACACCGCCGCTTACAATCCATATGGTTCGGGCCGCAAGCTGATCATCGGCGAAGGCATCACCATGTCGGGCGAGATCGAGCATTGCGATCACTTGATCGTTGAAGGTACGGTCCAAGCCACGTTGAAAGACGCCAAGTTGCTGGATATCAGCGAAGCTGGCGTATTCTATGGCACCGTCGATATTGAAGAAGCCACCATTGCAGGCCGTTTTGAAGGCGATATCAACGTCAATGGCCGTTTGACCGTAAAGGCAACCGGCACCATTACTGGTTCGATCCGTTACAAAGAACTGGCTGTTGAAGCCGGCGCTTCGATTGAAGGCTCGCTCTCACCGGTTGGCCCACGTAAAGGTGATGATAACATTGCCGCTGCTGACTTCTCCAAAGGTAAAGCCGTTGCCAAACAGGCACGTGATGCTGCCCAAAAATCGGGCGAGCAACTGCCTTTCGGTGACAAAGGTAACGCTGTATCGGCTGCCCAGTAAGCGGCTCGGCTTTATAGGGGCGGGCAACCATGTCGGCCGCGAAAGCCAGAAAACGTAAGAAATCATCTAACGGCCAGCGCCCAAACGCTGGCCGTCAGGCTTTTGCCCATATGCCGCAGGCCCAGCAGCTGGCGCTGCGATTGCTCGGGCGCGGGTTTTTGCTGTTTGTGCTGCTTGTATTGGCATCGAGCACGATCAGCGATCCATTACAGCGTTTGGTTCAGCAGGGGCTGAACGAGGCTCAGGTAGCGGGGCATATCGCCAGCATGACGGATGCCGATGTGCAGGCGCGGGCTTCGCTTTTGCGTCGCGTGGCCGAGGATGCCGATGCTGTGCGCGGCCTCGATGGCGGAGATTTACAATTGCTGTTTGGCCAGCCCGGTTTGAAACGTGCTGAGGCAGGTGCGCAATCATGGCACTACGTATCGGCTGAATGTGCGCTGGATATCTATTTTGCTCAAGGGGGTGTTTACCCTGTTTATGCCGAGTACCGCCTGCGTGACGGTGCTGCCACTGATGCGCAGAAATCATGCGTCAGATCACTATTTGCCGGTGCCCAGCGTACCGCGTTACTACCTTAACTAGCGTTTGTAACTCACTGTAAACGTGGCGCTGGCTTTGGCGTGTGCGGCCAGCCAGTTGATTGTCGGCTTGCCAATCGCATTCAGCGGATAGGCGGTTTTGTCATCGGGCATGGCATAAATCGTAAACACGTAATTATGTGCGGCTGCCCCTTTGGGCGGGCATGGGCCGCCATAGCCTGTTTTTCCGTAGCTGTTGGTGAGTGAACGTGCGCCGCGCGGCAGGCCGCTATCATCCTCGTGGCCGGCGTGGGGCGCCAGTGATCTTATATTCGCCGGTATATCCAGTACGAACCAGTGCAGCCAGCCGCGGCCATTATCGGCATCCGGGTCGAACATTGTCAGCGCATAGCTTTGCGTATCCGGCGGGCCACCGGCCCATGATAGCGAAGGGGAGCGGTTTTCACTCATGCAGCCTAAAGAGTCATAAGCCATCCATTTCGGTGCTATCTGACCTTCCTGCAATTCGGAACTGGCCAGCGACATGGGCGTGCTGCTGGTTGGTCGAGCGCCCTGAATGGGGGGTGAATCTTCGGCAATATTGTGCTGTGGTTCACCCGCTGTGAGCCACATGAAGAAAATGGTGCACAGTGCCACTGGCACGAAAAACAAGATCACGCGTTTCATATGGTTTTATCCTTATAAAGGCACAAATCGTTGACGGGGCAGGCAGTACATTCAGGCTTGCGCGCCTTGCAAATATAACGCCCGTGTAAAATCAGCCAATGGTGCGCATGCTGCTTGAATGTCGCAGGGATAACACGCTCCAGATCGGCCTCAACGGCATCAGGCGTTTTGCCTAATGATAGCCCGACGCGGTTTGATACGCGCAAAATATGGGTGTCGACCGCGATGGTCGGCTGCCCGAAGGCCATGTTTAAAACCACGTTGGCGGTTTTGCGGCCAACACCGGGTAGCGTGATGAGCTCATCGCGCGTGGCGGGTACTTCGCCGCCGTAATCGGCCAGCAGCTTTTGCGCCAGCAGATACACGTTTTTGGCTTTGGCGTTGAACAGGCCTATGGTTTTTATGCAATTGCGGATGCCGGCTTCGCCCAACGCCACCATTTTTTGTGGGCTGGGGGCAGCGGCAAACAAAGCGGGCGTGGCTTTGTTAACGCCTTTATCGGTTGCCTGTGCCGACAGCACGACCGCCACCAGCAGGGTAAAGGGGTTTGTATAATCAAGTTCGCCCTTCGGGTGCGGGTTATTGGCCTGAAGGCGGTTGAAAAACGATGTGATAGCGGCTGCGGTCAGCTTCGGGTTTTTGGCCATCTCTTTTGGTCGCACAATGTACGGGTGGCGGCAATAGGATGGTAAAAAAAATAACAGATACGGGCTGTTAAGTTAGGCGGCTTTTTCCATCCAGTGATGGGGGATGCCAGCATCCATGAAGCCTTCGCCTTCTACTTCAAAGCCAAGGCGCTGGTAGAACGGTATCGCGTAATCCTGTGCGCCGAGCCTCAGGCGGGTGCAATCGGGCATGGCGGCCTTGATATCGGCTGCAACAGCTTCCATAAGGGCCATACCAATGCCGCGGCCCTGCCAGTTGGGGTGGACGGCGACACGTTCGATTTTGCCGACACCTGGTTTGTAAACGCGCCAACGAGCGGTAGCGCAGGGCTGGTCATCGTCTAACCCCAGTATGTGGCGGCAGGTTTCTTCCAGATCGTCAATTTCATCGTTCACGGCAATATTCTGCCCCGCACCGAATACGATACCGCGCAAAAATACGCAGCGCGCGAAATCGGTTTTATTGTCGGCCAGATGGAAGACGAGCGCCATATTACATGTTGTCTAAAGGGTGGGGGCGTGGGCGTAATATACGGGCCAGCAGCATTTTACGTTTGATATTTTCGTGTCGTTGCCATGCCTCATGGCGGTTTTTTGCTTCCTGCGTACGGCAGACCAGAATAACCGTTTCTTTATAGTTGTCCTCGACACGGACCATAGGGTACACGCCTGCGTAATATTTTTGCAGGATTTCGACGCCTTTTTTGAAGCCTGCATCATTTCTGATATTGCCTACACCTATTGTCATAAAAAACGCATCTTGATCGGAGCCGCGGTGATGGCCGATAGCTGTCTGAATAGCTCTCAGGTGCTTTTTGTCATCTGCAGTTTTTGGGGGCAGCGGGGCGAAGAGGCCGGATGCTTTTTGTGCGAGTGCAGATTGTGACATGGTACGGCCTCTGATTGTTCTGGCCTTGTTATAGAAAATTATCGCGCATGCGTCAATTTTTTCATAACTTTAAAATCACTGATTTTATTCAGTAAGATCATTCCAGAACTCTTTGACTTTCTTGAAGAAACCTTGTGCTTCTGGTGAATTGGCGCTTGGGTCCTTGCCTGCAAATTCCTTGATGAGGTCTTGCTGCTTTTTGCTGAGGTTTACCGGCGTTTCGACGAATAGCTCGATATACATGTCGCCGCGCGCGGCCGAACGCATCATGGAGAAGCCTTTGCCCTTCAGCCTGAATTGCTGGCCTGTCTGGGTGCCGGGGGGGATTTTAACTTCAGCGCGCCCGCCTTCTATTGTGGGCACCTCGATGGTGCCGCCCAAGGCTGCGATCGACATGGCCAAGGGTACACGGCAGTGCAGGTCGGCCGCTTCACGTGTGAACAGCTTGTGGGCTGCTACGTGCATTAATACATAGAGGTCGCCCGCCGGGCCGCCATTAACGCCAGCCTCGCCTTCGGATGTGAGGCGGATACGGCGGCCATGTTCAATGCCGGAGGGAATGGATACTTTTAGGGTCTTTTCCTTGCGTACGCGGCCATTGCCGCCGCAATTGGTGCATTTTTCACGGATGGTTTGGCCCACGCCGCCGCAGGTCGGGCAGCCGCGTTCAATGGTGAAGAACCCTTGGGTTGCGCGCACGCGGCCCGCACCCTTGCAGGTTGGGCAGGTTTCGGGCTTGGTGCCCGCTTTCGCGCCCGAGCCTGTACAGACTTCGCAGGTCGAGAAGGTAGGTACCCGGATTGTCTTTTCGGTGCCTTTGAAGGCTTCTTCCAGCGTGATTTCGAGGCCGTATTGTAAATCGGACCCACGCGTGGCCGTATTGCGCCCGCCGCCGTAAGCACCGCCAGCGCCTTGGCCGCGCCCGCCCATCATGTCGCCGAACATTTCCTCGAATATATCCGAGAAACCGCCAGCGCCCCCGCCGCCGAAATTGAAGTCAAAACCGCCTGCGCCTTGCCCGAACGGGTTGCCACCACGTGGGCCGCCACCGCCGCCTTCAAAGGCGGCTGCGCCGTAGCGATCATATGCGGCGCGTTTCGACGGATCTTTCAGAATGTCGTAGGCTTGGTTGATTTCCTTGAATTTGGCTTCGGCTTTTTTGTCACCCGGGTTTTTGTCAGGGTGTAGCTGCATAGCCAGCTTACGGAACGCTTTTTTGATTTCGTCGTCCGTTGCGGTTTTGGAAATGCCCAGAAGCTCGTAATAGTCTTTTGAATCAGCCATGACTGTTCCTAACCAGAACAGCGCGGCTGTTCAAATCATTTTTACTTACGAACCGGCCAAAAGACCGTTTCAAGGGCACGCAGCCATGCACGGGCCTTTGTACCCATGGGCAGGTTGTCGTTTGTGGTGACAAGGCGCTTATGGACGCCACGGCCCATATTCTTGATTGTTTCGTCATAAGCCTTGCGGGCATCCGGCGTGCGGATGTTGTTATAGGCATCCATAATAGCCTGAAAGCGCAAAGTGGCTTCGCCGCGGCGCCAGTTGGGTACGCGGTCGGGGTGCCATGCCAGCGCAAGTTTTCGCAAGGCTGCGTGAACGTCTTTTTGATCAGCATTGAAGTCGATCCCAAGCACATCATAGGCGGTTACTGTGGTTGTTTTTGCGTCGTGATACATCGGTCTATCCTTTTCAAAGGCCCATAGCTGCCAATTTTCAAATTGGTGGCAGACAGGTGATTCAGGCTTTAGGCGATGCAATAAGCGTACCAAAACGAGGCTCCCCACGGAAAATGCGCGGGAGAGCCTCAAAAATGGCTTAGTGCTTGGTTTTGTCGTCGTCGATATCCGTAAAGTCGGCATCGACCACATCGTCAGGCTTGCCTGTAGCATCGGTCGGCTGGGCATCACCTTCCGGTTTAACACCTGCAGATTCTTCCTGTGCCTTGCGGTACGCCATTTCACCGAGCTTCATGCTTGCTTGTGCCAGCTTGTTGGTTTTTTCGGTGATGTCTTCGGCATTTTCGGCCGAGACAGCGGTTTTGAGTTCGGCAATTGCGTCCTCGATCTGTTTTTTCAGGTCGGCTTCAACCTTATCCTTGAACTCTTCGAGGGTTTTCTCGGTCGAGTGGATCAGGCTTTCAGCACCGTTTTTGGCTTCGACGAGGGCGCGACGTTTTTTGTCGGCATCGGCGTTGGCTTGCGCATCTTTGACCATGGTTTCGATTTCAGCATCGCTGAGACCGCCCGAGGCTTGAATACGGATTGCCTGTTCTTTGTTGGTCGCCTTGTCTTTGGCCGACACGTTGACGATACCGTTGGCATCGATGTCAAAGGTGACTTCGATTTGCGGCATGCCCCGCGGTGCCGGTGGAATGCCCATAAGGTCAAACGCACCGAGTGCCTTGTTGTCGGCAGCCATTTCACGTTCCCCCTGGAAAACGCGGATGGTCACGGCGTTCTGAGAATCTTCAGCCGTTGAGAACACCTGCGACTTCTTGGTCGGGATGGTGGTGTTGCGTTCGATCAGGCGGGTGAATACGCCGCCAAGGGTTTCAATACCCAGTGAAAGTGGGGTTACGTCCAGCAGCAGTACGTCTTTGACGTCGCCGCGCAGAACGCCGCCCTGAATGGCCGCGCCGTCGGCCACAACTTCATCAGGGTTCACGCCTTTGTGTGGCTCCTTGCCAAAGAAGTCTTTTACGACTTCGATGATTTTTGGCATGCGGGTCATACCGCCGACCAAAACCACTTCGTCGATTTCAGATGCTTTGACACCGGCATCGCGCAGGGCAGCCTTGCAAGGCTCGATCGTTTTGCGGACCAGATCCTCGACGATGCTTTCCAGCTTGGCGCGGGTCAGCTTGACGTTGAGGTGTTTCGGGCCTGATGCGTCAGCCGTGATGAACGGCAGGTTCACTTCGGTCTGCACAGCTGATGAAAGCTCGATCTTCGCTTTTTCAGCGGCTTCTTTCAGGCGTTGCAGGGCCATTTTATCGCCGCGCAAATCAATGCCTTGCTCGCGTTTGAATTCGTCAGCCAGGAAGTCAATGATCCGGTGGTCGAAATCTTCCCCGCCGAGGAAGGTGTCGCCGTTGGTGGCTTTTACTTCAAAGACACCGTCGCCGATTTCGAGCACGGAAATATCGAATGTACCGCCGCCCAAGTCGTAGACTGCGATCATGCCGTGGTTTTTCTTGTCGAGGCCGTAGGCAAGCGCTGCCGCCGTCGGTTCGTTGATAATGCGCAACACATCGAGACCGGCGATTTTACCGGCGTCTTTGGTGGCCTGACGTTGCGAGTCGTTGAAGTAGGCGGGCACGGTGATAACGGCCTTGTCGATTTTTTCACCAAGGTTGCTTTCAGCCGTTTCCTTCATTTTCTTCAGGACCATGGCGCTGATTTGCGCCGGTGCCATTTTCTCGCCGTCGATTTCTACCCATGCATCGCCGTTGTCGCCTTTGACAATCGGGAAGGGTGAAAGTTTCATCATTTTCTGGACCTGCGGGTCGTCAAAACGACGGCCGATCAGGCGTTTGATACCCCAAAGGGTTTTATCAGGGTTGGTGACGGCCTGACGCTTGGCGGGCTGGCCTACCAGACGTTCGCCGTCCTTGGTGAATGCGATAATGGACGGCGTCGTGCGCGCGCCTTCGCTGTTCTCGATAACTTTCGGCTTGTCGCCTTCCATGATGGCGACGCAGCTATTGGTGGTCCCTAAGTCGATACCAATGATTTTACCGCTCATATTCAGTCTCCTCTTCGCAAAATCCGTGGACCCAAATGGCATCCGATCCGGTTTCCGTTGGTTTGTATTTATGGCCCTTGCTTATGCTTCGGGCGTCCATATGTGAAGTTGTCGCTTTGACCCTGTTTATCTAGGCTTCAAGCACGGCTTCGTCAACATGTTGGCGCACATATCTACACAAGGAATTAAATCCTATAACGGTTTATTTGTCAAGAGGGGTATAATACGTCATGACACTTTCCATCATCCCCGGGGCGCGCCTGCCCACAAAGCACGGCGCATTCACGCTTGTCGGCTTTGAAGGCTTTGCTGACGGGCAAGACCATGTTGCACTTGTATGCGGTGATATTACCGAAAAACAGGGTGTTCTGACGCGTATTCATTCGGAATGTCTGACGGGCGATGTGTTCGGCTCCCGCCGCTGCGATTGCGGCGACCAGCTTGAAACCGCTTTGGAAAAAATTGCCGCGCACGGGGCTGGTGTTGTGATTTACCTGCGCCAAGAGGGGCGCGGAATCGGTCTCAATAACAAATTGCGCGCTTATGCACTGCAAGACCAGGGCATGGATACAGTTGAGGCCAACCACGCGCTTGGTTTTGCCGACGATCTGCGCGATTTTACGCCCGCGGTGCAAATTTTAAAGGCGCTTCAAGTGCCATCCGTGCAGTTGCTGACCAACAATCCGCGTAAGGTTGATGCGCTGGTAGCCGGCGGTATCGAGGCCGTGCGTGTGCCGCTGCTTTCCTGCGTGAGTGTTGATAATGCGGCGTATCTGCAAACCAAGGCTTTAAAGCTTGGTCACTTGATCCCTGATTCCAAGAACCGCGCAGCTTCATAAACGCGCCAGATATCGGGGCCGACATGCTCGGTCAATTTTAAAACCATGCTGGCTGGTAATGCGGGGGCCGCGATGCCGTTTTCACCAAGTGTGACATTGCCCTCAATCATCAGCACTTCATCAACCAGTTTTGCATCAAGCAATGCTTGTGCCAGCGTTGCGCCTGCTTCCACAAGTATGTGGCTTAAGCCCGCATCGTAAAGCGCGCTTATGGCTGCATGAATATCGAGATGGCCATTGGCGTTAACGGGTGTGACCAACATGCGTGCGCCTGCATCTTCCAGTGCCTTGTTTAATTGTGCGCTCACAACCCATAGCGGGATGCTGTGCGCCGTTTGTGCCATAACGGATGTTGTGGGCAGGCGGCCTTGCGTATCAAGCACTACGCGTACGGGCTGATGCTTCGCGTCATGGCGCCTGTCGGTCAATTGCGGGTCATCAACCAGTGCCGTGGTAATGCCAACCAGTACGGCATCAACCTGCCCACGCCATGCATAGGTGCGCTGCCATGAGGCATCACCCGTGATGGCAGTGCGTTTATTGGGGATGCCGATTTTACCGTCCTGACTATGGGCGATTTTTAGTGTGATGAACGGGCGCTGCTGCGTTGTGCGGCTAATGTGACCACGATGGCTGAAGGCTGCTTCATCGGCCTGCATGCCGACCTGCACGTCGATGCCGGCGGCTTTTAGCTTGGCGATGCTTTGCCCTGCCATGCGGGCGTCAGGGTCGGGCATTGCAATGAATACCGCTTTTACACCCGCCTGTATGAGGCCATCGGTACATGAACATGGTTTATCTGCTGATGCATGGTTGCACGGTTCAAGCGTTACGTAGGCGTGGCTGCCGCGTGCGGCTGAGCCTGCTTTGGCCAGCGCATCCATTTCAGCGTGCGGGCGGCCGCCTTTTTGCGTGACGCCGGTTGCGATGATGGTTTGGCTTATAGGGTCACTCAGTACGCAGCCGACCGTCGGGTTCGGCCATGTCTGGCCTTTGTTGGCTTGGCTGGCCGCAAGGGCTGCCTGCATGAAAGCGTTGTTTGTCACGCGACTTTGGATGATGGTTTTGGCGCGCCTTGGGCGGTCAGCATCTGCATACGGATGTCATGCAGCAAGGGTGTTCCATAGTGATGGGGTGATGTATAGGCGGCCAAATCGTAACGTTCGCGGCGGGTCAAATTCAAATCGGCGGCCGATAATTTATGTTTGTCCATCATGACCTGAATGGCTGCGCGCATGATATGGCCTGTGCGCCACCATGCGGCGCGTATCGCGTCTTCATCGCTTTGTCGGGGCAGGGGGGTGATTTTGGGAGCGGCCATGTAGGTAAACAGCATGGCAGGGCCTGCAAGGCCTTCCAGAACGCCTGCCCAAAATTTTTCACGGCGGTGGGCCGATAGGCGCTTTTTCTGTGCGGCCAGTTCGGCTGCATGCAATTGATCTTGGATAACATCAAGGTAGAGCATGACCATAGCGCCCGAGCCTGATTTATGCGCGTTCAATTTCGCCAATATGGCGGGGCTGGGTAATTGGCCGATGATGCGTGTTGGGTACATACCCCGTTTTTAGCCAAACGGGGTTCGCTTTACCAGTTAAAATCTTTCGAAATGCTAACAAGCGCGCGGCTGCCGCATTTCTCGACGCATTCGTTTTCGTCCAGATCGGTGTCGACATACTGGAGCCCGAAATCAACATCGTAATCGGCCCAGTTGTACCAAAGGCCCAGTGACCAGTCGGCATAGTCGCTGCTGACATAGGATTTTTCGTCATCCACGAACTGGAAGCCCATATGGGCCTTTGCCGACCAAGCGGTTTGGATAGGCACGATGACATCGCCGCCGTAATAGAAGGACATACCTGAGCCGTTGATATAATCGGGCGAGAATGCCCATATGAGGCTGGCGTAGAAAACATCAAAATTATAGCCGCCCGTGAAAGCAAGCTCCGTATAGTCTAGGTCGTCGTTATCGGTGCTGGGGTAGCCTGTGTATGACAGTTTGCCGTCATATTCTATGCCATCAAAATTACCTTTGTAGCCGCCAAATAGAAGGCCTTCGATATCTGCGCCGCCGTCACTCTTCATGTCGATCGTGGAGGCGCCAGCACCTGCGTAAACGCCCGTGATATGTTCCAGCTGTATGCGCCCTTGCAAGGCCGGGTTTTCATCGGACCTTGAGATGCCGCGATTGTTATAGTCACTTACCACTTGCCCCATGCCCGAGACATTAAAGTCTTTGGCGAAAGCAGGGGCTGCGAACAGCGTTAACAGAGAGGCTGTGAGGAGGAGGCGGGTCATGGATTCTCCGGACGGAGTGGGTGATTAACCATTGGTAACGGGATTCGCGCATTTCTGCCAAAACTTTGCTGAAACTTGACGGTTTGGCCAAGGCTGTCTTAATTAGTTTATGGCAAAAAACATCCAGTACACGCCAGCAACCGCCCAGATGTTGACATCGCTGTTTGCACAGCTTGATGCCCATTGGCAGGGCGAGCGTGACGGCATGCTGCGCCCCGGCTATAGCCAGCGGGAACAGGAAGCTTTTGAGATTGTCACCAAGCTTGCTATCGCGCAGGGGCAGGATGTGTACGAAGATGCCATGGGTAACCGCATCTTTATAACCCCTGGTCTTGCGACTAGCCTGCCCATATCGCTCGGCGGTTCGCATCTCGATGCCGTGCCGAAGGGCGGGCGGTATGATGGCCCTGCCGGTGTGGCTGCCCGCATGGCGGCGACCCACATGCTTAATGAGGCTGGTTTTATGCCCGTGCGCGGCTATGCCGCCATTGCTTTCCGAAACGAGGAAAGCCCGTGGTTCGGCGATTATGCCGTGGGCTCGAAACTCGCAACCGCGCAACTGCCAGCCAGCTTTCTGGATAAACCCCGCAAAGACAGCGGGCGCACACTGGCAGCGCACATGACCGAACTTGGTATCGATGCTGCGGCCGCCGCCAAGCATTTGCGCGATGGCACCAAAGCTTTACCGGTTGACCGTATTCATAGTTTTCATGAAGTGCATATTGAACAAGGCCCGTTACTTACGCGTGGCGGGTACGATGTGGGTATCGTGAATGGTATTCGCGGTAATGTGCGTTTCGTGAATGACGCAAAAGTCGTATTTAACGGCGTTGCCGGGCATACAGGTGCCGTGCCGGGGCCGGAACGGGCCGATGCGGTTGCCATGGGCGCTGAATTTGTAAGCGCTGTGCGCCGCAAAATACTGGCATGGAACAAACAGGGCCGTGACGGTGTGGTGGCTTTTCCCATCGCCAAAACAGCGGCCTATGCTAACCCGACCACTATCCCCGATTATTACGAGGTGACGGTTGAAGTGCGCTCGCTTGACGTAAACGTTTTGAAAGACGCGCAGGCGATGATTGTAAAAGCCGCCAATAAAGCTGCTGCCGCGCATGGAGGGCAGGCTGCGATTGAACGTAATAAAATCGTATTTAATAAGCCCGCTTTGATGAGTAACGATCTGATTGCGGCGATGCAGGATTTTACGGCTGATGCAGGTATTAAATCTGCTGTGATGCCGTCTGGCGCTGGGCATGATGCCGCCGTGCTGGCATGGAGTGGTGTTGATTGCATCATGACGTTTGTTGCCCACGGCAATAATGGTGCGAGCCACCGGCCGGATGAAATTCTGGGCCTCATGCCAGAGGCCGCCCCGTTTGCCGTTGGTTCGTGTTTTGCAAAAGCCGTGATGCTGGATGCCATGCATATTATGCGCACATGTGGTGACACGCAGGCGTTGTCGGTGGCGTCGGGTGTGGGGTTTGTTGAGGCGTTGCTGGCCCAAGGCGGGCGCGTTATCTACAAGCAGCCGCGCACTCAAAAAGCAGCCGTACTTAAGGCCAAGGTTTGATTATTTTAGGTTCAGATATGTACTAAGAATCCGGCGTTTGAGGCGGGTGGCCGATACATCGGTTATAACGCCGCGCGTAACGTTTATACCGTTATCATCATAAATGAGTTTGCCTGCATGGGGCGACTTCAGGCGCACGCGCATTTTCTGCTCTATGGTTTTGACGTGGCCTTCCAACGCGATCAATGTCATAGGATCATGCAGGCGAGTAATGCCGTCGGGGGCCCATTTGCGGACATGCTCGAGCATCATGGCTTTAGAAAATTCGGCGCTCAGGTCGCCTGCCTTAAGCGGCGCGATATCGGCCTCGCTCAGGCCCAGTTTTTCAGTGTCGTCAAACGGCAGGATGGTTGCGCGCGTGCCAAATGTTTTCAGTACGCGAGATGCGGCAGCAGGGTCGGCGTGAAAATTGAAATCAGGTGCAGTGCCTGGCGCAAAGCTGCCGCCCATCGCGACTACGCGGCGGATGTGTTGCAGTATCTCGGGCTTGCCGTCATCATCGACCCCAAAAGCGTCGATCAGCTCAGCTAGGTTCGTCAAAGGCGCGCAGCAAACGTAATCGACTTGGCCCAGAGTTTTGAGGTGGGTAATAAAATCGGTTTTCCAGCGGCCATCCATGCCCTTGGCTTCGATGCCACCTGCAGGCAGGCGCACATTGAACATGCCGTTATGGCCGATATTGGCGCGGCGCTGAATTTCAGCGAGGCTTTCGGCGTAAATGGTAATCGGCTCGCTGGCGCCGGCCCAGATGGGTGGGATGCGTTTATCGGGCCTCAGGCCATAACCAAGCGCCACCACATCAAGCGTATTGGCAACGGTATCGCCCAGCTGCTTGTTGCCGTACGAGACCGTGATGGCCGCGATATCGAGATTGTTGCGGATGGCACCCAATATGGTCCATGCATCGTCGCGGCCCGTGTCGACATCTAGAACCACAGGCAAAGGATGCAGGCGTTTGGAGGATGTTTTTATTTGGTGGGCTTCCATTTTTGTCACTTCAGCATCATGCCGAGAACGCGGCTTTTTATAGTTGGTATTTGTGCTGCATCAATATGGGTGCGTGTAATTTCAATACCGTTGGTATCGGGGATCAGTTTGCCCGCATCGGGCAGGTCGGTTTTAACGCGCACACGTATGGTGCTCGTGGGCAGGCCGTGTTGTAAGGCCAGCAGTGCTGTCGGGTCGTGCAGTCGGGAAACATGCTCAGGGATGGAAGCTGCGTGTGCGGCCATGACATCGCGCGTAAAACGCCGCGTGGGGGTATTCGCAGGTAGGCCCTCGATTTCAGGGCCTGTCATGACCAGCGTGCGTGTATCGTCATAGGGCACGATGGTCAGACGCGGGCCGAAGGTGTTGATGACAGTTTGAACGGCGGCAGGGTCAGCCATAAAATTGAAATCAGGTTTTGTGCCGACTTCAAGTGAACCGCCTAAGGCGATCACGCGGCCGATATATTTGGTTATATCCGGCCCTGCGGCCTTGATGATTTCGGCCAAGTCGGTTAACGGGCCACAGCAAATATAATCAACAGGGCCATGCGTGCGCGCCAGTTTTTTCAGATGCTTGCTGAAAGCGTATTCCCAATCAGGCCCTTTGATAATGGCCGGTTGTTTTGCATGGGGCAGGGGTACGTTGAAAAGCCCGTTATGGCCCGCATTGGCACGGCGATCAATTTCTGCCGTGTTTTCCGCGTTGGGTATAATCGGCCCGCGCTCACCTACCCATACTGGAGGCAGGGCCGCGCGGGTTTGATGTGCTGCCAGCTTTAATACATCGAGTGTGTTTTGTACCGCATTGTCGCGGCTGGTGTTGCCGTAGCTGGCAATTACGCTATCGAGGCGGGTATGTGTATTGAACGCCGCTATTAGGGCCCATGCGTCATCACGGCCTGTATCGACATCAAGGATAACGTGGGCCGCTTTGGTAGCAGCGTGCGCTGGCAAGGCCCCGTTAACTGCCAGGGCTGCAAAAAGCTTGAGGAATGTGCGGCGTTCAATGGCCTGCATAAAAAAACACCCGGATTTTTAGATCAGGGTGCTACTTTAGGTAATTTTTTTTAATATGTAAAGTTTAGACCGATTGGTCTAATGAATGGGCGGTGGGCATAGCGCTATCGCCTTTTGCCACACCCACACGGGCGGGGCGCAGTAGGCGGTCGGCAATCATGTAGCCGGGTTCGATCAACTGGATAATCTCGCCTGCGCGTTTGCCGGGGACTTCAGCTTCAAACATCACTTCATGCAAGTTGGGGTCAAACTGGCCGCTTGAGGGGGTGAGTTTGCGGATGGCGTTTTTCTCAAACGTCGCCAGCATCACGCGTTCGGTCGCTTCTACGCCCTGCATCAGGGTGTTCATGAATTCGTTGGTGGCGCGCTGTTCGGCGGGTACGGCCTCAATGGCACGGCGCAAGTTGTCGGATACATCCAACAAATCGCGGGCGAAGCCAGCGACGGCGTATTTGGTTGTGTCTATCTGCGCGCGTTCGGCGCGTTTGCGGGTGTTATCGGCATCAGCCAGTGCGCGCAAAAGTTTGTCTTTTACGTCGGCCAGCTCAGCTTGTAGGCCTGCTAGAGCTGAAGATGTGGCTTCAGGGGCTGCGGTTTCGGTTTGCGGTGCCTGATCTTCAGGCTGGTGGTTATGGGCTGCTTCGGTCATGGGTCTCTATTTAGTCTGTCTTAGGCGGGCAATCAAGGGTTTGGGTTGGGTGTTAACCTATCAGGCGGGCGATGACCTGCGATGTGTAATCGACGATAGGCACGATACGCCCGTAATTAAGGCGTGTGGGGCCGATCACGCCGATAGCGCCTACCACCTGCTGGTTTGAGTTGCGGGCAGGGGCCACAACCATGGACAAGCCTGCATGTTTGAACAACCGGTTTTCAGAACCGATATAGATGCGCACACCTTCGCCTTCCTCTGCAGCTTCGAGCAGTTTTGCCATGGTTTCTTGCTGGTCGAGCAGGTCGATCAGTTTTTGAATGGCGTCCAATTCCTCAATGGCCTTCACGTCTTCCAGCAATTTGGCAGCGCCGCGTACATACAAGTGCCCGCTGCTTTGGTCAGCCACGGCCAAGCCTTGTTCGACCACACGGGTGCTTAGCGCATCAAGTTCGGTGCGGTTGTTGGTGATTTCGGCCGATATGACTTTGCGCGCTTCAGGTAGGGTGCGCCCTGCCAAGCGGTTATTTAGGTAATTGGAGGCACTGATAAGCGCTGCCGCAGGCAATTCGGGCGGCAGGTGCATGATGCGGTTTTCAACACTGCCATCGGCAAATACGATCACGGCAATGGCGCGCAGCGGGTCGAGCTGCATGAACTGGATTTGCCTGACCGCGCGGTCAAGTTTCGGGGTTGCCACCACAGCCGCACAGGCAGAAAGCCCCGCGACCATTTTGCCCGCTTCATCAAACAGGCTTTCGACATTGGCGGTCGCGCGGTTGCCTAACGTCTCGATATGGCTGCGTTCAATGTCAGGTAGCTGGCCGACTTCCATCAGCGCATCGACAAATAGGCGCAGGCCGTTTTCGGTGGGCATGCGGCCTGCCGATGTATGGGGCGCGTAAAGCAGGCCTAAATCTTCAAGGTCAGCCATCACGTTACGGATGGATGCAGGCGAGAGAGAGGTGCCCATGAGTTTTGATAGCGTGCGCGAACCCACAGGCTCACCCGAGGTGAGGTAGGAATCGACAATCAGGCGGAATATTTCCTGCGCGCGGTTGTTCATGTCGGTGATCATGGAATAGATGTAGCGCTAATGGCTCGGTTTGACAACGTTTTGGGCGCTCAGACGCCGCGCCACATGCTCCGCATGCTTGGGGCTTCGCGCGGATTGGCCGCGCGGGTCGGCAGTCGCCACCCTAAAAAGGAAGAAGGGGTTTTAGTTTTGGCTTTTTGGCTGTAATGTGCGCCCGAAACTAAGGAGATACCATGCCCCGCCCATCAGGTCGCGCTGCCGACCAACTTCGCACCGTCGAGCTTACAACCAATGTTTCCATCCATGCGGAAGGGTCATGCCTTATCAAATTCGGCAATACACATGTGCTTTGTACCGCCAGCATTGATGAAAAAACGCCGTCATGGCTTAAAAATACAGGCAAGGGCTGGGTAACAGCCGAATATGGTATGCTGCCACGTGCCACCGGTACGCGCATGGACCGTGAAGCGGCCAAAGGTAAACAGTCGGGCCGTACGCAGGAAATTCAGCGCCTTATCGGCCGCGCCTTGCGCGCTGTCGTGAAGCTGGAAGCGCTTGGCGAACGCCAGATCAAGATCGATTGCGATGTTATTCAGGCCGATGGCGGTACACGCACGGCTGCCATTACGGGCGGGTATGTGGCGCTGGTTCAGGCCATCAACCATTTGAAAAAACTGAATGTGATTGCGGTTGAACCGATTATCGATTCCGTTGCTGCCATTTCATGCGGCATCCATAACGGTGCTGCCGTGCTTGACCTTGATTACGTTGAGGATTCAGCGGCCGAGACAGATGCAAATTTTGTCATCACCGGTTCGGGCAAGATGGTTGAAGTGCAGGGTACGGCCGAGAAAACACCGTTTTCTGAAGAGGACCTGATGCAGCTTCTGGCGTTGGCCAAAAAGGGTTGCGCAGACCTTAAGGCCAAGCAGAAAGAGGCGCTGGGCCAATGAGCGTGATCCGCAAATTTGCCGGCGATACACTGGTACTTGCCACGCATAACCGCGGCAAGGTCGAGGAGCTGAAACACATGCTCGGCGGTCGCATCAAAAAATTGTTATGCGCGGCTGATGTCGATTTGCCTGAGCCTGTTGAAGACGGTGCAACATTTTTGGCGAATGCGTCCATCAAGGCCTTGGCAGGCGCACGTGATTCAGGGTTGCCTTGCCTGGCTGACGATAGCGGGTTGTGCGTGAATGCACTGGGTGGCAACCCCGGCATATATTCGGCGCGCTGGGGCGGGCCTGAAAAAGATTTTAAGAAAGCCATGCGCCTTGTGCATGAGCGCATGGGCGATAGTGAAGATACGTCAGCTGCCTTTGTGGCCGTGTTGGTGCTGGCATGGCCTGATGGCCACATTGAATGGACCGAAGGCCGCGTTGAGGGCAACATTGTATGGCCGATGCAGGGTGATGGCGGGCATGGCTACGATCCCATTTTCGTGCCCAAGGGCGAGACGCGCAGCTTTGCGCAAATGACAATGGATGAGAAAAACGGCTATTCGCATCGCGGGTTTGCACTGCGCGCGATGATTGAAAAGGTTTTTTAAAAACCCCGATTACGAGTCAGGCACATGGCCGCGGCGTAATAGCATCAGCCGACTGTTTTCGCGGCGCGGTGGAGCTTGCCTGAGGTCACGCCGTTTTGTGCTGCGTTCGCCGTTGCCGCGTACATTGAAGATATGGCATATGCCTTCTTCCGGTGTTTCAACGTAATTGACGCCTTTTAAAAACCCTGCGCTCAAAATCATGTTAATGAGTGTGGCTGAGGCTTCGGTCCGGTCCGTCAAATTGATGGGTTCGACTGGAATGTTGGTTAGTCGCAACCCTTTTTCAGGTGTAAAAAACAGTTTGGTGCCACGCCCGCCGCCATGCGTCCAGAGTAGGGATACAGGGCCATCTACGCTAAAGCGTGGGCTGCGTGTGTTGAAGCCTTTGCGGGCTTCGAACGATAAGGTTAGGCGTTTTGTTTCGTGATTATACGACGCATCCATATCTTCGAAAATCGGGTTGCGGTCGCGATAGCGGTTACGGAAGTTGCGCGCAAATATACGCACTGCGGTGTATATGTAGCTGTTATGTTCAGCCTCGAAGTTTTCGAGGGGTGTGTTTTCTTTTTTTACAGATGCATCATTGGCTGGCTCTGCGTGCGGGCGGTAATGCATTTGCTGTGCCGCTTCCCAAACGGGTTTTATGCGGCGGGTCTTGCTTTCGGGTAGGCCCTGTTCTTTGAGGACGGCGAATAGTTTGGCTGCCATTTCTTTATACTTTTTAGCATCAATAGGCTGGATGGCTGTCATCTGCCCGCCCGCTACATAAGCGTGGCCGGAGAAAGTGAGTTCCTTGCCGCGGCCATCGTTATGGCCCCACTGTACTTGCGCACGGCCTTCAACAAGGGCGATGTGGCGTGGACGCAGGCGTGATGTACCAACGGTAATACGGAAGCGCAGTAATTCGCTTTCGGGTATTACATCCATCGATAAACTGAGGGCTGGGTTATGGCCTTTGACCAGTACAGCCAGACTTTCGGCCAGTTTCTTTGCTTTTAACCGCACGAATTTGCGCTGGTTTTCAGGCATAGCAGGTTCTTCCAAGCCGGGTACATCAAGTGCCCGTTTTAGGCTTTTGGCCATTATATGCTCCCTGTCTTTTTTATCGTTACGAACATTCAATCAGCCGTTTTCTTGAAATGCAAATGTAACGTTGCCCGCACTCTTTTTTTGTGTGGGCAATGCCAAACCTATAGCGACATACACAGTTATGTCAAAAAATTTGAGCCAATGGTTGATTTTGGCGCTAGAAACCTAGAAAGACATGGCTATGACAGCACCCCAACCCGTTGCTTTGTATATCCATTGGCCCTTTTGCAAGGCCAAATGCCCTTATTGCGACTTTAACAGCCATGTTCGCGACGGGGTGGATGATGCACGCTGGCGCGCGGCCTTGCTAACCGAATTGCGCCATATGGTGGCGCTATTGGGCCCACGGCATGTGACTTCCGTGTTTTTTGGCGGTGGCACGCCCAGCCTGATGGCACCTGAAACAGTAGCTGCCTTGCTGGCCGAGGCTGATAAATTATGGGGGCTGGACGAGAACTGCGAAATCACGCTGGAAGCCAACCCGACATCGGTCGAGGCGCAGAAGTTTACCGACTTTAAAGCAGCGGGCATCAACCGCGTGTCCATTGGCGTGCAGTCATTACGCGATGCCGACTTAAAGGCACTGGGGCGCATGCATAGCGTGGCGGAGGCTAAAGATGCTGTGGCACTTGCGGCCAAAACATTTGACCGTTTTACATTCGACCTGATTTACGCGCGGCCCGACCAAACGCCTGCCTTGTGGGAAGCGGAGCTACGCGAGGCCCTCACGATGGCGGGCGACCATATGTCGGTCTATCAGTTGACGATCGAGCCTAATACGCAATTCCATACGCTTTACCATTCGCAGCGTTTGATATTGCCTGACGAGGACAGCGCGGCTGATTTTTATCAGGTAACGCAGGAGTTGCTGGGGGCTGCGGGCATGCCCGCTTACGAGGTTTCAAACCATGCAAGGCCGGGGCAGGAGAGCCGTCATAACCTGACATACTGGCACTATGGTGAATATGCGGGTATTGGCCCCGGCGCACATGGCCGTATTGATATAGACGGTGTGCGCCACGCCACGCGCACACACCGTGCGCCTGAGGAATGGCTGAACCGCGTTGAACGCGATGGCCATGGTTACCACCCGTTCGATGCGATTGACGCCCGCGCACAATTTGAAGAACGCCTGATGATGGGCCTGCGCCTCAATAAGGGTGTTGCATTGGCGGGGCTTGACATGACGATGCTGAATACACAAAAAATTGCAGCCCTCCAGAAGGAAGGGCTGCTTGAAAATTCATCGACCATGCTGGTACCAACCGATGCGGGCCGGCTGGTTTTAACATCACTCAACGGCGCTATTTTGCTTTAATTGTATTGGTTTTGACCGCGCCGTTTGTGTTCGCGCCTTTCAGGGATTGCATAGCAGCTGATAAATCGGCGCCGTTTAAAAGCATTTTGCCATCGGCACCGAATTTGATTTCGTATGTCAAAACAGGCCGGCCTTGCTCATCATTAGACTGTTTGCCCGCCATCTGCACCATTGCCAGAATATTTGTAATTTGCGGCCCTATAAGTGGCTTGTCGCCCATTTTTGGTGCGTTCGGGCCTGTCATGGCTGTCAGCATTTCGCTTAAGCCGCGCACAGTTAGATTGAGGTTGCCTGTAGGGCGTGCCTCTGGGGTTGCGGGAGCCTGAAAGTTGGCATTGGCAGTGAGGCCATAAGCAGGGGCATCCAGCACAAGGCTATCAATAACCAGACCTGAGCCGGGCTTCATTAATGAAGATGTGGCGCTGGCTTTACTTTTTGCCTGAAGGGCTTCGCCTATCGCGATGGATTGGGTTGACCCTTTGAGCAGGAAGCGCGTTGGCGTTACCTGTACTAGGGCTGGGTCAGCTGTGGTTACGCCATCAATGGCGACATTCCATGATGAATTGGAAGCCGTATCGCGCGGGCCATCAATCGTATTATTGATGACAACTGATTTGGCAGTGCCTGTAAATGTCGGTTTTTTGATCTGGACGTTGTTGAAGGTCAGGGCGGTGGTTGTCGCGTCAGAGAACTTGTTGATCATCGGGCCCATCAGCAATTTCATGGCTAATTGTGGTGATTCAGAAGGGCTCACGGTTTTTGGCGCATCCGGGTTTGGAACTTCTTTTGCCATGATGTCTTGTTTATCGACATTCATGCGCATGTGGAAATCACTGGCGGTAATGATGCCGATGCTGCTGGTGTATTTCGGGTTGGTGGCGGCCAAGTCGGTTGTACCGGACCAGATGTTACCGCTCTGGTTTGTCATGTTGCGCTTGGCTGTTAAAGCTGGGATCACGATATCGGATTTATCGAATGGGTCGATGGCACGGACATTTTGATAATTGGCATCGAGTTGTACGAAGTCCATCGCTTTCATGTGCCATAGGCCGTTCATGGTTTGCTTGCCGATGGTTATATTGCCGATAACTGTGCCGTCAGCCGCTTTGTCAGTAATAGGGGTTGGAAGGGCCATGGCGATTTTTAAAATATCGGGCGTGTCGGTCGGGATGGCGTTAATTGCCAGCATCCCGATATTGCGGGTGATATTCGAGCCCATGTCCAAAGTGAAGGACGGTGTGGTGATGGCATAGTAACTTCCAGCAGGCTCAACTATCAGTTCGCCCTGCTTTTTGAGGGTCATTCCGTATTCTTTGAACACACCTTCAAAATGGGTAATGGTGGCGGCCACGAAGGGTTTCAGGGCGTCTGCGCCAGCTTTGTCGATAGCAGGGGCCGCCATGGCCGGTGATGCTAACAGAAGGGCAAATACAAATACTGCAATGCGACGCATGGGCTTTTCTCCGACTATTATCCTGATAGCACTGATTATAGACGAGGTTCTGTGTCATTCCAGTGGCCTTTAATACTTTAAGGCAGAGATTGCAGAAACCCGCGCAGCCCCTTATAGTCTTCGGCGTTATGACTGACGCCGCACCAGCAGTACCCCAAGCCCCGCTTCAAGGCCGTTATTCGGCCGCAGAGGACGGGCAGATTTTCTGGCAGGACAATGCCAGCAACCCGCTTCCCGGCGTGGCCGTTGGCCATCTTCAAAAAGGCGCGGCCATGTTAGCCCCGCAAGCCTCGGCAGACGGGCATGCGCAGGCACAAGAATGGCTCGATATTCATGTGCGCTCGGTACTTGAACCGTTATTCATTTTAAAACAGGAAGAGGGCGAAGGCGCCCTGAGTGGTGTTGCCCGTGATATCGGTGCACGTTTGTTTGACCATCTGGGCGTCATGCACCGGTCAGACCTTGAAGACCTAATTGCCGGCCTTGATGCCGATATGCGTAAAGCCTTGCGCGCTAAGGGCGTGCGGTTGGGGCCAGTATTGGTATTTTTGCCTGCGCTCGTTAAACCTGCCGCCATTCGCATGCGTGCGATGCTGTGGGCTCTCTGGAACGGTAAATCGCTACCTGTGGCCAAACCGGCCGATGGCCGCGTGTCCGAAGTTGTGGATGCAGCGCAAGTTGACCGCCATTTCTACCGCATGATCGGCTACCCCGTATTCGGGCCGCGTGCCATTCGTATCGATATGCTGGACCGCGTCGTCACCGATATTTACGATACTGCCCAGCAAGGCGTATTCGAAGCCAAGCATAAATATGCCGAGTGGCTGGGCTGTGGCCTTGAAGATTTGCATGCCGTTTTGGAATCTATGGGGCATCGCAAAATGAAGGGTGAGGCCGTGGTTACGCCTACGCCAGAAATGCCCGCCGCACCAGAAGGTGAAACGGCACCCGTTATTGAAGACGCGGCTGCTATTGAAGTGCCTGCGGCTGAAACGGACGTTACACTGCCTGCAGCGCCTGAAAGCATACAGGCCATTGCACCCAAAGCGGCACCGGCCGTGGTTAAATTCATGTTGAAGCGCGGTAAAATGTCGGACCGTCCGGCCCCGCGCAATAACAAGCCGCAGCACAAAAAGCCCGAACGTGCAGCCGCCCCTGTGCAAACAGATGCGCCCACGAAAACCGAGCGCCCAGAAAAGCTAGCTGACAAGCAGGGCGATAAGCACAGGCGTTTTGAAAAATTCACGCCTAAAAAAGCCTATGACCCGAACCGCCCTAACCCTAAACGCGAGGGTGATGCCAAGCGCCATGACCCGCGTGACAAGGGCGAGGATGACCGCTCACGCAAGCCTAAATTTGGCGGCGATAAAGACCGTGATCGTGAAGCCCGTGTTTATACCTTTGAAGGTAAAAAAGATGCGGCGGATGACAGCAACAATCCGTTCGCTATCCTTAAAAATCTGCAGAAGTAATTTTACTTTTTAAACGCCGCTTCAATGGTGTGCGCTTCGCGTGCGCGCTGCTGGCTAACCGCATAGGTAGCTGCAGCTTCCGGTAAACCAATATGCGTCAGCAATTCGTGCGCGACATGCAATGACCCCTCAATTACGTCAGGAATGGTGACGGTTGCGCCCAGCCCGTACAGTTCGACTGCGTGGGCATTGTCACGCGCGCGGGCGACTATCAGCATACGGGGCATAATACCCCTTACGGTTTCAACCACTTTCTTGGCGGTATTCGGTTCGTCGATCAATACGGCTACAGCAATTGCGCGGTGGATGCCGGCTTTGGTGAGGGTATCTATATCGGTTGCATCGCCTTTCAAAATCGGGATGTGGCTATCGGCTTGAATATTGGGGCTGATATCGATGGCCACACCGGGAATATGCTGATTTTCAAGAATTTCAGCCAGCAGGTGCCCCATACGGCCGTAGCCTGCCAATATGACATGGTTATCAATAGCATCGACCATGCCGACGGCAGGGCCATAGATGGACGTATCGGGCCCGTCGATGGCAAGGCGTACACGGTAGGCCAAACGGGCTACTAGCGGGGTCAACATCATGCTCAGCGATGTTACGATCAGCATGAATTGGGCGACACTGTCAGAGATGATATTCAGGCCCGTGGCCATGGCCAGCAATACGAACGCGAATTCGCCCGCTTGCCCCAGCAGCAGGCCTAGCTCGATCGCGCGGCCTTTTGTAATTTTGAAGGCGCGGGCCACGATATAAATTATGAGGCCTTTGACAGCAAAGAGGCCGATGACCGATGCTGGTACCCAGAAGGGGTTTTTAACCAAGGTTGTCAGGTCAACACCCATACCGACCGACATGAAAAACAGCCCAAGCAAAAGGCCTTTGAACGGGTCGATCGTGACTTCAATGTCGTGGCGGTAATCGGTTTCGGCCAGAAGCAGGCCCGCAAGAAACGCACCCAGAGCCATGGACAGGCCTGCAGCTTCGGCGCCTGCAGCAATAGAAATAACAGCCAACAGGGTAGCCGCCATAAATAATTCTTTGTTGTGGCTTTTGCCTACCATTTTGAAAAGCGGTCGGAATGCCAGACGGCCAACGGCGATGATGACGACCACGGCAATAATGGCAGAGCTAACAGCCTTGGCCAGATGCAATACAACATCGGGCGAGAGGCCGTCTTTCAAATCGAGCTCCGCAAAGCCTAGTATGAACAGCATGAGGATGACGCTTAAGTCTTGGAATAGCAGGATGGCGAAGCTGTAACGCCCGACCATGCTGCCCATGCGTTTGTTCTCAGACAGGATCTGCATGACAATTGCGGTTGAGGACAGCGCAAAGCCGATACCCAGCAACAAGGCTGTTTCAGGGGCATTACCAAATGCATAGGCTATGCCACCAATAACGGCTGCGCATGAAACAACCTGCGCAGTGCCTATGCCAAAAACCTTCCGCCGCATGGATGACAGGCGTTCGAACGACAGTTCAAGCCCAATGGTGAACATAAGGAATACAATGCCCATTTCGGCCAGCGCATGGACGCCCTTGCTTTCGGTAATCACGATGGCGCCTATAGGCGGCCAGATATTGACGAGTAAGCCCGCGCCGTGCGGCCCCAGCATCAACCCCGCTATCAGGAAGCCCAATACAGGCGATACCTTGAATTTCTGGAACAGGGGCACCAATACGCCCGCTGCCGTAAGGAAGACGAGAATTTCGCGGATGTGGGGTATAGAAGATTCCATGCGCTATTTTAACATGAGCAATGTGGCATTAGCGCGACGTTTTTTTGATGCAAAATAACGCAGGGGCCCGAAGGCCCCTGTGCTGTGTTCTTATGCGCTCTCGGACTGTTTCGCCATGCGCTTGCGCATGTTGGGGTCAAGGTGGCGTTTACGCAGGCGGATCGATTTTGGCGTGACTTCGACCAGTTCGTCATCGTTGATGTAGGCGATGGCTTTTTCCAGTGTCATCTGGATAGGCGGGGTCAGCTTGGTTGCTTCGTCTTTGCCGGAGGCGCGGACGTTAGTCAGCTTCTTGCCTTCAAGGATGTTGATGTCGAGGTCGTTGTATTTGCTGTGTTCGCCAACAATCATGCCTTCGTATACTGGCACGCCGGGCTGAATCATCATCGGGCCGCGATCTTCCAGTTTCCACATAGCGTAGGCAACCGATTCACCTTGGCCGGTTGAAATCAGCACGCCTGTATGGCGGGTCGGGATCGGGCCTTTGTGCGGTGCGTAGGAGTGGAATACACGGTTCATGATACCTGTGCCGCGCGTGGAGGACAGGAATTCAGACTGGTAGCCGATCAGCCCGCGGGAAGGGGCCAGGAACTTCAGGCGGACCTTACCTGCACCTGATGGGCGCATATCGGTCATTTCGCCTTTACGTTCGGAAATTTTGTTCACGACGGTGCCCGAGTATTCCTCGTCCACATCGACCTGAACTTCTTCGATTGGCTCCATGCGCTGGCCGTCGATCTCTTTAAAGAGAACGCGCGGACGCGAGATTGTTAGCTCGTAGCCTTCGCGGCGCATCTGTTCGATAAGAACGCCGAGTTGCAATTCGCCACGGCCTGCGACTTCGCAAGCGTCTTTCTGGTCGCTCTCGCGCACGCGGATGGCGACGTTGCCTTCAGCTTCGGCGAACAGGCGGTCGCGGATGGCGCGGCCTGTTACTTTGGTGCCTTCGGTGCCAGCCAGCGGGCTGTCGTTGACCGAGAAGGTGATGGCAATGGTTGGCGGGTCAATCGGGTTGGCGGGGATAGGTTCCATGACCTGCGGGTCGCACAACGTGTCGGCCACGGTGGCTTTGGTCATACCGGCGATGGAGACGATATCGCCTGCCGATGCTTCCTCGACTGGTACGCGCTCAAGGCCGCGGAAGGTCAGAATTTTGGTGATACGGCCTTGTTCGATCACTTTGCCGTCACGGTCCATAGCCTTGAAGGGCATGTTGGCTTTGACTTTGCCTGTCTGGATACGGCCGGTGAGGACGCGGCCGAGCCATGGGTCGGAGCTGAGGATGGTCGCCAGCAGTGAGAAGGGGGCGTTTTCATCCACTTTCGGGGCTGGTACGTGGTTGACGATCAGCTCGAATAACGGGGTCAGGTCTTTGCGTTCGGCTTCCAGCGTTTCAGCGGCCCAGCCGTTACGGCCTGATGCGAACAGCATCGGGAAATCGAGTTGTTCGGGTGATGCATCGAGTGCTGCGAATAGGTCAAAGATTTCATCGTGTACCATGTGCGGGCGACCGTCTGGACGGTCTACCTTGTTGACGACGACGATTGGGCGCAGGCCTTTGGCGAGGGCTTTGCCGAGTACGAATTTGGTTTGTGGCAGAACGGATTCAGCAGCATCGACCAGAAGCACAACGCCGTCGACCATACCCATGATGCGTTCAACTTCGCCGCCGAAATCGGCGTGGCCAGGGGTGTCGACGATGTTGATGCGGGTATCTTTCCACAAAATGGACGTGACTTTCGCCAAAATCGTAATCCCACGCTCTTTTTCAAGGTCGTTTGAATCCATGGCGCGCTCGGCTACTTTCTCATTTTCATGGAAAGAACCGGCTTGTTTCAGCAATTGGTCGACCAGTGTGGTTTTACCATGGTCAACGTGGGCGATGATGGCAACGTTACGCAACGACATAGAACGAATCCTTAAAAGTGTTCAAAAGTGCCGTTGTTATGCCTGTTTGTACGCTGCAATGCCACAAAAATCTGGTGGTTTGACATATAGGTGCCGCAAAAATACAAAAAACCGCCTGTGAAGGGCGGTTTTTAGCTGCTTTTGGTGTTGGGTAACGCTTAGGCAGCGCGGACTTGGCTCAAAAACTTCTCGACATGGTCGGCCAACTGGTTGGTCATGCGTGCCAGTTCATGGGAGGCGCTAAGCACCTGGCTCGAGTTTTGGCCGGTTTCTGCGGCGGACTGGGTGACCGATGTAATATTATTGGTCACTTCTTCCGTGCCTTTGGCGGCTTCCTGTACGTTGCGGGCAATTTCCAGCGTGGCGGCGCCCTGTTCTTCGACAGCAGAGGATACAGCGAGGGAGATGCCATTGATCTGGTTAATCGTTTCGCTGATACCGCGGATGGCGCTGACCGTCGAATCTGTCACGGCCTGCATGCTGTTGACCTGTTCGGCGATGTCCTCGGTGGCTTTGGCGGTTTGGGTTGCCAGATTTTTGACTTCGGACGCGACCACGGCGAAGCCTTTGCCAGATTCACCGGCACGGGCGGCCTCAATGGTCGCATTGAGCGCGAGAAGGTTGGTCTGCCCTGCGATCTGGTTGATGATCTGGATCACCTCGCTGATTTTCTGGGCAGCGACTGACAGGTCAGTCACTTTGGAATCAGTTTCCTGTGCCTGTGTGACTGCACGTTGTGCGATGTCGGATGCACTGTTCATTTGCTTGCTGATTTCACTGATGGATGCTGTTAATTCCTCGCCAGCTGAGGCCACTGTCTGCACGTTGGCCGATGCTTGCAAGGCGGCGGCGGCCACGTTATTGGCCTGATTGGTTGTTTCCTCGGCAATCGCCGTCATATTCTGGGCGGATGACTGCATTTCGGTGGAGGCTGCCGCCAGTGCTTTTGTAACATGACCAACCGCACTTTCGAATTCAGCAATATATTCTTCCATCAGTTTGGCGCGGCGTTCGCGAGCGGCCTGTGCTGTTGCCTGTTCGGCGCGCAGCCGTTCGGCTTCTTGCCCGTTCTGGGCAAAAATGTTGACGGCGCGTGCCATCATGCCAATTTCATCGCCCTGTGTTTTATAGGGCACTTGCGTGTCCCATTTCGCATCAGCCAGCAGGCTCATGACATCGGAGAGTTTGGTGATTGGCACCGATACGGAACGGATAAGAACAACAGCAGCGGCTATCGCGATTAGAATTGAAAGTGCGATGAAACCTATCATGATTGCTTCAGCTTGATTGAAGGTGGCTTCAGCTTCTTGCACTTGTTCATTGGCCCCCGCTTTATTCAGCTCAACAATCGCATCAAGTTGTTTTGCCGCATCAAGGTATAGTTTGCGGCCATCCCCCAGAAAAAGTGCGCTGGCTTCATCAATTTTGCCTTGTTCTGCTAAATCTATCACCTGCTCGGCTGCGGGCATGTAAATAGCAAGATCTTTGACAACCTGATCGTATAATGCGCGTTCTTCCTGGCTGCTGATCAATGGTTCGTAGGCGGCTTGTGCAGCCTTGAGGTCTTTTTTATAGCCTTCGAGACGGCCGATTGTTTCTTTACGTTTTTCTTCTGCCTGCGGAATGAGGATCTGCCCTTGTGTGCGGCGTACGGCTGCAAGCCCGTTTGCTACACGCAGCGACAGTTCGATGCTTGGCATCCAATTTGTCGCTATGGTATTTAGGTCATCTTTTACTTTGCTGATGAGCCACCCCCTATAAAGGAGTCCAGATCTGGAGTGAATCCGGATAAATTATGGGCAACTTTAAGGAGGTTTATAGATGGCACGCAAACGTTATACGGCGGAGCAGATTATAGGATTTTTGCGTCAGGCTGAGGTGATGATTGGCCAAGGCAAGAGCATGACGGACGTTTTACGCGAGATTGATGTAACGGCGAACACGTATTACCGCTGGCGCAAAGAATATGGCGGTCTGGGTATGGATCAGGCGCGGCGCCTGAAGGATTTGGAGCAGGAGAATGCCCGCCTGAAACGTGTTGTTGCTGATCTCAGCCTTGATAATTTAATCCTGAAAGAAGTATCGACGGGAAAGTTCTGACCAGCCCGCAGCGGCGGCGGGAGGCTGTAATTTATGTGCAGCAGAGACTGGGTGTTACCGAACGCCGTGCGTGTGCGGCTCTGGGACAAAGCCGGGGATTGCAGCGGCGAAAGCCGATCCGCTCGAATGACGAAGAAGCCCTTACCGCCGATATTATAAAACTGGCCAGACAATACGGACGGTATGGCTACAAACGGATCACAGCGTTGTTGCGTGTTGCGGGCTGGATGGTCAATCACAAGCGCGTGGAGCGTATCTGGCGGAAAGAAGGTTTAAAAGTTCCACAAAAGCATAAGAAGAAAGGCCGTCTGTATCTGAACGATGGTTCGTGCATCCGCTTGCGCCCGTGTTGGCCGGACCATGTCTGGGCGTATGACTTCGTGGCTGACCAACTCAAGGATGGCACGAAGATCCGTACGCTCACGGTGATTGATGAATACACGCGCGAATGCCTTAGCTTGCGAACAGGTTACAGTTTAAAAGCCGATGATGTGATGGATGTTCTGACCAATCTGTTTGTCACGCGCGGTATCCCTGACCATATCCGCTCCGACAACGGCTCTGAATTTACGGCGAAGTCCATTCGAACATGGCTACCGAAGCTGGGCATCAAAACCTTGTATATCGAGCCGGGATCACCGTGGGAGAATGGATACAACGAGAGCTTCAATGGCCGCTTGCGCGACGAATGCCTGAACGCGGAGACGTTCCACACGTTGAAAGAAGCGCAAGTTATTCTTGAACAATGGCGGCATCATTATAACCACATTCGCCCACATACTAGTCTGGGCTACAAGCCACCGGCACCGCTCACTCGCATGAATGAAGGGGCCTTCGCTTACGCTCCGGCCCCTTCATTCATGCCGCCGCAACGGCCAAACTGTAACTTAAACTGTGGACTCTAAAATGGGGGTTGACCAACATACGGTGGTG
>Ga0209066_10001307_pt1 | contig 33392 bp, 26 predicted proteins | sample All_14_2_FD_187198 | JGI IMG/M metagenome (GOLD analysis project Ga0209066, IMG submission 187198) | Freshwater microbial communities in response to fracking from Pennsylvania, USA - Allegheny Zone_MetaG_DW_15 (SPAdes) (version 2) ... | reverse complement strand
GGGCAGGGGGGCCGCTTGCGCCAGGGCGCGCAGCTCCAGCGCGATGGCGTGGCTGGCGCGCGCACGCTCGTCCTTCGGGACCAGATTGACCGCAAGCTGGCCCTGTTCGGGTTGGCTGCGCAGATAGTAATGCCGCACCAGACCATTAAAATCGAAGGGGGAGGCGGTGCCGGCATAGCTTTGCAGCGACCGGATTTCCGGCATGTCGGCCAGCCGGTTGGCAATGGCCTGCAATGCCCGGTCGGTATCTTCCACCGAAGCGCCCCTGGGCAGGTCGAGCACGATCTGCAGGTCGGATTTGTTGTCGAAGGGCAGCAGCTTGACTGTGACATCCTTGCTGTAGAACAGACCGAGCGAGCCCAGCGTGGCTGCTCCCACCAGGATCAGGAAGGCCCAGGCCCGCGGGCGGGAGGAGAGGATGGGCCGTGCCATGGTGACATAGAACCGGCCCAGCCTGCCACCGCCCTGGCCCGGATCAGGACCGCCCGGCGCGTGTGCCGGATGGGGTTTGCCGATGCGCAGCATCAGCCAGGGTGTCAGCATCACCGCCACGAAGAAGGAGAACAGCATCGCGGCCGAGGCATTGGCCGGGATCGGGCTCATATACGGCCCCATCATGCCGGAAACGAACAGCATCGGCAGCAGCGCCGTGACCACGGTCAGGGTCGCCACGATGGTCGGATTGCCAACCTCCGCCACCGCATCGACGGCGGCATCGCGTCGGCTGCGCCCGTCCTGCATCGCCCAGTGGCGCGCGATATTCTCGATCACCACGATCGCGTCATCGACCAGGATGCCGATGGAAAAGATCAGCGCGAACAGGCTGACCCGGTTCAGCGTGTAGCCCATGATCCAGGTGGCGAACAGCGTCAGCAGAATGGTGGTGGGAATGACCACCGCCACCACCACGCCTTCGCGCCAGCCGATGGCGATCACCACCAGAATGACGATGGAAATCGTTGCCAGCGCCAGATGGAACAGCAGCTCATTGGCCTTCTCATCCGCCGTTTCGCCGTAGTTGCGATTGACCGTCAGTTCGACATCCTGGGGGAAATGCGTGCCGCGCAGTTCCTCCAGCCGGGTCAGGATGTCCTCGGCGATCACCACGGCATTGGTCCCCGCACGCTTGGCGATGGCGAGCGACACGGCCGGGCTGCTGATCAGCGACCCGTCCTGCAGCCGGCGGATATCATTGACGCGGTGTTCCGCCGGGGCGGTTTCCAGCACCAGCCGGGCGACATCGCGGACATAGACCGGCCTGCCATCGCGCGCGGTCAGCAGAAGATTGCCGATTTCCGGCAGGGATTGCAGTGTCTGGCCCGCCACCAGCGCATGCTGGCCCCCCGCCGCCCGCACATCGCCCAGGCGGAAGGAGCGGTTGGCACCTTCGATCTTGCCGGCCAGCTGTTGCAGGGTAATACCGTAGAGCGCGAGTTTTTCCGGATCGGGTTCGACCCGGAATTCCTCCGGCTGGTCCCCGACCAGATAGGTCAGCCCGATATCGGGCAGCTTGGCGATTTCCACCTGCAATTCCCGCGCAAGCCGGGTCAGGTCATTGGCGCTCCAGCGTCCGGCTGCCTCCGGAACGGCGCGCAGGGTCACCACCACGATGGCCACATCGTCAATGCCGCGCCCGACGATCAGCGGTTCGGGGATGCCCACCGGGATGCGATCCAGATTGGCGCGGATTTTCTCATGCACGCGCAGGATGGCGGCATCGGCATCCGTACCGACCAGGAAGCGGGCGGTGACCAGGGTGCCGTCATCCTGGGTCTGGGAATAGACATGCTCGACCCCGTCAATGCTCCGGACGATGGTCTCCAGCGGCTCGGTCACCAGCTTGACCGCATCCTCCGCCTTCAGCCCGGCCGCCTGGACATGGATATCGACCATGGGGACGGAAATCTGCGGCTCTTCCTCGCGCGGCAGGGTAACAAGCGCGAGCAGCCCGACGGCCAGCGCGGCCAGCAGAAACAGCGGCGTCAGGGAGGAGGAAATGAAGGCCCGCGTTAACTGGCCCGCGATGCCCGGTTTCATGGCAGTACGACCCGGTCGCCCGGCTGCAACCCGGTCAGGACTTCGATGCGTGGTTGTCCGTCCTGTTCGAAGCGCTCGCCCGGAATGACCGCGACCTCGGTTTCCCGCCCGTCGATCAGAATGCGGACAAAATCGATGCCCTGACGGGTATGCAGTGCCTCGGGCGGGATGGACACCACGTCGCGCCGCCCCACCGGGATCGATACCAGCATGCGTTCGTTGACGAAGTAATCACCGATGCCGTCCACCTCCACATCCGCGATCACCCGGCCATCGGAAATCTCCGGATAGAGTTTGGCGATCCGTCCGGCTTTGGGCGCGCGCAGGGGGGTATCGGCTTTGGTCACGCCACGCTCGCCCACCAGGACTTCGGCACCCTCCACGATTTCGGTGGCATGGCGTTCGGGCAGCGACAGGCGCAGATAATAGGGGCCGGGGGCGATGCGGGCCACGACCTCGCCCGCCAGGATGACGGAGCCGGGCGTGACGGGTACGCCGAGCACGCGACCGTTGGCGGGGGCCAGGACGGCGCCTTCGCGCGCATTCTGTTCGATCACGCCTTTGTCGGCCTCGGCCGCCGCGACCTGGTTGGTCAGGACGCCAAGCTGGGTGCGGGCCGTGTCGAGCCTGCTTTGCGTGCCGGTGCCGGAGGCGCGCAGCTGCTGCGCACGCTCATATTCGATGCGGGCATTGGCGAGCTGGGAGTTGAGCGCCCTCAACTGCGCCTCGGCCGCCTGCAGTTGCAGGGCGATTTTTTCGTCCACCACCAACGCGATGGTCTGGCCTTCCTGCACCATATCGCCTTCGGAGACGCCAAGCGTCAGCACGGAGCCGCCAATGCGCCCCCGCGCCGGCAGGACGATGCGGCTTTCGACCTGGCCGAATACCGCCTTCATCTCGGGCACCGTTGCGGTTTCCACCGTGAATTCCGCGGCAATGGCGGGGCGAGCAGCCAGCATCATGCCAGCCAGCAGGATTGATGCTGCCGCGAGATGGATGGCGATGGCGTGGCCGGGTCGAAATGCTGTGGATGCGTGCATGGCATGTCCCCTGTCCGGAAGGAAGGCGGCAGCCGGGGCTATTTGAAGGCAGCGCCCGGCTTGAGACCGATTTTCCGGAAGATGATCGCGGCCGGACAGAAACCGGTGATGGAAGCCTGGAACAGGTTGAGCCCGACAAAGAGATTCAGCAGGAACCAATAGGGCGAAACATAGATGCCAAGTGCCAGGGACAACAGAACCATTACCCCGGCAATCATCAAGACGGCTCGATCCACGGTCATGGGATATACTCCTCGGTTGCCTGCAATATTAGCAGAGCCTGTTGCGGCTTGCGACCGGCAATCGGGGCGGCCCAAGGGGACCGCCCGAAAGCCCGGCCGATCAGATGGTCTTCTTGGAGAAGTACCAGTCCGTGGTCTCAAGCCCCTCCGTCATGCGGGCCTTGACGGCATCGACGGTCTGCGGCGCGCCGACCAGAACTTTCTCGCCCGGCTGCCAGTTTTCCGGGGTCGCCACGGATTTGGCGTCGCTGGTGCGCAGGGCTTTCACCAGACGCAGGATTTCCGCCACGCTACGACCATTGGTCATCGGGTAATAGACCATGGCACGCAGGATGCCCTTGGGGTCGATTATGAAGGTCGCACGCACTGCCGCAGTGTCGGATGCGCCGGGATGGATCATGCCATAGGCCCGCGCCACATCCATCGACAGATCTTCGATGATCGGGAAGGGGATTTCGACGCCGAACTTCTCCTTGATATTCCCCACCCAGGCGAGGTGGGAGAAGATGCTGTCGATCGACAGGCCCAGAAGCTCGCATTCCTCGGCCTGGAAATCCGGGGCGGCCTTGGCGAAGCCCATGAATTCGGTGGTGCAGACCGGGGTGAAGTCCGCCGGGTGGGAGAACAGAACCAGCCAGCGCCCCTTGTAATCGCTCAGGGATTTTACGCCATGGGTCGTCTTGGCCTTGAAATAGGGGGCCGGGCCATTGATCTGCGGAAAGCCCGTGCTGCGGGCGGTTTCGGGTGCCGGGGCGGCCGGGGCGGCGGCCTGGGCACTGGATGCGGATGTTGCCTGCGTTTCGGGGGTGTCGGAGCAGCTCATTTCAACAAATCCTCTCAGCTTCAGGTTTCGTGATGTCAGCGCATCTGCATCAGGTATACTTAATATAAGAATATGCTAATAAAATGGGAAATGAGAAAAACCGGTAGCTGCAATCACTTTTTCCGATGGCCGGAGGGGGGAGCGCGAGGAGGGCAGCGGCGCGCCGGCCGCCGCCCCTGCATCGCAGGACACAGGGGCGGCGGGAGGCGGAGAATTACGACGTCTTTTTAGCGTCGCGAACCTTGGCGGCGTCGTCCATCAACTCGTACCACATGGCGTTGAGCACGGCGAAGGCGGCTGCCAGCGGCAGGCCCAGAAGCCAGGAGAAATACCACATAGCCTTGTTCCTTTCTTAATACGCGTGGCCGCTGCCATCCTCGATGGCTTTGCGGTCGACCTTGCCCCACAGCACTTTGTAGACCCAGCTGGTATAGGCCACGATCAGCGGCACGAAGATCGCGGTCACCACCAGCATGATGAACAGCGTCAGATGGCTGGAGGAGGCATCCCACACGGTCAGGCTCGATTTCGGATCGATGTTGGAGGGCAGGATGATCGGGAACATCGACAGTCCGACGGTGGAGATGATGCCCAGAATCGAGGCCGCGCTGCACAGGATGCCCGCCACTTCCCGGCGCCAGACCTGGAAGGCGAGTGCGCCCAGCGCCCCCAGAAAGCCCAGAACCGGGGCGATCAGCATCCAGACATGGCTCTGGTAATTGGCGAGCCAGGCCCCTTCCACCCGCGCCACGGTCTTTGCCAGCGGGTTGGATGGTCCGTCGGTCACGATGGCACTGGTGATGGCGTAACCGTCGATGCCGACCGCCAGCCAGACCCCGCCGATGGCGAACAGGGTGATGGTGAGCAGGGAGGCGATCATGCCGAAGCGCCGTGCGCGGGCCTGTACGGTGCCATCGGTCTTCAGGATCAGCCAGTTCGCCCCATGCATCACCAGCATGGAGACCGACAACAGCCCGCAAAGCAGCCCGAACGGGTTCAGCAATTCGAACAGCGTCGTGCCTTCGTAGAAGATGCGCAGGTCGGAATCGAGCCGGAACGGCACACCCTGCAACACATTGCCGACGGCGACCCCCATCACCAGGGCTGGCACGAAACCGCCGATGAACAGCGCCCAATCCCAGGCGGAACGCCAAAGTGCGCTGTCGCGTTTCGAGCGGTATTTGAAACCGACCGGGCGCAGGATCAGGGCGAATAATATGGCGAACATCGCCAGATAGAAGCCGGAGAAGGAGACGGCATAGAGCGGCGGCCAGGCGGCGAAGATCGCCCCGCCCCCCAGGATCAGCCAGACCTGGTTGCCTTCCCAGACCGGGCCGACCGTATTGATCACCACCCGGCGTTCGATATCGGTTCTGGCGACGAAGGGCAGCAGCGTGCCGGTGCCCAGGTCGAACCCGTCCATCATGGCGAAGCCGATCAAGAGCACGCCCAGCAGCAGCCACCAGATCACGCGCAGGGTTTCATAGTCGAGGAGTTGGTGCAGGATCATGGTCTTACTCCGCAGCGGCAAGGGCTTTGGGAACCAGGGCGGCTTCCGGCGTGTCATCCGGTTCCGGCCCCTTGCGGATGGCGCGCAGCATCAAGGCCATCTCCACCACGAACAGCACGGTATAGATCAGCACGAAGCCCGCGATGGTGATCAACAGCGTTGTGGCCCCCAGATTGGACACGGCGGCGGCCGTGGGCAGCACACCTTCGATGATCCAGGGCTGGCGGCCGAACTCCGCCACGATCCAGCCCAGCTCGGCTGCGATCCAGGGCAGGGGAATGGCGAAGACCGCCAGTTTCAGCAGCCAGGGGTGATGGTCCAGCCGGCGCCTTGCCGATAGATAGAAGAACACGCTGGTCAGGGCGATGAAGAAGAAGCCCAGCCCGACCATGATGCGGAAGGCCCAGAACAGCGTCGGCACATGCGGGACGGTGTCCCAGGCGGCCTGCCTGATCTGCTCCACACTCGCCTGGCGCGGATCATCGACATAGCGTTTCAGCAGAAGCGCATAGCCCAGGTCATTGCCATAGAGTTCGAAGACGTCGCGGGTTTCCTGGGGCACGGCGGCCATGCTGCCCGCCGCCCTTATATCCTGCAGCGCGTTGAAGGCGGCGATGCCGTTGCGGATGCGGTTTTCCGCATGGATCACCAATTCATCGATGCCGGGAATCTCGGTCGTCAGCGACCGCGTGCCGATCAGCCCCATCACCCAGGGGATCTTCACCGCGAAATGCGTTTCGCGCGATTCCTGGTCGGGGAAGCCGAAGGCAGTGAATGCAGCCGGGGCCGGTTCCGTCTCCCACATGCCTTCAATCGCGGCCAGCTTCATCTTCTGATGCTCGGTCGACAGATAGCCGCTTTCATCGCCCAGCACGACGACGGAAAGCGAGGCGGCCAACCCGAAGGAGGCGGCAACCGTCATTGACCGCTTGGCCAGTTCCAGATGCCGGCCCTTCAGCACATACCAGGCCGAAACGCCCAGCACGAAGACGGACGCGGTGACATAGCCCGCCGAAACCGTATGCACGAATTTCGCCTGGGCCACGGGGTTGAACAAGACGGCGAAGAAATCTGTCACTTCCATCCGCATGGTTTCGGGATTGAAGGCGGAGCCTACCGGGTTCTGCATCCAGCCATTGGCGATCAGGATCCAGAGTGCGGAGAAGTTGGAGCCGATCGCCACGCACCAGGTGGCGATCAGATGGCCCAGTTTCGACAGCTTGTCCCAGCCGAAGAAGAACAGGCCGACAAAGGTCGCTTCCAGGAAGAAGGCCATCAGTCCTTCGATTGCCAGCGGCGCACCGAAAATATCGCCGACATAATGGCTGTAATAGCTCCAGTTCATGCCGAACTGGAATTCCATCACAAGGCCGGTCGACACGCCCAGCACGAAGTTGATGCCGAACAGCGTGCCCCAGAATTTGGTCATCTGACGCCAGATGGCGCGGCCGGTCATGACATAGACGGTTTCCATGATCGCGATCAGCACCGACAGCCCCAGCGTCAGCGGCACGAACAGGAAGTGATAGAGCGCGGTGATTGCGAATTGCAGCCGCGACAGGTCGACGATGTCCAATTCCATTGCGGTTCCGGCTAGCCGGCCTCCTTGTCGATACAGAGACCGCGATAGGCTGCGGCCTTTGCGTTACGGTTGCTCGTCAGTCCGGCCTCAGCGTTGCCAAGGCCGCTTCGAACCCCATTTCCCCGCGAGCGAATGTTTTTGTGAGCCGCCCCTGCTCGATCAGGGCGATGCGGTCGGCGATCTCCGCCTCCCGCCTTATATGCGTGGCGATGACGATGCCGCGCCCGTTGCCGATGGCTTTCAACCGGGCCATGATTTCCCGTGCGGTCGGGCCATCCAGCCCCTCGGTCGGTTCATCCATGAGCCAGAGCGGCGCATCGCGCAGGAACAGCCGCGCCAGCGCCAGTCGGCGCGATTGGCCGCCGGACAGGCCATGCCCGCCTTCGCCAAGTCTGGTGTTCAGCCCGTCGGGCAAGGCCAGCACATCCTGTTTCAGCCCGGCGGCTTCCAGCGCGTCCAACAGGCGCGCATCGTCGGCCCCGGGCGCAGCGAGTTGCAGATTGCCCCGCAGATCGTCCTGGAACAGTTCCGTTCGTTGGGTCATCAGCATGGCCGGCAGGGTTTCGACCTGGCCGGTTATGGCCGGGACTTCCCCCGCCAGCAGGGATAGCAGGCTGGATTTGCCGGCACCGCTCTGCCCCGCCAGCGCCAGGATTTCCCCGGATCGCAGGTGAAGCGAGAGGTCCCGCAGAACCGGTTGCGCGCTGCCATCATGGCTTAGCGTCGCCCCGTCCAGCCGCAAGGCCATTCCTTCGGCCGGAACGGGCAGGGGGCGAGGTGTCCCCGTCGCATGCAGTCGCGGGGCGATGCGCCGTGCGGCCAGCAGGGTGCGGCCCAACTCGCCAGCACCCCGACGCAGGCCAAGGAACGGTTCCAGCGCGGCCAAAGCGATCAACAGGCCGAGCGCCGCCACGGGCGCCTCGATGCGCCCCCGCTCCGCTAGCCAGGCCATCACCGGCAGGCAACCGGCCAGCATCAGCGCACCCAGCATGTTCAGCGCGAATCCGGCCCGGGTTTCGATCCGGTTCAGCCGGTCATCGGCCTGCCCCAGGCGTTGGTCCGCGTCGCACACCGCGTCGCGTGCGGAGGCGAGGCGCCCGGCCATGATCAGTTCGGTCTGGCCCGCGACCAGATCGATGGCACGGCTGCGGATCGCTTCCAGGCCATGGGCGCGCAGTCTGGCGGATCGGGTGGACGCCCTGGCTGCGATGATGGGAACTGCAAGGGCGGTCAGCATCACCAGGGCAGCGGCCAGCCCGGCCAGGGGATGCATCAGCGCGAAGGCTATTGTGATGGTAAGCGTGACGATCAGCGCGCCAGCCAGTGGCACAACGACCCGCAGATACAGGGAATCCAGCGCATCGATATCCTGGGTCAGGCGGAACAGAAGGCGTGCCGGGCGCTTCGCCAGCGTACCTGCCGCACCGGGTGCGGCCCAGCCGCGAAACAGGCGTTCGCGCAGCCCGGCCACGACCTGCAGCGTGGCGTCATGCGTCACCATCCGTTCGCCATAGCGCGCCGCCGTACGGGCCAGGGCCAGGAAGCGGATGCCCGCCGACGGGGCGAAGACATCGAAGGCCAGCGCGGTCGTAATGGTCAGGCCGGCGATGGCGGTCGCGGTGATGAACCAGCCCGACAGGCCGAGCAGCGCTACCCCACACAGCAGGGTAGCGGCGGCCAGCAACATGCCCGACAGCAACAACCCGCGCCGTTCGGCCAGGAACAGGGCCAGAATCGCTTTCAGCTCGTGCCAGGGTAGCTTCATTCTGCGGCCTCCATCAGGCGCAGGTCATCCAGCCGGACGACACGGCCCATGCGGGCGGCCAGTACCGGGTCATGTGTCGCCAGGATCAGGGTGCGGCCGCTGGCCAGGGCGATCAGCCCATCGGCAATATCGCGCGCGGTTTCACCATCCAGATGCGCGGTCGGCTCGTCCGCCAGGATCAGGCCGGCATCCGGAAGCAATGCGATCCGGGCCAGCGCAAGGCGCAGCGCCTCCCCACCCGACAGGCCCAGCCCTTTTTCACCGACTGGGGCGGGACCTAGCCGGGCCGCGACTTCGGACAGTTTCGCGAAATCGAGCGCGGCGGGAACGGTATCAGTGGGGGCTGCGCGGCCCAGCGTTACATTGCGGCTCAGGCTGCCGGCGAAAATATGCGGGTCTTGCCCGATCCAGGCCATCCGCTGACGCAGGGTGGCGGCGCTGACGCCCGTTAATTCCAGCCCGTCGATCAGGATGCGTCCCCGCTGCGGCAGGGCCAGCCCGGCGATGAGGGAAAGCAGGGTGGATTTGCCCCCGCCACTTGGCGCCATGATGGCGACATGCTCCCCCGCCGCGATGTCCAGGCTGAAATCCTGGAAAACCGGCCTGTCCTGGCCCGTATGCGCAAAAGTCAGCGCCTGGATATGCAGGCCGGAAGCTTTGGGTCGGGGAATCCCGGCCGATGGCATGGCCGCCTCGGCCCCCGGCAAAGGCAGGCCCTGGCGCGACAGGGCTTCCAGCCCATCCAGAGCGGCTTTACCGGCGGCGCGGTCATGCCAGGCGGCGGACAGATCGCGCAGCGGCTCAAAAAAGGCAGGGGCCAGCAGCAGGATGAACAGCCCTTCCGCCAGCGAAAGCCTGCCCGACCAGGTGCCGAAGCCGATCTGCCCCAACAGATGGAAGCCGACATAGACGGCGATCATCGCCACGCCCAAGGCCGCGAACAGTTCCAGCACGGCGGATGACAGAAAGGCGATGCGCAACACCTTCATGGTCCGTTCGCGCAGGCTGTCGGCATCGGCGCGCAGCCGTGTCGCCGTGATATCCACCGCGCCCAGCGCGCGGATGGTAGCAAGCCCGCGCAGCCGGTCCAGCAGGAAGGCGTTCATACCGCCCAGCTCCGCCAGCTGTGCCTCGCTGGCGGCCTTGGCGCGCCAGCCGATCAGCGCCATGAAGATCGGGATCAATGGGGCTGCCAGCAGCAGCAGCAGACCGGCGAGCCAGGACAGCGGGAAGACGCAGGCCAGGATGGCGGGCGGCACCAGCACGCAGCGTTGCCGGGCCGGCAGGAAGCGCGTCAGATAAGGCAGAATCGCTTCGGCCTGTTCGGCCAGCGCACTGGCGGCAAGGCCGGAGGCCGGGCGATCCTTGTCGAGTGGGGAGCGCGCGGCCAGGGAGCGGACAACGGTTTCCCGCAGGCGGTTCACCTCCGCACGGGCCGCCTGAAACACCAGCCTTGCCCCCGCATGGTCGCAGCTGGCACGGATCATACCCAGCACCAGTACGCCGGCCGCATGGGGCAGCACCGCCGCCGCGCCTTCGCCGCTGGCGATGCGCCCGACCGCATCGGCCAACAGTGCCGCCTGCCCGAGCCAGAGCAGGGAGGCAGCCGTCAGCACTGCGGAACCGGCGCCGGCGCGTGTCATGACGCCGCCTCGTCCGGCGCAGGCTTTTTGCGACCCAGGGAAACGATGCGGTCCTTGGCATCCAGAAGCCTGGTGACCTTGGAGCCGAGCGACAGCAGCATCGCCAGCCGATCCGTTTCCAACTGTTTCACATCCTCATACCAGGTGGTCAGCTGTTCGATCAGGCCATGCATTTCGCCCATCCGGTCCTGGGCGAAGCGTTCCTCGGCGGTTCCCGGCTTCTGCATCAGGATTTCCCGCAGGATCGACAGGGTCGGGTCGATCTCGCGCTTCTTGCGCTCCTCCGCCAGGGTTCGCAGAATCTGCCACACATCACCGGGGGTTGTGAAGAAATCACGCCGGTCGCTGGGCAGATGTTTCAGGACGACCAGATTCCAGCCCTGCAATTCGCGCAGGCTCATCGATACATTGGAGCGGGAGATGCCCAGGGCTTCCACGATCTGGTCGGCGCAAAGCGGTTCCTGCGACACGAACAGCAGGGCGTAAATCTGGCCCACCGTGCGGTTTATGCCCCAACGGCTGCCCATTTCACCGAAATGCAGGACGAAGGACTGGATCAGCGGCGGCAGGTTCATGATGCAGGACCAACAGTAGTTTCAGAAATTTCTGAAAATTCAGATACTCCGCGATCCGTCTGTATGCAAGTGCGAAAGAACCGGATCGGACATTCGGTCTCACCCATCGCGCGCATGGTGTATGCTGGTTGGCCCGCTTCACCCTTCCATCCACCGGAAAACCGAAGCAACCGGGTGGCCAGCATGTATTGAGGCGAGGGGGAGCCGATGCGGATAGTGAAGGTTGCGATTGCCGGCTTCGGTGGCGTCGGGCGTGCGACGGCAAATCTTCTTCTGGCGCGACGCGCACGGTATCGGCAGGTCTATCGGGCGGATGTGCGTCTGGTTGCTGTCTGTGGCTCACGATCCGGCCTGTCCGATGCGGCGGGCCTGGAGGCGGGGCGGTTCGATGCGCTGGAACCGGGGCTGTCCGGTCCGGTCTTCATCGCCGAACAGGGGGCGGATATCCTGATTGAAGCAGGGCCGAGTGACTTTCGCACGGGCGGTCCCGGTCTTGCCTATATCCAGTCGGCCCTTGTCTCCGGGCTGGACAGCATCGTGATATCAAAGGGCGCGCTGGTGCATAGCGGGCGGCAACTGCGCGAGGCCGCCCAGGCTTCAGGTGCGATGCTGAAGCTTAGCGGTGCGGCGGCGGCGGCGCTGCCGACACTCGATCTGCTGGATTACAGCCTGACGGGCTGCGCGGTGCTGGAAGTCGAGGGCATCTTGAACGCCACCACCAATTATCTGCTCGATGCGATGGCGACGCGGGGGATCGGTTTCGAAGCCGCATTGCAGGAGGCGCAGAATGGCGGCTTTGCCGAAGCCGATCCGCGCAACGACACGGAAGGCTGGGATAGCGCCTGCAAGCTTCTGCTGCTGGCGAATTTCGGTCTGGGGGCCGATTTGATGATGGAGGACCTTGTCGTGGAAGGCATCCATGCCGTTACGGCAGACAGCATCCATGAATGGGCCGGGCAGGGCCTTGTTCCGAAACTGGTTGGCAGTTTGAGCGTCTCGGATGACGGCCTGCGGGCAAAGGTCGGTGTCAAAACCTATAGCCGCACCGATCCCTTCGCGCTGGTGGCGGGCAAGAGCAAGGCGATCCGGATCACCACCGATGCGATGGGCGAGACGATTGCGATCGGGTCGGCGCAGGAACCGCTGGCGACCGCTGCCGCCGCGCTGAAGGATCTGGAACACATTCTCAAAGCCAGATCGAGTTGAGGCAGCGGCATGGTTTGTTTCTGGCCCAGGGCAGCATCATCACGTAGATAAGAAGACGAAATCCTGATCGACCCTGGGGTGTCATGAGGCTTCTGCAGTTATTGACCGGTCCGCAGGCCACGCCGCGCTATCGCCTGATCGTGAGCGCGGGGCTGTCGGGTCTTGCCAGTACGCTGGTGCTCGCCATCGTGAACATGGCGGCGCAGGAAATCGCGGACGGGTCGCATGATGGGGTGGACTGGCTGTTCGCGGGTGTCTTCGCGGGCAGCATCCTAACCTATCTGGCGGCGGAGCTTTATCTGATCGGGCGCAGCACGCGCGATATCGAAACCGCCCTGCATGACATGCGCGTCCGATTGCTGACCCTGCTGCGCGGGGCCGATCCGCTGAAGCTGGAACATTTTGGTGAGGCGCGGCTGTATGAAAGCATCGCGCGCGGCAGCGAAGCGATTTCGCGCAATGCGCCCTATCTGGCGATGAATTTCCGGTCGGTTGTCCAGGTGCTGGCGGTGGCGATCTATATCGGATCGATTTCCCTGCTGGCGCTGGGGCTTGTCGTGACCGTGATTGCCATCGCGGGCTGGAAGTATATCGGCATGGCCCGCATGACCCAGGCCCGCTATGGCGAGGTGCAGCAGGAAGAAAACCGCCTGTTCGAAAGCACCGATGATCTGATAGACGGTTTCAAGGAAGTCCGCCTGTCGAGCGCGCGCAGCCGCGATCTGGGCGAAGCCTTTGCCGGGCTGTCGGACCGGGCGCGGTCGGTCGGGGTGGATGTGCAGATCGCAGCCTTCCACCAGTCGATCTTCGGGCAGGTGGCGTTCTTCTTTCTGCTGGGGGTGATCGTCTTCGTCGTCCCCAGCTATTCGCAGACCTTCAGCACCCAGGTGGTGCAGATCACCACGGCGGCCCTGTTCATGATCGGCCCGCTTTCCGGCGCGATCCAATCCGTCACCGTGCTGGGCGCGGCGGAAGCGGATGCCGCGCGCATGTTCGAGCTGGAACAGCTGCTGCGCGACATGCAGGAACCGAAGGGGGAGGTGACGGGCGCACCTCTGCCGGCCGGGCTGGAATCGCTGCGGCTGGAAGGCGTTGCCTTTCGCTATCCGGGCAGGGCGGAGGACGAAACGTTTGCGCTGGGGCCCGTCGACCTTGCGATCCGGCAGGGTGAAATCGTTTTCATCACCGGCGGCAACGGCGCGGGCAAGACGACGCTGGTCAAGCTGCTGACCGGGCTCTATGCCCCCGATGCGGGGCGCCTGCTCTGGAACAGTACGGCCGTTACCGATGGGCTGAGGGCGAATTATCGCGAACTGATTTCGGCGGTATTCTCCGACTTCCACCTGTTCCGGCGCTTCCATGGATTGACCCGCTTCGATGCGGCGCGGGCAGGCGCGCTGCTGCGCCTGATGGAGCTGGAGGGGGTGGTCGACATCTCCGCCCAGGGGTTCGGGCGTACCGATCTGTCGGCGGGGCAGCGCAAGCGCCTGGCGCTGATCGCAGCCCTGCTGGAGGATCGCCCGCTTCTGGTGCTGGACGAATGGGCGGCCGACCAGGACCCGCGTTTCCGCAAGCGCTTCTATCGGGAAATCCTGCCGGCGCTGCGCGCCGAAGGGCGCACGGTGATCGCCATCACCCATGATGACCATTATTTCGATGCGGCGGATCGCAGGCTGCACCTGGACGCGGGCAGCCTGCGGGAGATCACCCTGGCCGAAGGGGCAGGGTCATGAGACGCCTGCGTGCCTTGGTGGCATCGCTACCGCAGGAAATCCGTCGCGCCCTGGTGCTGCATTCCGTGCTGGGGGCAGCGAGCACGACTTGTGTGCTGGTGGTGGTGACGCTGGCGGCGCAGCATGCCCAGTCCGGCCGCGCCGACATGTTTCTGCTGCTTCTGCTGGGTCTGGCCATCCTGGTTTTCGCGACCTCCCAGGGTGCGGTGATGCGCAGCAGCGCTCGGCAGGTCGGGGCTTTCATCCATGCCAGGCGGACCGAGCTGTTTCAGGATATCCGCCAGGCGACGCCGGCGGCGCTGGATGTGGTCGGGCGCCAGCCCCTGCATGCGGCCCTGACGCGCGACTGCCAACTCATCACCCGGCATCTTCCCTATCTGGTGATGGCCCTGCAACAGGCGGTGCTGTTGATCGGCGTAGGCGTCTATATCGCCTATCTCTCCGTCATCGCCTTTGTCATCACCGCGCTGTTCTGTGCGCTGGCTACCGGCTTCCATATGCGCCGGATGCAGGCCCTGGCCGCAGCGCGGCTGGAGGCGGTGGAGGCGGAACGGACCCTGTTCGACGGGCTGCGCGGCGTGCTGGCCGGGTTCAAGGAGCTGAAACTGTCGCGCGACCGATCCGCCGCCATCGGCCGGGAACTGGCGGGGGCATCTTCCCGCACGCGCGACAGCAATACCGCGATCCAGAAACGCCTGGGCTTCCAGTTCACCCTGATCGAGGCGCTGTTCTATGTGCTGGTCGGGTTGACCGTCTTCGTCGCGCCGATTTTCGTCAGCGATTATCAGACCATCGTCATTCCGGCGACGACGGCGGCCCTGTTCCTGATCGGCCCCATGTCCACCCTGGCCATCACCCTGCCGGCCGTTGGCGATGTGGAAACGGCGATGGCCAATATCGAAGCGCTGCATAACCGCCTGCGCGACGAACAGGCCAGGGCGGCGGACGAAACCAGCCTGCCGCTCGACGGGGAAATCCGAAGCCTGGCGCTGCGCGATATCCGGTTCAGCTACCCGGAGGAAGGGGGCCTTCCCGGCTTCACGCTGGGGCCGGTATCGGCAGGCTTCCAGGCGGGCGAGATCACCTTCATCACGGGCGGCAACGGGGCGGGCAAATCCACCCTGCTGCACCTTTTGACCGCGCTGGTGCCCGCGCAGTCCGGTGACATCCTGGTCAATGGCACGGCATTGCAGCCCGGCCAGGAGCAGGCCTATCGCGACCGGATTTCCGCAGTCTTCTATGACTATCATCTGTTCCGCGTGCTGTACGGTATCGGCGCGGTTGATCCGGATCGCGCGGCGGAGTTGCTGCAGCGGCTGGAGATGGCGGAAAAGGTGGAGATCCGTGACGGAGCCTTTTCCACCATCGATCTGTCCTCAGGCCAGCGCAAGCGCCTGGCCCTGGTCCTGGCGGAGTTGGAGGACAAGCCGATCATCGTGCTGGATGAATGGGCGGCGGATCAGGACCCGCATTTCCGCCGGGTCTTCTATCGGGACATCCTGCCCGATCTGAAGCGGCGCGGAAAAATCGTGATCTGCGTCACCCATGACGACCGCTATTTCGATGCGGCCGACCGGGTATTGCGCATGGATGAGGGGAAGCTGGCGAATAATCAGGGCTGAAACTGCCCGGGCAAAGGCGGTTCGCTGTTGATGCAGAGCACCCTGCTGCCGGAACCCAGACCCAGCTCCTCGCGTCGGTGGCAAGCAGCCGCGACCAACCCGGCCAGCCCGGCCACGCCGGTATCGCCCACAAGAAGCGGCGCATCGCCGAAAGCCCCGGTCCGGAGTGCCGCCTGCAAGGCGTGCGGGCCTGTTTCTTCGATCGCGATGGCGGCGAAGGCTGCCTTGCTTAAAATCCGCCAAGCCGGGCGGGATGGTCTGCCACAGGCCAGCCCCACCATGCCGGTGTCCAGATCGCCGGGAACCGCGCGCTCCTCTCCCGCCCCAAGGCTGGCCTGCAGGCAGGCGGCCGTCAGCGGTTCGACCAGGATCACCTTGGCGTCAAGCCGGCCCAGCGCGCGCCAATATCCGGCCAGCACCCCGGCCGCCATGCCACCCACGCCGCATTGCAGGACGATATGGGTCGGGCGTTGGTCGCCCAACTGGTCGGCCAGTTCCTGCCCCAGCAGGCTATAGCCTTCCATGATGGCCCGGGTTACGGGCAGGCCGCCGCGATAATCGGTATCGGTGACCAGCAGCCGGTTCGCTGCCTCGGTCGCATAGCGTTCGGCGGCCAGCACCGCATCGTCATAGGTGCCGTCCAGGATGTCGAGGGCGGCCCCGGCATCGGTCAGCCGGTCCAGTCGGGGCTGGTCCACCCCGCGCCCGACGAAAATCCGCGCCCGGCAGCCGAGCTTCCGGGCCGCCCAGGCGAGCGCCAATCCATGATTGCCATCGGTTGCCGCCACGGCTTCCACCTCGGCGGCCTCGCCGGACGCCAGATCCTGCAACAGGCAATGCAGCCCATAGGGTGCGCCCAGCACCTTGACCCCGCCCAGGCCGAACCGTTGTCCTTCATCCTTGCACCACAGCGCGGCGATGCCGAGCTTTTGGGCCAGTCCTGGCAAATGGCATAGAGGCGTGGGGGCATATTCCGGCCAGCCGGTGATTTCCCGCTGCGCCCGGTCCATGCCTTGCGGCGACAGGATGTCCGCGATGTCCGCGAAGGGGCGGCCCGCGCGCCAATCGGGCGATAAGGTCAGGGATGGTGCGGCAGGGGCTATGGTGATCATGCTCTTCCCATACCAGTTGCGGCATTTGCAGAAAAGTGAACGCAGGCTTTCTGCAATCGATCCAATGCATTATGTTTGACCCACGCCCCTTCAAGCAGCCAGCCAGGATCAATGCCGCGCCATGAAGCCCGTATTCCGATCTTTCCTGCTGCTGGCCTGGGCCGTGCTGCTTCCGGCGACTTCCTTCGCACAGCAGGCGGATGGCGATCTGCCCTATCGGCCCGACACGATCCCGGTGGAGCAATACAGCCCCAACAGTCTGGAACAGCGCTATATTTCCGATCCGCGCTCGCGCCCGCATGACCGCTATCTGGCGATTTATGGTGGATCGACGGCCGGGGTTTATTTCCGCATCGCCGGCGCGCTCTGCGCCGTGATGGAGCACAGCTTCGAGCAGCATGGCATACGCTGCGCGCCGCTGCGGTCCGGCGGGGTCGGCAGTAATGTGCAGTTGATGCGCGAAGGCCGGGTCCAGGTCATGATCGTGCAATCCGATACCAATTATCAGGCCGCGAATGGGGAGCTGTTCCTGCCGGGCGCCCGCTCGCTGATGTCCTTGCATAACGAGGGAGGCGTGCTGGTCGTTGGCCGTGGCAGCGGCATCGGCGGACCGCGCGACCTGCCGGGCAAGCGGATCAATCTGGGGCCGATTGGTTCCGCCTCCAACGCGCTGTGGCGGGAATATCTGGCCGCGCTGGGGCTGACGGAGGCGGATTTCCGCCGGGTCTATTCCATTCCGCAGGATATCAACCGCGATGCGTTGTGCGGCGGCACGATTGATGTCTTCGGGCTTTGGATCGGCCATCCTGCCCCGTTGATCGACAATATTCTGGCGCTCTGTGATGCCGATCTGGTCGGTATGTGGGACAGCGCCCTGGCCGGTTTGCTGGAGCAGAAGCGCTATCTGTTCCGCCAGACCATTCCGGCCGGGACCTATGCGCGCCAACAGGCGCCGCTATCGACCTACGGCATCAAGGCTTCACTGGTAGCTTATGACAGGCTGGATGCCGACATCGCCTATTGGCTGGTGCGGGCGGTGGCGGAAAACCTGGATTTCTTCCGCGCCCAGCATCCGGCCCTGGCCAATCTGCAATTGGAAGAAATGGTTGCCGACGGCAATTTCCTGCCCTTCCATGAAGGCGCTGCCCGCTATTGGCGCGAACGCCAGATGCTGGCGAAAGCAGGCGGGGAAAACCCCACGAAGCAGTGAATTCGTGTCTACCATAACGTTGCGGCCTTCACCCGTTTCCGGAGGAAGGCCGCGTCTGTCAGATATCCCAGGCCGTCAGGCCTTTGGTAAAGCCGTTACCGCGACTGTCGGCAGTAATAGGCCGGCGGCGGCAGCTGCGCCGCGCTGGAAGCCTGCATGGATTCGGGCATCCGGGGCGGAAGGCAGGGATAGGGGATCGTGTCGGCCAATGCGGTCATGTCCATGTCTGCGCCATTTTCAACATCACCGGGGTTGCGGCAGTAAAGGGTAGTCCCGGGTGGAAAGGCTGCCAGTTCGGCCTCCGGTGCGGACATGCGGCAGGGCATGAAGCAGACGGGAGTAAAGCTTGCGCCGAGCAAGGTGATTTCCTCGGCCGCTGCGGTTTCGATCTCCGCCCCGATGCGGGAGAAACTGCACCCTGTCGGAAACCGTGACGCATCGATATCGTCGGACATCCGGCAGGGCATGAAGCAGACGGGTGTAAAGCTTGCGCCGAGCAGGGTGATTTCCTCGGCCGCTGCGGTTTCGATCTCCGCCCCGATGCGGGAGAAACTGCACCCTGTCGGAAACCGTGACGCATCGATATCGTCGGACATCCGGCAGGACATGCAGAATGGCAGGGCCTCCGATACGGTTTCCGGCGCGCGGCGACCAATGGGGAAATAAGGGCCGGCATCCAGCTTCATGCCCTGATCTTCCGCATCCATGCGCGAGTACATGCAGGGCATCGGGCCTGCCACGCTCTGTGCTGCCCCGCCATGGAACATGTCTTCATCGTCCTGGGGGACGGTAAATCGGGGGGTCTGATACTGGGCGCCATCGGCTGCGAGGGCATCCTGCCACTCAGCAGTATCCGAATTCCGATTGATCCAAGATTTCGGCATTACCGGCTTCCTCTCCGTGTTGGCTACGGCGAGGTTTCTCGCCGATCCCGCATAGCGCCCCGACTGTGTCATCCGAGCGTCGGCTTCCCCTGCCCACCTGCTCAAACCCTCATGAGGGTATGCAATTTCCTGTTACCTGACAAGGATATAAGCTCCGTGATCCGTGGGCGGAGCGGCATCGTTGACATTTCCCATCGCAGCACGCCAACTGCGGCCCGGAAAAGCGCCGGGGGGCGCTGCCGGGGGGCGAAACGACCAAACGGACGAGGATTTGCGTGTCGCAGAGCTTTCTTGACCATTGCCTGGCCCTTGCGCCGCATTACTCGCTGCATGATCTTGCAAACGGCGATTATCTGCTGGTTTCCGAAGAGCGCACCGTTCGCCTGAAAGACCCGAACTATCGCCGGGTTCTACCGCTGCTGACGGGATGGCGCACGGGCGAGCAGGTACTGGTTCAGATGGTTGGCGCCAACCCAAGCGGGCAGGATCGCCAGGGCGCGGTCGATTTCCTGGCAGCCATGCTGGAGCGCGGCTATCTGGTTCCCGTTGATCCCTGGGCGGATACGGCGCGCAGCGCGTTGCGGTCGTCTGGCGGGCTGGAGCCGCTGACCACCGACCGGCGTCTGGCGGAATGGAAGATCGCTATTTTGCCATTCGGCGTGGATAGCGCGGCAGGGCAGGGCGCCTGCGCCGAACTGATCGCCATGCTGGTGGCGGAAGGTTTCGGTATCACCGATTTGCAGCATGCCAATCTGGCCATCGCCGTGCTGGATGACTATCTGCAACCCAGCCTGCCTACGCTTGCACGGGAATGGGCGGAGCGGAAACTGCCCTGGATTCCCTTCAAACCGGGGGGAAGCCGTGCCCTGCTGGGACCAATTATCGAGCCTTGGCGGGCCGAAGGCGGGTGCTTCCACTGCCTGATCCGCCGGATGGAGGAACATCGGCCGGGCGAACGTGTGATCGCGCCTCAGATGCGCGGCGCGCGGCCGGCCAAGGGCTGGACGAAAGCCAGTCTCGCTTTGGCCCAGGCACGCGCTACGCTGGAGCTGACGCAATACGCCCTGGGCATGCGTCAGGATCTGGCGCGCCATCTGCTGGCCTTGTCGGTCTGGGACGGTCAGCGTCAGACGCATCCCATTCCCCGTTTCCCGGATTGCCCGCATTGCGGCCCGCAGAAGGGGGAGGCAAAGCCGGTTCCCATCCGTATTCAAGAGGGTGGGGCCATCCAGGATGCGGAGGCGGGTTGGCGCGTCCTGTCGCCGGAACAGGCGCTGTCCCGGCTGGAAGGCGTGGTCAGTCCGATCACCGGCATCGTGTCGTCCATGCGCGCCTTGAAACTGCCGGAGGGGCTGCATGTCTATGTCGCTTCGCAAGGGTCAGCGGTACCGCTTGACCCGCGCCAGAACCGCACGCTGGGCCAGCCCGGCGGCGCTTCCGGCAAGGGCGTGACCGACATTCAGGCTAAAATCAGCTGTCTGGCGGAGGCGGTGGAACGCTATGCCGCGCAATGGACCGGGGCGCAGCCAACCCGTCTCGCGACCTGGCGGGAGCTTGGGCAGGATGCCCCGAACCCTGCGCCGTTGCTGGGCTTCAGCGCGCGGCAATATGCTGAGCGGGAGACGCGTAATGCGCTTTTAGGCCGGATGAACCGGATTCCGGAACCATTCCGCCCGGATGCGCGTATTGAATGGTGCCCCTCCTGGTCGCTGCGCGATGATGCCCCGCGCTGGCTTCCGGCCCGCTACTGCTATTTCGACTATGCCAATCCCGATGTGGCGGAAGACCATCCCTTCTGTCTGGCTGATTCGAATGGCTGCTCGTCCGGCGGCAATCTGGAAGAGGCCATCTTGCAGGGGTTCCTGGAACTGGTGGAACGCGATGCGGTCGCGATCTGGTGGTATAACCGGCTGCGCCTGCCGGAAATCGATCTGTCCGGGCTGGATGACGGCTTTGTCGGCGCGGTGCGACGCTTTTTCCAGGATAAGGGCAGGCGCGTGCATGTACTGGACCTGACGACGGATCTGGGCATTCCTGTCGCGGTTGCCATTGCCGCCTCCGAAGGGGGGCGGCGCATCATGCTGGGTATGGGGTCGCATCTGGACGGTCGGCTGGCGGTTTTGCGCGCGCTGACGGAACTGGTACAATCCAGTCCATTCGACGAAGACGGGGCCGACCGCAGGAACCCGCTGGTCGATCAGGAACTGTGGGACTGGCTGGATAGCGCGACCTTCGAAAACCAGCCCTATCTGCTGCCAGCCGAGGAGGCCGCGCGCGATGTGAGCGACTTGCCGCATCCGCGGTTCCCGACCATAGAGGCAGGGTTGCGGGACTGCGTGCAGCGCATGGCCGATGCGGGCCATGATGTCATCGTGCATGACCTGAGCCGGGCCGATCTGCCGTTGAACTGCGTGCGGGTCGTGGTGCCGGGGCTTTGCCATTTCTGGAACCGGCGCGGGGCGGAACGGCTGTATCAGGCACCGCTGCGCATGGGTCGCCTGGCCGAAGCTGTGCCAGAGGCGGAGTTGAACCCGCTGAACTTCTTTCTGTGAGGGCAGACGGCATGACGCAAGCCTGGCTGCGCGAACTGGGGCTGGCACTGGCGCCGCGCGTGCGTGCGGTTGCGTTCGATGCACAGGCCGGACGCCTGATACTTGACGATTCCTGGCAAGGCCAGATCGCTTTCTCTCCGGTCACGGCGGGGGAGGCGGCCCTTGTAGAACGGTTGTTGGGCCAGGGCGCGCGCTGGTTCGATCTGGTCGCGGGGACGGATGGCGGGATGGATGGGCAGCAGGATATGGCCCTGCGCCGGATCTGTGTCGCGCTGTCGCGCGGCCAGTTGCTGCGCTGGTATTTCGGTGCACCCGACGACCCGGCAGCGATGCTGGAAAGCCGTTCCAGTCAATATTGCCTGCTTCCCTTGCCGGTGGACGATGAAGCGGTGGGGGCAGCGTTGGAACCGTCCGTCTATCTGCGGCAGCAGGCGGGGCAGACGATATTGCATTCGGCCAAGCTGCACGCTTCCATCACCATGCTGCCAGCCGGTCAGGATTTGAAAGCCACGATCCTGGAGGGGGGCAATATTCCGCCGGGCAGAGCACGGGATTTCCGATCTTTCCTCTATGCTGCGGGATTTCTGGAAAGTCCCGCCAGCCAAGGCGTGCAGTGGGAATTCCATGATCTGATGTTTCACGATGCGAGCCGCCTGTCCGGCCCGGTCGGTGTTGCGCGCAAGGGTGATCGCTTCGAAGGGCGCTTGCCCAAACCGCCCCAGCGCAAACCCCCAATGGCGGGCAGGGTGATTGTCTTGCCCGACCCGGCCGGCACGCCGTCCTATTCCCTGGCGCATCTGCTGGAGGCGCGCCGTTCCCAACGCAGCCCCCAGGCCGAACCCCTGCGGTTGGAGCAGCTATCTTGCCTGCTCTGGCGCGCGGCCAGGCGCCAACCGGCGCCCGCGCATGCGCAAGGTGCGACCTGGTGGCGGCCGATCCCGGGTGGCGGGGCGGTGCAGGAATTGGAATTCTATCTGGCCGTCCATCGCTGCGATGGCTTGGCGGCGGGCTTCTATCACTATGACGGCTTTGCCCATGCGCTGGTGCAACTGCCGGAGCGGCCGGGGGCGCTAAGGGACCTTCTTCACCTGTCGACGGCTTCCATGTCCTTTGACGTCAGTGTCGGCACGCCCGACTGCGTGCTGGTCATCGCTTCGCGCATGAACCGTCTGGCAAGGGAATATCAGGGCATTGCCTATCGGCTGTCCCTGTTGCATGCGGGGCTGGCCTTGCAGACCTTCTATCTGCTGGCGACTGATCTGGGGCTGTCCGGCTGCGCCAACGGAACGGGGCGGTCCGATCTGTTCGCGGCCTTGACCGGACTTGACCCGCTGGAGGAGACCTCCATCGGTGAATTTGCGTTGAATGGCGGCGTCGGGGATGGAAAAGCCGTGCCCCGCAAGCCGCATTGATGGGAGGGCGCATGATGCCCGGTCCGACCGGTTCCCTGAGGATCGAAGATTTCGCGCCACGCCACATGGCCGGACTCGAGCAAGTGCTGGGGGCGGAAGGGCTGCTTGATCCCGAAACACCGTTCGGCAAGTTCTGGCGTGCGACACTGGATCGGCCCCTTGCGCGTGCGACCGATTTCGTGGTGGGGGTCGATGAGGATGGCGAGCCGCTGGGTGCGGCCCTTCTGTTCCGTCGTCTGGTGGGCCGGCCAGCCGGCCGCACCTCGCTGATCTGGGTGCCTACTGCGCAGCGCCGCCAGGGTATCGGCAGCCGCCTGAAGCGGGAGATGGACGCGCGGCTGCACAATCATGGGCTGAGCATGCACTATGCCCTGCTCTATCACCAGAGCGAGGAGGCGCAGGGGTTTCTGGCCGCCAATGGCTTTACGCTCTACGGCAATGATCTGATCATCACCTGGAATGGCGGAATCTACCCCAAGGAGCCGGTCGAGGGGCTGCGCTGCGACATCTATCGCGGCGGGGACAGGGCGATGAACCAGAAGATCGCCGAGTTTCAGAACCGGGCCTTTGTCCGCGAGCCGATGGTACCGATCCTGACGGCGGAGATCGTCGAATCCATCCTGACCGAGGAGGGCAGTTGGATGATGATCGCGACGGAAGAGGCGACGGGTGCCATCGCCGGCATCTGCGAATGCACCGATACCCCGATTTTCCCCAGCATTTCCATCGGCCGGCGCTATTGGGCGTCCGGGCTGGCGGAATGGATCGGCGGCCAGTGTCTGGATATCTATGTGGCCGCCGGAATCGAACGGCCCTGGACCATTGCGCGGAAGTCCAACCACGCCTCCATCAACTTCCTGGCCCGGATGAACTGGCATCCCGATGCGGAAAGCTGGGCCTATTGCGCAGCGGTGCCGTCGGCGGCGGATTATCCCCTGGATCGATAGGCCGCCAGCGCTTCGGGCGTGTCCAGATCGACCAGCACGCCGTCGGTCTCCATCTCCACCTCGGCCACAAGGTCGGCATACTCGCCGATCAGATGCTTTGCCCCGCTATCGCCGGACAGCGTGCGCATCTCGGAGAAGAAACGCCGGTCCCAGAGCACGGGATTGCCACGCTTGCCCTGATGGGTCGGCACCACGATGGATCGGCCTTCCAGCGGATTGAAGGCGGCGATCATCCGCTTCAGCGTGCGGGCATCGACACCCGGCATGTCGCCCAGCATCACGAAGGCACCATCCCATTCGGTAGGAATGGCGGCCAGACCGGTGGCAAGCGAGGTGGAAAGCCCTGCGGCATAGTCCGGATTGTGCAGGAACCGAACGCCGTCGGGTGGGGCAGCGGCTGTCAGCACGGCTTCGACCTGCTCAGCCTCGTGGCCGGTAATGGTCAGCACCGGCCGTTCCACCCCGGCATGTAGCAAGGCTGTCAGGGTATGCACGGCAAGGGGGCGGCCCTGGAAGGCGAGCAGCAGCTTGTTTTCTGTTCCCATCCGGCGGGACTGTCCGGCCGCAAGCAGGATGGCGCCGATCCGTGGCGCGCGCTGAACCGGTGCGGGCGTCGGCCTGCCTTCGCGTGGCTGGGGGCGGCTGGCGATTTCCGTCAGCAGACCGCCTGCACCCATTGCCATGATGTCGCGCCGGGTCACCGGAATATCCGCCGCGATGCGTTGCAGGACCCAGTCGAAGCCGTTGATCTTGGGCGAGCGTGCACAGCCCGGAAGCCCGATCACCGGCACATCGCCAACCCGGCCCAGAAGCATCAGATTGCCGGGATCGACCGGCATGCCGAAATGCTCCACCACGCCGCCGACCGCTTCAATGGCAGCCGGAATGACGTCGCGCCGGTCGGTGATGGCGGAAGCCCCGGCAATCAGGATGGGGGAAAGCCCGCGCGTCAACTGGTCGCGAATGGCCTGGGCGAGGGGGGGCACCTTGTGCGGCGCGCGGCTGCAAAAAGCCAGAACGCCCCCAACACCCGTCATGCGCTCGGCCAGTACACCTTCGGTCTTGTCCAGCACCGAGGATTTGATGGAAGGCAATTCGGTCTGGATCAACCCGGCGCGCCTGGGCCGGAATGGGGCCAGACGGATCAGGGGAGCTGCTTCCCGCGCCAGGGCTTCGGCCGCCAGCACCGCGGCTTCCGGCGCGGCGAAGGGGATGATCTTGATGGTTGCCAGCATCTGGCGCGGCTCCACCGCCGCAAAGGGCGGCAGGGTGGCGATGGTGATCGCCTCGTCGATCAGGTTGATCTCGTCCAGCCGGGCGCGGTCGATCACTAGCACGCCGGCTTGTGTTGCGATCAGATTGACGCGTCCGGTAAAGGGTTCTGCCACGCTGAGGCCGGTTCCGGCCGCTGCCTTGGCGATACGGGTGGCGGCCTCATCCTCGGCGCAATCGCCCGCTTCCAGCTGGATGGCGATCACCTCGGCAATTCCAGCGTCACACAGGGCTATCACATCGTCGGCCGAAAGGCGCCGCCCTTTTCGGAAGCTTCCCCCTGGCAGCTTGATCGAATGGGCCAGGATCAGCCCTTCGGCTTCGTTGGCTGGCCAGGTCGCGAATATCATGATCGGCCGCCGGGCGGGGCGTGCAAAATCTGGGTCACTTCCGCCAGGATGGAAATGGCGATTTCGGCGGGGGAAACGGCACCGATGGCAAGGCCCACCGGCCCGCGCACCCGCGCGATCTCCTCAGGCGAATGACCCAGCGCGGTCAGGCGTTCAATCCGCTTGGCATGGGTCTTCCGGCTGCCCAGGGCACCGATATAGAAGGCCGGGCTGCGGATCGCAGCCGACAGGGCCGGATCATCCAGCTTCGGATCATGGGTCAGCGTGATCACCGCTGTGCGCCGGTCAGGCGCAAGGGCTGCCATCGCCTCGTCCGGCCAGCGCGGGTCCAGCGTCACGCCGGGGAAGCGCGCTTCCGTCGCCCAGGCCGTGCGTGGGTCGATCACCTGCACCGCATAGCCCGCCATCGCCGCCATGGGAGCCAGAACCTGCGAGATATGGACGGCGCCGACCAGCATCATCCGGCGCGGCGGGTTGTAGATATGCAGGAACAGGCGCGTATTGCCGATCTCTACTGCGCCGGAGCGATCCTTCGCGAAGGCGTCTTCCAGGGCGGCCAAAGCTTCCGCACCCAGGTCGAGCGCGCCCAGGATCTGTGTTCCCGCGACAAGCGCCTGCTCGCCGCTGCCCAGATCGGTCACCATCGCCGCGCGCTGTTTGTTGGCGCGGGCCTGCTGCAAAACCTGGAACAGGTCGAGCTTCATGGTTCGAACCGCTCCACAAACACTTCCACCCGCCCGCCGCAGGCCAGACCCACTTCCCAGGCCATGGCATCGGTCACGCCGAATTCCATCAGGCGCGGCTCGCCGGTTTCCATGGCATCCAGCGCCTCGGTCACCACCGCGCCTTCGATGCAGCCGCCGGAGACCGAACCGGTGAAGGAGCCGTCATCGGCGACCACCAACTGGCTGCCGACCGGGCGTGGGGAAGACCCCCAGGTCGATACCACGGTCGCGACCGCAACCTTTCGGCCCTGGTCAAGCCAGAGCTTTGCCTGATCCATCGGATCGGTTTCGATTGCTGTGCTTTCACTCATGCGGCCAATCCTCTCCAGCGACGCATCTCGGCCTGGGCCTCCACCCTGTCGCGCCCGATGGCCTGGGCGAGATCGGCGAGCGAGGTCAGATTATGCACCGGAAGGAAGTCGTCCACATGCGCGATCAGGGCACGGATGCCTTGCGCGCGCGGCTCGAACCCATCCCAGCGCAGCAGCGGATTTAGCCAGACCAGCCGCCGACAGCTTTTATGTAGGCGTTCGATCTCCACCGACAAGCCGCTGGCCCCGTCGCGGTCCAGCCCGTCGGTGATCAACAGGACCTGCGCGCCCTGGCCAAGTACCCGTCGCGACCAGTAGCGGTTGAATTCCTTCAGGCAGCCGCCGATCCGCGTGCCGCCTGACCAATCCTCGACCTGCGCGCCGATTTTGGCCAGCGCCACATCCGGGTCCTTGTCGCGCATATGCCGGGTGACATTGGTCAGCCGCGTGCCGAACAGGAAAGTGTGCACCCGGTCCCGATCATTGGTGATGGCATGCACGAAATGCAGCAGCATGCGGGCATAGCGGTCCATCGAGCCCGATATGTCGCAGAGGATGACCAAGGGCGGCCGGCGCATGCGGCGCTTGCGGCGTTTCAGATCGATCATGTCCAGCCCCTTGCGCAGGCTGGCGCGCATGGTGCGGCGCATATCGGCCCGGCCGCCACGGGCCGAAGGTGAAAAACGCCGGGTCGGCAGTTCGGAAATCGGCAGGCGCAGATTGCGGATCACCCGTTTCGCCTCGGCGATTTCCGCCGCCGTCATCTGCTCGAAATCCTTCTTCTGCAAGCGCTCGGAGGCAGAGAAGGTGAGCGCCATATCCATCTGGATTTCGGTTTCTTCCTGGGCCTTTGCCCCATCTTCACCCCGATTCTCGCCCGCCATGGCTTCAGCCACGCGTTGGGACAGGTCGGATTTCTCGCCCGCTTCCTCGCCCTTCATCATGGGCAGGACCAGGCTCATCATTTTTTCCAGGATATTGGGATTGCGCCAGAAGACATGAAAGGCTTGGTCGAAGATGTCGCGCTGGTCGCGGCGATTGACCAGCACCGCATGCAGGGCCCAATAGAAATCCTTGCGCGAACCAAGCCCGACCGCTTCGACGGCTTCCACCGCGCGCAGCATCTTGGCTGGCCCGACCGGCAGGCCGGCACGGCGCAGCACGCGCGCGAAATACAGGATGTTTTCCGCCAGCCTGCCGCCTTCAACGGCTTCGTCGGGCAGGGGCCTGGCCAGGGGCGGGGCTGCGGCCTGCGTCACGCCTTCGCCGCCTCCCGCGCTTCACGCCGCACCTCCTCTAGAATGCGCGACGCCTCGGACCCCTGCAGCTTGGCGATATCGTCCTGGTATTTCAGCAGCGCCCCCAGCGTGTCGTTGATGGTTTGTGGATCAAGCGCCAGCCGGTCGAGCTGCAGCAGCGCATGCGCCCAGTCGATGGTTTCCGCCACACCCGGCAGCTTGAACAAATCCAGCCCGCGCAGCTTCTGGACGAAGGCCACCACCTCCCGCGACAGGGCGGCCGGGGATTCCGGCGCCTTGATCCTCAGGATTTCCAATTCCCGTTCGGCGGAAGGATAGTCGACCCAGTAATAGAAACAACGCCGCTTGATCGCATCATGGATTTCGCGCGTGCGGTTGGAGGTGATGATGACGATGGGCGGTTCCGGCGCCTTGATCGTGCCCAGCTCCGGGATCGTCACCTGATAATCGGCCAGCACTTCCAGCAGGAAAGCTTCGAAGGGCTCGTCCGTCCGGTCCAGTTCGTCGATCAGCAGGATGGGTGCGCCATTGGCGTGCGGCCGCATGGCCTTCAGGATCGGGCGTTCGATCAGGAAGGACGGGTTGAACAGATCGTTTTCCAGCGTATTGCGGTCGCGGTCGCCCGACGCCTCCGCCAGCCGGATTTCGACCATCTGGCGGGCATAGTTCCATTCATAGACCGCGGAGGCGACATCGAGCCCTTCATAGCATTGCAGCCGCACCAGATCGCGGCCCAGCGTGGCCGACAGGACCTTGGCGATCTCCGTCTTGCCGACGCCGGCCTCCCCCTCCAGGAACAGCGGGCGTTGCAGCTTCAGGGCCAGGAAAAGCGCGGTGGACAGGCTGCGTTCGGCGACATAGCCGCCCTGACCAAGCAGGGCTTCCACCGCATCGACCGAGGCGGGCAGGGGAGTGGACATGCGGAAATACCTGTTATGGGTTACTTGCGGATCCACTGACCCGATTCGGTCTTGATCCAGGTACCGGGCGCCGCGCGCGACAGGATCTGCTGGGCATAGACCCGGCCTACCTGTTCCGCGGAGATGCCTTGTTCCTGGGCCCGCTTGGCATAGACCGTGCGGCGTTCGGCATTGATGGTCTGCACCGCGCCGGCGGCGGAAGCCTCGCGCGCTTCCATGTACCCGTCAAAACGTTCGCCGGCCGCACCGGACGCGCGCAGGGCGTCGGCGGATTGGGCATGCGCCGAACCGGCCCAGAACAGCATGCCGGCTCCGATGGCAGCCAGGCCGAGCAGCAGCCGGCGCCGGTCGATCTCGAACTCTTCCCGACGGGCGGCTTTGGTCCGGGCGCCGCCGCGGTCTGTCTGTCGCATCTGATCGTCGTATCGCATGGGCGTTTCCATCTCAGAAAATATTGGGCTCAGAAAATATTGGGCTTGGACTGGATATCCTGCTTGGCCTGTTCTTCGACGCGCAGGCGGACATCGGCGTCCAGCTTGATGTTCAGATTGATGGTGATCGGCTCTTTCGGTGCCTCGACCCGCACGGTCGGGCTGCAGGCCGCCGTCAGCCCGACGAATGCCAGCAGCATTGCGGGGGCGGCCAGTCGGACTATGCGCAGGGTGGTTTGGGGCATGCGTTCCGCTCTCTTCTCGTTCATGGACGATACCTTAGACGTGTCCGCTTCCGGCTCCAAGTGCTCAGCGCCCCTGGCCGGCCACCCAGCGCAGCACATCTTCCGTCGTGGCAAAGCCCAGCAGCAGGAAACCTGATAGCCGGTCGAAATCGCTGTCCAGATTGATGTTCAGCCGGAAAGGATAGCCGTCAAGCAAGGCAGGATTGCGGCCTTCCAGGGAAAGGCCAAGTCGGCCCAGCCCGTTGGTCGCCTTGTTCACCCGAACCGACAGGCTGTCATAGCGGAAATCCTGCAAGGCCTGCAGCAACAGGTCGACGCTGGCATTGCTGGCGCTCAACTGCTCGTCCAGCGTATTGCCGCGATAGGCGATCCGACCCGGGGCGTCCGATTGCAGTTGGCCCTCATCGATGGCGACCACGCCGTTTTCATAGCGCACCGGCAGCACTCCCGACAGCGTTCCTTCTCCCGTTAGGCCTTCCAGGTCGATCAGCCGGAAGATGCTGGCAAGATCAACGCGTTCGGCCTGGATTTCCGTCGCGATCCGCTGCGCACCGGGCGCAATCCGGACATCGCGGGTGGAAAGCCGCCCATTCAGCACCGGGATGATCAGCGAATCGATATCCAGCCCGCCATCGCTACGGATCGCATAGGTCAGGTCTATCGGCCCGGCCAGCAACCCGCCCACCTCCATCAGCGCCGCCAGTTTCTGCTGGGGCAGGGTGGCAGGCGGATTTGCCATATCGAAGGAGATGCGCCCGGTCAGGGCGCTGAGGCGCCCGGGGCCGACATCAACACCAATCCCGGTCAGGTCCAGATCGACCCGTCCGGACCGCTTCGTCCCCAGGACCAGATTGCCTTCGGCCTTGATCCCGCCCACCATATTGCCGAGCGCATCAACCCTGGGGCTGAGGGCGGAAGGTTGCAACCCGCCGGGTTCGAAGGCCAGCGGGTCCAGCTTGAACGCAATGCGTGGCGTGGCCCCCAGGCTGGCAGTGCCCGACAGGTTCAGCTTTCCGGCGGCACCGGTCAGCTTCGCGGTCAGGCGTGGGCTCGGCTGATCCAGGTCACGGGCGGACAGGGTCAGTACCAGCGGCCCATGCAGCAGGCTTTCGCCCCCCATAGTCAGCGCATCGACGGAAAGGGAGGCCTGGGCTTCGTCCCCCATCTGGCGCAACAGCCCGTCCACCCCGTTCAGCACAAGATCGCGACCCTGGGCGGTAATCCGCGCGCCCTTCAGCGACAGGGCGCGGGCGTCGGCCGTGGCCGTGGCGATCATCGCCCCGGTATCGACACGCACCGGCCCCGCCGGATCGGCACCCCGCAGCAGGGCCGACAGGCCACGCAGCGGCAGATCGGTGGTCAGGCTGCCGACAGGGTCTGTGATGTCCAGGCCGATCCTGCCCGTCTTGTCCTGCTGGATGCGGACCAGTCCAGCCCCTTCCACCGGGCGGATGGTCAGGCCGCCGGGCAGGTCCAAAGCCGGCAGCCGCAGGGTGGAGGCGGGGCCGAGATCAAGCGTCAGCGCATCGCCTGTCCGGTTCACCTGACCTTCCATCTCCGCGATCACCGAAACGGGCCTGGATAGTGCCGCGACAGTTGCCGACATTTCGATATCGGCGGAAAATCCTGCATCAAGGTTCTGTTCATCGGCCGATAGCGCCTTCAGTGCCAGGCTGGCGGTGCCGGCGCTACCCATCAACCCCTTGGATACGAGCAGCAGGCGCAAATTGTCGGCCTGCAGCGTTGGAGATGCCCCAAGGTCGAACCGCGCATCACCGGCCAGACGCAGATTGGCAAGCGTGGTGTCCAACCAGATTTCTCCGTTCCCGGAAGGTTGCGCGGGATCGGCCAGATTGACGTCCAGTCGTCTTGCCTGCAGGACGAGATCGCGTTGCGGTGCCGTGAACCCTGCTTCCGGCGGCAGCAAAGCCAGCAGCGGGCTGTCCGCTACCATCGCCGACAGGCGGAAGGGGGAGGCGATCCGCAGCCAGCGTTTGGACAGGGAGGCCTCCAGCGTGCCGGACAGATCCACCCCTTCTGCTGAGCCCCAATCCGGATGGGACAGCGATACATCCCGCGCTTCCGTCGTCAGCGTGAAATCCAGCCGGGGCAGATCGGCCAGACTTCCGGCCAGCAGGGACGAGATGGGGGCGTCCGCCTCGCCACGCAGGTCGATCGTGATCCGGCCATCCGCCACATGGCCGGGGCCGGCCAGCTTCGCGAGGGGGGGCAGGGAGGCATCCAGCGCGATGCGGAACGGCCCACCTGCCGCCACCGGGCGCCAGCCGCCACCTTCCAGCGCTTCGACGCGCAGGGTCAGGGCGGTATCCACGCGGGTAAGGCCGCTGCCACTGCCCAGCCGACCGCTCAGGCCAAGTGCCAGCAGCGGGCCGGCCGGGCCATGACGCGGGGTCAGATCAAGCTCGCCGCGCAGGGGCTCGTCGAAGGCGGTGCCCTGCAGATGCAGGCGGCCTTCCGGCAGCCCCTCCAGCCCGCGGTTCAGCACCGCACCCAGATTGATCGTGGCCGCGCCCTGCGGCAAGGCGACATCCAGCGTTGCATTGCGCAGCGACAAAGCCTCGATCGGGAGGTCTGGGATGGATGGCGCGGTAGATGGGGGTTGTTCGCCTTCTGGCGGATTCAGCAGCCCCGCCAGCCAGTCCGGGCGGGTGATACGGTTATTCGCATCCAGGGCGAGGGCGCCATCCACCCCTTCGGCCACTACCGCATGCAGGCGGGGCGAGAACGGGTCGGACCAGAGAATTTCGAGATTGGCCCGGCGCAGATAAAAGCCGGGCAGAGACACATCCGCCAGATCCACACGGGACGGTTCAAGCCGGGAAATCGCAAGCGAATGCAGGGGAATGCCAGCCATGGCCGCAAGCCGGGGCAAAGCCCACTCAGCCAGCGCGATGCGCCAGTGCCATATCCCACCTGCAAGCAACAGGATCAGGGCAGGGATTGCCAGCACGACAAAAACCCCCCAGCGCCTGGGCGGGGATGTGGTCGGCGGGAATGGAGGGGCGGGCCGGTGCTCGCTCATCGTGGCGGCAGTATGCGCTGGGTCCGGGGCGGCTGGCAATCGATGCTGCGGGGAGGTAAAAAATCGCCCGGGACAGAGGCCCGGGCGAGTTGATCGGCGGGGAGGGATGCCATTACGGGAAGGAAGGCAACATCTCCTCCAAGGGGGGCGCCTTGGGCGGGGGAAGCCCTTTGGCGCGACCCGTAGGGACGATAGCAACATCTCGTATAGATTGTACATACATCAGATTTGGACAAAACAGAAGGGGCGGCCCGTTGGGGCCGCCCCTTGAACACGTCAAACAGCGAAGCAATTAGCCGGCGGCCGCCACGGCACGCTTCGCCATGGTGGTGATCAGGCTGGCGCGATATTCCGCCGAGGCGTGGATATCGCCGATCAGATCATCGGCCGAAACCTCGATCTTCGCCACCGCATCGGGGGTGAAGGAGGCAGCAAGCGCCGCTTCCATCTCCGCCACGCGGAAGACGCCGCCCTGACCGGCGCCGGTAACGGCGACGCGCACGCCCGATTTGGTCTTGGCCACGAAGACGCCGACCATGGCATAGCGCGAAGCGGGGTTGTCGAACTTCATATAGGCGGCCTTGTCCGGGATCGGGAAGCGGATCGCGGTGATGATCTCTCCCTCCTCCAGCGCGGTTTCGAACAGGCCGGTGAAGAAATCATCGGCTGCGATCTCGCGCTTGTCGGTGATGATGGTGGCGCCCAGCCCCAGGCAGGCGGAGGGGTAATCCGCTGCCGGGTCGTTATTGGCGACCGAGCCGCCGATGGTGCCGCGATTGCGCACCTGGCCGTCACCAATGCCGCCGGCCAGCTTCGCCAGCGCCGGAATGGCCTTCGCCACCTCGGCCGAGTCGGCCACGGTGACATGGGTGGTCATCGCCTTGATGGTGACGCTGTCGCCCGTCACCGTGATGCCCTTCAGATCGGCCACGCCACCCCGA
>Ga0209066_10001306_pt1 | contig 33400 bp, 35 predicted proteins | sample All_14_2_FD_187198 | JGI IMG/M metagenome (GOLD analysis project Ga0209066, IMG submission 187198) | Freshwater microbial communities in response to fracking from Pennsylvania, USA - Allegheny Zone_MetaG_DW_15 (SPAdes) (version 2) ... | reverse complement strand
GAACAACAAACAATAGAGCTGTATAGTTCTTGTTCTTGATAGTAGTGAAGCTTTCAGACTTGATAGCAAGAATCTAACAAAAGAACAGAAAGTGATAGAAATATCCAATGACTGGGACTAGACAAAACAATGGAAATGTGAGATACTGCAATGGCAGTCAAGTGACTGTTTTTATTAAAGGTGAATATCATGATGACCAAAATCTTTCAATCCCGCGACTCTGTGAAGTTCGCCCACCTCGAAACTACCGATGCTGCGCAAGCTGGACGACTGATCCAAGTCTCTTTCCGTGCTCCTGCCCGCTTCGCTGCCTGCTTTGTGCCAAATGCTGCATGGGATGCCCTGAATGTGAGCGTGGGTGATGCACAGTACCGTGCTTTGCTCGACGCTGTGCTGGAGAAAGCAGCAAAGAGCATCCTTTCTGCCCGGCTGGAGAACATGAGCGTATTCCCGAGCGAGATTGATGATAGCATCTTCTCTGCTGACGCCATTCTGAGCGAGGCAGCAGGCAATAACACCGAGTGGCTCAGTAAGGAAGAACTCACCGCAGCGTGGGAGAAGAGCGCGACCCGTGCAAAGCTGGTGGGTGGTGAGCGTGCATCACGCTATGCTCAAGATGCCAACTATCGTAAGGCCGTGAATGCTTACGCTGACATGGTACTGAAGCTGGCAGGCAAGACAACTACCTACAAGCCGGAAGAATGTGACAAGATTCTGGCCAAGCTGGACGCTGCTGACCTGGAGACGGAACTCGGTGCATTCATTGTGAAGCGACTAGATCAGATCAGCAAGAAGCCTGCACGCACTGAGGTTGATCTGGATTGCTTGTGAGCTTCCAAGCTCTGACTGTCTAGTCTTGTTGACAACCTGCCCACCTAGTAACGCGCATGCGTGAACAGTGGGCTTTTTTGTGGACCGTGCGCAAATGCGAATGATTCTTATTTGCATGCTGCGCCACTCAATAGCCATCCTTCGGATGGAGAACAAATACAGAGGGGGAGGGGCCCTTTTAGGGCTCTATGGCTCCGCATATCCTATAGCAGCTCTCCAAAATTTCTAAATTTTTTATTACCCCATACACAGCATAAATAACATCACCTCACTTCATCCCACTAATTACAATTTTCAGTAGATTTGAAATCTGCAATCTTCCTGCTTCTCTCTATACTATTCATATCATTAGTATTGATTCGCGCCTAGGCGCCACCAGTCCACTTCAGCCGTCATCTGAGGAATATCATGCCATCTCCTCTTTCCTATATCTACTCCTCAATTGACTCTCTAAAACGTCAGTTGTTTGATGCAGTCGCAAATCCAGTTGCGCACGCAGAGAAGAGTATTGGCTATGGGCTGGACAAGTCCAACAAATTCAGGGAACAGCTAGCCACTGCAAACAGCAATTCTGTGCTTGTTTCAAAGGAAGAGAAAGCTGGCGCCCAGGCGCAACTTGTTGATAGCATGATGGGCATGCTCGCAGGAAATGCTGGAATTATCGTGCCAGTGGGCGCTGTACCAAAGAGTATGATCTCTTCAATCCATGCTCAGCCTCTCACGGGAAAGCAAGTAGCCACCATTCCTCAATCTCTACAGAAACTCAATGAAGATATCATCGAGCAGGTGGGCGCCGACCCAAAAACAGGGGAGATGCTCTACAGAGTAATGGCGGGATATTCTCCTGCTGATCTCTTTACCAAGCACTCAAGCCTTCCCCCTGATCTTGTAGAATATCTCAGCAATCTTAAACTTGTTGCAAAAGATGGCCCACGTGCATCAGGAAGTTTCTCCCCATTAGACGATACTATTTCTCTTGCACCTGCAACTCGCAGAGAGCTTCTCAGTACTGGACTACATGAGGTTTCTCACAGTGGGCAGTATCTATACGATATGCCTATGGGTGGCTCTCCAAAAGAGTTCATTTCTCCAAATAACTACCGTAGACTTGCTACTGCTCAGCAGGTAGTAGAAGACAGACTAAAGCAAACTGGCGTAACTAGGCAGCAATATGCAAGCATGGCGCCAAAAGAAGCTGTAGGGAGCAGGGAGGCAGTCCTCTCTTCTCCAGAATCTCTCAAATATCTATTCTCTTCTCTGCAAGGCTACAAGAAGGCAGCACATCAAAACTATTTGCGCCTAGCTGGAGAGACTGAAGCAAGACTTGTGCAGAAGATGTTCGAGGAAAATCTCTACCCAGACAACCCTAAACTCCTTATGGAGAGCATGGGGTATCCTGAATCATCTCTCATCCCCCGCAGTGCCATCAGGGATAATATGGTAGATTCTGATGGAGTCTTGTCAGACTTATTGAATCTTGTGTTGGGGGCCCCTGCAGGATCTGCAACAAAAGCTGGGAGCAAACCATGAGCATGATCGATCAAGACAAAGTCATCAAGTATCTCTCCCAAGGTATCAGCACCAAGAACATTGCTGATGCTATGGGCTGCGATGAATCCTATATTTCTCAACTCAAATCGGATGAAACCATCCAACAGAAAGTTGCAGAACTGCAAGCAGACTACGCAGTCAAGGATGCATCGTTCGATGAGATGCTGGACCGTGCAGAAGAGAAAGCTCTGGAGCGAATTGAGAAAACTCTGCCATTTGCCAATACTTCCCAAGCACTGGCTGCATTCAGGATTCTGAACACTGCTCGCCGGCGGAAAGATGGCCCTGTCACGCCAGAAGTTCATGTCACTAATGTCATATTGCAACTTCCAGCTACTGCTGCACCTCGCTATATCATGAACGATAGAAGTGAGATTGTGGAGGTGGAAGGAAAGACTATGGTCGCTGCAAATCCTCACCAGCTTCCTGCTCTGCTGGAAATGAAAACAGGAAAAACTCTTACTCCTGTTGTCTCTGACTTGGACAAAGCAGCAGCTCGTTTGCAGACTCTTACTCCGACAGGTCGCGCGCCTAGGCGCCTTCCCTCTGTCATTTCCCCTGACATGATCTAACTCTTACGAAGAGCTATGGCAGATACAACACAACTGGGGACGAACGCTGGCAGTGCGATGAAGATGGCTAAGGAAGACTTGAACTTCCTAGCCATGCTGGCCGCTCCTGAGACATTCTTTTTACTATTCCCTCCTTTCTATCTTACACTATTTCAGCTTCTCACAGCATTCAAAAAGCGCGTGGAGCGCTTTGCTATTGGTATTCCTCGTGGCTTTGCAAAAACCACATTCATTAAGATCTTGTGCGTTTGGTATATTCTATTCTCTCACAAGCGCTTCATCCTTATTGTTGGTGCGAGTGAAGAACTAGCAGTTAACACAGTCTCTGACATTTGCTCCCTGCTCTCTTCCCTTAACATTGTTAAGCTGTTTGGTCGCTGGAACACAGAGGCAGATGTGGAGCAGCAGGGCACAAAGGTGTTCTACTTCCGTGGTAGAAATATTATCCTCAAAGCCATCGGCGCAGAAACTTCTGTGCGTGGTATCAACAGAAACAACGATCGTCCTGACGTTATTATCATGGATGACGTGCAGCGGAAAGAAGATGCAGAGAATCCAGAACTTGCAGCTAAGCTCTTGAAGTGGATTCTTGGTACGCTGTCACTTGCTCGCTCTAACGAAGGATGTACCTATATCTATGTGGGTAACATGTACCCGCGTAATTGTATTCTGGAAAAACTCAAGAATAACACGCAGTGGACCAGCTTCATTGTTGGTGGCCTGTTGGCAGATGGCAGTTCACTGTGGGAAGAACTCAAGCCTGCAGAAGATCTTTTGGAAGAGTGGCAGTCGCTCAAAGAACTTGGGGAGGAAGATATCTTCATCTCTGAGATTCTCAACTCAACGCAGATCACTCCATCTTCAGGCTTGAATCTCTCTCTGATTCCAGAGTGCCCTTCCTATTTCCTTGAAGTAGAACCTGACGGCAGCTTTATTCTCATTGACCCTTCCTCTGCTAAGAAGACTGCAGATGATTGTACTATTGAGCACTATTCTGTTGTTGACGGTGTTCCTATCTTTGATGATATGGAGCATGGAGTATTCACCCCTCTTGAGACAATTAAGGAAGCACTGCGCCTAGGCGCCAAACACAACACTCGCCTAATTTGTGTAGAAGACGTTGCGTACCAGTCTTCCTTGTTGTTCTGGTTTGAGCATATATGCGAACAAGAGGGTATCTCTGGCTTTGAGTTTATGCCGACTTCCCCTAAAGGGCGAGCTAAGAATGATCGTATCAAGAGAGGACTTCTTCGCTGCATTAAGGGAGAGACCTATCTGCACCCTAAAGTGCGTTCTCTTGTTATCTCTCAGGCCGCAGAGTGGAATCCTATGAAGGTCACAAACAAGGATGATATTATTGACGGCTTGGGCTATGTTGAAGAAGTACTGCAGGATTACTCGGAACTTATTGTCAAGAACACATTCGATTTGGATGGGGCGAATCACGGCGGCGCATCGCATACTAGTGATATTGTACTTCCATTTTGATTCCAACCCAAGGACAGCTCATGGCCGCCAAGCCCAATATTTCTCTCTTCAGCACACTCTCGATTCCACAGCGCAAAGAACTTCTGCACTACGCAAAATCATGTGCTGAAGATATGTGCAGCGGTCTTGGAGAATTTCGCACTCTTCTGCGCTATCGAGATAAAGCATACCAGCGTCAGCTGAATACTACAGCTGAACACATCCGTGCAGTTCGCGCTAATCTTGAAGGACGCCCACGCGCTCTGCAGGATATGACTGTGCCTATTATCATGCCGCAGATTGAATCTGCTGTTGCGTACCAAGCTGGCGTGTTCCTCACCAGCTATCCAATCTTTGGGGTTGTCAGTACTCCGCAGATGCAGTCTGCTGCTCTCCAGTTTGAAACTGCGTTGGGCGATCAAAGCATCAAGTACGGCTGGGCGCGAGAACTCATCAAAGTTCTGCGCAATGGGTTCAAGTACAACTTTGGCCCAGCTGCTGTCATGTGGGAAAAGACTCCACTCAAGCAGATTGTCACGAACACGGATGCAAACATGGCAGCAGGTACTGCTAAGCTCAGCGAGTACAGCTATGGCGGAAATTTTATCAAAGCCATTGACCCATATAACTGCTTCATGGATATGACAGTGGCTCCTAGCCAACTGCACATTGATGGGGCATTCTTTGGTTGGAATGAGATTGTTCCCAGGGTCAAGCTCCGCAGAATGCTGCAAACACTGGATGCGCAGAAAACTACTCATGCACGTGAGGCGTACGAATCTAACTTTGCAGGTGCTACCGTTGACATGGATAGCGCAATGAGTTACTGTGTTCCGGAAATCAATCCATTCCTCAAGCTTGGCACTACGAGTATGCTTGGTCAGACTCATTGGGGTAAGTGGATGGGGCTGCCAGGCACGAACAAGAGTTCTATTGCGTACAAAGATACGTATCTTGTCACGCACTTCCTCTGCCGCGCTGCGCCGTCCGACTTTGGGTCTGTTGGCAACATTCCCAAAATCTTCCATGCGATCATTGTGAACTGGGAATGGGTTATCTTTGTGGAGGAGATGAATGTTGGCCATGACTATCTCCCGTGCGTGATCGCCACTCCACAGGATGATGGACTTGGGTACCAGACGCAATCCATGCTGGACAACGCTATGCCGTTCCAAGACATGGGCTCGTCTCTCTGGAATATTGCACTTGAGAGTAAGCGCCGCCAGATTTTTGACCGACTTGTCTACAACCCTAAGCTTATCGACAAGAAAGATATTGATCCTGCCAGCTCCGTTGCGCGCATTCCTCTGCGCAATGCTAGCATGGCAAAAGATCAGAATGCTATGACATCTGCCGTCTACCAGATTCCGTATCGCGAAGATAATATGGCCAGCACCCTTCAAATGGGTGAGATGATTTCAGGCATGGCAGATCAGGCAGCAGGGCAGAATCGCGTGGATCGTGGTCAGTTCCAGAAAGGTAACAAGACCAAGACAGAGTTCACGGAGACTATGCAGAATAGCAACAGTCGCCAGCAACTCGCAGCCATTTCCCTTGAGCAGCAGTTCTTCACGCCCGTCAAAGAGATCATCAAGAGCAATACTCTCCAGTTCCAAACGACGGGCTCCATCCTCAATAGGGATCGAAAGCAGATCGTTGATGTAGATCCAATTGAGTTGCGCAAAGCCATTCTTGAGTTCAAGATGACCGATGGTTTGCTGCCTGCGGACAAGATGCTCAACACTGAGCTTATTACAGTGTTCATGCAGACTGCCCAAGCTCTGCCTCAGCTGACCACCGAGTACGACATCTTGGGTATGATGATTTATTGGATGAAACTGCGCGGCGCAACGTGGCTTGATGAATTTAAGCGCAGTCCGGATCAGCAGCAACAGGCGTTGAGCAGTATCCGTGCTGTAGCAAACGCGCAAGAACCGCAGCAGCCGCAACAACCTGCTGCTCCTATTGCGCAGTAATGGAGAGCAATAATGCCTGCCCCAGATTTCTCCAGTAAATTCTCTCGCTACAATCTCTCTGAGCAGGAGAGCATTGCAGCGCTTCAGGTTTCTGATCTGTACCTGATGTACCTGAAGAACAAAATTGCAGACTACGCAGAAGCTGTAGTCGAAAAAGAACTTCCCTTCTCTGCTGATCCAACTAAGCAGGTGGAAGCTATCCTTGCCCATGAGAAGCTGAAGCACTTTGTAGAAGCTTATGAGGAACTCATGAGTGAGATCATCCAAGCACTTCCTCAGCCAACCTCAACCACCCTGGAGTAAATCATGGCCTTCCTTCCTGGTATCTTTTCCAAGTCTCCTGCACCTGCACCTGCTGCTCCTGTTGTGCAACAGCCCGCACCTGCTGTTGCGCCCAGTGCGCCAGCGTCGCAACAGCCCGCACCTGCAAATCCCAACGCAGCTCCTGCTGCTATGCTCACGAACAACGGCCAAGGTACTCCCAATGCTGGCGGTCCGCAGCCTGCTGATCTTTCCAGCTATGCTACGCTGTTCAAGCCGCAGCCGGTTGACCCCAATGCTACCAAGCCGTTGACACTGGCAGATCCTATTCTCAGCCCGGTTGATCCCGCAAAACTGCGCGAACAGGTGCAGGCAGCAAACTTCACCAGCAATATCCCTGTGGAGACTTTTCAGAAAGCTCTTGGTGGTGATGTTGCCGCATTCCAGGATGCAATCAATGCAGCGGCCCGTGAAGCATTCGCAGCTGCTACCCAACTCTCGCAGGGCATGGTTGAACATGGTTCGCGCACTGCCGCGGAACGTGCACTTGGACAAGTCGATTCGAAAGTACGAAATCACCTGCTGCGAGTGCAGAATACTAGCAATGAGGTCCTCAGCAATCCCGCAGTTTCTCCTGTGTTCAACGCAGTGAAAGCGCAGATTGCACAAGCCCAGCCTCACCTGACACCGGAAGCGGTGCAAAAAGCAGCAGAAGGTTATTTCACTGAAATGGCATCTGCTCTTACTGCCCCTCAGCGCCAAGCTGAAGAAGCCAAGACCGCACCAAAGCAACAAGATTTCTCGTATCTTTTCTCTTGATCATCTTCTCTTATTCTTTGTGCTGAGCACAGAAAGGTAATTCATCATGTCCGTCGGACTCATTTCATCCGCAAGCGCACCGCAGAACCTGAATGCGGTAAGCTTTGCATCTGCAATCACACGACTGATGCCGAACGGCTCGGCTCCGCTGGTTGGCCTGACCTCGCTGCTTTCTGACGAAACTGCGAGCAATATCGAGCATGGTTACTTCACCAAGACCATGATCTTCCCGTCCATCACCGTCAACGCAGCGCACGTTGCTGGCGACACCACTCTGACCGTGGTTGCTGCTACGAACGCTGATGTTGTTCCCGGTGACATGCTGCTGAACGAGACCACCAACGAAGTGGTGCTTGTGACTGCTGCCACTGCTGGTGCTACCACCATCAGCGTGCAGCGTGCTGTTGGCACCACCGCAGCTGCCAGCATGGCTGCTGGTCAATTCCTGCGTACGATTGGCAATGCCTTCGAAGAAGGTTCTGTCCGTCCGAGCGCAGTGAACATCATCGCTACTCGCTACGTGAACAACACGCAGATTTTCCGGAACAGCTGGGCAGTTACCAAGACTGCTGCTGCCATTCCGCAGATCGCAGGTTCTGGCCACGTCAGCGAATCGCGCCAAGACTGCGCAGCTTTGCACGCTGTGGCCATCGAGAAATCTCTGTTCTTCGGCGAGAAGTACATGGGTACTCGCAATGGTCAACCTTTCCACACCATGGAAGGTATGATTCCGCGTATCAAGGCTGCTGCTGCCGGCAACGTCACCACGCTTGGCGCTACCACCAACTGGACGCAGTTTGAAGCTGCTCTGGACGTCACGCTGCAAACTGTGACCGATCCCAAGTCCAGCAACATCCGCACTGTGTTCCTCGGCGGGACTGCTCGTCGTGTGATTCACAACATTGCGCGCTTGAACTCTACCTACCAGATTACCTCCAGCGAAACCAGCTGGGGCCTGCAACTGGATACCATTCGCACCCCGCGCGGTACTTTCGAGATGATTGAGCATCCGCTGTTCAACGCATACGGCAGCACCAGTGTCTGGGCCAAGATGGCAGTTATCATGGACCTGAGCGCATTCTCTCTGGCATATCTGCGTAAAACCAGTGATGCCAATTACAACGCTGCTGGTGCGCTGGTGGATAACGGTGTTGATGCTGAAGGCGGTACGCTGACCACGGAACTGACCAACACCATCAAGAACCCGGCTGCATTCGGCATCATCTACAACTTCACCGCTGGCGCAGCTGGCTAATCAGTGAAGGTCTCTAGGGGAGCTGGCAACCAAGCTGGCTCCCTTCTTCTTGTCTTCTCCAAATTAAGGAATTATCATGGCTGTCGGTACTGTTTCCTCTGCTCAAAACCTGGGCGCCACTCAGCAAAAAACTTTGGTCGCAGGCGAAAAGCTGGCCACTACGCAGGCTGCGCTGAAGTCGTCCAAATCCAAGACTTACTACCATCAGACCCCCGGCGCAAACTTCTTCATGCCCAATGGCCTGCAGATCCAGTTCCTTGGTGGCTCGTTCACCACTGAAGAGCCGGAAATCATCGCAGAACTGGATGCCGTTGCAGACAAGTCTGCTAGCATGATTACCAGCGATCGCAAACGTCAAGCTGTGCTCGCTGAGCAGGAACTCGCGCCTGCCAAGGAAGTCACCGCTGCTGCTCAGCAGTAAGCACTATCAGCAATAACTCGTAAGAGTTCAGTCGAGTGAGCACGTAATGGCATCCCTTGCAACTATCACCGCACTTGTTGTTGAGCAAACTCGCCGACCTGAGGTTGGCAATGTAACGCTTGCAGCAATCAAGAGTGCAGTATTGCGTGCTCACCACACTGACTTCTTCCCTAAAGATCTCGCCACTGTTACGCTTCCGTACACCATTCCTACAAACTCACCGGTGTACATGGATTTTTCCAGCATCTCCAACACAGCCGTAAGCAATAGGAGCCTGAAAGCTGTGTATGGCGTGGACCCAATTACTCTTCGCCACCAAGAGAAGTTGGAGTATCGTGAGTTGGACGATTTATACGATCGTGATAATGTCATGCGCCCAAGCGTGTACAGTCTTATTGGTGATACGCTGCGAATCTATCCGCAGGTGTGGACCGGGGCGCTTGAAATTATCTACTACAAAAATCCTGCATTCACAGACGTGGACGTCACCAGTTGGATTGTGGACATGTATCCCAACGAGATTGCCAACTGGGCCGCAGGCATTGTGTTTGCTCGTACAGGCTTTGCTGAGATGGCGCGAGACTTTCAAGACACTCATGTTAAGCCCTTCAAAGAGATGCTCATTGCATCTCATTTGCTTGGTAATGTGAACTAATCTTCTGGAGAATTTTGTGGCAACTTACATCCCCAATGCTGACGATTCTACGCAGCCTACGGAAGACAAAGAAGTGGAGACTGCGGCGCTTGAATTTCGTACCCACAAAGCTAAGACGCTTCGTGCAGTATATTTTCCTGCAACTGACCTAGCAAGCAACAGGGCTGAACTGCCAGCAGCAGCTGATCGTGCAGGTAAGTTCTTCAAATTCGACGAATCAACAGGTCAACCTGTTGCCAGAGATTTTACCACTACTGCACTAGAGACTGGTGTATTTGGTGAAACTCTGTTGGCTGTAGATACTGCATCCGAGGCTCGCAGTCTTGTTGATGTATACAGCAAGTCCGAAACAGTATCCATGCTTGGAGCGCGCAATCGGATTATCAATGGTGCGATGATAATTGCGCAGCGGGGCACGTCGTTTATTTCTCCTGCGGCTGGAGCGTATACATTGGATCGTTGGCTTCAACTGTCCAGTAACGACGGAGCGGTCACCATAACGCAAAATTCTGATGTACCTGCCGACAACGAGTTTCAGAGTAGCCTGCGCGTAGCAGTTACGACTGCGGACGTCACTATTGCAGCCGGACAGTACAGCACAATTCGTCAGTACATAGAAGGTTACAATGTTCGTGACTTGATTGGTAAGACATTTACACTATCTTTTAGAGTGCGCTCCAGCAAAACTGGCGTGCATTGTGTCGCGTTTGTAAATGACGGCGGCGATCGCTCGTTTGTGTGTGAATACACTATCACCGCTGCAAACACCTGGGAAACTAAATCTGTATCAGTAGTCGGCGGCTTAACGACTGCAGGTTCTTGGAATTGGACCAGTGGACGTGGACTTGTAGTATCTTTTGTCTTGGCAGCAGGCGCTACATACCAAACAACTGCAGACGCCTGGCAGGCAGGAAATTTCATATCTACGGTAAATCAAGTAAATTGTTTGGATGCTGTTGGAAACATCTTCGCTATTACAGGCGTCCAGCTGGAAAAAGGCAGTGTTGCTACGCCCTTTGAGTATCGTAATTATGGGCATGAGCTGCTTATGTGTCAGCGTTATTTTTCTTACGCTATTGGTTCCGTGCGTGGAAACGCTACAGCTGCTGGACAATATTTATGTTCGCAAGTATACTATCCTGTCCAGATGAGGGCAGTACCAGCAACGTCTGCGTCAGGAGGTGCTACTAATCTAGGCACAGTAACACTCCATCCGGGGAGTTTGAGCTCATTTAGGCTTGAGATACAATCTACTGGAGCAGGAGACGTGTATAGTGTGGACAGGCTTATTACGTTGAATGCAGAACTGTAACAACTAAGGAGTCACACATGCTCACTCTTCTCACCCTCCTCGGATACTACGCAGTAATCCCGTATAAACGCGGCGGACTGTGGAAAATTCTTGCGATTCCTGCTTTCTTTGTTGCAGTGCTCGATATCATTGCCAATTATACTGAGTGGAGCTGGATCTTTGGCTATCCTCCAAAAGGCTGCACTACCATCAGCAAGCGCCTTGACTGGATGGAAGTAAATGATCCTCTGCCGTCACGCCGTGAGTTTGCTCACATTGTCAATGTTCTGCTGAATGCAGGGGAAGACGATGGGCATCACTAAGAAACTGGTATTGGCACTATTTGTGCCATTAGCCTTGTGTGCAGAAGCAGGTGCACAGCCTGTCATGCTATATACCTGTCAGCCCTTTATCAAAAATGGTAGGGGCTATTATTTTGTCGAGCCTATCGCGCATGTCGGACAGTACGGTGTCCATTTCGCGTGGGCATGCAAAGATCACGACTCTGACAGAGTCACTCCATTCTTCTACTCCTGCTCATATGATGCTTGCAATGCTGAGCAGTTATCTCGCAGTCTGTGGCGCGTGGCGACAGGTCAGGCCACGCTGGCGAAGGAGTGGGCGCAATACAGCACTCTTCAGTTTCCTGCCACTAAGGACGATGCGCATTACCCACTCGCCGCCGAGGCGCAGGAAGTGCTCAACCAACTCAAGGATCGTATTAACATTGCAAAGGAACAGGAATAATGGATGCGCAAGACTCTGGATTCAAGGAACTTTCAGAGAAGCAAGTAGAAGAGATCGCAGAGCGTGCAGCTGAGAAAGCTGTTGCTAAGATCACTGACGAAGTTTATAGGCAAGTTGGCAAGTCTATCATTCAAAAACTGACCTGGACCATCGGCGCAGTTACCGTTGGTGCTGTGTTGTACTTTGGCAAAATAAAAGGAGGTGTGTGATGGCACCTATCGTTGCAACGCTCGCTAAAGCTGGACTTAACCTGCTGGCCAATGTTGTCATGACCAAGGGCAAAGAGGCAGTTGAGGAGAAGTTTGGGATTGATCTGTCCAAGCTCACAGCTTCCGAAGAAGGGCTTATCAAACTCAAGCAGATCGAAGTTGAGCATGAAGAATTTCTGGTGAATGCTGCACAGCGTGAAGCGGAGCGCGAACTGGAGGGCTTCAAAGAAGAAGTCAAGGACAAAGATTCTGCACGTGAGCGTGATGCCGAGTTCTTGAAAGCTGGCACCCGCAACTACCGAGCTGATATTCTTGTGCTCATCGCAGCTGTAAGCGTGGCTGCACTGGTGTATCTTGTCTGGGATACGCCTGATATCAATGAGTATGTGAAGGGTATTGTCACTCTTGTGCTTGGTCGCATGCTGGGCTACATGGACAATATCTACAACTTTGAATTTGGCACCACTCGCAGCAGCAAGCAGAAGGATGCTACGATTGAGCAGCTGAGCTCTCGCAATAAAGGAGAATAACTGTGAGCCTCGTACAAGAGCAATTCCTCTTTATTCAAGATGTTGCACGTCTCATTGAATTCTGTGCAGACCACAACTTTGTGATTACTGCAGGCGAACTGTATCGCCCGCCAGAAATGCAGAAGATTTACGTCCAAACTGGACGCAGTAAGACCATGAACTCTAAGCATGGTCAGCGACTTGCCATTGACCTGAACTTCTTCAAGGATGGCAAGCTGATTTACGATGTTGGTGTCTTGCGCCCTGTCGGTGAGTTCTGGCAATCACTTTCCCCCAAGAACAGTGCTGGCATGTTCTGGAAATCCTTTAAGGATGTTCCTCACTTTGAGCGGAGAGTGTAACCATGGCTGTTCAGCGCTTCAAAGTATCAATGAACAACGCGGTGTTTCCTTTAGTCTCGACCAAGGCACCGCGTGCAGTATTTGTGCCGCAACTGGATAGTGCACCTCGCCAGAACCGTGGGTTCACTGGCACTGATGATTCCGTGGATTTCAATCTGGCTCAGATTCTCTACGGCGAGAATTTCATGCCGATTGGTGAAGGTGTGCGGAGTGTTGGTTACGAGTCTGTTGTTGGTGCCACAGTAAACAATGATTTTGACCAGATTTTTCCACTGAGGGATTCGGAAGAGAACACAGTTCTGTACTCTCCTGCACGGGGACAGAATTATGTCTATGATGATGTTGCCAGTGCTTGGACCACTGACCCATATGCAGATGTGTGGGCGCCAACTGTACTAGCTGCTGGACTTGATCCTGCTGACTCGTCTGTGACGTATTCTTATGTTGATGGCAAGACGTTTGTATGCTACTCACGCCTGAAGAGCAATGCTGGTTCTCCCACTGATATGAGCATCATGCAGTGGAATGAGTCCACAAAAGCTCTAGTTCCTGCCACTACTATTCTAGCAAATGTGCCATTTGCTGCAGGTGAAATTGATGGCATCTCTGCGTCTAATGGATTCTTGTTGATGTGGAGTGGACTGAGTGTAGCTTGGGCACCGTATAACGGTACTGCGTTTGATTTTCAGCCATTTAATAATGGGGCATTTACTGGCGCTGGCAATCAAATCCCTGAAGATGTAAAGGGCAAAATCACTGCGTTGATTGCTGTGCCCGGTGGATTTATTATCTTCACAGCTAGAAACGCTGTAGCTGCAAACTACTACGCGCAGTCGCTGTCTGCTCCGTGGGTGTTCCGTGAGATTTCTGGTGCAGGTGGCATTGAAGATTATGAGCAAGCCACTGTGTACTCCTCCATGGGGGAAGTATATGCCTATACAACAGCAGGTATGCAGAAGATTTCACTGAACAGTGCAGAGACTGTGTATCCTGAAATCAGTGACTTTATTGCTGGGCGCCAAACGGAGCGCTATGACTTTGGTACTCACGCTCTCCTTAAGGGCGGAACCACTGTTGACTTGTTCACCAAAGTCACTTCCATTTCGACGCGCTTTGTAGTAGTGAGCTACGGATACTATCCTGGCATCTTCAGCTATGCCATTGTAATCGATCTTGCAATGAAGCGCTGGGGAAAACTCAGGATCATCCACAAGGATTGCTTCTACTACACTCAACAGACACAGCCAGGAGCACTCACGTATAGCATGATGCATGATGTTACCTATGCAGCTGCTGGTGGCGATGCTCTTGTGTATGATGCATCTGCCGCGCCCACGCAAGCAACTTCTGTAGCACAGCACTCTCTTGCTTTTCTGCTCTCCACTGGAGAGGTGAAAGTTGCAGTGTGGACGGACCAAGCACGAACTGAGGATGTTGCATGCCTCGTTATCGGCCGTGTGCAACTTACCAGAAGCAGCAACATCCAATTGAATCGAGTAGAGGCAGAGGGCATGGAAAGTGGAAACATGTTCATTGCACCTTCCGCAAATGGTAGAACTCTAACTACTCCAATCGCTCTGATAGATGTGGAGCGCGTCGATGGCTATCTGTGTCAGGGTGAGATGATTGACTGCCTGAATTTCAACCTCATGATTGAGGGCAGCTTTAATCTTACTACCTTGATTCTTGAAGCAACTACAACTGGCAAGGTGTAGTCATGAAATTCGGTATTGACATTGGCCTACCTCAATATCCTGCAGGCCTGAACGATAGGGATGCAGGTTTGGTTCTACCGCTCTATAAAGCAATGACCTCTCTAGCACAAAAAGCTAGTGCAGGAACAGGACAGCTGCAACTCTCTGAGAGTGAGATGGCGCTCTCCGATCAGTTTGACCAGCTGCTAACCCATAGATTTAATCACCTCAAAGTGCAGGCAGGTGAAACAATTGGCTATGGGCAGGCTGTTAATCTCTATTTGTCAGGTGGCATTGTTATGGCAAGAAAAGCCAACGCGACAGATACCACCAAGCCATGTCATGGACTGTGTGACAATCCTACAGGTCTTTCAGCGGGCCAGTGGGGAGAGATTATTTTCATGTCAGGTCGCAGTCAAGGTATTGCAGGAACTGTGTTCGGTTCCCGCTACTTCCTCAGCACTACTGCTGGTGGCGTTCAGCTATCTCCTCCAAGTACTGCCGGCAACCTTGTGCAGATTGTGGGAGTTGGCCTAGGCAGTGCTGGATTCTATCTACAGATTGTTCCAGGTGGGGCGTGATGCTTTCCTCCTTGCTATTAGCAACCTTGCTAAGATTTGAACCTACGCAACTAAGCACACCTGCGTACAATGTAATTCATCGTGTAAAGGATATTGTCATGGCAACTCCTGTCTCTGGCCAACCGGTACAAACTAATTCAGGTGATCAGCTGAGTCAGCTGTCTAACCTGCTTGCAACGCTGTTTGGTAGCAAAACCACACAGACTGGTACTGCTGACACGTCTGCGCTTACAGCTCTCTTGAGCCAATTGCAAGGACAAGATTACACTCAGCTGTTGAATAGCATCTTTGCGCAGGCAGGAGGTCAGATTCCTGGAATGCAGGCAGCCTACAGTAACGCTGTTGGCGCTCGCTCTGGCAGCAATTCTGCCGTGCAAGCTAATCTTGAGCGACTAATGCAGCAAACTGCACTTCTGGGGCAGCAGCAGGTTGTACAGCAGCAGCAGGCTAACCAACAGCTGCAAGGGCAAGTAGCAGGCAACATCGCCAATGCTACTCGCGGAGCAGTTACCAAGCAAGCTGGGCAGGCTAAGAGCTTGGCAGGAACACTCGCGCTTGCACAGGCTGCACTGAAGTTGACAGGCGCAAACAATTTCGAGGAAATGTGGAAGAAGATGAACGGCGGTTCGCCTGCAGCTAGTATGCGTGGTAGCAACGGTGCGGTAATGGGCAATCTTGCTCCGCTATCCATGGGCCCTGTGCAGTCTGTTGACGGTGCACTTGCCCCACTTGATTCATCTTTTGATATGTACCTTGCTAACAGCTCTATGCCACTGGAACTTGGCGGCACTGTCGGCGCTGCTCCCAGCTTTGGTGAAGTTGGCGGCATGGTGCCTGGCGATGCCTATCAACCAGGCTATCAAATCAACAATCCTGTGTTGGACCTTGGCGTACCTGGCTATGCGGCTGGAGACATGTATCAGCCTGGAGCTACTCAAGGATTTGATGACCTCAACCTCGATGAGTTCTTGGTTGGCAATCCTGTGTACGATTTCTGATCAATTCCAGCAAGGAGAAGATAATGGCAACTATTCAAGCTGGTGGAAGTCGCAGGAGCGCTAATCCGCTCTACACTCCATACACTCCAACAAAGAGCACTGCTGACAATAGCATTCCTACTCAGTCGGTTGACGAGCTGATGCGCCGGCAGCTAGTTGCTGCTCTGCCTGCCGAGCGTCAACCGACTGATATGTCAGAAGTGTTTGGCATGGGCACAGCTACTTCCTCTGGAAGTGGAACTGATCGCACTTTTGGTGGCGCAGCTGATCCCGCACTTGGCGGTATGATTGGCAACATTGGTAGAGTCAGTTCTGCCCTTGGAACTATTGCAGGCAACGCAGATGCTAGCATGGCAGGCGGAGTGCTGGGACTTGCCGGTAATCTCAGTAAATCCAAGACAGACCAACAGGCACTTGGTAGTTTTGTTGGGCCTGCCCTGAGCCTTGCAGGTGCACCAACAGGTGCAATTGGTATTGCAAGTGGCCTGCTGAATGGTAACACTTCGCTTGCCATCAATAGTACTCTTAGCCTTGCCAATCCCGTACTGGGCGCACTTAACGGAATCGCCTCCCTGTTTGGAGTTCCTACACTGGGAGAAGTCCTGGCGCAGACATTCAGCTCTCCTGACACAAGTACGCCAGATTCTACTGTCGGCGGCAGTGGCATGACTGGATTCGGGCAAGTTGGCAGCGATCTTGGCAATCTGCGCTACTCTCGCGATGATGGTGGCAGTGGTGGGGGCTTTGGCGGGTATGGTGGCGGCATTGGACAATCTGGCGGTAATGCTGCTGGCGTCGGGTCTCATCAAGCATAATATAGTGACTCAATCTCTTACCCTCAAATTCTTTGGAGATATCTCATGAGCAAACTTGGAATCAATCAACTACGCCAGCGGCCCACACAGTTGAATTCTACTGATCTTGTTGCTGTGCATGACTTGGAAACCGGAGAAGATGTGGCAGTTCCGGTTGGCAGTGTGGGGGGTGGCACACTGCCAGACCCGCTGGTCGCAAACATCATCCCGCGCTATGACACGCTGGCCAACCTGCTGGCGCTGACGGGAAATCTCGGGGAACTGATGGTGCCGAGCAACGCTCCTGGCATTGTGGTGCAGCTTCCCGCCGGACAGGGCGGAACTCAGCTTCTCGGTATGCGGTCGGATGTTCGAGGCATCAGTGGCAATGCGACCGCAGCCGGGAATACACTCACTACAGCACTTCCCTTCAAGCCGCGTTTCATCGTGTTGTCTTTCACCTCGAATATCGGCGCGTACTATGGATTCCACCCAGTGAGTATTGACGCCACTGGTGACGCATCTGCCGGGGTTGGCGTTGCTATCTTCCCGCAATACAGTGGAGGGTATTTTGCCCCTGCCAGTAGCCCCTTAGCTGTATCGGACAACGGAACCCAGATTGTCACCGCGTCTGCAATGGCGTGTTCCAACACAGTGCTCTCAATGGACGTTCAGGTGGACGCCGGCGCGGACGTGGCGGTCACTGGAAGCGTGTTTCTGTTCGGTTAAACCATGGTGTGGATCATTGGTTATCAGGGGGATCAGAACCTGCGCCTGACGCTGACGGCTCGGACGCAGGCCATTGCCGCAGGCACGCAGCGCCTGCAAGAGCGCGACGTGGAGTCCGACTACACATTCTCCGCCGGTTCCGCCACCATGTTTGATGTGTCGTTGCAGCCCTCTACGCTATATCCAGACTACACACTTGCTAACAACACACCGGACGTGGCTGCACTGAGTGGAAACAGTGCAGAGTACCGTGGTCCGGGACTGTCAAGACTGTCTGCTACTTACCGTGGAGGCACTGTCATACGGGAGTGGGAAGTGGACGGTCCAGCTGTCAGTAAGGCTTTTGTGCGCTGGGTGCCGGGGTCTCTGGCGGCACATGTCTATGATGCCTGCGCCGCAATGATTGCTAGCAAGACTCCTAGCGACTCTACGCGGCTGGTCTACAGCAGTATTTCCGGTAACACCTCCGCACTGTCAGCAACGCGAAACAGTGGAAGTATTGCTGCTGCTTACGATATGTCAGCCATTAGTGCCTGCATTGGTGACCAGACAAACAGTCAGTATCCAGGCATCCTCGTTACGCCTGAACACGTCTGGTGCATGCACGTCACACGTAGCGTTGGAGATAAAGTTGTCTTTGTGGAGATGAATGGCACGCAGCACACTCGGACAATTTCTGCTGCTATAGGAGTTGGAAACACTTGGCAGATGTGTCGCTTGGGCAGTCCCATTACTGCTATTGCCCCCATGAAACTGCTGCCCACTGGCTGGGAGTCCTACATGCGGCCTGGAACGCTCTACGCGGACGGCATACAGTGGCCCGCTCTCAACATAGAGCATGCCAGTGGCGCGGCGCGGCTGCGATTCCTACAGGTTCAGAGCCGCACGAACTACAACAACGGATTTCTAGTCGGGCATTTTACTGCCGGCCAGTTCTCGGGCTGGAGTGATGACGTGCAGGGAGGAGACAGCAACGGCCCGCTACTGTTCCCCATCAATGGTGAGCTAGTGCTGGCCGGCACGCAGTACCTGGCTTCACTGGCTGCATGGCCAGATGCCTACGATATTGAAGGGGCGCTTCAATCTATTGGAGCTAACGGGAGGACTCTCACTAGAGCATCCCTTTCTTCTTTTACTCCATACTACTAACTGAAAGAATAAATCATGGACATTAACCAACTTCTCTCTCAGTTCACTGGCGCAGCACATGCTCGCATCAACCAGAACACTGCTGCACAGCAGGAGTTGGATGTGGGCACTGCGCAGATCAAAACGCTCATGAATACAAATGAGCAAGAAGCTGCTGCATTGGTGCAACAATCTACTGCTGCAGCAGCTGAGCAGGCTGCAATTGACTACAAAATAGGCAAAGCCAAGGAAGCAAACGCAGCACTGGTTGGCATGAATCCTGACGATCTTGACAATGAGATGGTCAGGAGCATGGCTGCATTCACCTCTGAGCAGCAGCAAGTTCAGGCACTTGAGCAGCAACGAGGTGTTGCGATGCGCACTATTGAGCAAATGCAAAGCGTGAACTTGCTGGAGAATCCTATCCAGTATCTTGTGGCGCAACTTGCTCTGCCCACTGTCGCAGCCAAACATAACTCTCTCTTGAACCAAGAGAGCGAATCAATCACACGTCGAGAGCGTGCAGCAGAGAACATCACTACGCGGATGAATTTGCTCAATGCACGCAACAGCGCAGTTGTTGCTAATACCGCAGAGGCTGCTAATACTCTTGCACTCAAGAAAGCAGAGGTGGCTTCTCGCACTGCGCAGCTAGAACTCAACACGATGAAGATTGACAACATCTCTAAAATCGGGGCGCGAGCACTAGACAGCTACCGGCTTGCAGGGGATGTATTCCAGATTCAGTCTGATCTCATCAATAAGCAAATTTCCCTGGAGCAGTGGGCACTTCAACGTGCAGCATTGGCAGAGCAGCGTGCTGCTGCAGCTGCTGAGCGCCGGGCGCGGGCTGAGACAAAAGCTGAAGTTGATGCTGAGCGCGAGCTGTTCAACAAGCAGTTGGCAGCAGCAAGTATGGCGCTCGGCTACACCAGCCCGATTACTCTCACGTCCATCAAAGTTCTGCCCAAGGACAAGCAAGATCAACTTGTCAAAGTTGCAGTGTCTGGCAAGTTCGGTGGCGGTCTGCTGGAGAGTATTGCAACTGTGCAGCAAGCTGGCATTCCGCAGGTTATCACTGCAAGCAACCCGGGCATGGCTAATTTCATCCGGGCCAGCGAGCTTGGAATTCAGAACTATCAGCAAGCTGTTGTTAATGAAGCTCTTGCCTCTGGACAAAAGGTTTCTGGCAAAGAAGCTGTCCAGCTGGCAGCAGATAAATATGAATACGAAGTTGTGCAATCTGCACAAAGTTTCGCAGCTCCCAAGTCGCTGAATTCCTCGCAATGGGACAGCACACTCAATCCATACAAACCACAATACTTTGCCCTGCTGGACGCGGTGGAAGCTGGCACAATCCCCAGCCTCAAAGGCAACGTGGCAGTTGACGCGCTGAAGACTGTGCGCTCTGCTACCATGGGACAGGGCGCTAGCGATAACCTCCGCGGTAAAGATATTGAGACGCTAGTCAAGACTGTCTCTCAGCAGGTGGCAGATGGCAAACTTCCGCTTGACAAGGCTGTCCAAGATATTGTGCGCCTGCACCAAGTTGCAGCTGCGCAGAACTTGAATCTGTACAACTACACACAATTTGGCTTGCCGCAGCAAACTTCTGCGATTATCACAGTTCCAGCGCTGAACATGTTCAGCCAACCATTCAAGCTCGATCTGATGGATCCTGCTAGCGTCAAGAAAGAAATCACGCGCATGGCAGTGGACCAGAAAAAGGGCACACTTGGCGCCCTGTCGCAGCAGCAGTCTCAAAACCTTCAGGCTAACCCGATTCTGAGTGGATTCAATCGTCAGCTGTTTGGTGCTCCCAAGCAATAAGCCTGCTACTTCCTGTAGCGTTTAACTCTCCAAGTTGCCCGATGGGGCTAAAGGAAAATCATGCCATTTGAGTACCATCCCGTAAATCTCGCAGCAGAAACTACCGACTATCAAGCCGGTACGCTCACACGTTTGAATGCAGCGATGAGCAAAGGTGTGCCAGCTGCAGCAGTTAGTGGGGCAATGAGCATCTATAACTCTTTCCTCTCTACAGAGAATGAAGTAGACATTGAATCTGCCGTCCGCAGGTTCGGTGGCGATGAGATGGGGGATTACTACGCAGAGAACCGCAATGCCCTTGATCTTGTTGGCTTTGTTGGCACTGCACTCATTCCTGGCTCCATTGGCGTGAAGGGTTTGCAGCTCGCTCGTGCGGGTGTGACAGTTGGTAACTTTGGCAAGTACCTCAACTTGGCCAATAGCAATAAATCCAAGTACCTACAAGCTGCATTGCAAGAAACTGCAGCAACTGGTGGCACTATTCCCAAACTCCTTACTAAGAATCGTCTGAAGTATCTTGGCTGGGAGACTGCCGACCAAGCTATGCAAGCCACTGCTGCAGAGCTTATGATCGCTGCGACCATGAATGATTCTCCGGTATTTGAGGGCGACAGTCTCGGGGATTTTGGCTGGAACGTTGCGCTTGGCGCAGCATTCGGTGGGGTGATTGGCGGAGCGGTTGGCAGTATTGCTGCTAAGGGCATCATGCGCAGCGCAGAGAAGGAGATTCAATCTGCTGCTCGCCTGCACGATGCGCTCAGTGATCCTGCAAAACTTGGCTTGAGCAAAGGTACGGAATCCTTGATTATGGCAGAGTCTCTGCTATCTTTGCCGCAAACTGCTGACAATCTTAAATTCAGCTATAAGCTGGATGGCAAAGCGCAGAGCATCACGCTCAATACAGAGAAAGCTCTCCAGCGGATTACCATGGAGGCTGAGCGCCTAGGCGCAGACAAGCTAGCCATGAAGTTCAATACTCTCGCACAGGGAGACGAGCGTATTGGACAAGCATACTTCCAATTCATGCAAAACGCGGTTGAAGCCAGCAAAGCTGCTGGGCTCTCTCCAACTGAGATTACTCAGAAATTGCATGGATATCTTGCCAATCTCGACAGTATCAAAGCTATTGACATTGCAAAGATTGAGTTGGATAAGCGCAAGTTTTACGTCACTGCGAAAGCTGCCGGCGATAGTCCGCTTGAGCGACTGACCGGTATGTTCTCCAAGAAGCGCACTAAAGATACGCTTAAGTCTCCGTATGTGCTCGCAGATGATATCACTGAAACTGACATTGTTATCAAGAACGCCGACGAAGTTGTGGGCACCAGCTTGAAAGAGATGTTCAGGAGCGCCCCTGACGCAGATATTATTCGCTTGGCCGATGGCAGTGTGCGGGTTAACCCACTCTCTCAGAAGATCATCAAACTCAAGGAGAATCCTGTTCAGATCAGTCAACTGATTGATCTTGAGACTGGTGCGCTCACCAATGAGACCGCTGCAGTTATTGGTGATATTCTCAAGAAGGGACGATTGCAAATCTCCCCAGATGCGATCTACGTTAACGGACAGAAATATGCCATGGCAGCAAGTAAGGCTGCTAGCATGGCAGATTCCCCACTGGAGTCTTCGGCTCGCTGGGCATGGGTCAGCCAACTCAACGCTTCTGCGTTGAAAACTGCTGCGAAAGATGGCGTGGATGTGTACGACTTCCCTATGTTGACTCGGCTGGCTGAGGCACTGGATAAGAAAGAACTCACTGAAGCTCAGCTGCGTAATTTCAAGTTGTTTGATTCTGCCGCTGGCAATGAAATCGAGTGGGATGATGTTGTCTCTTTGCGCAGTCTGCTGGACGAGAAGCGACTTGAGTGGCTGGAGACTGAGTTCGCAAACTGGACGGAAGCTATGGGCTCTGTGCCAGATGTTCGCGTGCTGGCTGCTCACTTGAACACTGACTATCGGTGGATTGAAAAGAGCATTGAGAGCGGATTCGCCCCACGTAAGCCGAACATGCCAGATCCAACAGATGGCAAAGTCTTTGACACTGCGGAAGCGCTCAAACCTCGCACTGTCATGGCTACGTGGGATTTCGGGTGGACTCCCAAGTTGTTGCCAGAAGAGGCGTACAACATGAATATGGGCCCAGCACACCTCATAACAAAGGAACTCACTAAAGAGTACCAACGTGCTGTACGTACTCAGGTTAATGAGACCGCAGCTGCTGCCGTGCTTGGAGCTGATCTTGACCAGTTTATGCCAGCATACAAACTCCTCTCAAGGGATACTGGTGTTGAAGGCGCAGGTGCTACGTTATTTGGTGCTAGCAATGCTGGCTATGGCGAGCGTGCGCGCCTGTGGGTGCAGAATACTGGTAAATCTGTTGCGTTAGTTAGTCAACGCAGGATGGATCAAACTGTCGAGTCGCTGGCACCTCATGTTAACGCGCTGAGGGAAGATACCGAAGCAGCTGCAGAGCTTGGCATTGTTACTACTATGTTGCGCCGTAGTCAGCATCGCTACATCGTTGACCCTGAAGACCCTACACGACTCATCAGCACTGAAGTGATTAAACTTGCCAAGTCCAAAAAGATTGGTATTGATGAAGCTCTTGCGCTGATTCCTGAAATCAAGGGAAGTCCTGCAAGCATTCAGATCAGAAACAAGCCTGTCGCAGACTTTCTTGCAGAAAGTGCAAACATCAATCATGCTCGCCAACAGAAGTTTGGTGTGCTGCACAATGCTGCAGGCCTCACGCGTAACCTAGATGAAGCTCCTATTGTCTATGCTCCGCCCATCAACACTGTGAAATATCAGTACCATGCGTTTGTCAAAACCAAGCCGAAGCTCGGCCTTGGGACGGACGTTGGCATGATTACAGCCAAGGATGAAGTACAACTCAGGGAACTTGCTAATTCTGTTAGCGATGACTTTGATGTGTTCTTCAAGCAAGATACTGATAACTACTTCAAGATCAAGGGAGAGTATGACTATCAGATGACCCTGCATGAAAGTGCAGTGCAGACTGAATTGTCACGTCGGGGAAAACTTGCTGATGCTTTCCCTGAAACGCGATTTGAAAACATCAATGAAGATTGGCTACAATGGCACGCTCGGCAAGAAGAGAAACTTGTTCGTGAGGCAGTGCAAGTTCAGTCTCGCGAGTTCTTCTCCGAGCTGAGACTTCTGTCTGAGCAGTATCGCAAGGTCAGCGAGTCTGTGACCCGTGGAATTGGTTCTCGCTTCAAGAGTAAAGTTGCTGACCCATTCGGCGACTACATCAAGACTGCGCTCAATATCAGTAAACAGCAAGAGTTTCCGCTGCTTGACTCGTTGAATGAGTTCGTTGATAAGCTTGGAGTTACTGCGTGGGATGCAATCAACAAAGGCTTTGCCGATGCAAAGAATGGTATCATAAGCTGGGAAGATGCCAACAAGATCATGGAAGAAAAAGGTATCGGTGGTATGTACAAGGGCTGGGATGACTATCTTGCAGCCAATGAGCGCTATCCCAAGAACTTGATCCGCACTGCATTCCAAAAAGCAAACATGGCGCTGGCAACAACCATGCTCCGTTTTGACTTTGCCAACAGTCTCATCAACGTCATCAGTACCCCTATCATGCTCGGCACTGAGATGGCCAGCATCAAGAAGATGATTCGCGATGATGACACCATGGCTGGCGCATTGAGAGAATTGACCTCTGTCAAGATTCCAGGGCATCCTGGGCGCGCACCCTCTACCACTAAGCTCATCGGCAACAGTATCAACAACTTCTTCTCAGGTGAGAAAGATCAGCTGCTAGCTCGCTATAAGGGAATTGGAGCAGTTAAGGATGTTAGCAGTCAGTACCATCAGATGCTTGACATGGTTGCGTATGATCCTAAGCTGGAGATGGGAAAGTGGAGCAAGCGCATTGACTCTGCTGTGGAGCTTGGCGCAAAGATCAGCGGCAACACCTTTACTGAGGATTTCACTCGCTTTATCTCTGCTGATGTTATGCGCCAGCTGAGTCAACCGCTGGTTGATGGCGGCAGGCTTACCATCAAAGAGCAGAATGCATTCATCAGCACATTTGTCAACAGGGTACAAGGTAACTATGTCACCAGTCAGCGCCCAGTCGTGTTCCAAGGAACCACAGGTGCAGCTGTCAGCCTGTTCCAGACATACGCATTCAACGTGCTGCAGCAGCTGTACCGGCACATGGAGCGAGGCGATAAGAGGACACTTGCTATTTTTGCGGGTCTGCAGGGAAGCATCTTCGGCTTGAATGGTCTGCCTTTCTTTGATGCTGTCAACACTCACCTTATCGGGGGAATGATTGCAAACAACCCAGAACACAAAGATGCATACAGTGCACTTCCTGCCTTCAACAAAGAACTTGGAGATTGGATGCTCTATGGAACGGCTTCTGCATTTCCTCTTTTCAGTGGCAGTGCGCCTGCGTTCTTTACCCGAGGAGATATTAACCCTCGCCACGCTCTTATTCTACCTACTGCTATTGCAGATGTGCCTGCCGTTTCTGCAAGCATAAAGCTTGCCACTTCTCTGTACGACACTGGCAAGAATATTGTGCAGGGCGCAGACTTTGGCGACACACTGTTGCAGGGGCTGGAGCATCAAGGATGGAATCGTCCGTTGGCTGGATTTGCGCAACTGCTGGCTGGGCGGAGCACAGATAATAAAGGTGCGCTTATCAGTGCATCTATTGATCTTGAGACGTCCAGCTATCTGAGCAACTTTGTGGACCGGGCTATCTCCATTGAAGGTGCAACGAGGCTGCTTGGTGCCCGTCCGATGGATGAAGCCGTGGCACTTAATGCCATGTATCGTAACAAGAGTTACGAAGCAATGGATCGTGCCAGGATTGAGAGACTTGGAGAGCAAGTCAAAACCAAGCTCTATTCAAATGAAGTGCCAAGCACTGAGGAACTTGAAGATTTCATGCTGCGCTATACAAGGTCTGGCGGCAGAATTGAGAACTTCTCACAAGCTATGCAACGTTGGAGTAGGGATTCCAATGTTAGCATTGTCAACCAGCTTGCGCAGAAGATGGGCAATCCATACGCACAAAAGTTGCAGATGCTTATGGGCGGGGAGGAACTCTCTGATTATCGCAACAACCTGATGAGTCAGGAAGCAAGCCAGCAATTTGAAGAATAGCCAACATAAAGCAGGCAAAAAAGTAGCAGGCAAAAAGAAACCCCCTACTCCGCAAGGAGAGGGGGCTTTTTATTGTCAGGTTGTATTTGTCAACAAGCAGCTAGATAATCAGTGAATCTTCGCATTAGCATCACTGCGCAGCCATGCCATCGGCATTTCTGTGTGACGCTTCACGATCACACTTTTGATTGCTTTGCATTTTAGGTGGGTTTCTGCTGCGGTGCGTGCGCGACCCTTTGCCTCAGCTTCACTGTCAGCTGTCAGATCCAGCACAACAATTCCTTTAACAGAATCAACGACGACTGCACGCCAATTATCAAGTAGGATAATCATTCAGTTTCCTTTCAAAGTTTTCAATGGTTCAATGTTCATGTGCGCTCCTTTGCGGCGTCGATGGCTGCGTCAAGGTAGCCCCCTCGAACCGGCTCTGGTGCGATGTGCGAATCAAATGCAGCGGGCCAATGGTCACTGTCGCGCAGCCACCGGTACCGCTCCGCATCCTTGCGCACAGCCTCAAGCTCTTTGCGCAGGTTTGCATTTTCCACTTGTAACTCAGCATTGAAAGCCATGCGTCTGTACTTCATTGGAACAGACTTTGCGGCGACAAGCTCTCGCTCAAGCTCCGCAATGCGCTTGTCACGCTCTGCGCAGGATGCAGCTTCGATGGCGCGGGCAGCCTCTGCCCACTGTGCATCAAACAGCAGTTTTGGGGCTGGGTTCATGTTCGCAATCTGTTCATCTGTCAGCATATTCACTCCTTGATGCCGTGAGCGGCCTCTGCGTGCCGAATGCCGAGTTCAAAGTCTTGCCTCGTGACAAACTTGCGAGCCTTAACCGCAGCCTCATACAGCTGATCGACTTGCTCATCACTGAGCGGCTGCGGCTTGGCCTGCTGGGCGGCCTTCTGTATCGGTTGCGTTGCGCACGGTCCTGTGCAGGTTTTTCCTTCGCCATGACAACTCGGGTAGGTGCAAAACACCATCCTGTCCTGTTGCACTGCGGCGGTCTGCTGGGCGGGACGGGTGTAGAGCGGTTCGGTACACGCTTTTGCGTAGGCGATCATCGTGCTGGTGTCGCTTCGGCTTGCTTCGCGGTCCCTCCATTTGGCCTCCATGATGTTTTGGTGGCACTCCGGCTGGTAGTAAGCAAACGGCTCCTGCTGCATTACGCCCGCATGAATGAGGTCGCAGCCGTCACGTATCGAACGCACAACAACCTCGCGTTCTTCGCGTGACAGCGGCTCCTGCTGCACCACGGCGGCGTCAATCTGCAAGACGACACCATCTGGCACACCCTGCGCCTGAATGGCTGCGATGGCGTAGCGTTCGCGCATGTCGGCGGCCAGCAGTGGGTGCGGGGCTTCGACAGCATCGGCGTAGGCTTTCAGTGCGGCGCGTGCAGCAGGGTCGTGGTAAACGTCCAGAACGAAGTATTCGCAGCCGTGGTGTTTTCGGCCCGGCTCGCTGCTGCCGTCGGTGCGGCGCACGTCGAACTTGCGGAAGAGGCCCTGCTGTTCTGCGGGCTTGCTGGTGTCGCGCTCAGGCAGCGGCGGCAGTTTCGGTGTGTTCATGTTCTCTCCTTGTCGTGCGTAAATGCTTTTGCCGGTGTTATGCAACGGGCGGTGTTCCCGAATTGGTGTTGGGCTGCTTGAGGCGTTCAAAGGTAACAACACGGCGCAGGCCAAGCCGGCGCAGCTTGTCTTTGTCCGGGTTCGCCTTTTCGCCAGTGCGCAACCGAGACAGGTAGCCAACGTCAATCTCAGTCACGCGGGCAACTGCTCGCAGGCTCCCATGCTGTTCCACAAGTTCGTTTATTCGGTCCTTAATGGTCATAGAGGAACCCGAATAACATTTCCGCACGATTCGCACACATACACAGACTCACCATCGAACTCAATTGCAATCAGGCGGCCGTGGGTGTGGCGGCACAGTAACCGTTTGAAAAACTTAAGCATGGTTCACTCCCTGATGTTGTGGAAACGCTCAACTGCGCGAACGATCAGCGGAAAACTGCCCGGCATCGAATCCCAGCCAAGCTGTTTTGCAATCTCAGCGGCCTGATCCAGCGTCATCGGCTTGCTGGCAGGCTGCTGGCGGGTGTAGAGCTTGGTTCCAGCCGGGATCATCTTGAGCATCTCCACATCTTGGTGCCCGTGCTCGCCGCAGTCGATGATGCAGCGACCGTGATAGATCATCACCGGCTCATCCTGCGCTGCTGGCCTATCCGTCTTCAGCGGCCACGGAAATGCCGCAGGCGTGCCGGCTGGCGCTGCTGGCTGCTCCGGCTGTGCTGGTGCTGCGGCGAGCATTGCACGAACCGCGTTGATGTTGCGGTCAGCGGCCTCCACCATCCACGCAGAGTTCGATGGGCTATCTCTGTCACGCTCCATTGCGGGTACGGCAAAATCGAGGGCCAGCTTCAGCGCATCCGTTCGCACCAGCTTGCTCCCATCCGGCACCCGCTGCGCAAGCTGCTGCTGCAAAGCGGCAACGTCCTTTGTGTATCTGTCACTCCGTCGTTCGGCCTCGTTTTCCCAGGTTTTGCGAGCTTGCTTTTCATCTTCAAGCTGCTGCTTCAGGCCCTCGTTCTCCGCCCGCAGTACAGCACAAGCGCTGCCGATCAGATCACAAAGTTCATTGTAATCTGCCGCATACTTAGTTGCGTATGCGTACGCGCTATCTAGCGTAAAATTCGTAGTGGCCGGACTCATACAATTTTCCTTCCATTAGCATAGCCAACAAACTCATTGAACATGAACAGCTCTTCAGCTGTCAGGTCAAATAGAGACTCAGTTGCTTCAGTCCAATACCACATGGACCAGCTGAATTTTGTGTGAAGTCTTGCGGTCATGATTCTGCTCCTTGCTCCTTATCATGCTGACGCACTGCGGCCTGAATGTAACGTCGAATCATAGGCTCAGGTTTCCAGTAGTTCGGACCTTTCTGAACTTTGCCGCCTTCCATGAGCACGCTTCCATCTGGCATGAGCTTGCTCATGTTGCTGGCCATGATGATGCTCAGGATAATCTCTTGGTCCAAGCCGAACTTGAGCATCTCACTGGCGCAGTAAACTTGGATATCTCCAAGCCAATCCGCAAGATCAACAAGCACGTCAGTGGGACCAGCTGTGCCATCTTTCACGCGCAGGATGATATCCTCAACTTCTTCAATTTCATCCCGCAGAATCTTCTTGAAAGCTTGCATGCGCGCAATGAAGTGCGCAGGATTGCTGAACAGAATCGTCGGCACGGTGTTCACTGGCAGGCCGTACATCTCATTGAATGCACGAATCTTCTCTGGGAAGGTGGTACACACTGCAGTGAGCTGCTCAGAGTTTTTGAGATTGCTGGGGTTTTCCATAGTTTGTTTCCTTGAGTAAAGAGTAATCAACATATACCAGCCCGCTGTTGAGCCGTTGCTTAACAAGCATATAACCCACGATGCCAGAGCCTTTCGTGCCAGTCACATGTTGTATCTTGTTTCCTTGCAGCATACCTGCAAGTAGTTTGTTCAAATCTTCAATGCGCTCAAGATCGCTCTGCACGTGCATCCAGATACTTGTCACATCCATTGGCTTATCAGCTTCCGCTAGCACAGATATAACTCTTGCAGCTACGTCAGCATTCCTACTTTTGCCGAACTCTCCGAGAGCTTGCGGCATCTTGTGTTCTGTGTACGTGAGCAGCGTATTTGCAAACAAAACATCCTCAGGGATGATCTGCGTCCTGAGGTTTGTAGCTGCAAACAGCATACATAGTTTCAAGAAGTGCGTGTGTCGCCGGGTGTTGTAGTGTTTAAATCGCACATCATTAATACCGGGATGTGTGCGATAGATGACAGACACCATGTCTTTGGCTTTGCTGGAGAATGTGGCCTCTCCGACTACTTCACTCTGGATGTTCTGCAAGAGGCCGATGAGTTCTTGCTTGAGCGCCTGCGGGGGAGCGACAGGAAATGGTATCTTCTTGCCACTGCTTTCACCATATATCAACAGTAGCCGAGACAGAAATCCCTGTCCTATTGACTCGGGAGGAAATGCAGCAGCAAAGCCAGTGTGCGTGTTTCCGCCCAGAATAGAAATAGTAGGCTGATATATGCTGACACTCCTACTTGTTTTAAGCCGCTGCGTGAAAGGTGCAGTAGGATCATCCCAGTCCCAAAGGCTACCAAGTAAAGACAGAAACTCAAGATTGCCATTTCCAACGAACTCATTGAATTCATCAGCGACAACATATACCTCTCTAGGGTCTGCATTTACGTGATCCTCTCCAAAAAGATTTGACATGACTCTGTTTGTGTCCAGAATCTTGCCACTGTCATCTTCAATGCCCTCAAGGTCAAGCAAGAATTTCTCCTTACTTGTCTTTGGCGCAGCAAACTTCTGATAGCCTGTAGCTGCAAGAATCTTCTTGGACAGCTTGATGGCCGTACTCTTGCGAGTACCTGGGTCACCAATCAGCATGATATATTGATTAGGCATGAGATTGAATTCGCCGAATGGCAGGTAGTATTGCCTACCAAGCATAGCGCCCACTGCGGCTAGCATACTCCAGCGATGGAACACCAACGGCGGTTCCGTTTCCTCGGCGTACTCAAAGTATTTGTCAAACAAAATGTTTTGCACAGCTCAAGCTTTCCAACTTTGGTTGTGTACTATCCTATACACTTGAGAGCTGGTGCAGCCGTGAAGCGCACCTAGCTGCTTCATGCTGAATTTTCCGCTAGCCCACTGCGCTTTTATTTCTTTTACTGCTTCTTCTGTCAGCTTTGTTTGGGGATTTTTTGCTCCTGCTAGGCTTCTTTTCTTTTCTCTCATGTCCTGCATGTTATCCGCCTGCGTTCCGAGCTTTAAGTGGGCTGGATTTATGCAGCGAGGATTATCGCAAGTATGCATGACCACCTTACCTGTCAAAGCTAGCACAGAGACTCCTACAGAGTTAGCATATACGTGCCTATGAATTTCTGTAGTTATTCCATCTATTGTAGCCTGAGCGTATCCAGGTCCGCGGCCTGCGCTATTGTGGTCAATGCACTTATACGTCATTTTATGTCACTCCAAAATTTAGCGGGAACTTTTCCATTGCCGATGGCCATGTCAGGTGGAATGAGCATGGTTCTGGTGACGCCTTTGATATCTCTGATCTGCACAGGATTTTTCATGCGCTCTTGCACAATTGCAGGAGTGTCTGCTCCCCTGTAGGCGAAGAAGATGGAATCATGAATCTGTGCCTTGATGCGCACCTTACCGCGAAGATCGCCATACAAGCTATCTCGCCAGATTTGATAGAACACTTTGTTGATGATCTGCACAGAAAGATTCTGCGGACCATGAGCAACGGCAGCGTTCAGTGCTGGCTTGGATTTTGTGGGATCAGCAAAGAAGTAGCGAGTCCAACCCAGCTGGGAGACAAGTTTCTTTGTGAGCTTGATGGCACTCTTGATGCTGTCGTACCAATCGCGCTTGACCTCTGGGTAAGTTTTTTCATAAGTCTGCAACAGATGCTGACAGACTTGAATCAGTGTCCAGCTTGCAGGCAACTTCAGGAGAAGTCTTGCTTCTGCCACTGCCTTTGGTCCCATCGTGTCGAGCAATACTGCCGCGCCCATGTTGTAGTTAGAGCCATGATTGACTCTCTTTGAAAGGTTACGTAGCGGTTTGTCAACTCGCTCATAAGGAACACCGAAGAATTTATGAGCATTCCATGAGTGGTAGTCTTTATCCGACTCAACAAGGTCAATGAGAGCATGACAGCCGGAAAGGTATCCAACGCATCGAGCCTCAGACTGAGAATAATCTCCTTCTCCGAAGCCGTCCCATCCGGCATCACACTCAATCCAACCCTTGACGTCCGGACCACCGGGAACGTTTTGGATTTGAAGTCCACACCAGAAATTAGATTCTGTGCTTGCAAAGCGACCAGATTCAGTTCCTGCTGGGTTAGTTTTGTAGTGTAAGCGGTCATTCCAGAATTTCTCCCAAACAAAATAAGTAGAAAGAAGTTTAGCCTGCTCTCGGTAGGCAATGATTTCAGAGATAATCAATTCATTGAAGGGGTGAACAGCGGCTGCTGCATTAAGTGCCTTAGCGTCACTGCTTTCCACGTTGCCCATGCCAAGAATTTTGAGCAGATTCTTAACTTGCACAGGGCTACGAGGATTGAATCTGGGGTGAATCCATTCAGCAAGATTCTTTGCGTGGCCTGCAAGCTTATGTTCAGCTCGCGCCTTGTTGATTTCAAATCTTTCCTTGTTGACCTTGAGACCATCAATCTCCATGTGCAGGCATGGAAAGACAAGTGGAAACTCCATGAGATAGTTCTTATGCGCCCACTCAGGAGCTTCTGCGATCATGCTCAAGTAAGAATTGAGCGTAGCCCAGCAGTCGCGAGCATTATACTCGTACAGATCGAACTCGCTACCATAGCTGTCATCCTTCCAGTAGCGAACATCCCGCACACAAAATGCAGTGATGAAGCCTAGATCTTTGGAGAGCTCAGCGTACCAGCTGTGGAAGAAGTGGAGCGTATCATGCAGCCATGCAGTGACAGGAACATGCCAGCGCATGAAGTATGCGTTGTCATACATCCCGTTCTGGAACAGCTTTGGGATTTCCGTAGCATTCAGCTTACGAACGAACTGAATTGCAAGAGGATCCTTGAAAGGAACCACCACAGTGTGAGTGCTGCCATCAGGAAACAGCCCACAATAACCAACGCAGCGAATCCTGCGAAAATCATCATTGCGGTAAGTCTCAATGTCAACAGACAGTAGTCGCGCAGTAGAAAACTTAGCAAGTAGTTCATCGGAATTGTTGGTTGACCAGATGGTCCAACTGAAGTTAGTTTGTTGCGGCCACTTCTCAGGTGTGAGAAGCTTTGACATGAAGCGTTTGGCAATGAACGCACCTTCAGGTCTGGTGACAAGCTGCTCAAGCGGATCAAGAACCACAACCTTAACATCATGCTCACAGCGCAGCTTATCACCGGGAATAGTGAAGCAGCTGCCAGCGTAGTCATTCAGCGTCAGATTCGCAGGCTTGCCCAGCTTGTTGATTGGATGGCGAAAATCTGGCAGACACTTCAAGAGTGTCGCCAGAGTTGTTTGGTTGCTGCAAAAGATGTGGGTGATGCCGTGCGCCTTGCACTTGGCGCCAATGCTTGCGGCGTACTCTTGTGGGTCAAGAGATACTTTTAGGGCATGTGCGCCGACCAACTCACGGAATCTTGTGAGGTACGAGCGATCAGCTTCACTCCCGAACAGTGCAAATATCTTCTGCATGATGTATTATGCTGGGCAATATGTTGTTTAGCTTTTTACTTCTGATGACTGGCGCCCATCTCCAGCTTACTGTAGCACTGATCTGGCAATGCTCGCGTCAACAGTTACGTGCCTATAGTGGCTTGGCATGCCACACTCATCAGAAGTAAAAAGCCCGCTACCCCGTAGAGTAGCGAGCAGTCTCACACTAAATACTTAGCATGAATAGCGCGAGCTATCAGACAACCACCACATCCTTCAGCCGGAAGCGGTACATGCCTTCGTTCTTCTTGTCAGCGGTGCGCAC
>Ga0209066_10001305_pt1 | contig 33422 bp, 29 predicted proteins | sample All_14_2_FD_187198 | JGI IMG/M metagenome (GOLD analysis project Ga0209066, IMG submission 187198) | Freshwater microbial communities in response to fracking from Pennsylvania, USA - Allegheny Zone_MetaG_DW_15 (SPAdes) (version 2) ... | reverse complement strand
AGGGCCGAGCTGGGCATGCGGTTAGATTGACGCCATATTCCGTTGGGAATAATCTCCTTCCATGTTCCGCCACTCGCATTTCCGCTCGGCCCTTGCGATACTGCTGGCTTTCAGTCTGGTCAGCGCATCGTTGTGGAGTTATGGGACCGAGGCAACCGCCGATTTACTGTCGGATGAGATGGCGCACTTTTCTGCCACGGGCCACCACGCCCAGCCGGACTATGAGTCCATCGGCAAGGATGGCGCTAACAAGCCCTGCAACCACGGCTGCCATGCCCACTTCCATTTGGCTGGGGCAGAATGCCACGACGAATCGTTCTCACCCATCCCCCTGCAGGCGAGCGCTTTGATCCCCTGCGGGAGGGGCTGGTCCCGAACCGCCCGAACGAGGATCTCTTCCGGCCGCCTCGCAGCTTCTTTCAACCCTGAGTCTTTTCCTTTGACCTAGGTGGGCGCCGTTGGCGCCGGCCGACTTGAAAGGTTTATTCCATGCTGTCTCGCCGTTTCCTTGCTGCGGCACGTCCTTTAAGACGCGCCTTCGCGCTCTTGGCCGGGGCTTGGCTCGCGCTCGCCGGCTTGCCAGAAGCGAGCTGCGCCCCAGCCTTGACGCTGGATGAAGCGTGGCATCTCGCCGAAGCCGCCAACCCGACGCTACGCACCGCACAGGCCAATCAGGTGGCGGTCGAGGGGCAACGCGCCGACACACGCGGCCTCCTTTGGAACAATCCCCTGCTCTCCGCTGAAACGCTCCGTCGAGAGGGTCGGCAACCCGGGTTCTCCTCGGAGCGGTGGCGCGAGTGGAACGCCGGCCTTTCGCAGACGTGCTTCGCATCGCCATCGAAGAGGAAGCGCTGAGGCTGGTCGAGGACGCCGCCGCCGCCGTCCGGAAGCGGGTGGTCGCTGGCGAGGACAGCCGGCTCGACGGCAATCTGGCCCTCGTCGAAGCGGAGCGCGGCCACAACCAGCTCGCCGCCCTGCGCGAGCGACTCACCGCGGCCCGGGCCGAGTTGGCCAGCGCCCTGCAACTGGCGCCGGAAAGCTTGCCCGAAGTGGCCGGTAAACTGACGCCCGGCGTTCCCAACTACACCCTCGAACAGTTGCTGGCGACGGCCCGCGGACGGCCGCAACTGCTAGCCCTGGAGCGGCGCGAAGCGGCGGCCGCCAGCCACCTTAGCTTGGAACGCGCATCGACCTATCCCGACATCACAGTCGGGGTGACGGTGGGCCGGGAAGGGGCGACGGAGGCGCGGGAGAGGCTCATCGGCGTCAATCTCTCGATACCAATGCCGCTCTTTCGCCGCAATGCCACGGGCATTGGCAAGGCAACGACCGAGCTGACCCAGGCGCAGATCGAGCGACAGGTGGCTGGCCGCGACATTCCCGCCCAGGTGCACGCCCTGTGGCTCAACCTCGAAAGCCTGCGCGCCCGGGTGAAACGCCTGGAAGCCAACGTGCTGGGCAGCCTTGACCAGAATCAGCAGCTATCAGCCAAATCCTACCGCGCTGGCGAGATCGGCCTGCTGCAGCTCATCGTGGTGAACCGCCAGGTACTTGACGGGCGCCGCGACCTGATCGACGCCCGCCGCGAACTGCGGCTCGCCACCGTTGCCCTCGAAGCAGCCGCAGGCTGGCCGGCCATGGGAGAGGTGCAATGAAGGCGCTGCAGACGAATGCCCGTAATAAGAATTTTTTCGGGGTAAATCCCATGCCAATCCTTTCCCTGCCGCGGGCCGCCGGGCTCGCCTTCCTGGCTAGCGCCTTCCTGCTGGGCGCCTGCAATCGACCGGATAGCCCGCCGGCCGAAGCGAAACCGGCCACATCTGCCCAGGAAAAGCCCGGCGCCGACAAGACGACGGATGAACACGGCGAAGCCGGGCAAATGAAGCTGTCCGCCGAGGAAATCGAGACTGCCGGCATCCGGATCGAAGTGCTGAAGGCGCAGCCCGTCACCGACCAGTTAGTGCTCACCGCCACCATTCGGGCCAACCAGGACCGCATCGCACACGTCGCGCCCCGCGTTCCGGCGAGGATCGACCAAGTCTACGCCAACCTGGGCGACGATGTGAAGGCCGGCCAGCCGCTGGCCCGCCTCGACAGCATCGAGCTCGGCGAGGCCCATTCCGCCTATCGCCAGGCGCAGAGCCAGCTGACGCTCGCCAAGGCCGATTTCGAGCGGGCGCAGAAGCTCAAAGCCGACGAGATCATTCCCGAGAAGGACTACCTGCGTGCCCGCAGCGAGTACGAGAAGGCCCGTGCCAGCCAGCGCGCCGCCGAAGACCGCTTGCAACTCCTGGACGCGGAGCACCGGGATTCGGAACAGGGACCAACTTCGCTCTTCTCGGTGAAGGCGCCGTTCGCCGGCACCGTCATCGAGAAGGCGGCGGTCCTGGGCGAATTGGCGCAACCGGACAAGAGCCTCTTCACCGTCGCCGATCTGTCGACCCTGTGGATCGAGGCCAACCTGTTCGAGAAGGACCTCGGCCGGGTACGCCTGGGCGCGCCGGCCACCGTGGCGGTGAGCGCCTATCCGGGCGAAGCCTTCCAGGGCCGGCTCACCTACATCAGCAGCACGGTGGACAAGGAAACCCGGGCGGTGCCGGCCCGGGTCGAAGTGCCCAACCCGGATCGGCGCCTGAAGCCCGAGATGTTCGCAACCGCCGCTATCGCCACAGGAACCGCGACCCAGGCGATGACCTTGCCACAGGTGGCGGTGCTGCTGGTGAACGGCCAGGCAATGGCCTTCGTCCAGGAAGCCGGCGGTTTCGAGCCCCGCGCCGTCGAGCCGGGCGACAAGGTCGGCGACCGGGTCGTCATCAAGAACGGCATCCAGGCCGGCGAAGCGGTGGTCGTGGCGGGTGCTTATGCGCTGAAGGCGCGGCTGCTCAAGTCAAAAATCGGCGACGAACACTGAAGAGGCGCCCTCATGCTGAATTCGATTGTCGATCTCTCGCTGCGCTACAAGGTGCTGGTGCTACTGGGATTCCTGCTCGTCCTGGTCTTCGGGGTGCAGGCGTTCCGCACGGTGCCGGTGGACGCCTTCCCGGACGTGACACCGGTCCAGGTCAATATTTATACCGAATCTCCAGGGGTCGCTGCCGAGGACGTCGAGAAGCTTCTGACCTTCCCGGTGGAAACCGCCCTGGCCGGGCTGCCCGGCGTCGACGAAATCCGCTCGGTGTCCTTGTTCGGCCTCTCCTATGTAAGCGCCTATTTCAAGGACAACGTGGACATCTACTTTGCCCGCCGCCTGGTCAGCGAAAAGCTCCTCGAAGCGAAGGAGCGGATTCCCGAAGGCTATGGCGAGCCAACCCTGGGGCCGAACACCTCGGGGTTGGGGCAGGTGTTCTGGTACACCATCGAGTCGGCTGACCGGAAGCTCTCGACCATGGACCTGCGCACCCTGCAGGACTGGACCGTCCGGCTCATCCTGCGCACGGCGCCCGGGGTGGATGACGTGACTTCCTGGGGCGGCGACGAGAAGCAATTCCAGGTGCTCATCCAGCCCCAGAAACTGATCAAGTACGGCCTGACCTTCAAGGCGGTGATGGAGTCCCTGGCCGCCAACAATCGCCAAGTGGGCGGCCAGTACCTGAACCTCGGCCAGGAGCAGTATCTGGTACGCGGACTGGGACTGGTGGCCGGTAGCCACGACATCGGCAACATCGTGATTACCCAGCGCGAAGGGGCCCCGGTCTACGTACGCGACGTGGCAGAAGTGAAGGAAGCCCCCAGCCTGCGTTTCGGCGCGGTCACCAAAGATGGCCGGGAAGTGGTATTGGGGCTGGCGCTGGCGCGCATCAACGAGAATGCCAAGAACGTGGTGGATGCGGTGAAGGCCAAGCTCAAGGTGGCCCAGCAGGCGCTGCCTAAAGGGGTCACGATCACCCCGGAATACGACCGCACGGAGTTGGTGGAGAAGGCGCTGAAGACGGCGGAAAGCGCCCTCCTGGAAGGTTCGATCCTGGTCGCGCTAATCCTCTTCCTGTTCCTCGGGGAAATCCGCTCGGCCGTGGTCGTAGTCGTGACCCTGCCGCTCGCCATGCTCATCGCTTTCATCCTGATGCAGTATGTTGGGATGTCCGCCAACCTGATGTCGCTGGCGGGACTCGCCATTGGCATCGGTATGATGGTGGACGGCGCGGTGGTCATGGTGGAGAACAGCTTCCGGCTCCTCTCCCATCAGGCCGGCAAACCGGTCAACAAGACGCACGTGATGCTGGAAGCGGCGCGGGAAGTGATCAACCCGATCGCGTTCGCCATCCTGATCATCATCGTCGTCTTCCTGCCGCTCTTCTCCCTGACCGGTCTGGAGGGCAAGCTCTTCAAGCCCATGGCGCTCACCATCGCCTTCGCCATGCTGGGATCCCTCATCCTGACACTGACCCTCGTTCCGGTGCTGGCGGCGCTGATCCTGAAGCCGAAGGAAGAGAAGGATACTTTCATCCTGCGCCATGCGAAGCGTATCTATCTGCCCTTGCTGGACTGGGCGCTTGACCGGAAAAAGACCGTTATCGGCGGCGCCCTGGTGCTACTGGCGGCGGCGCTGGCCCTGTTTCCCTTCCTCGGCAAGGAATTCATGCCGACGCTGCAGGAGGGCACCATCCTTTTTCGCGTCACCGGCATTCCTTCCACCTCGCTGGAAGAGAGCATCGCCGTCTCGAAACGCATCGACGCCGTGCTCAAGGAGCATTTCCCCCAGGTGACCTCGACCCTCGCCACTATCGGCCGCGCCGAGAAGGGCGAAACGGCGGATGTGAATTACATGGAAATTCTGATCACCGCGAAACCGGTGGCCGAATGGCCCAAGCGCCTATCCATGCCCGAACTCGCCCGTGAAATGCAGGAAACCCTGGAAAAGGCCGTTCCCACCGTGGTGTTCGGCGCCACCCAGCCGATCCAGATGCGGGTCGAGGAACTCATTTCCGGCGTACGCGCCACCCTGGCCCTCAAGGTCTATGGAGAGGATCTCGCCACCCTGGATCGCCTGGTTGGGGAAATGAAAACCGTGCTCGACAAGGTGCCCGGCGCGGCGGACCTTTCTCTGGAAGCCAACAAGGGCAAGCCGCAGATGGTGATCAAGGTCAACCGCGACGAAGCGGCCCGCTATGGCATCAACGCCGACGAAATCCTCGAAGTGGTGCAGGCCGGCATCGGCGGCAAGACCGTGTCGACGGTAATCGACGGCACCAAGCGCTTTGCTCTCCAGGTGCGCCTGGACGCGGCCTTCCGCGACAGCCCGCAGGCGATTGCCGACATCCCCATCCGCACTCAGTCCGGGGCGCTGGTGCCCCTGTCCCGGGTGGCGACGGTGGAGATGAACGAAGGTTATTCCTTCGTGCGCCGCGAACAGCTGCAGCGCTATGCGGTGATCCAGCTGGACGTGCGGGGCCGCGACGTGAACGGGTTTGTCCAGGAGGCTGAAACCCGCATCCGGGCGCAGGTGAAACTGCCGGCCGGCTACTGGACCGAGTGGGGTGGCGCCTTCGAGAACCAGCAGCGGGCCATGGCTCGGCTGGCGGTGATCGTGCCGCTCACCGTCGGGCTCATCTTCATCCTGCTCTACACCGCCTTCAACTCGCTGACCCATGCCACCCTGATCATCGCCAACGTGCCCTTCGCCGTCATCGGCGGCGTCTTTGGCCTGGCGCTGACCGGCCAGTACGTGTCGGTACCCTCGGCCATCGGCTTCATCGCCGTGTTCGGGGTGGCCATGCTGAACGGCATCGTGCTGGTGACCTTCCTCAACGACCAGCGTCGGCACGGGGCGTCGATTCGCGAGGCGGTGCGCCAGGGGGCTGCCCTGCGCCTGCGGCCGGTGCTGATGACCGCTTCGGTCGCCATCCTGGGCCTCATTCCCATGCTGCTTTCTCAAGGAGTGGGGGCAGAGACCCAGCGCCCGCTGGCCACCGTGGTGGTGGGCGGGCTGTTTACTTCGACAGCGCTGACGCTGCTCCTGCTGCCGCTCATGTACGAATGGGCGGAGTCCCGGCGGGAGCGCAGCAACCCTTCAACCTGACCTGACCGCGGAGGCTCCGCTCGCCGGGGCCATCGCATGGAGAACGACATGAAAGAGATCAAGGCATCCATCCGTCAAGACCGTGTGGCCGACGTGCTCGAAGCATTGCGGGATTCGGGGCTGTGCAATTGCGCCGGAAACTCCGCTTGCCACAACATTACCGCCTCCCGGGTGCAACATCCGTTCGCCGGCACCGACACGGCGCAGCAGCACTACGCGATGGATCTCGCCGAACCCGTCGTGATCGAGTACAAGCTCGAACTCCTGTGTAGCGATGACCTGGTGGACACCTTGGTGGATGTGATCGCCAAGGCGGCGCACACCGGCCAGCCCGAACCGGGATGGATCCTGGTCGCAGCCATCGAGCGCGCAATCAAGATAGCTTGAGGAGCAAGAAATGACAGCCAATCCATCCGCCGCCGCAACGCTCCTGGCGAAACGATGAATAGGCGCTTCTGGCTGCTCCTGGTCGCCCTGGCCGGCATCGGCTTCCTGGTCTGGTCCTTCCTCTCGGCGCGAGGCGGGGGATGGGCGACGCGGGAAGTCGTCACGATCAAGGAAACAGCTCCGCCGCCCGCGACGACCGGCCCGTATAGCTTCCGCCAGGCGGCACACAAAGCCATGTCCTCGGTCGTGAATGTCTACACCCTGAAACAAGTCGTTACCCGGCGCGGTCCGGGTTTCGGCCATCCCTTCGGGCAACTGTTCGGCGTGCCGGCGCCCCAGCCGGCGACCAGTCTCGGTTCGGGGGTCGTCGTCAGCGCCGACGGTTACATCCTTACCAACAACCACGTGATCGAGGGCGCCGATGAGATTGCAGTCGCCTTCCCGACGGGGGAAGCGGCCGAGGCGCGCATGGTCGGGGGCGACCCGGAAACCGACTTGGCCGTGCTGAAGATCGAGGCCAAGGGGCTGGTTCCCGTGACTTTTGCCGACCCCGCCAGCGTCGAAGTCGGTGATCCGGTGCTGGCCATCGGCAACCCCTTCGGCGTCGGGCAGACGGTCACCCAGGGCATCGTCAGCGCCACCGGACGCAACCGGCTCGGCATCAATGCTTTCGAGAATTTCATTCAGACCGACGCGGCCATCAATCCTGGCAATTCCGGCGGGGCGCTGGTGGATGCCTCCGGTGCCCTCATCGGCATCAATACGGCGATCTTTTCCCAAAGCGGTGGCTCCCAGGGCATCGGCTTCGCCATCCCGGTCAGCATCGCCCGGCAGGTCCTGGAGCAGATTCTCAAGACCGGGCGGGTCGAACGCGGTTGGCTCGGCATCGAAGCCCGGGAAATCCGCCGCGAGAACGGGCGCCCGGAGGTGGTCATCGCCGGCGTACTGCGGGGTGGCCCGGCCGATGTCGGCGGCATCAGGCCGGGTGATGTCGTCGTCTCCATCAACCAGCGGCCGGTCACCGACACGGTGGACCTCATCAACCGGATCGCAGCAGTCGCACCGGGCAGTTCGCTGGGAATCTCGGTCAGGCGTGACGGATTCGAGCTGCCGTTGAGGCTGCGTGCGAGCAAGCGGCCGGCGCTACGCGGCGTCGAATAATCGACCGATCGATTGGAAAAACTCGCGCTTGGGTTCGCTACCGGCCCGGGTTTTCTTGGCTGGAGCTGCTTATCGGTCGCCGATTTTCTCTTGGCATGCCTGGCATATCGCCCTATTGAGGGTGGTCTCAGAAAACGGGAAACACGTTCGAATTCGTGCAGAAGATCGCACACCGGTTCAGGAACACCGGTGTGGTGGTGATCCGCGATCTCGAAGCCTTCGTGGCGCAGTCGGACGAGGAACTCAACGCCACCCTGCTGGGCCCCGAACTCGTCGAGCGGCTGAGAACGGCTCGTCGATCACCACTCCAGCGAACAAAAAAAGGGCTGGCATCGGCCAGCCCTTCATGTGGGATGTCGTAGGATTAGAACGCGTACTTGAATCCGACCTGAATCAAGCGGGGCATACCCACCTGAATACCGCGGGTACGATCAACAATGTAGGTCTTGTCGAGCAGGTTTTTGCCCGTGACAAAGGCTGACAGCGATTTGTCGAAGCGATAGTTGAGTGCCGTATTCCAGACGGTGTAAGCCGCAATCTCACCCTTTTGCCCGTCTGCTGTCGGCGCAACCGTATTCGCAAAATCAGAATACTGGCTACCCACATATTGGGCCTCAATCTCGCCTTTGAACGGGCCAACACCATAACCGACAGCAGCGGTGAAGGTATGTTCAGGTGCGTAGGCTTGACGATTACCCTGAACACCGACGATGGCACCTGTGTCTACTCTACGGAAGGCTTCAGTTTGTTCAGCGGTTGGCAGCCACGTGTAAGCCATGCGGCCAAATATACCATTTGAGAATTCGGCATTGGCGGCCAATTCAAGACCTTCGAACAGTGCTTTGCCTTGAGAAAGCGGGGTGCTACCACCGGCAATCGAGCCAACAGCGATCAGATTGTCGTAATCGTTACGGAAATAGGCGGCCTGGACGGATAACCCTTGTGCTGGTTGTGCCCGAACACCAAATTCAAAGTTCAGTGATTTTTCGTAATCGACATCGGTAACTGTGCCGGTACCACCAATGAGGTCTTCGACGCGCGGTGGCGCAAAGCCCTTGTGCAGGCTGGTAAACACGGTCAATGTCTGCATCGGATTCCAGGTTGCGCCAATCCCCGGCGTAAAGGCATTCACGCTGGTTTCAGTACTCTGGCCATTCAGGCGATTCGTACGCTCTGCCTTGATTGACTCGTAGCGTGCGATGGGCGTCACACTAAACTGGCCAAAATCAAAGCGATTGGCAATAAAACCGGAATAGGCGCTGGTTTTACGAAGATTGTTTTCTGCCAGAGTGCCGGTTCGTGCCGTCGGACTGGTGCCGTTGATCTGTTTTCTGTCCTGTTCCTCAAAGTGTGCCCGAACACCGGCCTGGAGTTCACCCAGGCCGTGTGCTACGGTCAAGCGTGGCTCCACACCCCAAGTCTCATAGCTACGCAGTCTGCCCTGGATGGAATTACAGGTATCGGGATCAATCGCAACCCCTGCCAATCGTGAGGCGTTCAATCCAGCACATTGCGCATCTTGGCTGTTACTCGCTTGACGCCACCAGTCACGATCGAATTTTGAGTAATACACGCTGGTGGTGAGCGTGGCCTGGTCGCTGATCAGGAAATCATGCGTCGCGGACAACCCGGTGCGTTCAGCCTCAAAACGGTCATTCTTGAACGGATTGTAACGAGCACCCAGGCGGTCGTATTCAGCTTGCGTCAAACCGGAATAGGTCAGCATCGAATCTTCCTTGTAGAAGTTCGCGCGCAAGGTAATCGCATTCCGGTCACCCAGCATGGTGCCGTACTTGATATTCAAATCATCTAGCTTGTGATTCATATTATCCCGGGCACCATCCCCTTCCTTGTGCCCGTAATCGAGTACCAGACCGCCGCCCCCAACATTCACCTTGCCATTGAAGTAATCGCGGTTGCCGACAACCCCTTGGACATAACCACCAAAATTCTGACGCGGTGCGGGGGTGATGTAGTTGATCACGCCACCCACCGTCTGCGGCCCGAACATGAGGGAACTCGCTCCTTTCAGCACTTCGATGCGTTCGTAGCGATCCACCATCGGGTGGTAGTAGCTGGCGTTGTCGCCATAGGGGGCATAGGCCAGCGGCAGGCCATCTTCGAGCAGGGTGATTTTGGTTGACCGCGTCGGATTCAGGCCGCGCATCGCAATATTGGGACGCAAGCCAAAGCCTTCTTCATCACGCGCATGAACACCCGGAACCTTGCGCAGAGCCTCGTTGACGGTGAAGACATGGGAGTCTTCCAGTTCTTTTTTGCCAAGAATCTGGCCTGCACCACCCAAGGTCGGCAAATTTTCTTCGCCCCCGATCACCTGAACGGTGGCCAATGTTTTTTCAGGCGAATTTTCTTTTGCGTGAGCAACCGGAATGCAAGCATAGGCAGCCGCAATTGCGAGCACAAGCGGCGAGACAGAAAACGAATTTCTGGTCGGACAATACTTCATGGAGTGTCTCCAAAGGCAGTTTCAGAGGTGCTGGCTGGCTGCCTAGGGATTTTCCATGGGTGGCTGGCTTGCAAAAGGAGTAATGCAATAGCCAGAATTGTAAATGAGAATAAATCTCATTTCAATTTCCAACCCGGTCGTGGCTATTGTTTCTTGCTCACCTCGCCGACCATGCGCTCAAAGCTGGATGCCCCGCTCGTTTTCATAAACATGCAGAGCTTGCCAGTACGCTTACACAGATCCTTTACTCGCCAGTAGGCGTTATGACTGATGCAGCCGGCCTGACAGATCGCAATATCGGCAGCGGCCAGCACGCCATCGATCCGGTGCATGCTTTCTTTCAGGCCACCGTCGTGAGACAGGAAACGTCCGCCAGATTGCTCAACCACCTCCCGGTAAGAGGTCACTACGCTGGACCTGCCGCCCATGAACAACACTCATTTCCCAGCGAGATCGCTTTAGGGGTCTGACAGTGCCTCATCCTCGCGAGCCAAGGATTCCAGCGTCTCCTCTGCATAACGGGCGAATTCCCGCAGGCGGTTCAGTTCCTTGTCCCGTTCTGCCAATTCTGCTTTGAGCCGAACATTGTGCTGCCAGACTTCATCGCGCTGCCCGCGAAGATGCCCATCCAGCAAGCCTTTGCGGGAAACGACTACATTCCAGAGCAGGGCAATAACAGCAATCAAATGTATTTATTCGCGTTCTAACCGGACATTGCTGATGCAAGTATGCCAAACTTACCGGTGGGTAATGATCGTAAGCTACCGCGTAATTTTTGAGCAAGATGGACTTTCCGGGGTTTTAGCCAAAAACTCCCAACATTGACCATGCGGGATGGGCGGTGTTATTCCCGATCCGACCGGCAGAGGAGAAATTAGTGGAACGCAACATCGCCCCTACCGTAGTGCCACCGCCCTCGCCAAGGCAGGGCCCCCTCGTGCAAGATTCCTTGGAGACCGGAGCCATCGTGCTCCGGCCGGAGCAGGTGCCGCAAGCCGAGCAGGCGCTTGCCGCGCTGGACTTCGCGGACGTTCCATCCGGCGACATCATCAAGATCGGCCTCGGTGCCGAACAGGCGCTGCAGAAGACCCTCGACGGCTTCCTCGCCCGGCTCGACAAAAAGACGGCGTCCAAGGTGTTCGCTCTCTTCGGGCGCCTGGAAAAAGGTGTCGATGACGCCAAGCTGCCTGAAATCCTGGAGAAGATCCAACAGGGTGAAGCCCCGGGGTTCTTCGCCGGTCTGTTAGCCAAGCTCACCGGCCGCAAGCCCGAGGAAGCCTTTCGCGAGTTCATGCAGGAGATCGGCGAGTTGATCTCGATCCGGACGCAGACGCTGGCCGACGAGATGGTCCGCCTGGAGGGCGAACTGTCCAAGGAAATGAAGACGCTGTTCGGCGAACTGCAGGCGCTGGAGAGCCTCAAGCAATCGTACGGCACGCACTTCGCCAGCTTCACCGTCGATGCTGCAGTCGCGCGGGCGTTTCTCGAAAAGGCCCGGCAGTACGTAGCGCAGCAGACTGCGGCAGCGGACCCTGCCGACGTGTCCGCCCAGGCACGGTTGCGTGAGCTGCAGGACAAGCTCAGCCTGCTGGAAAGTCGGGCCCTTGCGCTCGAAGGCACCTATACGCGCCTGCCGGCCGACCAGATGGTGATCCAACAGATCGAGGCCGCCGGAATCGCGACGCTGCAGGAGACCGCCACAACGGTGTCCTCGCGCTTCGCGTCGATCAAGATGACCTTGCTGGCTATCCACGGTGCATTCGCGGTCAAGTCGGTGCAGCAGATCGCTGAGCGCCAGGCGCGCCTCGACCAGCAATTGACGCAACTGCGCGGCCAGGCCACCAAGGACGTGGCAATCGCCGCGGCCAAGGCACCCGGTGACAACCGTGTCGCGCAGGCGCAGCAAATCGCCGCGATCATCACGCAGACGCGCGAGATCCACGAACTGGTCGAAACCGCAAAGCAGGAAACCGAAGCGAAGTTCGAGGCGGCGCGGCAGATGTTCGAGCAGTCGCGAGCCGAGCTCGCGGCGCTGCGCAAGGCATGACAACAACCCGGAGAAAACCATGCTCACACTAACCCTTGACAAGCCCGGTGCCGCGCCGGCCCGCAAGCTGCAACTCTCGCTCAACAAGGGCGCTGCGTTCAAGGTGACCGTCGCATGGCAGTGCGACGCCCGCCATCAGGACGACATCGACATCCATGCGCTCGAGGCACGCAACGGCGGCAATGGCGCGAAGGTCACGGTGCTCGAAGAGATTCTGTCCACCTACAACACGACGAAGATGAGCCCGAAGACCGGCGTGCTGCCAACCGCGGCCGACGGCTCCTTCGCCACGCCCACGGGCGGGCTGCGGCACTCCGGCGACGTCCGGGTCCAGGGCAACACCGAAACCATCGTCATCGATGGCTCGAAACTTCCCGCGGACGTGAACGAGATCCCCCTCTTCGCCACCGTCCACAAGGCCGAACACACCGCGGGGCACGACGAGGGCTCCGCGGCCGAGGACGAGGCGGCCTTCGCTGACATTGAGGTCTGCACCGTCACCATCGCCGACGAGAGCGGGCGCGAGCTGGGCGCCTACCAGCTGTCCAAGGAATTCGGCGAGTTCAACGTGGTGCAGCTGGGCAGCATCATGCACGGCGACAACGGCTGGGAGTACGCGCCTGTCGGCCGCGGCTTCACGGGAACGTTCAACGACGTTCTGGGCCACTTCTCCTGAAGGCCTGCTGTGCCGCCCACGAAGGACAAGTTGCGCCCGACGGTCATCGGCGCCCCGGGCGCTTCGCTGCGCACCCCCGCGGGGGCCGCGCCGCAAGCGCAGGACGTCCTGTCGCCGACGCGTCGTGTCCCCGCTGCCACGCCGGTGGTGCGGCAGCCGACGGCCATCCCGGGTGCCGAACGAAAGCGGATCGAAGTGGCTGTGTCGGATTTGCAAGCGTTGTCGCCAGGCGCAGCTGCCGGGGTATACCAGCAGGCGCGAGCACTGGTCGGCGCATTCGTCGTCGACAAGGCTTCGCAGCGCAAGGCGATCCTGTGGGGCCACAACCTGCAGCAGGTGCACGGCGACCTCGTCACCGAGATGCTTGCCCTTGCGCGCAGCCCTGTGCTGCGTCAGGTGGAGGGCTACCTCGCGCGAATGATGGACATTCTGGGATCGATCGACCTCATGGCCGTCTGCGGACATGGCGGCGACAGTCTCGTGGGCCGGCTGTTCCAAGGCATCAACAGCCGGATCGACACGCCGGGCGAACTTGCCCAGGCCCAGGCCGAGCTGGAGCAGCTGCTGGCACTCATGGGTGGCGCACTCGACCCCCTGCTGGATCTGAAGGACCGGCTGCTGCGCCTGTCCGGGTCGATGGAGGGGACCGCGGCACAGGTCGAAGCTTCTGCCATCGGCGCCCTGTTCCTGTCGGAGCGCCTTCGTCAGGGCGACGCCGCACTGGCGCAGTGCTTCGTGGAGCGCAGCATGAGTCTGACGCAGACCCTGGTGCAGATGCGGCAAGCCGGCTCCACGCGAGAAATACAGATCGAGCAGCCGATCCGCCTGATCGGTGCCATCCAGAACGTTGCGCTGGTCGTGATGCCGGCGTTCATCGGCAGCATCGCGTCCATCGCCACCCTCAGCGCCAGCAAGACCACGATCTCGCCGACCGAAGCCGGCGAACTGGCCTATCGGCTGCGGGACATCATCAGTCAATTGAAACCCTGAACCAGGAGCAAACATGAACAGCAAACTCACACTGAATCTGGACAAGTCGGCCAACGCGCTGCGCTTGGCGCTCGACAAGGCCGGCGTGGTGGCGAACGTGAAGGCGGAAACCGCCGCGATCATCGACGTCTCCGGCTCGTTCGAGCACGAACACGAGGAGGGCACGACCAGCATCCTGATCGAGCGGCTCGTACCCTACTGCATGGTGCTCGACCCGGACCGCAGGATGGATGTCTTCACCTTCAGCGCTGGCGAAGACAGCGCCCACTACGTGGGCGCGGTGACGCCCGACGATGCGCGCGACTACGTCACGCGCAACATCGTCGACAGGGTTCCGGGTTGGAACGGCGGCACGACCTACAGCTTCGTGCTCGAGCGCGCGCTCGAGCACTTCGGCTGGAAGGTGTGCGAGGAGGCACACCGCTCATCCCAGGGTGCCGGCTTTCTCAGCCGCCTGTTCGGCTGGTCGGCGAGCGGGCATGAGCACGGCACCCCACACACGCACGAGAAGAGGCGCTCGCTCGTGCTCTTCATCACCGACGGCGAAAACGACAGGAGCGATGAGGCGCGCACCATGCGCATCCTCGAGGAATCGCAGAAGCGCGGCGACCAGGTCTACTTCCTGTTCATCGGCGCCTGCGAAGACAAGGGCGTGACGTTCGAATTCGTGCAGAAGATCGCACACCGGTTCAGGAACACCGGCGTGGTGGTGATCCGCGATCTCGAAGCCTTCGTGGCGCAGTCGGACGAGGAACTCAACGCCACCCTGCTGGGTCCCGAACTCGTCGAGTGGCTCAAGTCGTAGCCGGCAGGGTTCGTCCCAGCTTGCCCTTCCCGACGCGGCCTCGTCGATGCCTGCGGGCGCTGGCCTGGGGCATCACTCCGCAACTGGCCGCAGCGGCTGCTGCAGCGCAGCCGTTGGACGACTACATCAAAACCCTGACCGTCCCGGCATCGCCGACGGCAGCAACGTCGTCGGGGCTGGCCGCATTCAGGTGGAGACCGGGCTGCACCGGGAATACCGCAGCAGCAATGGCGCGCAGTCCCGGACGCTGTTCCTGCCCACGCTGCTGAGAATGGGGCTGAGGGAGAATTTCGAGTTCCGCATCGAGAGCAACACCTGCACCCGGACGACGGAGACCGACTCGACGCAGGGGATGGCAAGACGTGGGTCCTCTCCAGGCTGGGCATCTCGTTGCACAAGACGGCTGCGCGTGGGGCTTGCGCCATGTTCGCCGGACTACACAGCGCGAGCGCCCTCGGCCGCGGCGCTGTCGGCATCCTCGATCTCGATCGTCGTGTGTGACAGAGCGAACCGGGTGGCCATGGCCCCGCGCGCCGCGGCGAGCACGGTCTTGGCGTCCGCGCCGCCATCGACGACAAGGTGGCAGCTCATCGAGTCCAGGCCGGAAGTGATGGTCCACACATGCAGGTCGCGCACCGCAGTCACTCCGGGGATTGCGAGCAGCGTGCGCTCAAGCAGCGCGACGTCGACTTCGGGCGGTGTGCCTTCCATCAGGATGTGGATCGCCTGCTTGAGCAGGGTCCAGGTGCGCGGCAGGATGAGCAGCCCGATGCCGGCGCCGATCAGCGGGTCGGCAAGCTTCCAGCCGGTGAAGATGATGATGCCGGCGGCGACCAGCACGCCCAGCGAACCCAGCATGTCGCCCAGCACCTCGAAGTAAGCGCCCTTCACGTTGAGGCTTTCCTTCGAGCCGGCCGCCAGCAGCTTCATGCTGATGAGGTTGACCACCAAGCCGGCTGCGGCCACCGCCAGCATCGGCACACCCAGAATCTCGGGTGGATTGAGGTAACGCTGGTAGGCCTCGTAGAAGATGTAGACCGTCAACAGCAGCAGCACGACGGCATTGGTGAGCGCGGACAGCACTTCCATCCGCACATAGCCGTAAGTCTTCTGTGGCGTGCGTGGGCGCTCCGAGAAGCGGATCGCCAGCAGCGCCAGCGCCAGCCCGCCGGCATCGGTCAGCATGTGTGCGGCGTCGGCCAGCAGGGCCAGGCTGCCGGTCCACAGGCCGCCGACAACCTCGATGGCCATGAAGGCCGAAGTCAGTGCCAGCGCCCAGATGAGGTTCTGCCGGTGGCGCCCCGCTGCCGTACCGGAGGGTTTGCTGTCAGGCAGACGAGTTGCTGGAGTCGTTACTTGAGGCTCATCGATCATGTTCTTCCTTCTGGGGTAGGCGTAAGGATTCCTTCGTAAATGAATAAGATCGCCGGGAAACCCTTGTCACGCTTGAGCATCAGACGTGAAAATCCCCGGCAGCAGAACTCCGCGTGGGTTGAGATTTGATGAATCATACGGGCAGAGATCGCTCGCTAATCACGTACATTTTTACACTGCGATTCTTACTGCAGGTCCCTTTGGCCAACTTCCAAGGCACGAGGAGAGATTCGCGACGAGCTAGTGACCATTTTCTGCATTGCCCGTGCGCCGCTTTAGGTGCTCGGCAGTCCGCTCAACCTGGAACAGGCTGATGTCGTCTTGCGTACTCCCTTTGGGGTGGAAAGGCGTGCTGATTACCTCAATAAGCCTCAAGATGTAAATGAAGACAAATGCGATCAGTCCTATGGCGACGAAGGAGGTCGAGAATGGCTCAAGGGCCGTCAGAAGCAGAAGACCGATGGTGCCGAGCAGCACTGACTTCGCCAGAAAGAACGCCGACGGGATGAAGCGGATCGACTGGATGTAGTTGACGCGGAACAGATTCCGAACCAGTTGCGCTTGCTCCTGCTTCAGCTTGACAATGTAGTTGGGCGGCACTTCGGCCTTCTCCATCTGCGCGAAGAACTCCCCCAGCGCAAACACGTGATGGTGGGTCTCCCTGTTGCCCGACACTACATCGTCGCGCAAGCTGTTCAGCGCCGCGAGCAGTCCTTCGCGGAACCCCTCAATGTCCAACGGGTAGCGGCGACTGATCAAGAGCACGTCCTCGTACATATTCTCGACGATAGCCGTGAATTCCGCGGGAAGCCGCTCGCTTTCCTTGTAGTCTGCGATGGTGGCCGACAGGATGAACCCGAGGATGAAGAAGCCACCTGCGACCGCGGTGGCGTGTAGGGGGCTCAAGACCAGCATCTCCCAACCAAGCAAGTGAACGACGAGCTTCAGCCCGAGCACCAGCGCGAGCCACGCCAGGCTTCGAATGAAGATCTGCTGCTTGGATATCCAAGCTCTCATACGAGGAATTTGCAACATTTCAAGTTGAACCTTGCCCAATCTACGACTATGCACGAGCGACTCGGAGCCTCCGCGAATATTTTTTCGCAGCCAACTGATAAACATCGAGATAGAAGGCGTATCAGGCCTGCGGGGTGAATCGCCCAACCGAGTAAACCTGCCAACCCCATTACGGCGCCAAATCCCGTCGGGATCAGCGCGACAAAGTAGAGCCAGCGCTGATGGGTCAGCGCCGTCACCGCCAGTAATGCAATCGCAATTGCCAGCAAGGCATCAGAAAGATCAAATTGATCATCGCGATAATTGCCTGAGTCATAATCCTTCTGATCCTGTTCGGCCTTGATGCGCAATTCTTCTTTTTTCTTGTTTTGCTCTGCCGCCAGTTTCTCGTATGTCTGGATGGCATCGATATAGGCCGCTTGTTCCGGTGGCGCTTTTCCTGCCGCAGCCAGTCTCAGCTGAACGACAGCGGCTTGGGCGATTTCTTCGCGAATATTGCGTGCCTGATAAAACGCCCAGCGGTCCAGCTTGTTGGCCTGCGCCTGCTGCATTCCCTGAACGATATTATCGTCCTTGACCTTGCAAATCCCCATGAAGGTGGCGAGGAAAGCGACGGTGATCGCCACTAGCATATTCAGGCGCGCCACACTGCGTTCGCTGGCCTGCATCTGGTTGGCCTGTTCCACAGCATCTAAAACGGTAATTTCCATTGCTGAATCGCCTGATGAAATGAATAAATGCCGACACGCATTTTACCCGGCTTTGACACCGCCAAGTCACACGCCCAGTGCAAGGCCTTGATCGGCAAGGCTTTCTAGATAATGAACACGTTAATTTATGTTTCTTGAAAGTCTGCATCGGCTCGGACAAGTTGACTCAGGGATTCGGTGTGCGGTCTGCTGTCAAGCCGCAGCCGCACTCGGCACCGCACCAGCGGCCGCCCGCTCAGCCGTCTTGTAGGCCAGCAGTCGCAACGCGTTGACCACGACGATCAGCGTCGAGCCTTCGTGAAACAGCACCGCGGTGCCGATGTTCAGGCCGAAGATTGTGGCCGGGATCAGCACCGCGACGACGCCCAGGCTCACATAGAGGTTCTGCTTGATGATGCGGCTGGTGCTGCGCGACAGGCCGACAGCGAAAGGCAATTGCGCCAGGTCGTCGGCCATCAGCGCGACGTCGGCGGTTTCCAGCGCGACATCGGAGCCCGCCGCACCCATCGCGATGCCCACTGTCGAGTTGGCCATTGCCGGCGCGTCGTTGACGCCGTCGCCGACCATCGCGACCTTGCCGTGCTGGTCACGCAGCGCCTTGATCGCATCGACTTTGTGCTCGGGCATCAGATCGCCGCGCGCCTCGGTCAGGCCCACACTCTTGGCCACCGCCTCGGCCACTTGCTGGTTGTCGCCAGAAATCATGATCAGTCGCTCGATGCCGAGCTCGCGCAGTTCGGCCATCACCCGCGCGGCCTCCGGCCGTGGCGTATCCATCACGGCGATGACGCCCAGGAACCGCTGTCCATGACGCACCACCATCGTCGTACGGCCCGCGGCAACCAGCTTGTCATTGGCCGCTGCCACCTCGGGCGGCAGCGTCGAATCGGGCAGTTCGGAGAATAGCACCGGCTTGCCGATCACCGCCGTCTCGCCAGCGACCTGCGCCTGCACGCCGCGGCCGGTAATGCTTTTGACGTCGGATACAGCAGGCAGTGCGACCCGTCCGCCCAGCCGCTCGGCGGCACCGGTGACGACGGCCGAAGCCAGCGGATGGTCGCTGCCTTGTTCGACCGCCTGGGCCAGGGCCAGCAACTCGTCTTCGCTAACCCCGGGCATCGCCACCACATCCGTCAGCCGCGGTTTGCCTTCGGTCAATGTGCCGGTCTTGTCGAAGGCGATCGAAGTCAGCGTGCCCAGGTTCTCGAGCGGCCCGCCGCCCTTGACCAGCACTCCACCGCGGCCAGCGCGAGCCACGCCGCTGAGGACGGCGCTCGGCACCGAGATTGCCAGCGCGCACGGGCTGGCCGCCACGAGCACCGCCATCGCACGGTAGAAGCTGGCTGAGAACGGCTCGTCGATCACCACTCCGGCGAACAGCAGCACCACTACGAGCACCAGCACTGCCGGCACAAAAAGGCGCTCGAAGCGTTCGGTGAACTGCTGCGTTGGCGAGCGCTGCGCCTCGGCCTCGGTGACCATCTTTACCACCCGCGCCATCGTCGATTGCTCGGCGCGGCGGGCGACCATCACCTCGATCGCGCCCGAGCCGTTGATCGTGCCGGCAAAGACGCGATGCTCGGCGCTAACGCGGTCGAACGCGGCCAGTGCCGCCGGCGCGTCGGCCACTGGCCGCTTGTCGACCGGAACGCTCTCGCCCGTCACCGGCGCCTGGTTGACGCTGGTCGTCCCGACCACCACCACGCCATCGGCAGGCAGTCGTTCGTTGGGGCGCACGATCACGACGTCGGCCACCTGCAATGCGGCGACGGCGACTTCCTCGGTTCCGGCGGCGCGGCGCACGGTGGCTGTCTCTGGTGCCAACTTGGCCAGGGCTTCGATCGCCTTGCGGGCGCGGCCCATCGCGTAGTGCTCCAGCGAATGTCCCAGACTGAACAAGAACAACAGCAAGGCGCCTTCGGCCCACTTGCCAAGCGCTGCAGCGCCGATGGCGGCCACCAGCATCAGCGTGTCGATCTCGAAGCGCCTTGCGCGAAGGTTGTCGAACGCTTCGCGAACCGTGTAGTAGCCGCCGAATAAATAGGCCGCGACGTACAGCGCCGTAGGCAGCCACGCCGGACTGACGACCACGCGTTCGAGCAGCCAGCCAACACCCAGCAGCGCGCCGGCAGTGCCGGCGAAGACGAGTTCGGTCATCTCACCGAATGGGCCGCCGGCGTGCGAGTGGCCGGCGTGGTCACCGGCTGCCTTGGCGTGGTCGTGACCGGCGTGGTCGTCCGCTTTCGCCGCGTCTGCCGGTGCCGCATCGGGCGCCTTGAGGCCCAGCGTGGCGGCGTGTTCCAGCAAGACCTGCGCCGACACCTTCTGGCGGTCGTATTCGATCCGCACCGCGCCCGAAGCAGCGACATCAGCTTCGAGCACGCCAGGTATACTGCGCAGCCCGTCGGCGACGCTGCGCGCGGCGCGCGCATGAAGCGCTGCGTCGGCGCGCACGACCAAATGCCCGAAGCGCTCGCTGATCTCCGCGCCCGCGGCATGAACCAGTTCTCGGACGCGGCCGATGTTGATCTGTGCCGGGTCGTAGTGGATGCACAACTGCGGCGCGTCGGCGTCGCGCGCGACATGCGCCTCGGAGATACCGGGCCTTCCCGACAGCGCGGCGATCAGTCGGCCGACGCAGCGGTCGTCGGCGTCGGGCAGGAGCAGCGGCAGGTCGAGCCGCAGCCGGGTCGTTGGTTCGTTCATTGGCACTCTCTTTCGTTGTTATGCTGCAGGGCCGACTGGTCAAAGCATTTCATCGGCGGACCATCACTGCGCCTGTCACTGGCGATAATATTTTTGAAGCCATCGCGGATGGCACCTTGAACTGGGTAACGGCCGCTGCAATCGGCTTAGCGTGCTTGATTTTCCATTTTCCGAGATGCCCCCTATTGGGCGAGTGCTCTTTCTGCAGCGTATATCGACCGATGCTCAGCGATCCCATCTTAACGACATTGAACCGGCTCATTTGAGATCTCTTAGCAGTTCCAGCATATCTTTAAATTCTCCGCCCACGCGATCCAGAGTAAATTGGTACATGATTGCGTTATCAGAAAACTTAGATCGCTCCACATCCATCTCGACGGTGTTGCCGTCGGCACTGATCTGGTTTGGCTCCTGATATTTGATCGCAACTCCTTTATAAGATCCCCCCGCTGGATCTGAGGCAATATGCGATGGGGATGTTGTAGCCAAACCCGGAAAGGATCCCGTTGTATATTGGGCTTTCTTCATGGCCTCATTGAGGTCGATATCGATAGCCTTGTAACCGGGAGTATCAGCGTTCGCGATATTTGAAGCGATTAATTGCTGGCGATAAGCCCGAATACCGAGCGCCATTTCCATGAAATTCTTCGACGAAGGCCCTGCATCGGAAACCGGGAAGTGACGAGGGTTGCCTTTTGACGCATCGTCTCCTTGGCGTTGTATCGCTTGCCCTAAAGCGTTTGCGAAAGAATCGGTAAGCGGCGAAGTCCCTTGGACGTCTGGACGATTTTCAGCATGCCGTATAGAAATATCGGAAGAGGCATTATCGGGGCGATTAATCGGCTGCATGGCGCTCCTTCGATCAACTGGGCAATTGGCGGGGACGGACAGGCAAGTGGTTTGCTATAACTGACCGGTCCCGCTTGGACTCTTGAGATAAGCAACTACCTTAGGGTGAACCGAACAACCTGACTCGCTTTGTCGCCAAGTTTCACCAAAGCCGCCGCCTTCATGCCGGGCTGGATCTTGAAGGCCCCTTGCGCCTGCAACTTGTTGCCCCCGGCCGGCAGCAATTTGGCTTCTGTTTTCTCAGATGCGGACAGCAGCGTCATCGTCGCTGACGCGTTCTTGGTATCTACCGGCTGATCATGGTCGGTGACGTAAAGCGTGAGGGCATCGGCCTTCGCCACCAGCTCATAGTTGATGTCCTTGACGACCGAGACGATGCCGCCATGCTGCGGTTTGACGTCGTGGGCATGTGCCTGCCCCGGTTTTTCGTCATGGGCGTGGCCCTTGTGATCGTCCGCGGCCGAGGCCTGGTGGATGGCGCAAAACGCAGCGAGAACGGTGATGACATGCAATAGCTTCATGGGGTTGCTCCCTTTGGGTTGATAACTTGATGAATGGCGATGCGGCTCTTCCATGTACCCGGGCGTGCCGGCGACATAGGTGCAGCCCCCCCGCCTGGCGGTTGCAGGGGGTGGTTTCGCATTGCAGTGTCGTGTGAACGACCTTGAAGCGCTGGGCCAGGTGGGAATCAAATCGCCCTCCAGCGAGAAAGAGCGGTCGTGGACTACATGGGCGGTCAGGCTGACCTGGCCGCCACTCAGCAATCGAAGGCTGACCAGATTGACGACCAAGCCGATGCCGGCGATGACCAGCATTCCCGTCGGGTGAACCTCGGGCGTATGCAGGAAGCGCTGATATGCCTCGCCCAGGATGTAGAGGGCGACGGCAAAGAGCAGCAAGGCATTGAACGCCGCCAGGATTTCGAACCGGTGGTAGCCATAGGTCCGCCGGACATCGGCCGGCCGCCGGGCGATGCGGATGGCAGCCAGGGCGATGGCGAGCGCAAATATGTGCGCAGCGTCCGAGATGAGGGCGAGGCTGCCAGTCAGAATGCCGCCAACGACTTCGGTCATCAGGAAGCCGAAAGTCAGCACCAGGGCAAGGCGCAAGGCCCGCTCGTTCCCGGTACTCGGCAGCGCGTGGGTGTGGCTTGCACTCATGGTGGCGGTTCCTTTCCGGAGTGGCGTTTCTTCGATCCCTGCTTCACTGCCTGCAGCCGACGCCGGAGTTCGGCGGAAAATTTTGGGGGCGGGGTGCGCCTCCCCTCGCGCCAGCAGACAAAGACATAGAAGGCCAGCATGGCAATCACCAAGCCCAGGCCGACGACGATCAGCCGAAACTCAAGGTGACTGTGAAGGAGATGGTCGAGCATGGGGTGACGCTCCCGCCATCAAGACTGCTGCGCCTTGCCGCAGTTCGGGCAAAACTTCACCCCCGGCGCCAGGCTTGCATTGCAGGCGGCGCAAGCACCGGGCAGCAGCGTTGTGCCGCATTGCGCGCAAAAGCGCGCGCCCGGATTGGGCACGATGCCGCACTTCGGGCAAGAAGGGCCACCGGCGGCTACCCCGCCACTGGGCTGCCCGGTATTCGACGGGTAATTTTGTCCCCAGCCATGATCACCGCCCGGATAATTCCCCTGGCCGCGATGATGACCTCCTTGATGACCACCTTGATGGCCGCCGGCCATCCCCTGCAAGAGCTTTTCAAAAAATCCCATGACATCCTCCGCGAACTGAGTCGGTAGATATGTGACCGGTTGCCTGATTCGCTGTTTCAGCGCCAAGCCTCCGGCCACGCCTGCAAACCTTATGCTTGTGTCGGCTCGGGGGCCGACTCGGCGGTGAAATCCTCTTCCTCAGCATCTTTGCCATGGACAAGACGATAAAGAAGGGGCAGAACGAGAAGCGTCAGTGCAGTCGATGACAGGATGCCGCCGATCACTACCGTGGCGAGCGGACGCTGAACTTCGGCACCGGTGCCCGTTGCTATTGCCATGGGAACAAAGCCGAGGGAAGCGACCAAGGCCGTCATCAGCACGGGACGCAAGCGGGTCAATGCTCCCTCGTGAATGGCATCATCCAGAGTGCGTCCTTCTTCTCGTAAGCTACGGATGAACGCAATCATCACCAGCCCGTTGAGTACCGCCACACCGGACAAGGCAATGAAACCGATACCGGCTGAAATCGACAGCGGGATGTCTCTCAACCAAAGCGCAACGACACCGCCCGTTAACGCGAACGGAATGCCGGTAAACACTAGCAATCCATCTTTTGCATTGCCGAACATGACAAACAGCAGCGTGAACACCAGCAGCAAGGCAACAGGTACGACAATTTTCAGGCGTTGAGAAGCCGATTCCAGTTGCTCGAAGGTTCCGCCCCAGGATGTCCAATAGCCGGTCGGAATTTTGACCTCTGCCAGGCGTGTCTGTGCTTCGCCCACGAACGAGCCGATGTCCCGTCCCCGAACGTTGGCACTGACGACCACGCGCCGCTTGCCATTCTCCCGGCTGACTTGATTGGGCCCCGGCGCGACTTCCAGGCTGGCGACCTCACTTAAAGGGATATAGGTCGTACGCCCCTCGATGCCGTTGCTGACTGCAGTGCTTTTTGGCAAGGCGATCGGTAGACGCTTCATCGATTCGATATCAGAACGCAGGTTATCGGGTAGACGAACGACAATATCGAAGCGTCGATCGCCTTCGAACATGGTTCCAGCCTCTCGACCACCAATGGCCGTCGAAATCGCATCCTGAACATCGCCGACGTTGAGCCCATAGCGAGCGGTCTTGTCGCGATCGATGTTGACGGTCAGCATGGGCAAGCCGGTCGTCTGCTCCACCTTGACTTCGGATGCGCCGGGTATCTTTCCCAGAACGGCGGCAATTTTGCCCGCCGTTTCGTTCATCACATCCATGTCGTCGCCAAATATCTTGATCGCGACATCGCTGCGGACCCCGGAGATCAACTCGTTGAAGCGCAACTGGATTGGCTGAGAGAATTCATAGGTATTGCCCGGCAGCTTACCAGCGGTCTCCTGTATGGCTGCCAGCAGTTGATCCCTGGATTTCTTTGGCTCGGGCCACTGCGTTTCCGGCTTCAGCATGATGTAGCCGTCCGAGATATTGGGGGGCATGGGATCGGAAGCGATTTCAGCTGTTCCTGTCCGCGCAAACACACGCTCGATTTCCGGGAAATCCGCTTTAAGCCGCTTTTCCAGTTGTTGCTGCATGGCAACGGACTGGGACAGGCTGGTTCCCGGAATACGCAGTGCCTGAATGGCGAAATCGCCTTCATTCAAACTGGGAACGAATTCACTCCCCATCCGGGTGACGAGCAAGCCGGAGAGAATGACAATAACGGCTGTAAAGACCAGGACCACAGGCTTATTGGTCATGACACTGGCCAGCGCTGGCTTATACCAGCGCTTGGCGGTCCGCATCAGGATGTTTTCCTTTTCTCCCACCTTCGCACCGATAAACAGCGCTACTGCCGCCGGGATGAAGGTGACGGAGAGGATCATGGCGCCAACCAGAGCCGTGACCACGGTGAAGGCCATAGGATGAAACATTTTCCCTTCGACGCCGGTGAGCGCAAAGATTGGCAGGTAGACAATCATGATGATGAGTTGGCCGAAAAGCAGCGGTCGGCGTGCTTCCCTGGATGCGGCAAAGACCTCGTGGAAGCGCTCGGTCCGGGTCAGCGGCCGTCCGTGATGCTCTTGGGCATGGGCCAGTCGGCGCACGCAGTTTTCCACGATCACGACCGCACCGTCGATGATGATCCCGAAGTCGAGGGCTCCGAGGCTCATCAAGTTGGCACTGACGTGGTAAGTCACCATTCCTGAAAAGGTAAACAACATGGAAAGCGGGATCACCATAGCTGTGATTACCGCTGCCCGGATGTTGCCAAGGAACAGGAACAGAATGACGATGACCAGAACAGCGCCCTCAAGGAGATTCTTCTTGACGGTATTGATCGCCTTATCCACCAGAACAGTCCGGTCATAGACGGTGACCGCCTTAACTCCTTCGGGCAGGCTGCGGTTGATTTCCACCATTTTCTTGTCTACGGCTGCAGAGACGGTTCGACTGTTCTCGCCAATCAGCATGAACACCGTACCGAGGACGATTTCACGACCGTCGTCGGTGGCGGCACCGGTACGCAGTTCGCGGCCGATACCGACCTCAGCTACATCGCGAACGCGGATCGCCACCCCTTGCACATTGCCGAGAATGACATTGCGGATGTCCTCGATGCTCCGTACCTGGCCTGGCGCCCGGATCAGATACTGTTCGCCACGCTTCTCGATATAGCCTGCCCCGACGTTGCTGTTGTTGCGGTCGAGAGCGGTTACGACGTCTTGCAACGTCAGCCCATAGGAAGCGAGTTTTTCAGGGCTGGGCGCAACCTGGTATTCCTTGGCAAACCCGCCGATCGAGTTGATTTCGGTAACTCCCGGCACATTGCGCAACTGCGGTTTGATGATCCAATCCTGTATCTCGCGCAAATCGGTCGGTGTATAGGCGCTACCGTCTGGCTTTCTGGCTCCGTCTTCGGTTTCTACGGTCCACAGGTAAATTTCCCCCAAACCTGTCGAAATTGGCCCCGTGGCCGGCGAAATTCCAGCCGGAAGCTTTTCCTTGGCTTCCTGAATACGCTGATTGACCAGTTGGCGAGCGAAATAGATGTCCGTTCCATCCTTGAAAATCACCGTGACTTGGGACAGGCCATAACGCGACAGGGAGCGGGTTTGTTCCAGATGGGGCAATCCGGCCATGACGGTCTCGACCGGATAGGTCACCCGTTGCTCAACCTCCAGTGGTGAATAACCAGGTGCCGCCGTATTAATCTGAACCTGGACGTTAGTGATGTCGGGCACCGCGTCGATCGGCAGGCGCTGGTAGTTGTAGATGCCCAGTACGGCCATGCCAAGCACGGCCAAAATGACCAGCCAGCGGTGCTCGATGGCGAGGCGAATGATGCGTTCAAACATGTTGTTCTCCCCCGCCTCAGTGGCTATGCTCGGCGCTGCCCTTGCCGAGCTCCGATTTCAGGACAAAGCTACCGGCTGCAGCGTATGGCGTTCCAGCCTTCAAACCGCTGAGCACTTCGATCAGCTTGCCGTCAGAACGCCCCAAGGTGACGGGTTGGGCAACAAAGCCGTCAGCCACCTTGATAAAAATAACGCTCTTGTCCCCGATCGTCTGGATTGCTTCGGCCACAACGCTTACCGGGACTTCGGCCTCACCGGAGACCACTTCGACATTAACGAACAAGCCAGGCCGCCAGGCCATCTTTGGGTTGTCCAGGATGACACGCGCCTTGGCCGTACGGGTCTCCTGGCCGAGCAAGGCGCCAACATAGGAGATGCCGCCTTCCGCCTTCGATTCGAATGCAGTCGCCTTGACGACGACCTTTTCGCCGATGCGAACGATGTTCAGATCCTTGGCGGGAACAACGATTTCCGCCCAAACCGTGGACAGGTCGGAAACCGTGAATATGCTGGCATCTTCCTTGACCGCTTCGCCGAGCGCGATGTGCTTTTCCACGACCATGCCATCGAAAGGTGCCCGGATTTCATAGCGGTTGAGGCTTCCCGAAACGCTCGGGCTTGCCCCCAGCGCAATCAGTTTTTGCTGGCTGTTGGCGACGGCAATTTCAGCTTCCCGCAAAACCTGCTGTGCCAGGAGGTAGTCCTGCTCGGCGGAAATTTTTTCTTCCCAGAGCTTTTTTTCCCGCTCGTAGGTCGATTTGGCAAGCGTCAGCCGCTTCTGCGCCGACAACAGTTCGCTGCGCTGCTCGGAGAGTCCGGTACTGGCGATAACTGCCAATATCTGTCCGCGCTTGACCAATTGCCCAAGGTTGGCCGGGACACTTTCAACGACACCAGCTAACCGCGGCACAACGTGAGCTGTCCGATCTTCATTGAAGCGGATCTCACCCGGCAGTTGTGCCGCTGTTCGGATTTTGGCAGGGGCCGCCTTCTGGATACTGATGGCGGCCGATTTGACCTGCTCATCAGTCAGTTCGATTTTTCCTTCTTCCCTCGTATCGATGAACAGGAACGGTGTATTAGCCATCTTAGCGGTAATAGCTGCTTCAAAGGCATGGGGTTCGGCGATCGGACTGGTACTGATCAGGAAGTCTTGTTCCGCCTTGAAGGCCACTTCCTGCTTTTCTCCGTTCGGCCGCGTCAACGTCACAGAAACCTTAGCTGCTGAAGGGGCCAAGGGCTTGTCCTGTTGGAACAGCCAGACACGAAAATGAGGCTCACCACCTTCTTCAGCCAACAATAACTCCAGGCCAAATCCATCTTCGGTAAACAACTTGCCTCCATGAGAGCCCGTCTTCGGTCCATCCTCATGATGTTCTGCGTCGCTGTGGCCTTTGGCGTGATCATGGCCGTCACCGTCCTGAGCGCCATGATGCTCGGCATCAGCATGCCCCTTGGATTCGGCATGGCTGGCATGCTCACTCTTCTCTGCTGATTGACCCGAAGAGGAAGAACCCAGAATCCAGCCGCCAGTAGCAATGCCCATCGCCAAAATGACAGCGATGGCGATACCTTGTTTTTTGGAAAGGTTAAAAGCGTTCTTGTCGATATTGAATTTCACTGCTTGCTCCTACGGACGACTTGGCATTGGGGACGACATTGAATTGCTGGAGCCCAGTACGCGCTCTAGTTCGGCAGCAGTCCGATGCGCCTCGGACAAACTTCTCAGGTATTGGGCTCTTGCCTGAAAGAAGGTGCGTTGAGCATCCAGGACTTCCAGAAAACTGAATTTCCCAAGCTCGAACCCTTTGCTGGCTGCGTCATAGGCGCTGCGTGCGCCGGGCAGAATTTCGCTTTGTAAGGCTTGCGCTTCAACGACCAGTGACTTCAAGCGTTCCTGGTTTTGTGTGACTTCCGTGCTTAAGCGAACCTCAGTGGCGCTGAACTCATCGCGAGCCTTATCCGCCCGCCGCAGTGCTTCGAGTACATTGCCCTGGTTGCGGTCGAATATCGGGAAGGGGATCGAGACGCCCACGATGGTTTGGTTGCGCCCAAGTTCTTCAACCTTTTTTGAACCCAAGCTGACCGTGACGTTTGGAAACCGCCGAGACCGCTCGACATCGGCAAGCGCTGCAAAACGATCGGTCTCGTGGCGTGCTCGGGTAAGAACCGGGGAGTTGTTCAACCGACGATCGATCTCGTCGGCGGAGAGAATTTCTGGCAGATTGTCGATACGCCCTTCGACCTGTTCAAACCGTGGCGTCTTACTTCCCCAGGTCGCTGCCAGACGATTTCGTGCTGCGACCAAATCCCCTTTGGCTTGATTCAACTCCACCCGTGCAGACGCCCCAGCAACGCGGGCCTTGGTTTCCTCAACGGGAGAAATTTTGCCGGCCGTAACCCGGCGCGATGCAGCTTGGGTAGCGCGTTGGGCGAGGCCGAGCAAATCCTCTGTTTGCAGTACCCGTTCTTGAGCCACCAGGACATCGAAGAAGGCGCCAACGACGCTAGCTCGGATACCCTGACGTTTGGCCACCAAGTCGGCAGCGGCTACATCCCGTCCCCGCTCGGCGGAAACAATCCGTGCAGCACGCCGGCCCCCCAACTCGATTAATTGGCTGATCTGAACGGTTGTGGTTCGGGTCGCCTTATTCTGCGTATCTTCAACCAAGGTTGAAACTTCCGGGTTCGGCAGTATCCCTGCTTGAATCACCGCTCCCTCGACTGCTCGCAATTCATTGGTTGCGGCAGATAGTTCGGGATTGGCCGCTAGCGCGAGATCGATTGCAGCGGAAAGGGTTAAGGTTCCGGTCGGTTCCTTGGCAAGCGCAGGTACGGCTTCGATCAGCGACGGCACATTTTGCGTCTGCGCCCAGAGGTTGGTGCTGGCAATCACCGTAAATCCGAAAAGGGTTCGGACCAGTAAAGCGATAATTGGTTGTTGGCGGTACATCCGATTCTCCGTTGATGAAAGACACATCAGGAAATCGGCGGGGCGCCACACCGCAAGCGGCTTGGCATCGTGCGCAGCTCAAGCTGCGGCAAACAGATATGGGAAAAGTAACCCAATCCCGCCGATCAGGCGGAGATCGACCAGTTGGGACGTTCAGGCAGATCGCTAGGTGGCGACGTCAAGAAATGGGGAGACCACGCGTGATCGGCTACGCCACCAGCAACCTGCTGGGCATTGGCAACACTGGTTAATACTGCAATACAACTGGCATGGCAGACGGCACAATCACTGTCGATACCAGAGAGTTGGCCTTTGGCAGCCTTGGCGCTATCGTCAGCCTGATGTTTGTGCTCGTGGTGACCAAAATGATGCGCAGTAGCTCCTGTTTCATGCTGGCAATAGGTAGCCGCCACCGACCAGGTAATCTGGAGTGACAGTAAGACCAACAGGAAAACGGCAAGCCAACGACGCATGTCAATGATGGTAGCAGAGTGAGAGCAATAGGGATAGCAGTGATGTCTTTGCACCGAAGTTGCAAGATTTGTGGCAGATAGCTCGTTTACCTGCCACTCTTCTAGGCAACATTTTTTCTGGTAGGCTAATTAGCCGCCTTGGTAGAGCGCTTCACGCTGCTTTTTTTCTTCCGGTGTCATCTTCAGAGAGGGGGCCGGCGTGTTGTGGTTGAGTTTATCCACATGTTGCCATTTACCATCACGAAGGACATATTCGTGCGGGACAAGCACCCAGCCTTGATCACCGCCAACATATCGATACTGACCATCGGCGCTATTCGGGTTACGTTTAAAGTCCTCAAGCTCCTTTTGGACTTGCTGAGTGGTTTTGTTGCTGGAATCATGCGACGGGTAGTATTTTACCGTTCCGTCGGGCCCGCTATGCATGACCGACTCCGCCAAGGCCTGTCCTGACAGGACCAATCCGGCACAAAGAACAGGGATAGAAAAGACTTGTTTAACGTTCATGATAGGAACTCCTTCATTAAATACCGGTTCATCGGTTTTGATATATGCCGAACAACGGCCTGGCATGGATGAACTATATGAAATGGGCTCTGACAGAATGCCAACAGGAAGTTTACAAATTTGACATCTTTTGCTTCGTGAAGAAATGAAATTACTGGTCGTCGAGGATGAACAAAAGCTTGCGCTGTACTTGCAAAAAGGCTTGGGCACGGCAGGCTTCGTGGTTGATATTGCGCATGATGGGGTAACCGGGCTTCATATGAGCCTGGCGTTCGATTATTCGGCAATTATCCTTGACTCCATGTTGCCGGGAATGGACGGACTTACCCTGCTTGCCGCTTTGCGTACCAAAAAACAGACGCCAGTCTTGATGCTTACAGCCTTGGGCAAGGTGGAGGATCGGGTCACCGGATTGCAAACAGGCGCAGACGATTACCTGGTCAAACCCTTCGCCTTTTCTGAGCTGATTGCACGGATTCAAGGTCTGCTTAGGCGATCAGCACCACATCAAGTGGAGACGCAATCAAACAGGCTGACACTTCATAACCTCGAAATGGATCTGGTGCGCCGCAAGGTCTCCAGGAACGGTCAGCGCGTCGATCTGAGTGCCAAGGAGTTCCTCCTGCTTTCTCTGTTTCTCAGGAAACAAGGCGAGGTGCTGTCACGAACCGAGATTGCCGAGCAGGTTTGGGATATGAACTTCGATAGCAACACCAATGTCGTCGAAGTTTCGATCAAGCGACTTCGCGCCAAAATGGATACGCCCTTCGAGACGCAGTTGCTGCATACCGTACGCGGCATGGGCTATGTCCTCGAACTGCGCGAATGAGACTCAGAACAATGATCAATCCGACGCTGAGCAGTCGCCTCATACGCTGGCTCGCTTCGCTGAGTTTGGGTGTTCTGGGGTGTTTGTGCCTCGGAGTCTTTTTCTCGGTCAAAGCCAACCTTGAAACACAACAGGACCTGCGTCTTGAAAAGCTCAGCACGGCAATTCGGCACCTGTTTGAAGAAACACCGGGACACCTGCAACCGGGGTCGCTTGAACACGACCTTGACGATCTTCTGAAAATCAATCGGGACTCGCATCTCAAGTTAATCGATAGGCTGGGTGAGGCTCGCTTCATCTCGATGCCAAGTGCGTGGCCATCAAAAGCTCGTTTTTATTCGTTTGCACTCCCCGATGAAGCACAGAGGACAGATTTTGCCGTTGCCGAATTGGCACTTGAGACTGCGCCTGATGAAGCGATTCTGGATCGCCTCGCAGCCATCCTCTGGGGGGCTGCGTTGATCGGGAGTGCGGCAATCACGCTGGGCGGCTACCTGATCGTTTATTTTGGACTGGCCCCCATTCGGAAGCTGGCTGAGCAAACGCGCAGTCTCGCAATCCTTTCCCTCGACAAGCGCTTGGAAACAGCGCGAATCCCGGCCGAGTTGCAAGTTCTCGTCGATCAGTTCAACGATTTGCTGAATCGACTGGAAAAAGCCTATCAGCAACTCGAAGGGTTCAATGCCGATGTGGCGCACGAATTGAGAACCCCATTGGCGAACATCATCGCCAGCAGCGAGTTGGCCTTGCGTAGCAACGACAAGGACGAACACCTGCGCGATTGCATCGGTTCGAATCTCGAAGAAATGCACAGGCTGTCGTGCATCGTCAATGACATGCTATTCCTGTCGCAAGCCGACCGGGGTGCTAAAGCTCGGCGGATGCCCGTTCAAAGCCTTGCCCAGCTCTGCGCCGAAGTGGCCGACTACTACGAAGCGGTGCTGATCGAATCTGACCTTCAATGGTCTATCGAAGGCGATGCATCAGGCCAGTACGACGCGGCGCTGCTCCGGCGCGTGCTGTCCAATCTGCTGAATAATGCGGCTCGGTATGCGGATCACGGAAGTTCAATCGTGATTCGTATCGCCGCGGAAACTCATGGACACATCAAGCTCTCGGTGATCAATCGAGGGGAACCGATTTCTGCTGAGAGTCTGCCTCATATCTTCGACCGCTTTTTCCGCGTAGACGCCTCACGTAGCCACGGCCATCAGAATCATGGACTGGGTCTCGCCATCGTTGGCGCGATTGCCCGGATGCATGACGGGGAGGCCTTCGCAAAATCCGCCCATGGTGAGACAGAAATAGGCGTACGACTGGCCTGCTGACGGCCCCGCTGCTTTTGCCGATGCCGACCAACAACGGGTCTTTAGTCTTTGGTTTGCGGTGCAGAGGTTCGCAACATCCGCAGACCGTTGGCGACGACCAGCAGGCTGGCGCCCATGTCGGCAAACACCGCCATCCACATCGTGGCATTTCCGAATACTGCCAGTCCAAGGAACACGACCTTGATCCCAAGAGCCAGGGCAATGTTCTGCCAGAGTACGGCGTGGGTCTGGCGAGACAAGCGTATGGTTTCCGGAATGCGCCGCAGGTCATCGTTCATGATCACCACGTCGGCTGCTTCCATGGCCGTATCGGTCCCGGCAGCACCCATGGCCACGCCGATGTCGGCACGGGCCAGGGCAGGTGCATCGTTGATGCCGTCGCCGGTCATCGCGGTCGGGCCATAGCTAGCCTGCAAATCTTCGATGGCCGCCAGTTTGTCCTCAGGAAGAAGATTTCCCCGGGCGTCGTCGATGCCGGCTTCCTTGGCGATGCTCGCGGCCGTCGCCACATTGTCGCCGGTCAGCATGACCGAGACGACACCGAGCCGGTGCAGATCGGCCACCGCCTCCCGTGAGCTTTCCTTGATGGTGTCGGCCACCGCAAAAATCGCCAGCACCTGCTGTTCCGACGCCAGCATAGTCACCGTCCGGCCTTGCGTCTCGTGCACCTGAAGGCGAACCTCGATCTCGGCGCTACACAGAGCGCGTTCCTCAATCAGGCGATGATTGCCGAGGATCAGCAGTTGGCCGTCGGCACGCGCTTCCACACCCCGTCCGGCAAGGGCGAGAAAATCGGTCAAGCCGTTCTCCGGAAGCCTGAGACCGATCGCAATCGCTTTTGAGACCGGATGGTCCGAGTGCCCGGCCAAGCTGGCCGCCCAAGCGAGCACCTGGGGATCGGGGACCGTCGAGGGAAGCAGTTCTGTGGCGACCAGACGGGGTTTGCCTTCGGTAATGGTGCCGGTCTTGTCGAGGGCAATGACCCGCAGTTTGCGGGCCTCCTCAAGATAGACACCGCCCTTGATCAGGATGCCGCGTCGAGCTGCTGCCGCCAGTCCGCTGACGACCGTTACCGGCGTGGCAAGCACCAACGCGCAGGGGCAAGCGATGACCAGCAGCACCAGGGCCTTGT
>Ga0209066_10001304_pt1 | contig 33458 bp, 20 predicted proteins | sample All_14_2_FD_187198 | JGI IMG/M metagenome (GOLD analysis project Ga0209066, IMG submission 187198) | Freshwater microbial communities in response to fracking from Pennsylvania, USA - Allegheny Zone_MetaG_DW_15 (SPAdes) (version 2) ... | reverse complement strand
CCCCTGAGATAGGAGGCCGCGTTGGCAGCCACGAACACCAGGCTGGTTGTGTTGGGACCATTGAGGTAGAGCGTGGCGCCGGGGTTCCGGGACAGCGCGGTCACGTTGAAGAAGGTCCCCGTCGTCGTCGAGAGATCGCCCGAAATGCCGATGTACGAGAAGCCGTTGCCCGCCAGCACGGTTGCCACGTCGCTGCGCACGTACTCCAGGCCGCGCTGCCAGTCGTTGGTCGGATGTCCGCCGTTCTTGCTGGCGCTCTGCCCGATCTCGTTGAGGCTGCCGCCGTTGAGCGTGATCCGCCTGCGCGTCCACCGTTGCCCGGGGTTGTTGACGTAGGCCGAGCGGTTCCCCGAATGCAGGGTGCCGCCGACCTGGTTGAGGCCGTTGGTGAGATAGCCGTTGGCGGTCATCTCGGCCGCGTTCGTGAACCCGCCCGCAGTGAAGGTGAAGGTGTTGGCGTTGTTGCCGGGCGCGCGGCTGTTGGCGATGAGCCGGCCGGGGAAAGCCTTCAACCCGTCCACGCCGAAGCAGACCCCCGAGTTGTTGATCAGCGTCCCGTCATCGACAATATCCCCGTTCGTGTCGAACGAGACCTGCGTCTGGCCCAAAACGCCGTTGGTCAGCACGAGCGTGTGGCCGTTCATCGTAAGCGGCCCCCCGAACGCGAGGTTCGGACGGTTGTTCGCGTCCGTGCCGCCGACGTCGACCAACAGGTCCGAGGCCAGCGCGACCGGCAGGGCGAGCGACAGCTTGGGCGTGCCCGTGCTGCCCGTCACCAGCCGCGCCGCGGCTCCGGGCGCGCCGCTGTCGAACGTCAGCGCAAAGGACTCCCCGCTCTTGTTCCCGATCGTCAGTCCGTAGAGATTGCTGGCCACGGCGTCGCCGGCGAACAGCGACCCCAGCACCACGTTTTGACGCAACTGGACCGTCTGCGCGCCCGCCAGGTCGTTGGTCAGGTACGCGCGCTGTCCTGCTCCGTTTGGGACGGCTCCCGACACCCAGTTCGCGGCGTTCGTCCAGTCATAGGTACCGCCGGCGGCCTTGGACCAGACGGCATCATCCGCAAGCGTCCCTGCCGCCACGGCGGCGGTCAACAGCGCCGCCACCCGCACTTTGATCGACTCTGCCCGACTCATGCGTCACGCTCCATTTCTGCCCCGCCCTGATCGGAAAAAGGGAGGGCCGCCGCAAAGCCTGATTAACCTATTCCGCGAAAACCGTAGCATGACTCTTGACGACAGATCAAGAAGTATTTCACATGCTAATGAAATGTTTCACGGCTTTTCTTTGGCGGCGTTTTGTCAATATCTGCCTGGCTAGCCTTTGCTTGAAACACCCCTGCCCCCCCCTATCATGTTCGAGCATGACGAATCTTCTCGGACGGAGATGACGAGGCCCCTCCATAGGGTTGCGGCCGAGGCGGAAGCGCAGAAGGAGCGGTTCAACAGGCTGCTGGATGGCGGACCCTATCTGAAATCGCGGCATCCGTCGGGCCACACGTTATTGTCTGTTGACCGGCAGGCAGAGGCTCGTGCTGAGCGTGGGCGTCATATCCTTGTACCAGATCATCAACGGTTCATCGGCACGCCGGTACGGCCAGGGTGTTTCCAGATCTTCGACTTCGATCCGGCTCATCTGACGTGGCCGCACCGGCTTGAGACCCCAGGCTCTGAGAAACGCGCCATACTTCTTGAGCTGCGGGTCATAAAACGCCGCGTGCTGACTGTCGGGCAGGAAAGGCAAGAGTGGGCCGGGGGCTTCGTCCAACGGATGCCGTCGGGCGACGACTCTACAAAGAGCCCGCCCGTTTCCGGCGTCGCCATGCCGCCGGAGGCCAGCAGCCTGTAGCGCTTTTCAGACGGAGCCACGGGATCGATGAAGACGGCCCCGTCAAACGCCCCCGACGAAACCAGATTGTTCTCCGCGCTGCCCTCAAAGGTCGAGACCCCGAGCTTGGGCCGCGTCCAGTTCAAACCGTCCTGGCTGGTCGCCAAGCAGAAGTGACGCTCCATCTTCTGATCGTAGCTGTAGCTGCCGTAGAACAGCTTCAGCTCGTCTCCGGCGTCCACCACACTCGAGTAGAAGATGAAGCCCAGTGTCTCCCACGGCTGGTCGGGAACCAAGACGCGCCGGATCTCCGTCGGCGGATTCAAGGTGCGCGTCACGTCATGGGTCTGGGCGGGATCAACCAGCCGGCCGTCCACAAACAGCTGGCGCGAACTCCCGACGGACAGAGGCTGGCCGGACGCCGAGCAGTCCGCCGCGCCCCCAAGCACGCTCCCCGCGACCAAAACCGCCGCCAGGCATCCGGATGATAAAGGTAGCGTCTTCCCCATTACTCCTCCCCCACGGGGCCTTTTTGTTGCGTGTTTACGAATCAACTGGAACGTGTTCCTTATCGAACGCAAAAAATGAGCGACACGTGCTTGCGGGTATTCACCCCAGTGGATTGAAAACCGCGTGCTCATCCTCCGGCAGCCATAAACAGGAAGACCGTGACAACCAGCGCCAGCACAGCGTAGCCGATGCACACAGGCCGTGAACCGAAAACGCCGAGATCAAGTCCGCGCCGAGTACGATGCCGGAGGCAAAGCGCAATAGCTGAGAACAGCAACGCGCACGCCAAGCAGACCAACATCGTGACGTTCACAAACGCCTCCCCGCCTGGAACCACCGTGATGGCAGAACTCAGGAGCAGTCCAAGAAGGAAGATGACCGACAGATACCAGGAGACACTTACTGGATTTGTGAGCTTGGCAGCCATGTTTGTCCCATCCGGCCATTGCCTGGCCTGAGGATCGGCGCTATTGCGACTGATCCTCCACGGCCTTATTGGCCTTTTGTTTAACAACTTCGTACTCTAACTTCGAACCATCGTACGCAGGAAAGCCAGCCACACTGCCGAGATGCGCGACAGACAGACTCGATGAATGAATGACCATTGAGTCGCCTTTGTTAGGCAGCTTTTCTCTTTCACTTACATGCCTTACAACGATGAGGTGCTTCTCAGAACCCACCCGGACCTTGATTCCGTTGAATCTGTATGGGCATCCCTCGTTTCCCGTTCCATATTCCCATTCAGGATATACGATCGGGTATTCCTCAACCACGCCACCATAAAGACGCTTAGCATCATGCGCAGCGGCGACGTCGTTACGCAATGCTGCCAAAGCGTGCAATTCGGCTTCTGGTTTTCGCGAACAAGCTGTAAGCGCAGAAACCGCTAAGAATGCCAGTATTAACCGAATCAAATTCATCATAACCTTATCTGGCATTGCCGTTACCCGAACGCGCTTAGTCTAGCGACTTTCTTCACACAAGATCCTCACATAATCCGTCGTCACCCACGACAACAGTCCGCAGCAATACATGCCATATGCAGTTGCAAAAAACAGCATAGAGACGGCAACACCACACAAGACGTCCGACCTCAGCACACGATCTTCTTTCCAAGAAATTAAGATTAGCAAAAGAAGCAAGGCAGAAACAATAGTCGAGGCTTCCCCAAACCCGTTCACCACCAGAAAGGGCCCCGCTGTGAGTCCCATGTTGATTCGGCGCGTGGTCCGCATCGCATCGCACGCAAAGGTGTAATGGAGAAACGGGATGGCCAATGAGATGAGAAAGAGACCTGCATAGACAAGCCTTGCATGAAGTTTGGTTATTGCATCCACTGTTTTGACTTCCGTCAACGACAGCGATAACCGGCGCGAAACCCGTCGCGGGTTTCGCGCACGATTCAACCGCCCTGTTGGCGGTCCGTCAAATTGGATCACGCGAGGTCGAAGCGGTCCAGGTTCATCACCTTGTTCCACGCCGCCACGAAGTCTCTCACGAACTTCTCCTTCGCGTCTGCGCTCGCATAGACCTCGGCGAGGGCCCGCAACTGGGAGTTCGAGCCGAAGACAAGGTCAACGCGCGTGCCGGTCCACTTGATTTCACCCGTCTTGCGGTCGCGGCCTTCGTAGACGTCCCCGGCCGGTTTCCACTCCGTTCGCATGTCGAGCAGGTTCAGGAAGAAGTCGTTGGACAGGGTCTCCCTCTTCGTGGTGAACACCCCGTGCTTCACGCCGCCGACGTTGGTCCCGAGCATGCGCATGCCGCCGACAAGGACCGTCATCTCCGGCGCCGTCAGCGTGAGCAGCTGGGCCTTGTCAACCAGCAGGTGCTCCGCGCCGATGTTGAGCGTGCCCCGGACGTAGTTGCGGAAGCCGTCAGCCATCGGCTCCAACACGGCGAAGGACGCGACGTCGGTCTGGTCCTGCCTGGCATCCATGCGGCCTGGCGTGAACGGCACCTTCACGGTGACACCGGCCTTTTGTGCGGCCTGTTCGATGGCCGCGCAGCCCGCGAGCACGATCAGGTCGGCGAGGGACACCCGCTTTCCGCCCTTCGCCTGCTTGTTGAACGCAGCCTGGATGCCTTCGAGCGTCTTCAGCGTCTTGGCGAGCTGAGCCGGCCGATTGACTTCCCATTTCTTCATCGGCGCCAGGCGAATCCGCGCGCCATTGGCGCCGCCGCGCTTGTCCGAGCCGCGGAAGGTGGAGGCCGACGCCCAGGCCGTGGACACCATCTGCGACACCGACAGCTTCGAGGCGAGGATCTTCTTCTTCAGCTCCGCGATCTCCCTCCCGCCGATCAGCTTGTGGTCGACCGCCGGGATCGGGTCCTGCCAGATCATCTCTTCCTTCGGCACCTCCGGTCCCAGGTAGCGGGTGCGCGGGCCCATGTCGCGGTGCGTCAGCTTGAACCAGGCGCGCGCGAAGGCATCGGCCAGGGCCTGCGGATCGTCGAGGAACCGGCGCGCGATCTTCCCGAACTCCGGATCGAAGCGCAGCGTCAGGTCGGTGGTCAGCATGGACGGCCTGTGGAACTTGCCCGGGACGTGCGCGTCCGGGACGATCTTCGGCGCATCCTTCGCCTCCCACTGCTTGGCGCCGGCGGGGGACTTCGTCAGCTCCCACTCGTACTTAAACAGGTTCTCGAGGAAGTTGTTGCTCCACTGCACCGGAGTCTTGGTCCACGTCACTTCGAGCCCGCTGGAGATGGTGTCCTTACCGTGCCCGGAGCCGTAGTCGCTCATCCAGCCCAGGCCCTGCGCCTCGAGCGGCGCGCCTTCCGGCTCCGGCCCCTTGTGGGATTCCGGGGCGGCGCCATGCGCTTTGCCGAAGCTGTGGCCGCCGACAATGAGCGCGACGGTTTCCTCGTCGTTCATGGCCATGCGGCCGAAGGTGGCGCGGATGTCCTTGGCGGCGGCCATGTAGTCGCCGCTCGCGTTCGGGCCCTCCGGGTTGACGTAGATGAGGCCCATGTGGGTCGCGCCGAAAGGCGCCACCAGATCGCGGTCGCCGGTGAAGCGCTTGTCCACGCCCATCCAGGCGATCTCGCCTCCCCAGTTCACGTCCTCGTCCGGCTCCCAGACGTCGGCACGGCCGCCTCCGAAGCCGAAGGTCCTGAAGCCCATGGACTCCAGCGCGACGTTGCCGGCGAGGATGTACAGGTCGGCCCAGGAGATCTTCTTGCCGTATTTCTGCTTGATCGGCCAGAGCAGGCGGCGCGACTTGTCAATGTTGACGTTGTCGGGCCAGCTGTTGAGCGGGGCGAAGCGCTGCTGGCCCCGGCCGCCGCCGCCCCGGCCGTCGTTGATGCGATAAGTTCCGGCGGCATGCCAGGCCATCCGGATAAACTGTGGCCCGTAGTGCCCGAAGTCCGCGGGCCACCACCCCTGAGAATCCGTCATCAGTTTGAGCAAGTCCTTCTTCAGCCCCTTATAGTCGAGGCTTTTGAATTCCTTCGCGTAGTCGAAGCCCGGACCCATCGGGTCAGACTTCGCGGAGTGATGGTGCAACAGCTCCAGCCGCAACTGGTTAGGCCACCAGTCGCGGTTTGTCCTGCCGACGCCTGCAATGTGGGTGTACGGGTGCTGGCTTTCTTCACTCATCCCGAACGCTCCTTTCCTGCCTGGTCCTTTAGAGCCAACAAGGTGTTGAGCGGGTTCTTCCGCTCCTTGTATGGCCGTGCGCCGTCACGTAGACTGCCCAACGAATGTTTTTATGATAGCGCAGTTTCCGTAACCCGACAAACACAAAGAAGACAGAGGTCGGAGGTCAGGGCAAACGCGAACCGGGCACAGACCTTCAGCGGTCAAGACCTGTCAGCATGACCGCTTCAGCTCTTCACCTCGTCATGGTTGCCATTTATTTCTTGAGCCGCGCGTCGGTCTCGGCGAGCGTGAAGCGCGTGCTGACCACCGAATGCTTGCGCTCGTCGTCCCCGTATTTCAGGTAAGTGGTCGCCACGATGGTGCCGTCCGGCAGCAGCTCGACGCCCGGGTAGCCGAGGTCGAAGAGCTTGTAGCCGTGCAACAGCTTGACGCGGTACTGTCCGGCCTTGCCCTGCTTGATGTCGTCGTAGGTGCCGACCCACGCCACGAAGTGGCCCTTGGTCGGCGAGAGCGGAGCCTGGTCGCGGAAAGCGATCACCAGCCGGCCGTCCTTCGTGAGCACGCCGTTGTGGCGGTCACCCGTCAGCCCCCAGGCCGTCTCCCTCGGCGCGCTCCACGTCGCGCCCTCGTCGCCGCTGAACATCACCAGGCCATACCCCTGGTGCGTGTTTTCGCGCAACAGCGCGCACAGCTCGCTCCCGTCCGGCGAGCGGAACACGTAGGGCTCGCAGGGCAGCTTGCCCGGCACGCTCGCCACGACGCGCGGCGCGCTCCAGGAGAACCCGCCGTCGCGCGTCACACTCTGCACGACCTCCAGCGTCTTGCGGCCCTCGCCCTTGGTTTCACCCCTGTGATAGAGCCCCAAATACGCGCCGTCTTTGAGCCGGACCAGGCTGCTGAACGTCATGACGCAGTAGAACGCTTCTCCCAGCGGCGGCATCTCCCGCCACGTCGCGCCGTCATCTTCGCTCATGATGCTCGGCATGGGCACACCCTGACGCGTGCCCTGGGCCGCGGACCACACCCACAGCCGGCTCTTGCCCTGGGCGTCGACGAGCCGGTAGATGCTGGGGCAGTTCTGATGCGTCTTGTACCCGGCCGGCATCCGGTCGTCGAGCCGCGCCCACGTCTGGCCGCCGTCGTCGCTGCGCGCCATCGGGCCGGCCGCGCCGCCGTGGTTGACGCACCACACGCAGAAGATCGTTTTGCCGTCCGGCATCAGCACCGTGGTCGGATGGCCCTGGTAGACCTCTTTCGTTCCCGCGGCCACCACGACTTGCCGCGCGGCGTCTTGAGACAGGTCCACTACGGGAAGCTTCGCCTCCTCCGTCCACCTCGCAGCCAGCTCCGGCGGGACCGAAGCCCCCTTGGCCTCTTTTTTCTCAGCCCCGCCCGCAATCCCGGCCGCGGCCAACACGGCCGCCACAAGCCACTCGCTTTTCATTCTTTCGCCCCTCCCCTCATCCTGTTATCTGCTGTCTCCGCCCTCTCCGGCAACGCATAGTATGCGACCTCCGCAAAGAACAATTCGGCCATGTTGAGTTTGGTGTTGTCGTAGTGGCGGAGGGCCTGCTCGACGGCGGGGAAACCCTCGCGGTATCCCGCCAGCGCGATCAGCGCCGCGGCCGCCAGCGGATTCCGCATGTACTGCACCTCGTAGTGCTTGCGCGGTCCCAGCTTGGCCCAGTCGCCTTTGGAGGCGACCAGCTCGGCCTCGGCCTGCGTCTTCTGGGGAATCCAGAAGGGGTAGCCCTCGCGCCACCGCGCGTGACCGAAGACTTTCGCGTCGGCGTTGTCGAATTTTTCGAAGGTTCCGATCACCGCCAGCGCCCCTTTGGCGTTGATCTCCAGGCCGGCGCGATAGCGGTCGCGGGCCTGCTCGTCCTCGTCCATCTTGACCAGCTGGGCCAGCGCGCCCTGCGAGCTGACATAGATCCAGAGCTGACCCTGATCGATGTTCTTGATCTCCTCCCGGTCGTGGGGATAACCCTCGGCACAGATCTCCAGACGCGTCTTGCCGCTCTTCGGCGAGCGCTCTTCCCTCGCCCGGAGGTAACGCTCCAGCCAGACGGGGTCGCGCGTCACGTCGTACAGGGCCCGCAGATTGAACAGATACATCACCGCGCCGTGGTTCCGGAAACTCTTGAAATCGCCGCGCGACTGGCCCTTGAAGGCGCCGTCACACGGGCACTTCCAGTCCAGAGCCTCCAGCGCGTCGGCGACCTCGCGCATCTTGTCCGCCACCTCGCGGCGCTCCGCCTCGCTCGGGATTCCGCTCATCGCATACGCGTGCAAGCCGTAGAACCACGGATGCGTCTGGTCCTGCGAACCGAGCGGATAGTGGCACTTGCCGTCCGTACCCACGCCCCGCGCGATGAACCCTTTGACATCGGACACCGAGGCGCAGAGCAACAGGCCTTTCACCAGACGGCGGATCTTTTCCTTGTCCTCGGGCCGGCCCTCGCGGCGCACCCGCTCGCAGAACGCCGCGAGATAGGTGCCCGTGAACATCGGGCCGTTCTCGATCGGGCTCCACCAGCCGATCGCGTTGGGGCGTCCCTGCGCGCACTCTTCCGGCGTCGGGATCTCGCCGACGTAATCGTGGATCAGGCCCTCGGGGCCGACGAACTTCGACCACAACACCGCATGCGCCTGCTCGGCGGCGCGCGCCGTCAGCGCCTCCGCCCCGCGTCCGGCCAGAGACGCCAACCCGGCCAAGGCCATCGACAGCCACGTGACTCTTGTGCTCACGCCCCCCCCTTTGTTTGAACCCCGTCGCGCCAGGCGCAGACCGTCCACAAAACGCCCGGGCACGAACTTTACCCTTTATCGTACTACACTCTGCCGAGATCGGAACAGACAAACCGGCGAAATGACCCGCCGCGTCTATTCGGGCAACCGCGCCTCGACCTCGTCCAGCTTGAAGCGCGTGCAGACGACCGAGTGCTTGCGGCCATCGTTCCTGTACTTGACGTAGGTGGTCGCCACGATCGTGCCGTCCGGCAGACACTCCAGCCCAGGGTAGCCGCAGTCCCACCGCGCATGGCTGTGCAGCAGCTTGATGCGGCACTGTCCGGGACGGCCGCGGCGGATGTCGTCGTAGGTGCCGACCCACGCCACGAAATGCCCGTAGGTCGAGCTGCCCAGCGCGCGGTCGCGGAAAGCGATCACCCAGCGCCCGTCCGGCGCCTGCACGCCCTCGTGACGGTCGCCGGTCAGTCCCCACGGCGTGTCGACCGGCTCGCTCCACGTCTGCCCCTCGTCGCGGCTGAAGCACATCATGCTGCGTCCCTCATGGAAGTTTTCGCGCATGAGGCAGCACAGCTCGCCGCCGTCCGGCGAGCGCAGCACGAACGGTTCGCAGAGGTCCTTGCCCTCCTTCGCCGCGATCACCTTGGGTTCGCCCCACGTGAGCCCTCCGTCCGCCGACGCGATCATGAAGACGCTCTGCCCCACTTTCTCGCCCTTGGCCCCGTGTCCGCTCTCGACGCCCACTTGGCCGAAAGCGGCGGTCGTCCCGTCCTTCAGCCGGACCAGCCCAGTGAAGGGCATGCCCACGCGCTTGAGAGGGAGGGACGGCAGCTCGCGCCAGCTGCGGCCCTCGTCTTCGCTCATCATGCGGCCGATGCCCTTCATATTCGTGAAGATCATCAGGCGCGCCCGGCCGTCCGGCGCGACAATGCGATAGAGGGACGGGCAGTTGCGGTGCGCCGTATAGCCCGAGGGAAACAGGTCGTCGATCCGCCCCCAACTCCTCCCGCCGTCGTCGCTGCGCGCCGCAGGCCCGCAGGCACCGCCGTGGCCGAGGGTCCAGACCGCGAAGAGCGTCCGGCCGTCCGGCATCAGGACGGTGGTCGGGTGGCCCTGGTAGACGTTCGTCGTGCCCGCCGCGATCACGGTCTGCCGGCGCGTCCAGCCGGAGAGATCGACCAGCGGCAGCTCGTCGCGGCAAACGGGGCTCACATCGACCGGCGCGCCGCCGCCGGGCGTGCGCCGCGCCAGCCCGGCCACCGCGCAACCGCCGAGCACGCCGTCATACAGGCGCACGTCGCTCAGCAGCCCTTCGAAAGGACGGCTGCCGGCCGCGCTGTTTCCCAGCACGCCGGTGCCCCCCTGGATCGACACGGACCGTGACGGCGCGGCGCCGCCCGCATCGGGCTGAAGCCGCCCGTTGACGTAGAAGCGCGGCGCCGCGCGCCCGTCAAACGTCACCGCGACATGCGCCCACGTCCCCGTCACGAACCCGTCGCCGCCGTCGCTCCAGCCCGTGCCGCCTGCGCCGAAGACCAGCCCCACCCGATCCGGCACCCGTTTCGCCACGTGAAAATAGCAGCCCGGCGTCTCGAGAATGCGCGGGTACGGCTTGTCGCCAGTTCCCCAGCCCGCAACGTTTACCCAGGCCGCGATCGAGATATTGGACAGCGCGGGCGCCTGGAAGCGCATGGCGGCGTCCGCGCGGCCCGTGAAGGCGGCGACCTTGCGCGGCTCTCCGGCCCCCAGCCGAACCCCCGCGTCCGGCGTGGCGTCGCGTCCCTGGCCGGACGCATCGGCCGCGACCGAGGCGGCCGCGGCATCATCCAGCCGCCAGAGGCCGACCGGCCGGGCCGCAGGCTGGACGCAGCCCGCCAACGCGAGGACCGCCAGCGAACACGCGCAGGCGACGCTCAGATTCCGCTCATTTCTTCTGTTCATTAGGAAGCCTCTCCTGACCCGCGTCACGCTTGAAGCGGCACGGCCCGTCCAGCAACCGGCGCAGTTCAGCGCAGGTTTCAGGCGTGTAGTTGCCGTAATCCACACACTCCATGACAATCCCGTCGCCCCCGCAGGCCCAAGCCAACTGGAGCAGCTCCGCCGCGACCCGCGGCGCCGTTTGCCCGGTAGCCTTCTGATACGAGGGAATGCCGAGCTTCGTATAGTCGTACATCGTCACCGGAAACAGCGTCTGACAGCGGCCGCGGCAGAACGAGGCCACCCCGCCATAAATCTCGCGCGTGCTGTCGAAGGGCCGCGCCACGTCCCACTTCACGTGCATCACCGCCACCGCGTCGACCACGCCCTCGCGGACGAGCCGACGCCAGTCGACGCCGCGCGTCAGCAAAGTGTCGTCGGGACCGTCGGCCAGCAAGCCGACCCCCGAGATCCCGATGATCAGCCTGACCTTGCGCCCCGAAGCGTCCAGACGCTGCCGCAGGGCCACGAAGTAGGCGTGCGTGGTTTCGGCTACAAACGCGCACCACCGCGGGTCCTTGGCGTCCGCCGGAGGCTCCGTTCCGAATGTGCGGCGCCAGCGCTCGACCTCGGGACCGACATATTCGAACCGAGGGTCCCAGCCGCCGTTGCGCCACGTGTCGATGAACAGGTGGTCCATCCCCCGCTCCAGCAGCTCATCGGCCAGCCGCAGCTTGTGCGCGACCACCTCCGGCCAGGCGAGGCTGCACCGTCCGGGCCACACCTTGCCCTCTGCCGTCACGCCCCAGAACTGCGGATGTTCGAGGTTCCAAGCGCCGAGCGTCCAACTCGCCCAATGGGTCTCCTCAAAAGGCCAATGCACGCCGGCGCGCAGCCCGCGCGCGCGGCAGGCCTCCAGCGCCGTGCGCAGAATATCCGGCTCGGCCTCGTAATAGCGCAGCCAGCCGTAGACCGGCCGGTTGTCCGGCAGACGGCGTTTGTCGAGCGGCGCGACCACACGCGGCTCGCGCTCCTCGGCGCTGAGGTAGCGCAGGGTGGCGCCGCCGCAGTTCCGCCACAAAATCGTGTCCGCGCCCGTCAGCCGCACATGCTCGAGCACCGCGAGGTTGCCTTCGGCCGTCTCGGTGTCGAAGCGCAGCCTCCCCTGCTCGGCCTTCACGTTGGCGAAGTCGAAACTGTCCACCAGCGCCGCCGCCTCGAAACGGTCCGCGCCTGAACACGCGGCGGCCGCCACAGCCAGACAGCCCCACAGCATGCACCTTCGCATCATGGTGTCCCCTCCCCGAACAAGCGGTCGCGCGTCATCAGACGCGGCACGCCGTCCGGATAGCCGCGCCCGCAGGCAAAGGCGGAGACGGCCCCTTCGAGCCGCAGGCCGCCGTTCCACTGCTGACCCAGACAGACGCGGCGGGCAGGCCCGTAGCGGAGCAGCGCCCCTGCTGCCTGCTGCCGCTGTTGCACGCCGTCGATGAAGAGCCTGATCCCGCCGTCGGCGTCGCGGATACCCAGCACGTCGAACGGCCTTCCCCTGGGCGCAGGGAGATCCGACTCCACGCCCACATAGGTGCCGTCCGCCTGGCGCGCGCTGAAGCAGAGCGTGCCGTTTGCGCGCACGAACACCTGCCAGCCGAGCGGGTGCTCGTCGTAATGGCCGACTGCCGCGATCATCGTGTCGCCGGTAAAACGCCGGACCGTAAGCGTCACGCGGACGAAGAACGGCTCGCCTCCGAAATCAAGCCCGCGCGGGGCCTCGAAGCGCAGCGCCGGCCCCTCTTGCCGCACCGCGGCCGTGCGCGCGCCGTCCGCCGCCGCCAGGGCGAACCCGCCGTCGACATCTACCAGCCGCGCCTCCACCCGGTCCGTCTGAGCGGCCGCCGCGGGCACGTCCGGGGGAAGCGGCGCGGGCGTGATGCGCAGTCGCGCGCGGTAGAGTTTGTAGACGCCGGTCCGGTTGTTCTCGAAGACCAGCTCCCGTCCGTCCGGCGACCAGCACGGGCTGCGGGCGTTGCCCGGACCGGTCTCCAGCCTCGCCAGCGCGCCGGACCGCACGTCCTGAATGTAAAGTCCCCAGCCCGGGTCGCCCGCACGAAAGCCCGTGAACGCGATCAGCCGTCCGTCCGGCGACCAGCGCGGCGCATACGCGCTCATGGACGCGGGCGTCAGGGCCAGGCCCTCCGCCAAACGTCCCGCAGGCGCGGCATACAGGCGCCAGTTGTCCCAGACGCCCCGCTGCTGCGTCCAGAGGAGCAAGCGGCCGTCGGGCGAGAGCGAAGGCTGTGTCGCGCCGACCGAGCCGCCATCCAGTGGCAACACGCAGGCGGCTTCCCCTCCCGCGGCGAGCGGCAGGCGCCAGAGCGCCGCGCTGTTGCCGGTGTTGCCGCGGGTCGAGGCGTAGGTGACGGCCGCGCCGTCCGGCGAAACAGAGGGCGTGTAGTCGCGCCAGCCGCCCTGCGTCAGCACGCGCGTTTGCCCCGCAGTCCAGAGCCGGAGCCCCGTGCCGCTGGCCTCCGGCGCCGCGGCCGTTTGCGCGGCCGTCCCCGCCTGCCGCCCGCTGGCGTAGACCAGGCCGCCGCCCGGCGTCCAGGCCGGATAACAGGCATAGTCCGGCCCGCCGTCGATCACCGTGACGGAGCCGTCCGACACGTCGAGGACCGCGATGTCCGGGTCGCCCTTGCGGTCCGTCTGAAACGCCACGCGCCGCCCGTCCGGCGACCACGCCGCCTCGGTGTCGTTGCCGGCCCCCGCCGTCAACGCGACCGCACTGACGCAGCGGCAGTCCCATTCCGCGGCACTCCGGCATCCGGCCAAGCCGCACGCCAGCACGCACGCGGCCGCACCGGCGACGCGCGATCCTGCCCCCAGCTTCGTCATTCGTCACCCTCCCTTGTGTCTGCCGGGCCGCGCTCAGCGCGTCAGGTCTAAGAACGCGCCGAGGTCTTTTCCGTCCAGCAGCCAGCTCAGATTGAACGAGACCACCCGCACCGCTTCGTAGCACTCCTTCGGCCCGCCTTCGAAAATCAAATAGAGCTTGCCTTGGCTCGGCGTGCCCGTGCGGCCCACACCCAGATTGGAATAGGCGCTCGGGCCGTCGTACACGAGGCGCTTCACCGGCCACGTGCGGCCGCCGTCGAAGCTCGCCCAGACCGTGATCTTTTCGCGCCCCTTGCTCGTGGAGGCGCCGACCTGCCTGGGCATTTCGCCGGACTCGGTGTCGAGGTTGCTGGTGAGCAGGATGTCGCGGCCGGCGACGGGCAGGCGGATCAGGCCGCCCATGCAGCCGTACGAGGAGCCGCGCACGCCGTCGGGCAGTTCGGTCTGCGTCGCGTTGATCCACAGGTCGCCGCCGTCCTCGCTCCACGCGAAGTAGCGGTTGTTGCGGCTCATGTGCTCGCGCGAGTTGTAGAGAATGCGCCCGTCCGACAGCTCAGCCAGCGCGGCCTCGCCGGTCCCCAGAACCGGAAAGGGCTTGCTCGTCTGCCAGACTTTGCCGCCGTCGTCGCTGTACAGCGCGGTGCTGTAGTGATAGGGGCGCCACGGCACGTCGTTCGAGTTTTTGGGCCCCATGATGCGGGCGGGCGTCAGCAGGCGGCCCTTGTGCGGCCCGAACGCGAGCGTGATGCCCGGCTGCATGGCGGAGACGCCTTCGAGCTTCGGCGTCAGGCCGAAGCCGTCGGGGCGCGCCTCGCACGCCTCGCGCGCCCACGTGGCCCCGCCGTCGCGGCTGCGGAACAGCCAGCCTTCGCCGGGGTTGACGTAGAGCAGCTCGCCCCGGGTCTCATCCACAAGCGCGTTGCCGTTCTTCGCGTCTGGGGCGATCACGACATCCGGCCCCCAGGTCCGGCCGCCGTCGCGGCTGCTCCGGCAGGTGACGCCGCCGGGCGAGTGAAAGGCCACGACCGTGCCGTCCGGCACGGTGACGATCCCGCCCCAGCCGCCGCGCCCGCTCCACAGCGTCTGCATCGGCGCAAAGGACGGCTCGCCCAGAAACTCCTCCACCTTGGAAGCCGTCGCGAACGCTCCGCCCAGAGCGGAGCCCGCGGCCACCATGAAAGCCACCATCGCGACGCTTCTTTCAGCCCTCATTCCGTCCTCCTTCACTTTCAGCTCCCGAAATCATGCGCGTTGTCAGCGCACACAGATGGCCGTGCCTCGCGGCGCAAACCCGGCCACCAGCTGCGACCCCACGACACGCAACCTATAGTTCACAGACGGCTCCACGCCGTCAATCAAAACCGTCCAGGACGACGCGTTTTCCACACCCTCCACGGCGCCGGCCACCTCGGCCAGTGTCACCTGAATCTCGTTGCCCGGCCGCGTGTCGGGGTTCTGTATGTTCACCGTCCCGCCGCCCAGCAGCGCGAGCGACCCCGCGACCGTCAGAGGCTTGGCTTGTCCGTGAATCGCCGCGAACCCGCCGCCCGCCTCGATCACGGCCCGGCTCACCGTCCCCGTTCCTCCCAGCCGGCCGCCAGCGGCGACAACGACCCCGGCGGAGGCGTTCAGACTGCCGTCCACCCGCAGCGTGCCGTTGGAGACCAGCGTCGGGCCGATATAGGTGCAGACCGCCGCGAGCCGCAGCGTGCCCGCGCCGGCCTTGATCAGCCCGGCGCCCGCCGTGCTGCCCGGATGGTTTTTGAACGGAAAGAGAAACGTCGCGTCCGGCTCGCCGTTGCCGGTGATGTCGTCCACATCGAAAGTCGTCAGCGGATAGGCGTTCAGCAGCATGAAGCACCCGCCGAGCGCGGACCCCTCGAAGACATAAGGCGCCGTGCCGGCAAGCCGGAACACGCGGCAGACTTTGAGAAACCCGTAGGCCTCATTGAACATATTGGTGTAGACCAAGGCGCCGTCATTCAGGGTCAGAGACCCCACCGTGTTCACGCCTTTGGTGACGTTGACGTCCCCCAACAGCAAGGTGCCGTGATCGACCACGATCTCGGCCTTGAGGCTGTTGGTGGCGCTGGCGCCGCCCTGCGTGTTGCGCTGGCGCAGCTGGAGCGTGCAGTTCGTGCCCACCCAGATGCGGCGCTCCACGCCGGCGCTGCCCAGCGGCGATCCGCCCGCGGTATCGGCGACAAGCGTTCCCTCGCGGACCTCGATGTCGCCCGTGAACGACGAAGTGTTGTTGGGCGCATTCGTCAGGCAGAGCGTCCCGGGCCCCGTTTTGACCAACCCCGCCGCATAGGTCGGGCTGTTGGAGCTGGCGAAATCCTTGAGCGGAATAATGAAGGTGGCGTCCGGGGCCGCGGTGCCTGTGATCTCCGCGACGCGGATCTCGGTGAGGGGCGCGGCGTTGAGGTTGATGAATCCGAAAGGGTCGGCGCCTGGCGCTTCGAAGACATAGGGCGTCTCGCCCTTGAGCGTGAGCGGGCCGCCGAGGCGCAAGCTCCCGCGCGTGGCGTCGAACCCGCCGCGGTAGGTGAAGGTCGCGCTGTCCAGCGTAAGGGGACCGAACACCGTGTGGCCCGTGTTGGTGACAGCCAAGGTGCCGTGGTCGACCGTGAGGGACAGCAGGGGTGTATCCGACTCGGCGGTGCCGAGCGTGTTGCGCTCCGCGAAGGTCAGGATGGCGTTGGTGCCCACGTAAGCGCTGCGGGCGACGCGGAGGTTGCCCAGCACCGTCTGGGCGCTGTTGGTGTCCGACTTCATGGCGGCAGCCACCAGCTCGCCCTCGCGCACCTCGATGTTGCCGCGGAACGTGGAGCCCGCGCTCTTCAGCACCAGGGCGCCTGGACCTCTTTTGATCAGGCCTCCGGCCGCTAGCGCGTTCACGTGCTTGAACGGGAAGCGGAAGGTCGCGTCCTCGCCGGCGTCGCCGCTGATGTCCGCGACGTTGAACGTGGTGTAGGGGTTGGAATTGAGCAGCATGAAGAGGTCCGAGCGGCCGAACGAAGAGAAGTCGTAGGGCTGGCTTCCGGCCAGCCTGAACGTGCGGCAGACTTTGAGAAACCCGTAGGTGGCCTCGCCCATATTCGTATAGGCCATCGAGGCGTCCAGCAGCGTCAGATCGCCGAGCGTGTTGACGCCCTTCACGCCGCCCGGCTTGCCGAACTCCAGCATGCCGCGGTCCACACAGATTTCAGCCTTGAGGTTCGTCGTTTCGGCGCCGCCGAAGGTGTTGCGTTCGGCCAGCCGCAGCGTCGCGTTGGTGGAGACATAAATCTGCCGTTCGGCCGTGGCCGCGCCCAGCGGCGAAGTGGCCCCGGCGTTCGGCACATTGGCGACCACGCTTCCGGCCTCGACGCGGACGTCGTTGGTGAAGGTATGCCCCGTGCAGCCCAGCGTCAGCGTGCCGCCGCCCCGCTTGACCCACGCCGCCGCGTCGGCGATCTTTCCTCCCGCGGCGTTCATCAGCGTGTAGGCCTGCTCGCCTTCAAAGAGAATCTGGCCGGCCGACAGCGTCGCCGACAGATTCACCGTCCGGGCGGACGCGCCGTCGTCGAACCGCACATGGTCGCCCGAAGCGAACGACACCGCCGCTCCGGCGCTGTTCGTCCAGTTGGCGCCCGACCCCCACTTGCCGTCGGCGGCCCCCGTCCAGACGAGATCCGCGCCCCTGGCACCCATTGCGAGGACGAACACTCCGGCCGCAGACCACAGCGCGCGTCGTTTGATTGACAGCTCTTGCATGGCGTCTCCTCTCACCCCTTCACACATTGTGGCTACGTTACCACGCCCCCATCAAGCAAGCGTTCAAGATTTTACGATTCTTGTTTCTTGACCATCCCGCGCTTGTCACTGCTGCGCCTGAAACGCTAACATATCCCCATGAGCAAGCCGGTCTGCACGCTCCCCTTCGAATACGTCGACACGCCCGAACGGCGTGTGCTCAACCTCGAGCACGACGGCCTTCCGTGCATTCCCGCCCTCGGCTACAGCCACTTCAAGAGCAGCAAGCCCAGCGTCTCCGAGCACATTCATCCCGGCTGCCTGGAGGTCTCGCTCTGCATGCGCGGCTCGCTGATCTTCGAGTTCGGCGGCCACGCGCTCCAGCTCCTGCCCGGCAACGTCCTGGTGACGCAGCCCGACGAGTGGCACCGGCTCTCCACCAACCCGAAGGGGCTGGTCATGTACTGGCTCTTCTTCCGGCTCGAGCCCGACCACCGCCCGCTCCTGCATCTGCCTCCGGCGGAGTCGGACGCGCTGCGCCACGCGCTGCGGACGCTCCCCCGCAGGCTCTTCCGGGCGGGCGACCGCCTGCGCGCCGCGTTCCAGCGGCTGTTCAAAATCCACGCCGACCTCGCCTCCGGACCGCTGCGGAGCCTGGCCATGCGCGGAGCCGTACTGGACCTGATGCTCGCGCTCATCGAGGCCTCGCGGGATGAGCCCCAGACGGCCGGCGACGCCCGCATCGCGCGCATCATCGAAGCCATGCGCAAACACCCGGAGCGCGAGTACCCCATCGACCGGCTGACCCGCGAGGCCGCGCTCTCGGAGAGCCGGCTGATCACCCGCTTCAAACAGCTCACCGGCCTCCCGCCCTACACGTTCCTGCTGGCCTGCCGGCTGCGCGCCGCGCAGCAGCGGCTGCGCGGCAGCGGCGCCCCCGTCACCGACATCGCGCAGTCGTTGGGGTTCTCCTCCTCGCAGCATTTCGCCATGCAGTTCAAGCGCGAGTTCGGCATCACCCCCAGCGCCTGGCGCAAAGGGCAGCCTCCCGTCATCCGCGAGCGCGCTGAAGAGTGATCTGCACACCCTCTCCACCCATGCACCCCACCCCTATGCCAAAGATGCTCCACATCCTCCTGCTCGGCGCACTGGCCGCCTCAGGACTGGCGCGCGCCGACCCTGCCGCCGACGCCTACCGCGAAGCTCACGCGCACCTGCTGGCCCGCCGCCATGCGGAGGCCGCCGCACGTTTCAAAGACGCCGCCGCAACCACGAACGACACCTTTGCGGCTGCGGCTTGGTTCGGCCGCGGCGAAGCGCTCTACGCCCTGCGCCAGTGGGAGGGGGCCATCGCCGCCTACGACGCGCTGCTCGCGGCTCACCCCTCAAACCCGCTCGCCGCCGATGCCCTTTACGCGCGCGGCTGCGCCGAGATGCAGGCGGGGCAGAGCCGCAAGGCGCTCGAGACCTTCACCGCCTTTTTGGCTCGCTTTCCCGATCATGCGCGCCGCGCGGCCTGCACCGCGGCGATCACTTCGCTCACCCGCACGCATGACGCCGAGGAGCGCAGGGCCGCCGTCGAAGCGGAGACCCGCGCGCTCGCTGACATCAACGCCGCCCTTCGCGAAGCCCGTTTCGCCGAAGCGGAGTCTGGCGCCGAGCGCCTCCTGCAAGCACATCCCGCGCACCCCCAGGCCGGCGACCTGCGCTACCTCCGGGCCACGTGCGCGTACCGCGCCAAGGCCTTTGAACGCGCCGCCGGCGCATACCGCGACTTCCTCCGGCTCCATCCCCAGCACGCGCGCGCCGCCGCGGCACGCGAGGCCCTTGCCGACAGCCTGATGCAGAGCAAGGCCTACGACGAGGCCAGCGCCGCCTACGCGTCGCTCTTGGAGGAGGCCGAAACGTCCCGTCAAAAAGCGCTCGCCCTGCTCGCGCTCGGCGATTGCGCCGCGGCGCAAGAGCAGTGGGACAAGGCGGAACAGACCTACCTGAGAGTGGAGCTGCTCGAAGCGAGCGACGACCTGCGGCCCGCCGCGCTCAGTCGCCTGGCGGACCTCTACGACCGGATGGGACAGCCGGACAAAGCCCGCCGCACGCGCGACGACCTGCGCCGCCGTTATCCAACCCGCTGACGCGCATCGGGCAGCCGCCGGCCGCCCGCCGGACTCAGGAATTAGCGATACGCGAAGCCCCGTCCCTGCGAGCGGCTGACGAAGCCCGGCATGTCCGCCTCGGGCGTCTCATAGGCCTTCCTGCCGCCCTCCGCAATGGCCTTCAGCAGCGCCTGATAATCGGGATCGGAGGTGTCTTTGAAGGCGAACTCCCGCGCGGGCAGACCGCGCCCCCCGGCGCTCGGGTCCAGATGCGCGGTCAGCGCCGGGCTCCACTCCGGATGCGTCAGGTTGATCCACGACCACTGCTGAGGATCGGCCAGCCCGAGTTCGCCCTTGGCCTCGCCGTGGCAGGCCGCGCAGCAGCGGTTGAACACCGGCGCAAACCCCTCGGTGAACCACGGCAGCAGCGCTTTGCCGTCCTTGTCGGCCCACTTGTCGCGGTTGGACTTGGCCTCCAGATGCGCGTACTCCGACGTCGGATAGTAGGGGATCATCGCGTCGATCCACTCGTACACGACGCGCTTGTCGGCAGAGGGAATCACCCGCTTGCCGTGCGCCGGCTCGAGGAAGTCGGGCAGGCGGCTCGCATGCGAGCCGCTGCCGAGGGGCTTGAAGGGCACGACGATCCCGTAGAGCAGGTGGAGGCTCTGGACCATCGGCTTTTGCGCGCCTCGGCCGGTGTACCGCGCGCGCGACACCTCGTCCGAGCGCGTGCGGATCACCAGATGGTCGTAGGACATGTTGAAGAAGCGCGTGAAGTCGCCTGTGAGCAACACGCCCTTGGGCGGATTCGTCCCTTGGTGGCAGCGCACGCAGTGGCGGTCGAGCACCGGCTGAACCACGCGGTTGTAGTCCAGCACGCCAGCGGTCCCCCATGGAGGCAACACCAGCGGACTCGGCTTGCGCCGCGAGGCCAACGGAGTTCCGGCAGGCGGCGAGGCGGTCTGGCGGCTCTCGTGACACCCCGCGCAGCTCTGGGTTTCGCCGGGCATGAGCAGGAGCGCGGACGTCATGCGCTGCAGTTCGCGCCCCTCCGCATCGCAGGCCTGCAGATAGATCTCCCGCTGCGCGGGGGCCTCGAAATAGGCGGAGCCGTCGGGTTCTACCGGGGCATACCCCCACACGCGTTTGGCATAGTACGAGGAGGCGCCCATCAGCGGCCCCTGGTCCATCACGGTGTTCCACGTGCGGTTCACGGTCTTGGGCAACTGCTCCATGATGCGGATCGCCTTGACCTGGCCGCGCGCGACTCCGGAGCCCAGCCCCCGATAGACGTCCGAAACCATCAGGTACCCGAGCGGCACGTTTGTCGCGGCCGGCTGTCCGGGAGGCGCGGCCGGCAGGGCGAGAGCGGCGACCGCCCGCGGCTCCTCCGCCGTCACTTTGGCCGGCACCGCGCGCGGCGTCAACGGTTGCGGGCCGAAACAGCTCGTTGCCGGATCGTCGTACACCACGCTCTGGTTGCCCCGGTCGTCGAGCAGAAAAATCCTGAAGCGGTTCGGCCCGCCGCCGCCATATGCAACCAGATACCGGTCTTCATACACCGGCCAGGGATCGCGGTAGGCCCAGAACAGATCGCGGTCCAGAACGGCTGGAAAATCCCGCGTGATCCAGCGGAAGCCCGTGCCGCGCGGCGCTTCGGGCCCGTTGCGGTTCGTGACGAGGCCGATCGCGCCGTGGGGCGAATGGTGGTGCGGCGCGAAGGTGCAGACCGCCGCATAGCGACCGGGGATCTCGCGCGCCTGACAGAACGTGGCGGGATCGAGGACCGTGTTGCCGAACCAGAGCTGGAACTGGCGCCCGTCCGGATACTGCGTCCACAGACTCTGACGATACGTCAGCGTGACGTCGACATACTCCCAGCGCGTGAAAATCAGGCGGCCGTCCTGCAGGAGGCCCAGTCCGAAATCCGAGAGCGTGTTGGCGCTGAGGTCGCGCGCGTGGGAGCCGTCGCGGTCCATCACGTGCACATGGGTCGACGGCCCCGACTGGCACACGGTGTGGTAGCCCGGCGTGCGGCTCGAAATGAAGGCGATGCGCCCGTCCGGCAACGGCACGGGGCTCACGTTGTAGTGCGGCCCGTCGGTCAGCTGCCTGAGGTTCTTGCCGTCCACGCCCAGCTCATAGATCTGCCAGCACTGCGCGCGGTTGCGGCGCATGGAGAACAAGAGCGTTTGGGCGTCACAGGAAAGGGTGAGGTCGAAGATCAGCGAATCCGAGTCCTCGAAAAGGATCCGAGGAGGCTGTTCGGGCGTGGCTGGATTCCACGTCCGGATGCTGCAGCCCCACTTGCCTCCGAGAGGCTCGCTTTGCCAGATGGCGTTGGGCACGGCTCCCGCGCGAAGGGGAGCCTGCGTATAAAACAGGATCGGCGGCAGCCGTTTTTTTTCGCTGAGAAAAAAAGCGTCCGACTCCTCGACCCCGCGCAGCAACTCCGCCTTCAGCGCGCCGAGCGCGCCGGGGTCGGCCGCGTCGAAACGGACCGCGTCGGCGCGCGCCGCAGCCGCCTCGTTTCGGCGGACGAGCGCGGCCAGGCGCGCCTGGTAGGCGAGCGTCTCCGCGTTGGGTGTCCAATACCGGCGCTCGCGCTCGACCATGGGCGACGGCGGCGGCTCGGCGGCGACCGCCTTGAGCGTGGTGCGCAGTGCGCCGATCTCCTGCGCGGCCTGGACAAGCGCCGCCAGCCGCTTGAGATCCTCCTCCGTTTCCACGGCGGCGGCCAGCTCCGCCGCTTGCGCGCGCAGCGACTCGCAGCCATGGACGCTGTCCGCCATGAGCCAAGCGCGCCGCGCAGGCCCCTCGCTGACGCCCTCGGCGTCGCACCAGAAGCCCTTGACGACCACGGCCGTGCTGCCGCCCGCTTCGCGCGGCTGGCCCAGATTCTTGACCGTCACCCGATGCCGCGCAGGCGTCAGCCCGGCAGCCAACAGCGTGCGGCCGTTCTGGCTGGTGTCGGCTGTCGAAACCTTCCGCCCGTCGACCCCGACCTCGACGAGGCCGAGCGGACGCCCCGAGTCCTCCTGAAGGACGCCCCACTCCCAGCCCAAAACGCCGGCCTGATGGATGAGTCCGACAGAGGTGCCGACGAAATCGAAGGTGACGGACGAGCCCTCCGCGTCGCTGCGCCAGGCGCCGTCCCCCAGCTCTTTGTCGCCCAGCGCCACGGGTTGCCACTCGCCGGAGAAGCGGACGGCCGGAGAATCGCACCGGTACAGGCGCGGCCGGGACGCTTCGCCGGCGCACACCGTGCCGCACGCCGCGAGAAACAGAACCGACGCGGCCGCGAACCCCCGCCTTCTCCTAAGTGCCGTCATCATGGTCCGTGCTATTTCACCGTGATCAGCAGCCCGCTGCTGACGAGCCTGACCTCTCCGCCCGCGTTGCGGTAGCTCACCGACCAGCGGCTCGCATCGAGGTTCGTGGATTCGAACGGCCCCGTGAGGGCGCCGGGCGCACACGTGGCGATCAGGTACTGCATGCGCGGCTTGAGCTGATCCGCGTTCTGGACGTGCAGCGCGAGCCCTCGCAGATCGAGAGCGCCCGCGACCTGCAAGCAATCGCTGGCCCCGTCCGCGGCGACATCGGCCAGCAGCGTGCCGGTGAGCGACGCCGACGCTGCGACGGTCAGGGTACCGACCGCATTCGTGCCGCCGGGAGCGAGGGTCCCGGTCACCGCCAGCGTGCCGTTCGACACGGTTCCGTTCCCGCTCAGTCCACTGATCGTCTGGCTGGAGCCGCCGAGGTCGAGGGCCGCCCCGGCCGCCACCGAGACTTGGCTTTGCGTCGACAGAGTGTTTTCGGCCAGCGCCGGAAGCGCGTCGGGCCCGAGGATCGAGTTCTGCGCCAGCTGCGCCTCAGAGAGCGCCCGCGGCCAGATCCGGACCTCGTTGTAGCTCGCGTTGCCGTCGGGATCGGAACTGTACTCGGAGTGACCCAGCCACATGTTCTGCTGGACAAAGGCCGCGACGGAGAAGTTGGCGTCCATCGAGCCGGCCTTCAGCGTGGTGCCTGCGCCGTCCATCACGAACCATTTGACCAGCACGGTTCCGCCCGTGCCGGCACCGGGAATCAGTTCGAAGGCGATGTGGTACTGCGTGCCGACCGCATAGGTTCGCGGAACCTCGATCGTCCGCGCGATCACCGTGCCGCCGACTTTCACCTCAACCCAACTCGGGCTGTCGGTATATCCGGCATACCAGACGATGAACATGTTGTTGTCGATGTTGGACCCGAAATCGAAGATCCGGCTCCACGGCCTGACCACATTCTCTGTGGCCCACAGCTCGACGGTGACCGGCGTCGCGCCGTCCGCAGGCAGGATGTTCGGTCCAAGATTGAGATACGAGCTTCCGCGCGTCCCGTCTCCGGCCAGCGTATATTGCGCGCCGTCCGACGTCACCGTGCCCACCGCCGTGGCGTCCGAATGGCCGACCGAGTCCCTCAGGTCGCCGTTGAAGCTCCAGCGGTGAAGCGGCAGGGTCCCGACCTTGAGTGTGCCGGCCTCCACGCGCGTCGTCCCCGTATAGGTGTTCGTGCCGCAAAGCACCACCGTGCCTGATCCGGCTTTCGTCAGGCTGCCGGCCCCTGTCAGATTGGCCAGCACGGTTCCCTCGGACACGGTCAGCGCGCCCGCCACCAGCGTGCCGTTGACGACAGAGCCCGACTCCACCGCGACCGCGCCGTGGGTCACGGTGCAGCTGCCCAAGTCATAGCAGCCGCCGGTCAGCGTGACGGCGCCGTTATTCGTGATGGCCGCGGCGTGGCCCACACGCAGGGTCCCGGCCTCGATCCGCGTCACGCCGTTGTACGTATTGGTCCCGGCGAGCACCAGCGTGCCGGCGCCCCGCTTGGTCACGCCGCCGTCCGGCAGCGCGCCGCTGCGCAGACTCTGCGCGACGGTGACCACGTTGTTGCTCGAATCGATGACCGCGCCCCCCGACTTCACGTTCGCCGCGTTCAAACCCTGCATGAAGCTGGGCAGCGTGGCCCCGCTGTTGCGCACCCGCAGCGTGCCGCCGTCGAAATTGAAGGTCGCGCTGGGACCACCGCCCTTCGCCACGCTCGGCGTGAGGAGGGTGCCGCCCGCCTCGAGGTTCACCGTTCCCGCGCTGCCGCTGGCCGTGCTGATCAGCAAGCCGCCGACGAGATTGACCACGCCTGTCCCCCGGAGGTTCAGCGTGCCCGTGCCGACCTCGGCGACGATCAGCTTGTTCCCCGAAGAGGTCTGGCTGAAGGTGCCGCCCTCGAGCGTGTAGACGCCGGTCCCGCCGCTGAAACGCCCGATCACCGGCCAGCCGCCGCAACTCGCCGTGCCGCCTTTCTGATATAGCGTGCCGCTGCCGGAACAGCCGATCTGCAGATTGTTGGCTCCCGTGTCCAGCGTGCCGTTGAAGAGGTTGTAGACGCCCGTTCCCTTGGCGGTCGTGTCCGACCAGCCGCCGATGCGCCAGCCGTCGCCCCCAGCGGCCCCCGTCAGCTTCATCGTGCCGCCGGTCTGCGTGACCGTCCCGTTTCCACCGCGGCCGACATAGAGCAGGCGCGCCGCGACCGTGCCGTTCGAAAGCGTCAGGTTGCCGGTGGACCCGGGCCACGTTCCGACGTTGAGTTCGTTCGGGATGTGGACGTAGCCCGCATCCACCATCAGCGACCCTGCGCCCGAATTGTAGCCGACATAGGCCGATCCGGCGAGATTGCTCACGATGCCGCCGCGCACATCCACCGAGCCGCCGTACACGACGAAGTTGCCGGCCGTCTGCTTCAGCGTCGCGCCGCCGACGTTCAGCCGGGCCGAGCCAGAAACCTGCATTTCGCCCACGCTGTTGCTGGACGCCGGGTCCAGCGTCAGCACGCCCGCCGCGGCGCGCGTGATTCCCGTGTAGACGTTCGTCCCCGCCCAGGTGAGGGCACCGGCACCGCCTTTGGTCAGCCCTCCGCCGCCTACCGTGTCGGCGATGTTGCCTGCGATTGTGACGCCCGTGCCGGTGGCGGTGGCGTTCACCTCGATGCTTCGCGCCCCGCCGCACAGGTCCAGTCCGTTGCAGAAGGTCAGGGGCTGATCCGCTCCCACCTCGTTCAACAGCAGCGCGTTGGGGCTGAACACCGCGCTTCCCCACGCGAGAGCCGCCCCCGCGCCGCCGAGATTGACCGTCAGCGGCACCCCGTAAGCGCTGAATCCGGCCGGCTTGTTCGAGACGATGTTGATCTGGCCCGCGCCCGTGCCGAGCGCGAGCGTCAGGTTGCCGCTCTCGGTGGACAGCGTGCCGCCTGCGAGCGTCACGTTGGTCGAGGCTGGCAAGCCCGCGCCGAAGTCGGCCTGCAGCACGCCGCGCACCACGCGCGTCGCGCCGGTATAGCTGTTGTTTCCGGTCAGCTTCAGCGTGTTCAACCCCATTTTCAGCAACCCCAACGGCGAGTCCAAGGACGTGCCGAGCGTCACGTTCCCCGAGGCGGTGTCAAACCCGAAGACCGAGCCCGCGCCGAAGGCCGCATGGCTCAGCAGCAGGCCGATGTCGGTCTCGGACCACTGCCCGGCGCCGATGCCGACGGCCAGGCCGGCTCCGTCGCACACCTCGACGCGTCCGTCCTCCCCGTAGCCCGGCAAGGCGGCGGCCGTGGCCGCAGAGAGATAGCCGTTGCTGACGACCGTCCGGCCCGCATACGCGTTCGCGCCGCCCAAGGTCACGGACCCTTCGCCCGTCTTCACCAATCCGCCGCCGCCCCCGCCGTCGAGCAGGCTCTGGTTGATCGTGACCCCGTTGTTCCCCGAATCGACAACCGCGCCGCCGGCGCGCACATACGCCGCCGAGAGGCCCTCGAAGAAGCCGCCGTAGGTCTGGGCGTTGCCGCGTGCGGCCAGCACGCCGCCGTCGAAGTTGAACGTGCTGCTTCCGCCCTGCGTGCGGACCTCAGGCGTCGCGAGCGTGCCGCCCTGGCACAGCCAGACCGTGCCCGTTCCCGTGCCCGCGTCATTGGGAGGGTTGTTTTTGACCATGCCGACGCGCAGGCCGCCGTCGAGGACGACCCTGCCCGCATTGGTCACCACCAGCAGCCCCGCCCCGCCCTCCGCGATGATCAGGCGGTGGGCCGTGCTGCCTTGGCAGAACTCGCCGCCTGAGACCGTCACCTGTCCCGAACCCGCAGGGCCGTAGCGCCCCACCACCATCCAGCCGCGCCCCGTCACCGCGCCGCCGCTCTGCGTGAAGGTGCCGCTGCCGTAAGCGCCGACCTGAAGGTTGCCGCTGCCCAGCATGTTCAGGCATCCGCCTGACAGCCGGTAAGTACCCGATCCGGAGGCCGCATAGCCAAGCCCCAGAGAGGGATCCGCGGACGCGGAGACGACGACCTCGCCGCCCGTTTGCTCAACGGTGCCCGTGCCCGCCTTGCCCGCAAACAGGTAGGCGTTCGTCAGCACGCCCGCCGAGACCGCCAACGTGCCGGCGGTTCCCGCAGCCTCGCCGAGCGTCACGGTTCCGGCCCACGCGCCGCCGCCGTCCATCCGCGAGGTGCCGCCGTTGTCCACCGTGGCGGGGACGCCGCTGGTCGGAACGGTCCCCGTATCCCAGTTGACCGCATTGGTGAAGGGCCCCTCCGTACCCACCCAGGTTGCCCCCAAGCCCGACATCACCGAAAAACCGACCATCGCCAGGCCGGCCGCCAGGGCCGGCCTTCCGCCACGGATCTGTTTCATGCGCGTCTCCTCGTCGGCCAACGGGCGGGAATCCCTCGCCCAGGCGCTCTTGTCTGTTCCCCGTTCACTCCGCCCGGGCCTTTGACAGGACTGCCGCCCGAGCCGAATCTCTTTGTACTGACATTACGCCTGCCGAGCAGGATTGTCAAGCCGGCCCGTGCGCCGTTTCACGCGGCGCTCGACTTCTCCGCCCGTCGTTGCTATCTTTTGCACCTTTTCCGGTTCCGGCCCGTGCAAGCGGGGCGGAGCCTCCCGCAACGCATAAACGCCCCTTCCGGACTCTTCGCCTATGGCCCTTATCTCTCTTCGCGACGTCTGCATGCAGTACGGCGGCCCGGCCGTGCTCGACGCCGTCAGTTTCAGCATTGAGCCGGGCGACCGCGCCTGCATCACCGGCCGCAACGGCGAGGGCAAGTCGACGCTGCTCAAGATCCTTGCGGGGCTGATCCATCCGGACTCGGGCGAGATCATCCGTCAGCCCGGCCTGCGCGTCGCCTACCTCACGCAGGACGTGCCCGGCGATCTCGACGGCACGGTCGAGGAGATCGTCGAGCAAGGCCTCGACGCGGACCCCCACGACGCCCACCATCCCGGCGCGGCGCTCTTCCTGACGCAGCTCGGCCTCGACGGCGCGGCGCCGTTCAACACGCTTTCCGGCGGCCTGCGGCGGCGCGTCCTGCTCGCGCGGGCCTTGGCCTCCGACCCGCACATCCTCCTGCTCGACGAGCCCACCAATCACCTCGACATCGACTCCATCGAGTGGCTGGAGACCTTCCTGCAGAAAAGCCGCTGCGCCTGCCTCTTTGTCACCCACGACCGCTCCTTCCTCAAGCGCGTGGCGATCAAGGTGCTGGACCTCGACCGCGGCCAGCTCGCGGGCTGGAACTGCGACTACGCCACGTTCGTCCAGCGCAAGCAAGACCTGCTCAGCGACGAGGCTGTCTTCTGGGAGCGCAAGACCAAGAAGCTGGCGCAGGAGGAGGCCTGGATCCGGCGCGGTGTCAAAGCCCGCACCACGCGCAACGAAGGCCGCGTGGCGGCGCTGCTCAAGCTGCGCGAAGAGTTCAAGCAGCGCCGCACGCAGTCCGGCGTCAGCCGGCTGCAGCTGGACGCGGGGGAATCTTCGGGCGAGCAGGTGCTGAAGATCAAGGACGTCAGCTTCGCCTATCCCGGCGGCCGTCCGATCATCCGCGACTTCACCGCCAAGGTCCTGCGCGGCGAGCGTATCGGCATCATCGGCCCCAACGGCTCAGGCAAGACCACGCTGCTGAACCTGCTCTGTTGCCGGCTCGCGCCCACGCAGGGCACGGTCACGCCCGGCGCGCGCGTGCAGCTCGCGTTTTTCGACCAGCTGCGCGTCCAGCTCGACCTCGAGGGCTCCGTGCTGCACAACCTGGCGGACGACAAGGACGAGGTCGTGGTCGGCGGCGTGCGCAAGCACGTCTACGGCTACCTTGAGGACTTCCTTTTCACCTCCGACCGCGCGCGCACGCCGGTCAAGGCGCTTTCCGGCGGCGAGCGTGCGCGCCTGCTGCTGGCCAAGCTCTTCCTCCAGCCCGGCAACCTGCTGGTCATGGACGAGCCGACCAACGACCTCGACGTGGAGACGCTCGAGCTGCTGGAGGAGCAGCTGCTATCCTACTCCGGCACGCTGCTGCTCGTCAGCCACGACCGCACCTTCCTCGACAACGTGGTGACCAGCACCTTCGTGCTCGAAGGCGAGGGACGCGTCGGACTCTATCCCGGCGGGTACGCCGACTGGCTCCAGCAGCGGCCCCGGCCCGAGGCCGAGGCGTCCAAGAAGGCGGAGGCCGCGCCGCGTCCGGCGCCGGCGTCGCGCAAGCCCGACCGGCTGAGCCATAAAGAGCAGCGCGAACGGCAAGAGCTGCCGGCCCTGATCGAGAAGCTCGAGGGCGAGGTCGCGGCGCTGCACGCGACGCTGTGCGACGTGGCGCTCTACCAGAAGTCGCCCGCCGCGGTTGACGCGGCCAAGGCGCGCCTGCCCCAGGCGGAGGCCGAGCTCGAGGGCGCGTTCGCCCGCTGGGCCGACATCGAGGAGCGCGCCGCCAAGCTCAGCCCGTAGCGCCCGGCCTTCGCCGGCGCTTGAAGCGGGCGCGGGTTTCTGGCACAATACGCGCCCAAATGGTCAGAGCAGGTTCTGTCATCACACTCGAAGCGCCGGCCAAGATCAACCTGACCCTGGAGATTCTCGGCAAGCGACCGGACGGGTATCACGAGCTGCGCAGCATCGTGATGCCGGTCAGCCTGACCGACACGCTGACCCTGACCAGCACCTACGCCCAGACCGCGCTGACGCTCACGGTCGGCCCCGGCGTGGACGCCACCAAGATCGGGGCGGTCGACCGCAACCTCGCGGTGCGCGCGGCGCGCCTCATGCAGGAGCGCTACCGGATCAACGCCGGCGCGCGCATCCACATCCACAAGCGCATCCCCATCGGCGGCGGCCTCGGCGGCGGCAGCGCGGACGCGGCCGGCGTGCTGCTGGGGCTCAACGCCCTCTGGGAGCTGGCGCGCCCCCGCGAGGAACTGATGGCGTTGGGAGCCGACCTCGGCAGCGACGTGCCGGCGCTCGTGCACGGCGGCGCGGTGCTGATGGAGGGGCGCGGCGAGCGCGTCTCGGGCCTTTTCGGCGACCGCCCTCCGGCCGGGTGCGAGGGCTTCTGGCTGGTGCTCGCCAACCCCGGCGTGATGTGCCCGACCCCGGACGTTTTCAGGAAATGGAGAGGAGGCTTGACGGCGAGCCCCTCCATTCTCCATAATATGACCTCTTCTATCCGCATCAGCGACGTTTCGGCCGCAGCGGATGCGCTTTACAACGGATTGCAGCCGGGAGTGTTCGAAAGCTATCCCGACGTTGCTCAAACAGCCGCGCAGCTTCAGGAGGCGGGGTGTTTGGGTGTTTTGCTCTCCGGCAGCGGCGCATCGGTTTTCGGCTTGGTGCGCGACGAGGTGCACGGACAGGAGGTAAACCGGAGGCTGGGTTCCGGTTTATGGCACGTTTTAGTGCGAACCTGCCCGGTGGTGTAATGGCAGCACAAGAGACTTTGACTCTCTCAGAGGTGGTTCGAATCCACCCCGGGCAACCAGTGCGGGCTCGCGGCGCGTGTCGCCGGGGCCAGCGGAAGGCGCGAAAAAGATCATGATGGTATTTTCTGGAACAGCGAATCTGCCTCTGGCCGAGAAGATGATGGCCTTCCTCGGCGGCCGGCTCGGCGACATCAACATCCGCCGCTTTCCGGACGGCGAGACCCATGTCAAGATCGTCGACAACGTTCGCGGCAAGGACGTCTACATCGTCCAGCCCATCTGCACGCAGCCCAACGAGATGCTGATGGAGTTGCTGATCATGATCGATGCCGCGCGCCGCGGCTCGGCCTCGCGCATCACCGCCGTGCTCCCCTATTACGGCTATGCGCGCCAAGACCGCAAAGACCAGCCGCGCGTGCCGATCACCGCGAAGCTGGTCGCCAACCTGTTGGTGGCAGCCGGCACCAACCGGGTCCTGACCATGGACCTGCACGCCCAGCAAATCCAAGGATTTTTTGATATTCCCGTCGACCACCTGCACGCCGCGCCGGTTATGGTGAAGTACCTGCGCGAAATGAAGCTCAAGAAGCCGCTCGTCGTGTCGCCCGATACCGGAGGGGCAAAAGCGGCTTACGCTTATTCACAAATGCTGGGCACGGGCCTGGCGATTGTGGCGAAGCAGCGCCTGGGAGACGCGGAAGTGGATGCCTTTAGCGTCGTTGGCGACGTGAAAGGCTGCGACGTGATCATGGTCGATGACATGACCACGACCTGCGGCACGCTGTGTGCGGCAGCGAAGATCCTGAAGGAGCAAGGGGCCGCCTCCATCCGGGCGGCGGTCACCCACATGCCCCTGACGGATAAAGGCGTGCAGCGCCTGAAGTCCGACACCGGACTGACCGAGCTGGTGGTCACCGATACGATCCCGCTGAGGAGCGATCTGGCCATCGACACGTTGCCGGTGAAACTGACGGTGCTGTCCGTCGCCGAGCTGCTGGGCGAAGCGATCCGCAGAATCCACAACGACCAGTCCGTGAGCTCGCTGTTCAGGTACTGAGCGGCGGTCAGGCGGACGAAGGATAGAGCCTGCGAGGCAGTCGGCCAGGCGCAGCGGTCCGGCCCCCTTCGGGAGATGGGTTGATCTTCCGGAACCGGGGCAACGACGGCGGCGTTCTGGGCGTATGCCGGGCAGGCGCGTTTAGTGACAAAAGGAAAAGAAATGGCGAACCAAGAGATCAAATTGAAGGCCGAACTGCGCACGGAACAGGGTTCCTGCGCCGCCGGCCGTATGCGCCGTGCGGGGAACATTCCCGCGGCGGTGAACCGGATCGAGGGCGGCACGACGCTCGTAAAGTTTGACGCGCATGAGTTTCTGACCATGCTGCGCCACCACGACAGCGACCACGTGCTCGTCACCATCGAGCTGGACGGCAAGGGCATCCCCGCGCTGATGCGCGAGGTGCAGCACGACGTGCTCACGGGCGCCCCGATCCACGTGGATTTCGGCGAAGTGTCGCTGACCAAGAAGCTGCGCGTCTCCATCCCCGTGCGCCTGCTCGGCGAGCCCGAAGGCGTCAAGCTCGGCGGCGGCATCCTGCAGCAGATGATCCGCTCGGTCGACGTGGACTGCCTGCCGACGGACATCATCGAGCACTTCGACGTGGACATCTCCGGCATGCAGCTGGACCAGACGCTCTTCGTGCGCGACCTCAAGCTCGGCGACAAGTACACGCTCGTCACGGGCAAGGACGTGGCCGTCGCCACGGTGGCCGCACCTGAGGAAGAAGCTGCCGCCACGCCCGCCGAAGGCGCCGCCGCGGCCGCGACCCCCGAAGTGATCACCAAGGGCAAGAAGGAAGAGGAAGGAGCAGCCGCTCCCGCCGCTGCCAAGGCCCCAGCCAAGAAGTAACTCGGAGGACACGACCGCGTGAAACTGATTGCGGGACTGGGCAACCCCGGCGAGACCTACGCGAACACGCCGCACAACGTCGGCTTCGATGTTGTCGACCTGCTGGCGCAGCGGCTCGAAGCGGGGTGGAAGAACAGTTCCGGATTTCACGCACGCGTGGCCCGCGCCACGCACGCAGGCGAAGCGGTGCTGCTGGCCAAGCCTCAGACCTTTATGAATCTGAGCGGAACCAGCGTGGCCCCCCTGCTGCGGTATTACGGTGGCGCCCCGGCCGACCTCACCGTGGTCTTGGACGACGCGGACCTGCCCCTGGGCAGGCTGCGCATCCGGGCCTCGGGCGGAAGCGGGGGACACCGCGGACTCGCCTCGATCATCGAGGCCTTGGGGACGGAAGCGTTCCCGAGAATCCGGCTGGGCGTGGGGCGCGAGGCGCGGGGCGACTTGGTCGGCCACGTGCTCGGCAAGTTTGACGGGACCCGTCAGACGGTGGTCCGGGCGATGGTCGAGGCGGCCGCCGACGCGGTGCAGTGTCTGACCGAAAACGGTTTGAACGAAGCGATGAACCGGTACAATGGCTGGAGCGCCGAAGAGGCTCAACCGGAAGACCGGAAGTGAGAACGGAAGATTCCATCATGAAGAAATACGATGGCTTGTACATCTTCGCCGGCTCGGCGAAAGACGAGGCTCTGGACAAACAGATCGACAAAGTGCGCGGCGAGATCACGCGCCTGTCCGGAAACGTGCTGAGCACCGACGTGCTCGGCAAAAAGACGTTCGCGCGCCCCATGCATAAGCGCGACAACGGCGTGTATGTGAAAATCCGCTTCGAGCTGGACCCCGCACAGGTCTCGACGCTCATCGGCCGCTACCACTTGGCCGAGGACGTCTTCCGCGTGCAGATCCTGGCCATTGACGAGCGCCGCGAGGCGGTCCTGGCCAAGCAGATCGAAGTCCAGAAGGCCCGCGAGGCGGCCCGCGCCGCCGCCGCGGAGAAAGAGGCGGCGAATCAGGGCTCGCAGGAGGCTTAACCCCGACTGCGCATCTTTAAGGACGGTGGAATATGGCATCCTTCAACAAAGTGATCCTCATGGGAAACCTCACGCGTGATCCGGAACTCCGGCAGGCTCCCTCGGGCGCGAAAGTCGCCGACCTGGGGCTGGCCGTCTCCGAGACCTGGCGCGACAAGAACGGGCAGACCAAAGAGGTGACCTGCTTTGTTGACGTGGTGGTCTGGGACAAGCTGGCGGAACTCTGCCAGCAGTACCTCGCCAAAGGCAGGCCCGTGCTCGTCGAAGGCCGCCTGCAGATGGACGAGTGGAAAAACCAGCAGGGCGAAAAGCGCAGCAAGCTGCGCGTGCGTGCCGACACGGTCAAGTTTCTGGGTTCCCCCCAGAAGCGCGAGGACCAGGAAAGCGCGCCGCACAGTGCCCCTCGCGCCGCCGCCCCGGCTGCGAC
>Ga0209066_10001302_pt1 | contig 33490 bp, 30 predicted proteins | sample All_14_2_FD_187198 | JGI IMG/M metagenome (GOLD analysis project Ga0209066, IMG submission 187198) | Freshwater microbial communities in response to fracking from Pennsylvania, USA - Allegheny Zone_MetaG_DW_15 (SPAdes) (version 2) ... | reverse complement strand
GCTCCCACGACAGTCCCGGTTCCGACAACCCCGCACTACCCGGCCTTTGCCGACGACGCCAGCCCGGACGACGATCTTCCGCGCCTGTTGGAATGGGTCGGCAATCTCCCATGGAAATCCGGCACCCCGGCCGCCACACCGGAATCGGTCTTCCTCACCGGGGCCAGCGGCTTCATCGGCGCCTATGTGGCCGCCGCGGTACTCGAACACACCGGAATGAATCTCTACTGCCTTGTCAGGGCCGGATCCCAGGCCGCGGCCCAACGCCGCCTGGATGAAAGTTTCCACAAGTTCGGACTGCACGGGCGCGTCACCCCCCACCTCGCCCGGCTCCATGTGGTCGCCGGCGATGCCGCCCGTCCCGCCTTCGGACTTCCCGAAACCGAATTCCAGGCCCTGGCCGCTTCCACGGACGCCATCCTCCACTTCAGCGCATCGGTCCACCATCTGGCCTCCTACCGCCAGATCCGCGACGACAATGTCATCGCGACGCTCAACGCCCTCCGCTTCGCGGCCATGGGACGGCCCAAAGCTTTCCACTTCGCTTCCAGTGTGACCGTGTTCAATGCGGACACCGGGAACGGACACCAGACCCGCTACGAAGAAGACAGCCACGGGCCCTTGTCCAGCCTGGCCACGGGATACGGCCAGACCAAGGCGGTCTCGGAGGACCTGATCGAATTGGCCTCACGGCTCGGGCTGGTCTCCACGATATTGCGCATGCCCCCGGTCTCCGGTGACGGCGTGGCGGGCATCGCCGGGGGACACGATATCGTCTGGCGCACGGTCAACGCCTGCATTTCCTTCGGCATCGCCCTGCAGAACGACCAGAATCTCTACCTGACCCCGGTGGATTACGTCGCCCCCGTCGTGGCCCGCGCCGTTGCCAGCGGCAAGACGGCTGGAACCTACCACCTTTCCTCCATGCATCCGGCCAGTTTTGAAATGCTCTTCACCGAGGCACGCAATCTCGGCTACAAGCTGCGCCGCCTCTCACCCGGACCCTGGCTCAAGGCCGCACGGGCGGTCAAAAAAATCCATGCCCTCACCCCCTATCTGGTGCTGGCCCAGGGACACATCGAAAAGGCCATGCAGATTGAACACCTGCCCCGCTTCGACCTCCGCCGGTGTGCCGAACTCCGGGAAATCACCGGCGTGGACGACATCCCGCTCGGACCGGAACGGATCCAGCTCTACTTCCAGAAACTGATCGCGACCGGGTTCCTGCCCCCGCCCGAAAGCAAACCCGACCGCTCCTTCAAGGCCCTCAAGGGCTGATTTCCCGGCGTTCGTCCGCTCCGCCCCATTTCCTCCGCAGCGCCCGGATCGCCTGGCGGGTGACACTGACCCCGCAGGCCGGATAAATATTCATCAACTCCCGGAAGGGATATTGCCGGCGGGAGGCGAAGTAACGCGGTACGGCCCTTCCCCCGTATTCCTCCTTGTGGCGGGCAATCCCCTTCAGGCCGTAGATCCAATTCCACCTATGGAACCCATAGGTGAAAATCGTGCTCGTGAACGGGCTGTTGATGTCCAGGGAATCATCCAGGCGGTGCTGAGGGCAAAGGCCCATCGACAATACCTCCAGGCCTTCGTCGCGGAACACATCCGCCGCCCGGCAATTGATGGCCATGCCCAGGCGGGCCGGCGTCCCGGTGCGGCAACGGGCCGCCTGCCAGACATAGCCGAAAATGCGCCCGTTTTCATGAAGGGGATCATAATGCACAAACCCCTGGATGCATCCCCCGCTGTCCCGGGCCACAAAGGTGCGCACAAGCAATGCGGTATCCATCGAGGTGGGACGGCAGAGGAAGCTCACTTCCCGACCGCTGACCCGGCGGGTATCCAGCCACTCCCGGGATACATCATGCGTCTCACCGTATTCCGCCGAATCCGGCCGGATTTCCACAATCTCATACCCCTCGCACTGGCGGCAGGCGGCCCGAAGATTCTTGCGAACCGGTCCCGCCAAACTCCACGGGGGCAGGTCGATCATAATTTCCACGCCGTAGCTGTTGACGTAGTAGCCCATGGGGGCGAGCGGGTAGGCCACCGCGCGCGACAACTGGAAAAAAGCGCAGCGTCCGAGCAACTGCTCCGCCCAACGCACCATCATCGGGGCCTCGGCTGGCTTGCAGACAGGATCGCCGAGGACAAAGGCCACCCCGCCCCGCTTCCGGTAGGCCAGGAAACCCACCCCGTCGGCCCAAAGATATCCCATGCCCGGTTGGAGTGTGCCGAAGGCCATCGCCCCCCTTCCCTGCTGCCGGAGATACGGACCGAACAAATCCCACTTCTCCGCCGTGGTCAGCCGGTCGGCCGCCGGGGCGGACATATGCCCCACCTCCATCCCATCCATCGTGTGTGTGCTTTGTTCCATGTGCCGGTTGGGTGGCTTGCCCGCCGCGATTGTAAACCCCACAGGGTGGTCTGAAAACACCCATTTCTTGGACCGGCGCCGCCCACTCCGGAATGCCGAACATTTCCCTCGCTTTCCCGCTGAAAGCCTCCAAATATCGCCCCCATGTCTACCAAGGTTATTCTCGACACCGACATCGGCTCCGACATCGACGACGCGGTCTGCCTCGCCTATCTCCTCGGCAGGCAGGACTGCGATCTGCTGGGCATCACCACGGTCAGCGGCGAACCGGTCAAGCGCGCCATGATCGCCAGCGCCCAGTGCAAATGTGCCGGGAAAAAAATACCCATTTACCCCGGCGCGGAAAAACCCCTTCTGGGATCCCAGCACCAGCCCGCGGCCCCACAGGCCGGGGCGCTTGACCGCTGGGACCATGATGCAAAATTTCCCAGGGGAGAGGCCGTCGAATTCCTGCGGCATACCATCCGTTCCCAACCCGGTGAAATCACCCTGCTCGCCATCGGCCCGCTCACCAATATCGCCCTGCTCTTCGCCTCCGACCCGGAAATACCCGGCCTGCTCAAATCCCTCGTGATCATGGGCGGCGTATTCAATCCGGAAAGTTTCAAGAAACCGGGGATGGCCCCGTCGGAGTGGAATATCCGCTGCGATCCCCATGCGGCCTCGATTGTTTACGGCGCAAAGACGGCCGTCCACCGCTCCATCGGCCTGGATGTGACCACCCAGGTCACGATGGAAGCCGCCGCGGTGCGCGAAAAATTCAAAACCCGTCTGCTTCAACCGGTGCTCGATTTTGCCGAGGTGTGGTTCAAGCACAGCGGAAAAATCACCTTCCACGATCCCCTGGCCGCCACCACGATTTTTAACACGGACATCTGCGGCTTCGAGCGGGGCCGGGTCCGTGTGGGTTTGCTGAACCCCGAACAGTACGCGTCCACGCAATGGCTGCGGGACGATACCGGGCCGCACGAGGTCGCGACCACGGTCGACGCGGAAAAATTCTTCGGGGAATATTTCCGCGCGACGGCGTGACGCCCTTCCACCCGCTGGAAGGGAAGACGGGCTACTTGTTGTGTTCGGCCAATTTTCCGGCCGCGGCACCGGATCCCCCGCCGACCACCACGCCCATGGCTGCGCCGGCCGCGGCACCCGCAGGACCCGCAATCACCGCGCCCACCGCCCCCATGGCGACCGCGCCGACCACCGCACCGGCGGTCATTCCCAAAACATCATGGCGCAGATTGCGCGAGCCGTTCGGGTTGTATTCCGCATGGTATTTGTCGAAAATGTCGATGATCGGCGCCGGATCTTCGATATCGTAGACCGCCACGAAGATCTTTCCTTCGCGGACCACCTTGTTGTAGTAAAGCGCGTGGGATTCGGACACGCCGCGCCCCATCAACAGTCCGGTGTAGCTGTCCTCCGCTTCTTCGTTGTTGAGCTTGATGACGACCCGGATGTTTTCCGCGGGAATATAGAGGTCATTGAAGGCCGCAACTGCCAGATCGGCTTTTTCCCGGTCCGAGAATATTCCGCCGATGATTTGTCCTTGGTGGTTTTCGTTGATGGTCTGGGGCATGGGTATCTTTCGTTGTCTGTATTGCAGACGGGTTGATTGGGAAGGAAAGGGTGCAGTAAACGATCGATAGCTTTGCGCAATGGAAGACAGATTACGCCCGCCGGGGGGATTGCCCATGGGGTTTAGACCCCAGACACCGGACCCGCCATACCCCATGCAAATCCACCCATGTGGATATTCCACACAATCTTCTAACATATCGGTAATGTTTATCTCCGTCCCGCGGTCGCGCACGGGCCGTCTCTACCCGGCAACCGCATCTTCCTGCCCGGGTCAGGCCGGCCCCGCGGCATGAATACCACCAGGCCGGGCGGGGGAAATACGGATATTATTTTCAGCTTCCCCTTGACTGTTTCTCAGCCAGTTTGGGGTATGAGTTTTACGCCTCAAATGATCGAGCGGGTCCGGAAAACACGGATCCTTGCAGTTACCACACTGGAATCGGCTGATCATGCGGAGCCCCTTGCCCGTGCCCTCTACGCCGGGGGCATCACCGGAATGGAATTGACCCTCCGCACCTCCGCCGGTCTGGAAAGCATCCGCCGGATCAAACTGGCCTGCCCGGACATGCTCGTCGGCGCGGGCACGGTGCTGAACGAACAACAGGTCGCCGCCGTCCACGGGTCCGGCGCCGATTTCGCCGTCGCCCCCGGATTCAACCCCGCCGTGGTCAAGGCCGCCCAGGATGCGGGACTCTGCTTCGCCCCGGGGGTTTGCACCCCGTCGGATATTGAATGTGCCCTCGCACTTGGCTGCCGCCTCCTGAAATTTTTTCCCTGCGAACCGTCCGGCGGGCTGCCCTACCTGACCTCCATCGCCGCTCCCTACCTGCACTTGGGCGTCCAATTCCTTCCGCTCGGGGGCATCCACCCGGGGAACGCACGCAGCTACCTCGCCTCCCCCATCATCGCCGCCCTCGGCGGATCCTGGCTGGCCCCCATCGAACGCATGAAGTCCGGGGATTGGGAATCCATCTGCGGCTTCGCCGCTGAAGCCCGCCAGTTGGTCAACCTGTCCTGATCTACCCCGTAAGCCTGTCCGGGGAGGCCCTATATCGAAAAGTCCGGCGGGAATATGTGCAGGCGGCGGGCCGTGACATAGACGGTCTCATTCACCTTCAGATTCAGCGTGTGGTACACATCCCGCGAGATCTCGACCTCCAAAAGTTCCCGGGTGTCCCTGCGCACCAATTCCAGGCGGATGAGCGACCCCACCGGCTGGATATGGACGACCGCGGCCTCGAAAAAGGATTCCAGCGGTTTTTGTCTGTGCACCTGCAGTTCGTGCGGCCGGATGAAGGCCACCGCCCGCGGTTCGGTCAATGTACGGTTGTGGGTGTCAAACTCCAGCGTCCCGATCTGGGCCCGCCCCTGGTCGACTTTCCCGGTGAAGGTGTTGACCGAGCCGAGGAAGTGGAAAACGAAGGGATTGGCGGGGGCGTCATAGACTTCCTCCGGGGTCCCGATCTGCTCGATGCGTCCGTTGCTCATGACCACCACCCGGTCGGCCAGTTCGAGCGCCTCGTCCTGGTCGTGGGTCACAAAGATACTGGTGATGTGGAGTTCCTCATGGAGCTGGCGGAGCCAGCGGCGCAGTTCCTTGCGGACCTTGGCGTCCAGGGCGCCGAAGGGTTCGTCGAGGAGGAGCACCCGGGGCTCCACGGCCAGGGCACGGGCCAGGGCGACGCGCTGGCGCTGTCCCCCGGAAAGCTGGTTCGGATAGCGCTTATCCAGCCCTTCCAACTGGACCAGCTTGAGCAGGCGGAGGACGCGGGAGCGGATTTCATCCCGGCCGGGCCGGGTGGCTGCGGGGCGGACATTGAGGCCGAAGGCGATGTTCTCAAATACACTCATGTGGCGGAAAAGGGCGTAGTTTTGGAAGACAAAGCCCACACCGCGGTCCTTCGCGCTTTTGTAGGTGACTTCCTCATCGCCGAAAAAGATCCCGCCGCTGTTGCCATCGGGGACCTCGAGCCCGGCAATGATGCGCAGCAGCGTGGTCTTCCCCGAGCCGCTGGGCCCGAGCAGGGCGAGCAGTTCGCCGGATTTCACCTCAAGATCCACCGCGTCGAGGGCGTGGAAATTGCCGAATGTTTTGGAGATGTGACGGGATTCGATTTTCATGATTCTTGCACCTGCCGGCGTGTGAGGTGTTCCAATGCCGCCCGCGCCACGAGCGTAACCAGCGCCAGGAAGGCGAGGAGCGAGGCCAGGGCGAACGAGGACGCGAAGAGGTATTCGTTGTAGAGGATTTCAATCTGCAGCGGGATGGTGTTGGTCAACCCTCGGATATGGCCTGAGACGACCGAAACCGCGCCGAATTCCCCCATGGCCCGGGCATTGCACAGGATGACCCCGTGGAAAAGAGCCCACTTGATGTTGGGCAGGGTCACCCGCGTGAAGGTTTGCCATCCGCTGGCACCCAGGGTCAGCGCGGCCTGTTCCTCATGGTTGCCCTGCGATTGCATCAGCGGGATGATCTCGCGGGCCACAAAGGGGAAGGTGACAAAACAGGTGGCCAGCACGAGCCCCGGCACCGCGAACAGGATCTGGAACCGCCACTCCTGGTAAAGGAAATCCCAGAAGCCGTCGGCCAGCAGGGGCTGTTGGGCGGACAGCCAACCACCGATCGACCGACCCACCCAGGGCAGTCCACCCGCGAGCCCGGACACGGAATTTTCCAGCAACGGATGGGCCCAGCCATGGGAGGCGAAAATCACGACGAAAACGAGGCCGGCAATCACCGGGGAAACGGCGAAGGGCAGATCGATCAGGGTGATCAGGATTTGTTTGCCCTTGAATTCAAACTTGGTGATGGCCCAGGCGGACGCCAGTCCGAACAGGGTGTTGAGCGGGACGGCCACTGCGGACACGGTGAGGGTCAGAAAAATCGCGTGACGGGCCGCCGGATCGCTGAAGGTCGCCAGATAAACCCCGACCCCCTTACGGAAAGCCTCGAAGAACACCGCCAGCAGCGGGAGCAGCAGGAAGAGGCCGATGAAACCGAAGCAAAGGACCATGAGCACCGTACGTGCCATGGTCGATTCCTCCAGGGCGGAGGAATGGACATGGCGGCTGCCCGCTTTGATCCGCTTGGTGGTGGTGGCTCCCATGGCTTTGTGTTTCCTGATTCCTATTTGCGTTCCGGAATATCAGCGGTTGTCGTAAAAACGGCTGCTCCACCACTGGATGAGGTTGATCCCCAGCAGGAGCACGAAAGAAGCCACAAGCATGACCGCAGCGATGGCGGTGGCGCCGGCATAGTCGTATTGCTCCAGTTTGATGATGATGAGCAGCGGGGAGATTTCCGTTTTCATGGGCATGTTCCCCGCAATGAAAACCACGGAACCGAATTCCCCGACCGCCCGTGCGAACGCAAGGGCGAATCCGGTCAGGAGCGAGGGAAGCAACTCGGGGAAAATGACCCGGGTGAATGTCTGGCCGCGCGTGGCCCCCAGGCTGGCCGCCGCCTCCTCGATTTCACCGCTGAGATCCTCCAGGATCGGCTGGACGGTGCGGACGACAAATGGAAGGCCGATGAAGGTCAGGGCGACGATGATGCCCAGTTCGGTGTAGGCGATCTTGAGCCCATCGGGGGTGATTGAGGCTCCGATCCAGGAATCCGGGGGGAAAAGCCGGCCGATGAGCCCCCCCGGGGTGAACAGGTCACCCGGGAACGAACCGGAGGCGAACCATGAACCCACCCATCCATTGGATGCATAAAGGGTCGTGAGGGCGATCCCGGCCACCGCCGTGGGAAGGGCAAAGGGCAGGTCCACCAGGGCATCGACCACCCTTTTGCCCGGGAACGGATAACGGACCAGCACCCAGGCGGTGATGAGACCAAAGACGACATTGATCGAGGCACCGATGAACGAGGCCCGGAGGGTGACTTTGTAGGAGGCGAAAGCCCGGGGATCGAACGCACCCGCGACAAAATGATCCCAGCCCAGTGACGAGCTTTTGAAAAAAATACCCGCCAGGGGAATGAGAATCAGCAACCCGAGGTAGGCCAGGGTGAAACCCAGGCTCAGGCGGAATCCGGGAAGAATGCGCCCTTTCAGCGTGTGGCGGACCGGGGGTTTCCGGATGGGGGACCGGGCGGCGGCACTCACAAATTCATGCCGTAGCCGATGAAGCCGCGGTAGGTCTCCAGGATGGCCCGCAGTGCGCGGACATGGGCATCCACCTGCAGTTCCAAATCCGCCAATTGGGGGGTTTCGAACACAATCTCAAATGGATGTCCCGCATGCTCCGGGGCCGCGGTGAGGATGCCCGGATAGCCCTCCTCAATGATGCCGGTGCTGGCGGCGAAGCCGTCAATGAACTTGTCGTAGTTCCGGGGCAGGACTTCTTCCGCCGCCCGCAGGGCCGGCTCAAGCACGTGGCGGGTGAGCGAGGAGCCCCTCACAAAACCATAGAGGCCATTGCTGGTATCGTCGCTGTGAAGCGAGACCAGTCCGTCAAATTTCAACCCGCTGAGTTCCTCCTCCAGCACCCGGACCTCGGGATGGCGGGTTCCCTTCCAGAATTCGCGGTTGAGGTCGGCCCCCGCCCGGTTGAAGCGGGTGCCGTCCTGGTAACCCGTGGGATTGCAAACCGGATAGACGAAGATTTCGTAGCCGCGGGCCGACTCGGGATCCCGGTGCAGCTGCTCCAGGAATTTCAGCACGGCCAGGCTGCCGGCTGTTTCATCTCCATGGATGCCGGCAAAAATCCCCAGGCGGATGTAGGACGATCCGCGGCCCGGCCCGACAAAACGGAACCGCGAAAGTTCCGTGGCCTTGCCATCCAATTCAACCGGGCGGAGCGGGGATAAAAACAGGCGGTCTGATTCCTGCGACAGGGCGCGCAGCGGCGCGGTGAGCGCGGAAACAGACCGGCGGTTTTTCACGCCCGCGTGCGGAGAAGTCGGAATGGCGATCATGATTTTATGCCGGGGGAACCGGGGCGGAACCACCCCCGTTATCCGGGTTTATTCAGGGTTTGGTAACCGCATCAAAAATTCCGCCATCATTGAAGTGGGTGGCCTGGGCTTTTTTCCAGCCCCCGAACTCGTCATCAATATTCACCAGCGTGATCTTGGGGAATCGCGAGGCGTATTTTGCCGCCACCCCGGGATCGCGCGGACGGTAGAAGTTCTTCCCGGCAATGTCCTGGCCCTCGGGGGAATAGAGATACTCAAGGTAGGCCTTGGCCACTTCCAGGTTACCTTTGCGCGAGGCATTCTTGTCCACCACCGTGACCGGGGGTTCCGCCAGGATGCTCAGGGATGGCACAATAATCTGGGTCTGGCCCGGGAATTCCTTCTCGATCAGGAAGGCCTCGTTTTCCCATGAGAGGAAGACATCGCCGATTTTGCGCTGGGCAAATGTGGTGGTCGAACCCCGTGCGCCACGGTCCAGCACCGGTACGTTCTTATAAAGGCTCTTGATGTAGTCCTGTGCTTTTTCATCGCTGCCGTATTTCTTTTTGGCCCAGGCCCAGCCGGCGAGGTAATTCCAACGCGCCCCGCCGGAAGTCTTGGGATTGGGGGTGATGACCGAAACCCCGGGCTTGATGAGGTCGTCCCAGTCCTTGATGCCCTTCGGGTTCCCCTTGCGGACCACGAAGACAATCGTCGAGGTGTAAGGGGCGCTGTTGTTCGGAAGCCGGGTCTGCCAGTTCTTGGGGAAGAGGCCGGCCTTTTCCGTGATGCTGTCGGTGTCGTAGGCGAGCGCAAGGGTCACCACGTCGGCCTGCAATCCGTCAATGACCGAGCGGGCCTGGCTGCCCGAGCCCCCGTGGGATTGTTCGACCACCACGTCGTCGCCGCTTTTGGCTTTCCAGTATTTGGCAAAGGCCGCGTTGAACTCCGTGTAGAGTTCGCGGGTGGGATCGTAGGATACGTTGAGCAGTTTGACTTCCTTGGCGACCGCAGTCGCGACCATGAAGCCGGCCAGGGCGACAATCGCCAGGCCTTGGAGGAGGATTTTTTTCATTTGATCGGTCTCTTGGAGAATTTCAGTTTGAATTCAATGGTTTGGGATCGTTGTTAAATGGGGGTTCAGAAGGACACCTGGAAACGTCCGGTGATCACATCCTCGTCAGGACGGTCGCCGGCGCCACCCAGGTATCCGTTGTAAGCCGTGTGCTCGTAGGACAGTTGAAATTTCACATTCGTGTTCAGGTACCAATTGACCACACCGCCATAAGCGAGGGTTTCATCGGCTGAACCGGTGGCCGCAAGCACGGCACCTCCGATGGGCCTGAAGGCATCCCCATCGATGGCCACGGAACCGACACGGGCACCGAGTTCCACGGCACCGAAACCACCGCCCTCTTTGAGGCTGAAAGGCTTGAGCGGCTTCACGCCGGTGAATGAGGCATCCTCGCCCGTGACCACATAGGACAACTGGGCGGTCCACGCCGAAGTCTCAATCGTGCCGGTCTGGCCCGGATTGTTGGCACGGGCGAAATCCAGGGAGCTGTAGATGTATTCCCCAAGAAATCCCCACGGCCCGTTGTAATAATAGATCTGGGGGTTGATCCGGTAGTGTTCGCCGTCGAAGACGAAGTTGGCCGTATTGGTGTCGAAGAACGAATCCTGTCCTCCGCTTCGGTAACGCAGCCGGCCCTGGCCGGTGAACGGCCCGTCGTTGTCACCGATGGACCCTGCGACACCGAATCCCAGTCCCTGGACCCAGGTGGGGCCGTTGTTCTTGAAGGGTTCCACAAAAATCCCTGCGGCCACATCGACGCCTTCGTCCAGGTTGGCGTTGCCACGGGCGTCATCGCTGTCGACCGCGCCATTGAACAGTCCCAGGCGGTAGGTCAATTGCTTGTCCCACGTCACTCCGTTGATTTCCGCCCCGAGGTCGCGGGTGGCTACGAGGTTGGTGCTCAGTCCGCGTTCCGGGAAGAGCGTGGCCGCACCGGACTGGAAGCGTTCCAGGCCGACCGGGGTTTTGAACAGGCCCGCCTTGAAGTTCAACTCATCCAGGAATCGGTAATTGGCCCAGGTGTCGATGATGCGGACGTTGTTCGTATTGTTGCTCCAGGTCAGTTCGGGGGTGAACTCGAAGGTGAGATTTTCCCACAGTTTGCCTTGGAAACGCGGACGCACCCGGCGGAGGACAAACCCGTCGTTTTGGTCGGGGTTGTTGGCTGCAGCGGCGGACTTGTTCTGCTCGATGTCCAAATAACCCCGGTAGTCGGTCTGGAGCAGACCGCGCAGGCGGAACTGGTAGGACTTGTCCCTCGACTCCACGGTAAGCCCCTTGTCATCGGCTTTGATGCTCGGGATGGCCTTGAAGGCCGCCGCATTGGTTTCGTCGGCGTTTTCCTGTTTCCGCTCCAGGATACGGAGTTTTTCATCCAGTTCGGCGATCTGGTTGCGCAGGGTTTCAATGGTGGAAGAAGGGGTGGTCCCCCCGCCTCCGCTTGCGGAGTCCGTGTCGGCGCGCAGGGCCCCGGGGGCGGCAAGCAATCCGGCCCCCGCGGCAGCGGCCAGCGCGAGTGTTCTGATTTTTTTAAGCGTTATCATGTTATTGATCCTTGGGCCGGCTCCTCCGCGGGATGCGGTCGCAGTCCGGTGGTTATTCGATTTTCTCCTTGGATCCTCCGGATGTCCGGTGGGGGTGAAATGTTTCCGGGAGCGGCCGGGACGGCCGGGCACCCTGTTCTTGGAAACGAACCTTGCGCTTCTGGTTCACCTCAACGATGCGCCCGTCGTGGACCACAACTTCCACGGATCCGAATTGCAGGCTCCTCAGGGCTTGGAGCACGGCCTTCTCCTGGTCGTTGAGCGGGGCTTCGGTCGTGCTCATGGACGTGCCTCCAATGGCGTCACGAAACCAACCAAAAGGGGTTGTTCCTGGTGGCTTTTCCAGGAAATCACCAAGCCCAACAAGGCCAGGATCAATAGGAGTTCAGGTCCGGGTTTCATGAATCACGACTTTATAGTTCGTGATTCAATGCTTACTTAACGAGTCGTCTAATGGCAAGTACTTATACACATCTTTTCAGTAGTGTATAAATGACGCGACTCTTATATACTATAAATACTAGGTAATCAATGACTTATATCTCGTAATCCACGAGGCCGAGATTTTGTAAAGTCTGCTTTCCTGATTGTTTTTGTCGTGATTGAACTGAGAATGGAAGCGGCAGTCCATCCCGCTTCCATTTGCGAAGGGTGACACCGACCACTTGGCCCAGGGTGTAGCGATCCAGAATTTCCGCAATGGCGTTGCGGACATCGAGCATGAGCATGCGGAGTCCGCAGTGTTCCTCGTCCGGGCACGAGCATTTCTCGTATTTCATCTGGCTGACGCAGCCAATGGGAGCAAGGGGGCCGTCGATCAACCGGACAATCCGTCCCATGGAAATATCCCCGGCATCGGGCTTGAGGAAATACCCCCCGTGTTTGCCCCGCTTGGTGCCGATGTAACCCGCCTCGCGGAGTTGGATGACGATTTGTTCCAGGAAACGGTGCGGAATCCGTTCGTGATTGGCGATTTCCTTCAACTGGAGCATGTCACGCCCGGCATGGGGGGCAATTCCCAGGTCGATCAGGAGCCGTAGGGCGTACTCGCCGCGTTTGGAAAGCTTCATAAGCCGACTATTCCAGTCAGCTTAAACACACAACGGAACCCCGCAAGTGGGAAGAGGATTTTATTCCGCTTCCAACAAACGGCGCGAGGAGATGAGCTCCTTCTTCTGGCCGGCTTCAATAGTGGGAAAACGCAAATCCAGGGATTCAAGGGTCTCAACGATGGCCGCGGACACCACAAGGCGGGTGAACCATTTGTGATCCGCCGGAACAACAAACCACGGGGCCGCAGGCGTGGCCGTGGCACGGATCACCTCCTGGTAGGCCTTCTGGTATTCCTTCCAATGCTCCCGCTCCCGCACATCCGTGGAGGAGAATTTCCAGTTCTTTTCTTTCTGGTCGATGCGCTCAAGGAACCGTTCCTTCTGGGCCTTCTTGGATACATGAAGGAAAAACTTGCGCACGACCACCCCGTTGCGCCCGAGGTAGCGCTCGTAGGCTGCGATATCTTCATGCCGCTCATCCCAGATCTTGTCATGGATCAGGCACGCGGGAATTTTTTGCTGCTGGAGAATCCCGGGATGGACCCGCACGACAAGTACTTCCTCGTAATACGAACGGTTGAAAATGCCGATGCGCCCGCGCTCAGGCAGACTGGTGTTGTTGCGCCAAAGGTAGTCATGGCCGAGTTCGGTACTGGTGGGAGCCTTGAATGAATGGACCTGGCACCCCTGGGGATTGATGCCGGACATGACGTGCTTGATCGTACTGTCCTTGCCGGCGGCGTCCATGGCTTGAAAAATGAGAAGCAGGGCCCATTTGCCGTCGGCATATAGTTTCTCCTGCAATGCCCCCATGCGGGCCACCCCTTGGTCCAGGAGCCCGGCGGCTTCGCTTTTGGAACGGAAGGACCCGGTGTCTGCGGGATCAAAGTCATCCAGATCGAACCCCTTGGCCCCTGTGACCCGGAAAGGACGGATGAATTTTTCCAAGTCGGCCTTTTTCATACACCCCCAATGTGCGCCCTCCGGCAGCAAAGGCAAGCCGGCCTGCCCTCCATGACCGGGGAGGATCCGCAAAGCGGATCGGGAATGACTATGGGCGGGGAATGGAACCGGTGATCGACATCGAGGGATTGGCGTTCGTCTGCTCGATCAACACCGGCTGGCCGTTCTGGCTGCGGAAGTAGCAAAGCCCCACCGAACCCAGATCGATCCGGTCCCCGTCCGCCAGCATGACCGGTTGGGTGATGGGTACGCTGTTGACATAGGTCCCGTTGCGCGAAGCCTCGTCGCGGATGTAAACTTGGTCCCCAATGACATCCACCGTGAGGTGGTGCCCGGAAACCCCGACGTCGGGAATGACGATGTCACAAACCGGGTTGCGCCCCACCGCGTGGGAGCCCGGGTCCAGCACGTAGCACTTGACCCCGTGGGGCGAGGATTCCTCCGGCTGCAACCGGACCATGGTGGTGCGGCGGAGTATTTTCCGGGGATCGCCTGGAGAAGAAGCGGGTTGTTGGGGGGAGGGGGTCTCCAATGAAATGGTGGCGTCCATCAGGAGCAGCTCGGCAGGCCGGTGGATGTTCTGAGGACGGCGGCGGTGGTTTTCCACAAAGCGGCAGGTGATCCCCGGCATCCGGAATATCGTCCAGAACGCTTCCTCGCCATCCTGGCCGGACCACGACGCATGGATCAACCGCCCGTGTTCGATGCCGATTTCCCCCGCTTCACCGGACGGTCCCTCCACCACGACCACACCGCTCTTGCTGCTCATGAACTGGGTGTAAATGAGTTCCAACAACTTCCGAGCGTCAACCATCTCTGGCATATTTATTCTTTCAGACCGTAGTTGCGCCAAAACATAACCGGAAATGCCCCAACAGGTCAACTTGTACCGCTGGAGGGTCCCCCGGGGAGATCGTCCAGTTGCGGACGTACAATTTTATTATAACAATCGGGACAAATCCCATGGGAGAACCCGGCCCCGGTGCGCGTGGCAATGTATTCCTCGATCTGCGTCCAATACACTTCGTCCTCGCGGATCTTTTTGCAGTACATGCAGATGGGCAGCAGATCCTGGAGTTGGCGGATTTCCCGGGTGTAATTCAGGATGCGTTCGGCCACGTGCAGGCGGGCCCAGATGGCCTCCGGATTCAGGGGCTTGCTCAGGAAATCATCCACCCCCTCCACCATCGCCCGCCGGACATTGTCCCGGCTGGCATCGATGGCGGTGAGCAGGATGAAATAAGTATACGGCGTTTTTGGCCGCGCACGCACCCGGCGGCAGAACTCCAGGCCGTCCATCTCCGGCATCATCCAATCGCTGATCACCACCCGCTGCGGATCCTTGTCGAACATCTCCCAGGCCTGGCGGCCGTCCACCGCCACCACGACTTCGTGGCCTTCCCGGGCCAGGCTGGCCTCGATCAGTTTCCGGGAAACGGGATCATCTTCAACAATCAATATCTTCATGCGGGTACCAGTCCTACGGCAATTTGATGGAGTTCCACATGGACCCGGTGGACTTCCGCCTCGATCCCGGAAACGAGACCGGGAAGATCCTTGTGTTTGTTTTCGACAACCATTTGCTCCATGCGGCGGGCGAGTTCGACCAGGGGCCGGGCACCAAAATTGGCGGCCGAGCCCTTGATGCTGTGCGCCGTGCGCCTCATGGATTCCCAATCCTCGCTGGCGAGGGCGTTCTGCAGGCTGCCCACACGCTGGTGGGCGTCCTCGACAAAAACCCGGATCAATTCCACGACCATTTCCGTGCCGTCGCCGTCACCCAGTGCGCGCAGGGAAAGCACAAGGTCGTGGTCAACCGCGGGTCCTGGCGTGGATGCCACCGCGCCGGGCAGGAAACGTTCGGCCGGCACGGTCTCCACCGCCCGCTGGAGCGCCGCCTGCAGGAGGTCGGCCTTCACCGGTTTGGCCAGATAATCATCCATACCCGAATCGAGGCAAAGCTGCCGGTCACCTACCATGGCATTGGCGGTAAGAGCGATGATGTAGGCCCGGGGATGGCCGGATCGGGCTTCCCGGGCCCGGATCTGGCGGCTGGCTTCATACCCGTCCATTTCGGGCATCTGGCAATCCATCAGGATGACGGGATAGGGGATTCCCTCGGTCACCCGGAGAACTTCCTCCCCGTTGGACACGGCCTCGGCCTGTACGCCCAACTGGCGGAGCTGGCCGACGGTCACCCGCTGGTTCACCGGGTTGTCCTCGGCCACCAGAATGCGCAGGCCGGCAAAAGGCAGGGCGTGCGAGGGCTGGTTGGTCTGCACACGGGCCGACCGGCGGACGCGCTGGGTTTGCGGCGTGGCGGGGGCACCCGGGACAGCGGGAGCACCCGCGACACCCCCGCCACTGGCGCGGAGGATGGCCTGGTAAAGCAGGCTTTGCTTGACCGGCTTGGTCACGGTGCAAAAAACAGCGGGATTTTCGGAGGATTCGTGCTGCACGTGGTAATCCAGGGGGGTCAGCAGGATGGTCCGGGTGTCCACCAGCGCCGCATCTTCCGCCACCTGTCTCACCAGGTTGGTTCCATCGGCCTGGAAATGGGATGCGTCCAAGATCAACACGCGGTAGGGATCGCCCTCATTCTGCGCCTGCCGCAGCCAGGTGAGCGCCTGGTTGCCACTGCCCGTGGCATTGGCCCTCAGGTGCCATGCGGCCAGTTGCTGCTCGAGGGTTTTGCGGACGGTTTCGTTCTCCTCCACGATCAGGACGCGCAGGCGCTTCAACCGGTCGAGGTTGGGCAGCAGCGCGGAATTGTCCTTGAAAGGCTGGCGCTTGAATTTGGCGGTGAAGAAAAACTGGGTGCCGCCCTCCGGCCAGCTGTGCACCCCGATCTCGCCGTCCATCAGTTCCACCAGCTGCTTGGAAATGGCCAGGCCGAGCCCGGTTCCCCCGTAGCGCCGCGTGGTCGACACATCCCCCTGCACGAATGGCTCGAAGAGGGTTTGCCGGACCTCGGGAGAGATGCCGATGCCCGTATCGCGGACGGCAATCATCACCGTGACCGCATCGGGATCCTCCGACACCTTGGAAACCGTCACCTGGACCTCCCCGTGTTCGGTGAACTTGATGGCATTGGCCGTCAAGTTCATCAGCACCTGGCGGAGCCGGCCGGGATCCCCGCACAGGAAGACCGGCACTTCGGGCTCGATGAATGAGAACAGCTCCAACCGCTTGCGGCTGGCATTTTCGGCCAGCAGGTCCATCACCCCTTCCACGGTCTCCCGCAGGTCGAAGTCCACGGTTTCAAACGTCAGCTTGCCCGCCTCGATTTTTGAAAAATCCAGGATGTCATTGATCAGGATGAGCAGCGAATCGCCGCAGTTCTTGATCGTCTCCGCATATTCCTTCTGGTGTCTTTCCAGGGGGGTTTCCAGGAGCAACCCGGTCATGCCCAGGATCCCGTTCATCGGGGTGCGGATCTCGTGGCTCATGCTGGCGAGGAACCCGGATTTCAGCCGGCTGGCATCCTCGGCCTCCTTGCGGGCGGAAACCTCCGCCCCTGCCAGGCGGTGGCGGACTTCCAGTTCGGTTTTCACCGTGAAGTAGGCCGTCACCAGGACGGCCGCAAGCAGGAGCACAAAGATCCAGATGGCCAGTTCCCCCATCTGCTTGGTCCATTCAAATTCACCCCGCTGCTCCATGAGCAGCCGGAATTCATTCTGCTGGAATTCTTTCAGCAATTCCCGTGATGAGGTCAGGGACAGTTCCTTCGACTGTTTCTCTATCAGGGCGCTGGCGGCCGGGATGTCCCCCTGCTCCGCAAGCTGGATGGCCTGTTCCAGTAGGTTGAGGCGCTCCTCCAACCCGGCTTGCAATCCGGCAAGGATCTGGGTTTGGGCGGGCTTTTCGGCGGTATTCTTCTTCAACTCCCCGAGCAACTGCACCAATTCTTTGCGCATTCCCGCCGTCTTCGTGAGGCGGGAAGTCTCCCCCGTGGCGATGAAGTTCCATTGCAACAATTCCAGGCGGTACATCGCAACTTCCAGATCGTTGGCCTGGCCGAGGACTTCCTGGGTATGCGTGACCCAGTAACTGCTCGTCCGGAAGGACCGGTTCAGCGCCCAAAGCGCCGCGACCACGCCCAGCAACAGTACGGTAATCAAAACCAGTCCAAAGGTGAACCGGCGCTCGAGCGGAATGGAATTGAGAAATTTCACCGTTTAAAGACATCTTAACTTAGGCTGATGGCGGGTTTCTTGCACCTTTTTTCCCATTCACAGGGCAGATCCCGGGCAGCGCTGTCAGCGCCCCCCATCCCCCCCGGCCGGACGCCGGAACCGGAATTCGAAAGGCTTCCGCCCTTCCTGCCGGTCCAAAAGATCCTGGAGACGGCGCCCCGCCTCGGCCTCGGCCCGGGCGGACAGGTCGGACGCGGCGATTTTCTCCCGGGCCCGGCTGCGGAAATCACGCATCACGCCCTCCCGGTCGGCGTCGCTCAGCCGGTTCCACCAGCCGCTCTCCCCTTCCCACTTCAAATCCGCCTGCAACTCGACACTGAGAATCTCCGCCGCGGGCAGGTCGGCTTTGACCGCATGGGTTGCGGGATCCACCTCCACCCGGAACGGCTTCATCAGGTCGAATCCCGCCTTGGCATGCCAGGTGGCGGAAATCTTGATCTGCTTGGTGCTGCCGAGCCACTGGTGGGTCCATTCGAAATGCAGGGGAAAATCCTGCTCGATCACCGCCAATTCCGCCACCGGGGCGGACTGGCCCTGGATCATGGTTTCCTGGACGTACACCTGCGGCTGGAGTTGGAAAATTTCTTTGACCACCGACCCGGCATCCCTCGCCGCCGCGGTGATTTCCTCGCGGGCCTTGCGCGGGGCCTCGGCCAGGTGGTCGGTACAGGTTTTGAAGGCGAAGCCCGCGCCCAGGGTGGCCGTCAGGAAAATCGCCACCTTGGTCCAGTCCCGTTTCATGGCCCCAGTCTGGACCACCCCCGCGCCTCCGGCAAGTGGAGACCGGACTCAGGACCCGCTGCCGGCCTCCCGGTTGAGGATCTCCCAGGCCTTCCCGATGTAGAACCGGTAGTTCTCCAGCGGCGTGCCATTCGGCACCCGGTGGTCCAAAGCCAGCACGCACCCGCCCGTTTTCACCATGGGCGGAATTTTGTACTCCAACTCCTTCAAAATCTCTTCCTTCGGGCGGCGCAGCACGTGCTTGTCGATCCCCCCGTAGAACGCCAATCGTTTGCCGTATTTTTCCCGGATCTTGACGATGTCCATGTTCGCCGCCGGTTCCATGGGATGCATGCAATTCACCCCGGCATCCAGGAAGACATCGATCAACGGGTTCATGTCCCCATCGCTGTCCTGGTCGAACAGCCGCGTCCCCCGGTCATGCAGGAGATCCCACACCTTCCGGTAATACGGAAGGACGAATTCCCGGATTTGTGTTGATCCGACAAGCGGACCGGTCTTCCCGGCCATGTCTTCGTGCACATAGAGCATGTCCACCCGCACCTCGGCCGAAACTTTTTCCAGAACCCTGAACGCCATGTCGCCGATCGTTTCCAGGATGTCATGGATCAATTCGGGCTGCTCGTAGTAGGCCAGGCACAACTCCTCTTCGCCCATGAGCTGCCGGGGCTCGTCGAACCCCCCGGGAATGCCCACCGTGACCACTTTGTCGTTCCGCCGGTGCTCCTCCGCCACCTCCCGCCAATTTCCGGCCAGCCTTTCCTCCGAGAACTGGTACCACGGCTTGATTTTCAACCAGTCATCCATGTTCTTCACCGGATAGTCCTGCGGCAGGGGAAGCGTGGAGGTCAGCTTGGTGAGCTTCATGGTCCGGCCGAGACCGTCCCTCCAAGTGCGGTGCTCATCGGTTTCGTCCAACAGCACCTCGGGATATCCACCAAGCCGGCCCGTCTTGACCGGGATGCCCCCCCGGGCCTCGCAGCGGTAGGGAAAGGCGGAAAAATCCAGCTCTTCGGGCGTGGCGCCCTGCTCCTCCCATTCCTCCTTCAGGCCGATGATCGGGCCGAATATTTCCGTGAACAGGGGTCTGTCATTCCTCTGGAACGTCATATGGTCCAGGTATTCATCCCGGCCGACGCTCGGCGTCTTCCGGATGGCCAGGTCCGCATGGGTGGCCCATTTGAGTTTCTTCATGGTCCACCCAACATGAACCCCGCCCGTTTGGGCCACAAACGGATTCTGTTGTGCCGGTCCGTGATTAAAATGGACTGATCCGCCTTGCGGCGGCTCTATCCCGTCACAAATCCAGGGCCGCGTCGGTCACCGCGCCCTTGGAGGCCGAGGTGCAGAGGTGGGCGAACTTGGCCAGCACACCGTGGGTGTAGCGGGGCTTGGGCTTTTTCCAGGCCTTGGCCCGCTTCTTCAACTCGGCCGCGGAAACATCCACGTCCAGGCGGTGCTTTTTGGCGTCGATCGTGATCACATCCCCGCTCTTCACCAGGGCGAGCGGTCCGCCTTGATAGGCTTCCGGGGTGATGTGGCCGACCACAAAACCGTGCGTCCCGCCGGAGAACCGGCCGTCGGTGATCAGCGCCACATCCTTGCCCAGGCCGCGGCCCATGATGGCCGAGGTCGGCGAAAGCATTTCCCGCATGCCGGGTCCGCCCTTCGGCCCCTCGTAGCGGATGACGATGACGTCGCCCTTCTTGATCTTCCCGGCAAGGATGGCCTTCATGGCCTCGGGCTCGGAATTATATACCCGGGCTTTGCCGGTGAAGGACAGTCCTTCCTTCCCGGAGATCTTGGCCACGCCGCCCTTGGGGGCGAGGTTGCCGTAAAGGATGACGAGATGGCCGTCCTTCTTGATCGGGTTGTTCAACGGACGGATGATGGTCTGGTCCCCGGGATAGGACGGGGCATTGTGCAGATTCTCTTTCACCGTCCTGCCGGTCACGGTCAGGCAGTCGCCGTGCAAGAGGCCGGCGTCGAGCAGCATCTTCATCAGGGGAACTATCCCTCCAATGGTCACCAATTCCGACATCATGTGCTTGCCGGAGGGTTTCAGGTCGGCCAGCACGGGCGTCTTTTTGCCGATGCGGGTGAAGTCGTCGATCTTCAGTTTGACCCCGGCCGAATGGGCCATGGCCAGGAGGTGGAGGACAGCATTGGTCGAACCGCCCAGGGCCATGATGACCGTGATGGCGTTCTCGAAGGCCTTGCGCGTCATGATGTCGCGGGGGCGGATGCCCAGCTTGATGAGGTTGAGCACGGCGGCCCCGGCGTTGACGCAGTCGTTTTTCTTGGCCTCGGAAACAGCCGCCTGGGCCGAGCTGTTCGGCAGGGACATGCCGAGGGCCTCGATCGCGCAGGCCATGGTGTTGGCGGTGTACATCCCCCCGCACGAACCCGGTCCGGGTATGGCGCAGGATTCCACATCATGCAGGCCCTGGTCATCAATCAGCTTGTTCGCATGCTGGCCCACGGCCTCGAAGACGGAAACGATGTCGACGTTCTTCCCGTTGAGGCAGCCGGGGAGGATGGTGCCGCCGTAAACGAAAACCGCCGGGCGGTTCAACCGGGCCATGGCCATGAGGCAGCCGGGCATGTTCTTGTCACAACCGCCGATGGCCACCACGCCGTCCATGTTCTCGCAGCCGATGACGGTTTCGATCGAGTCGGCGATGACTTCGCGGGATACGAGGGAATACTTCATCCCCTCGGTGCCCATGGAGATGCCGTCGGACACGGTGATGGTGTTGAAAATGACGGCCTTGCCCCCGGCGGCGTCGGCTCCGCGCGCGGCATGGTGGGCCAATTGGTCGATGTGCATGTTGCAGGGCGTGACCATGCTCCAGGTCGAGGCGATGCCGACCTGGGATTTTTGGAAGTCTTCCGGCTTGAAACCCACGGGGTAGAGCATCGAGCGGCTCGGGGCGCGTTCGGGGCCGTCGAGCATGGGACCGGAGTATTGGCGGTGGGGGGTGGATTTTTTGGGCGCAGACATGGGAAAATCATCCCGCAAAGAATGCCGGGAAGCAAGTCCGGGTGTACCGGGGTCCTTTTCCCTGGAATCCCGCCCCCCGTTTTGCATTGCCAAGCCGCTTTCCCTGAGGCGATGCTTCCGCCCCGTGCCCGCAACCTTGAAACCCTTTGTTTTTCTCGTCCTTTTCCTGGCCACCCTCCTCGGCGTCCAGCTGGGAGGAAGGGGACTGAATGAACCGGACGAAGGCCGCTACACCAACATCGCGGGCGACATGCTCGAGCCGGGCACGTCGCTCATGGAACCGCGCATGAGCAACCTGGGGCACTACGACAAACCCCCGCTGATCTACTGGGCCACGGCGGGTTCGTTTCATCTATTCGGCATGAATGAAACGGCGGCGCGGCTGCCCTCGGTTCTGGGCGCGCTCCTGACGTTGGCCGGCCTGGGTTGGGCGGCTTTCCGGTTATACGGACAACGGACGGCGTGGGTGGCGCTCTTGATCGCCGGCACCTCGCTCCAATTCTGGGTCCTGGCGCGGTTCCTGACACCGGACATGTTCCTGACCGGATGGATCACCCTGGCCATAGCGGCCTGGGTGGAAACCCGCCACCGCGGGGGATCCTGGGCCTGGTGGGCCCTCCAACTGCTATTCTGGACCCTGGCCTGGTGGACCAAGGCCACGCCCATGTTGATCCCGTTCCTGGGCCTGACCCTGTACAGTTTGTCACGGGTGGAAAGCCGCCGGGCCCTCCGCCCCCTGCGCCTGCTCTTGGGTGCCATTCTCCTGGGTTCACCCTGGTTCATCTGGATGATGATCCAGCACCCCGAACTGAAGGACTTTTTTCTCCATCGGGAAATGGCCGGACGGATGACCGGGCATGTCGACGGACGCAAGGGGCCGGTCTATTACTACCTCCTGATCAGCCTCATTGCCTGGCTTCCCTGGTGGCCGTGGGCGGCCCAACAAGCCTGGAAACGGCTCCGCTTCCGCGGAACCACCGCAGCGGAATGGTCCCGCCGCCTCGGCCCGGAAGGCTGGATCCTCGCCACCGGCCTCGTGGTGTTTTCCCTCATTTCCTCCAAACTCCCCACCTACACGCTGCCCTTGATTCCCTGGGCCGCCCTCCTCATGGCCCGCACCCTGCGCGATGCCGGAACCCGGAGCCTCGCCACGGTCGCCGGTTGCGCCGGCGCGGCCTACCTCGCCGCCACGCTCGTTGTTCCGCACTACGAGGCCTCGCTGGGCCGCAATTCCAGCATGCGCCCGGTGACCGCGGTCCTGCGCGACCAGGGAGCCGTGGTCATCCACACCAACCGCTACTGGCCGGGCCTGGAATTTTATTGGGGCAATGCCGTCCGCTACACCAAGGTGCGGGTCCCCCTCCAGGTCCACGACGGCACCAGCTCGCCGGAAGACCACTTCGAGGACAGCTTCACCCCCGGCCCCGGACACTGGTTCATCCATTACCGGAAACAGAACACCTCCCCCTACGATAAATGGCTGAAGGATCCGTCCATCCCCAAAACCACCGTCGGCGACTTCATCATCGGACCCCTGCGCTGATCCCGCATCAAGGCTTTGCAACCCCGAATGAACCCTCTACGCTGCACCACCATGAAATGCGGAGCCGCCCTGTCCCTGCTGGCCCTGGGGACCCTCGTCTCCTGCGGACCCAAGGTCGAACCCCCTCCGCGCAACCTGACCCCCACCCCCGCGCCTTCCTTCACCCTGAACGATCTCCAGGGCAAGAAGGTCAGCAGCGATTCCCTCCACGGAAAAATCGTGGTGCTGCACTTCTGCGCCTCGTGGTCTCCCTCCAGCGCCCGGGAAGTCCGCCAACTGGCCGCCCTCCAGGATAAATACGGCAAGAAAGGCGTCCAGGTCGTCGGCATTGCCGTCGAGGAAGGGGACGGGAGCGATATGAAAGTCTTCGCATCCCGCACCCCCTTCAATTACCCCGTGCTGCTCGCACCGAGCGATTTCCACCGGCAATTCGGGGGCATCGAGGCCATCCCGACCACCTTCATGATCAGCCCGGACTGGATGCTGATGAACAAACACACCGGGATGATTTCCGTGGAATTCCTCGAGGCCGAACTGGACCTCATGATCGACGAGGCCAAAGCCAAGGCCAAAAACACGGCCCAGGCCGCCAAGGAATAATCCGGCCCATCAACCGGGCCGCGCCTTTTCGGTGGGAATGTTCCCGGTTTGGCTGTCCCTGTGGCCCGTCGCCCCGACACTCCTGTCGCTGGGCACGGAAACAGCGAAAAGAGGCCCAATCAATAGAATTGGGTATTATATGCCTTCGCATGGAGGTGGAGCGGGACCTCCGGGCACGCTGGTTTCCTGTCTTGGTCCATCAGGCACCACCCATGTATCCAAACCAAAAAAGGATTCCTTCGGCCCCGCAGGGTCTTCTTCCCCCCCTGCCCAGCGCGCCCGGAGGTCGCGCTCCACCTTCAGAACCCACAAGGCAAACCCGGATAGAAGTTGCCTTGGATACCCAAGGCCGCCCTGTCTCGCCTTCGTCCGGCAGCCGCCGGACGAAGGCGGATGGCCCCCGGACCGCCTCAGAACTTGAAGTTCACCGAGGCCATCGGGCCGAGGACATCGAGCCCGTAATTCAAATGGGCGGGCTCGGAAAGGGCCGCATTGGAAAAATGCTGGTAAAGCGCCCCGATGGAAATATCGATGGTTTCATTCACCACGTAGCGCACCCCGGTTTCCACCAGGAAGGTAAAGACAAAGTCCTGTCCCTGCGCTCCCGGCAATTCCGAGTTGTCCCGGCTGTCGTTGAAGCCGAATCCCACCCGCGCCCCGAGGTAGGGAATGAATTTCCAGCCCTCCTGGACAAAATTGTAGCGCGGCCCGAAAACCCCGCCCACAAAACGGTCTTCGGTTCCGTCCACCACCGGATGGAAGTAGGCCGAGGTGATCCATTCGGTGTTTCCCCGGCGCCACCCCGGGTTGCCCACGTCATCCAACTGCCAGTGCACGGAAACAAAATTAGAGCAGAGCAGGTCTTCGTTCGCGTTCTTCCCCACATCAAAGGACGGGCCCGATGTCAGGCTGACGGACAGCTTGTTTTCTCCAAATGTCGTCTCTTCCGCAGGACGTAGCGACACCTGGATTTTTTCCTCGGAGCGGAGCTCCGACGCGGAAAAAATCAGTCCCATGATGCAAAATGCGGTAATCCAAGGTTTCAAGACCTCTGAAACGTAGCGGTTCCCGCACAAAAATCAATGGGTACGTTAATAAGGGAATTTCGCTTTATCGATCGCCCGGACCGGTCTAGTCTTTAACCTCATGAAATCGATACTAGTCACCGGCGGGGCCGGGTTCATTGGATCCAACCTGACGTTGGAACTCCAGGAGCGTTTCCCCGATGCCTGGATCACGGTCGTGGACGATTTCCGCTCCGGCGACTTCAAAAACCTCCAGGGCTTCCGGGGCACCGTGGTGGCCGCCGACTTATCGCGACTCGATTTCAATGCCCGGTTCGGCCGCCCGGATTTCGATGCCGTTTTCCACCTGGCCAGCATCACCGACACCACGGAACACAACCAATTCCTGCAGGTCCACGACAACGTCGAATCCTTCCGCCGCCTGCTCCAGTTCATCCAGCCCTCCCAGGCCCCGGTCATCTACGCCTCCTCCGCCGCCACCTACGGGATCGTCGGCGGCATGAACAAGGAGGACGAGGCCCCCGCCCCGGCCAATGTCTACGCCTTCAGCAAGGTCCAACTCGACAACCTCGCCCGCCAGACCAGCCTCAATTACCCCGATTGGAAAATCGTCGGCCTGCGCTACTTCAACGTCTACGGCCCGCGCGAGGCCCACAAGGGCGTTCCCGCCAGCATGATCTACCACCTCGCCCAACAGATGAAGGCGGGCAAGAACCCCCGCATCTTCAAGCACGGCGAACAGATGCGCGACTTTGTCTACGTGAAGGACATCGTCAACTACACCATCTCCGCCCTCCGCTGCGAGGAATCCACCATCCTCAACGCCGGCAGCGGCAAACCCCGCCCGTTCAACGACGTGGTCACGGTCCTCAATTCGGTCCTCGGCACCCAGCTCAAGCCCGAATACATCGACAACCCCTACGCCTTCTACCAACCCCACACGGAGGCGGACATGTCCCGGACCCAGAAAGTGCTCAAAGTCGCCCCAAAATACAGCCTCGAAGCCGGGGTGCGGGACTACTTCGAATCCGGACTCCTCATCAAACCCTGAAACCATGAAACGCCTCATCTGCCTCCTCCTCCTCGCCGCTTCCGCCGCGTTCACCGCCTCCGCCGGCCCCTCGTCGCGCGAAAAGGAAATCCTCGCCAACGCCAAGCCCGGCGAACCCGTCACCCTCCCCGACCGGAAATCCGACGTGGTCATCAAGCTCCCCTTCCCGACCTCTTCCTCCACATCCGGCGACAGCCGCCTCATGCGCCGCTCCCCAAAAAAGGCGAGCATGGCCAAATCCTCCTCCCGCGTCCTGAAGGTCCAGGGCTTCTGGTTCGGCGAAACCGACGACAAGGGCAAACGCCGCGTCATCATCGATCTTTCCCACCAGGTCGTCCAGGTCTGGGCCGGAGACAAACTCGTCGGCCAGTCCCCGGTTTCCACCGGGCGCGAGGGCCACGAAACCCCCGCCGGAACCTATTCCATCCAGGAAAAAGACATCGACCACCATTCCAACCAGTTCGGCTCGTGGATTGATGGGGCTGGCAAATACAAGGGCGACGCCGATGCCGGGGACAAGGCCCCCTCCGGTCTGACCTACGCCCCCGCCCCCATGCCCTTCTTCCTCCGCATCACCGATGGCGGCATCGGCATGCATTCGGGTTACGTCACCGGAGCCCCCGCCTCGCACGGCTGCATCCGGCTGCCCTACAACATGGCCGAACATTTCTTCGAGTACCTCTCCGAGGGAACCCCCGTCGAAATCCGGGATTGAAGACAGGATAAATGTACCCACGAACTTACGTTCGTGGCGGGTCCAGGCCCCGTAGCGGAACTTGGAACAAGTTTCGTGCCTCACCCCTACCTCACTTGTCCTCGATCTCTCTGAAAAGGGAAACGGGGGCATTCGAGAGCACGAGAACGAGTACGAGTAAGCGCAACGAGAAAAAACCCGCGCCTCCGCGCCAAAACCCCTCAACCCACATCGGCCATATCGGGCTTGCCGGCCAATAGGCTGTTGATTTCCTTCAGCGACATGCTGGGGAGCCGGAATTCCCTTTCCCACGCCGCCACCACTCCATCCAGCCCGCAGCTCATGAGGTTGAAATGGCGGCGGATCGATTCGGTGAGGAACGGGTTGAAGCTGTAGAACCCGGCAAAGACCTTGTCGGCAAAATCGGTGGCGGTATTGATCTGGCGGCAGACCAGGACCGCGTGGTGCTCGGGGCTGCAGAAAAGTACGATCCAGTAACGCGCCATTTCCGGACGGAAGATCGGAATGAAATCAATCGAGGGACAGCGGGCCGGGATCATCCCGCTCCCCCACACCCGCACCGCATCCAGATCCCGCGCCAGGCCCTGGTAGCGCTTTTTCTGCGGCATGAAATTTTCCAGCTTCTGGAAGGTGGCGATCAATTCCCCCTCCCGGACCTCGCTGGCCAGGTCCTCGATGGCATGGCTGATGGCCAGCATGGCCTCGTTGTTGAAAACATGGGTGATGTCGCCCTGCGGGATGGCCACGACATCGCCCAGCGTGGCCTTCTTTTTCCCCGTGGTGCGCTCGACCGGGAGACAGCGCGGGTCGAGGGATTTGATGTAGGGCTTCAACTTGGAAACAAAACGCCTGCGGGTGCGTTGTTCCTGGCGTGTTTCCGCGATCATGTTCCCCATATATCGCACGGGAAAACCACCCGCGCAAGCGGGCTGGTGAACGTTTCTCCCCCCCCACTCGTCCTCTTACTCTTACTCGTGCTCATGCTCTCCATCCCCCCTCCCCCCCTTTCCAGTGAGAACGAGTGCGAGCACGAGTAAGAGAACGAGAAAAAACCCTCTCTGCGTCTCCGCGTCTCTGCGTTAAAAATTCCCCTCCCCGGGGACCCTTCCACATTTTTTCAACCCGGCACGATGTATGCTGTTTTGATTTGGGCTGGATAATTCCCCGGTTTGGAGTTAACCTACCCACCCGAAAAAGGAGACACGGCATCATGAGCAAAGCGAAGCTGGTTCAGTCGGCCTTCACCACCCCCCACAAGTACATCCTGCGCCCCACGGAGGGGAAAAGCAGAAAATCCATCGCCCACCGCTATGAGCGGCGCCGCATCCGGGAATGTCTCCGGCACGGCGACATCCTCGAATAATCGGACAAGCCTCTGGGCATCCCCATTGCACTCACGCCGTGACGGCATCGGCGTGGGGGATGACCCGCTCCAGAACTTTGGCCGACGACAGCACCCCGGGAACCCCCGCTCCCGGGTGGGTTCCTGCACCCGCAAAATACAGTCCGTCCACGTCCTCGGAAACGTTGTGCGGACGGAACCAGGCGCTCTGCGTCAGAATCGGTTCGAATTGGAAGGCCGATCCCTTGTAGGCATCCAGGTCGGATTCGAAATCCTTCGGCGTCTTGATCAGTTTGCTGACCAGGTGCTTCCTCAAGTCGGGAACCAGGGTCTCCAGCGACTCCAGGATCGCGTCGGCGTAGCGTTCCTTTTCCTTCTCCCAGTCGATGTCGCCATCCAGGTGCGGGACGGGTGAAAGGACGTAGAAGCACTCGTGGCCCTCGGGGGCCAGCGAGGGATCGGTCCGGGTGGGGACGTGAAGGTAGAGGGAAAAATCCTTCGCCAGCACCTTGCGGTAAAAAATATCGTCCAGGAGGGGCTTGAAGCGCTTGGTCAGGACGATGGAGTGGTGGGCCAGTTCGGGATATTTCCGGTTGGTGCCGAAATAGATCAGGAACAACCCCATGCTGTATTTCATTTTGGCCAGACGGGTGTCAGTCCACTTCCGGCGGTTTTCCGGGGCCACCAGTTTCCGGTAGGTGTTGGCCACGTCGGCGTTCGAGACCACGGTGCGGGCGGCAAAACGCTCGCCGCCCTGCAAACGCAGGCCGGTCACATGGCCGGATTCGATTTCAATTTCCTCCACCCGCGCATTCAGCCGGAGCGTGCCGCCCATTTCCTGGAACAGTTTGACGAAACCATCGACGAGCGCGCCGGTGCCGCCCATGACAAAGTGGACGCCCCACTTCCGTTCGAGATACATGATCATGGAGTAGATCGAAGAACTGGCGTAGGGATGCCCGCCAACCAGCAGGGGATGGAAACTCAGGATCTGCCGCAGGCGGTCGTTCTTCACATAACGCGAGGCCAGGGCATACACCGACTCGTGCGAACGCAGGCGGATGAGATCCGGCGCCACCCGGAGCATGTCGGTGAAATTCGTGAAGGGCTTGTCGGCCAGGTCGAGGAAGGCCCGCTCGAAGATCTGCTTGGTCTTGGCAACGAGGTTTTTGTAGCCCTCGACATCATCGGGGGCGATGCGCCCGACTTCCCGCAGCATCTGGGCTTCGTCGCCGTTGTAGTTGAAGGTTTGCCCATCGTGGAAAACGATGCGGTAGAAGGGATCGCAGGGAACGATGCGGACGTAGTCGTCTGTTTTTTTCCCCGCCAGTTCGAAGAGTTCATCAATCAGGAAAGGGGCGGTGATGATGGTGGGACCGGCGTCGTAGGTGAACCCCTTGTCGAGGTGGACGTAGGCGCGTCCGCCGGGCTTGTCCCGCATTTCGAAGAGCGTGGTCTGGTAGCCTTTGGCTTGGAGACGGATGGCCGAGGCCAGGCCGCCGAAGCCGCTGCCGATGACCGCCGCCGCGGGTTTGGAATGGGGTTGCATAAAGTGCCGGGAACTTAACACAGTTCCCCATCTTGCCAAATCGGATTACCGCCCCGCAGTGCCTCCATCCCCTCTATGAAGAGGGGCAGAAAGCCCCGGGTTTCACCGGGGTGCTTCCGGGTGTGTGGCCTTTCGGTACCCAGGATTTTCCCTCACCCCGCCACCAGGACGCCGTCCTCCATGACCGGCACCACATCCAGCGAATCCAAACGGGCACACCAGGCGGTGTCTTCTTCAAGGCCCAGCGCCCTCAACCGGCGGCCGTTGCGTGATTCCTCCAAAAGGCGGAGGGCGTGTGCCGCATCCCGGGGAGCCAGGGACCGCCAGGGATGGTCGATCTCCAGATGCTGTAGCAGCCACGCCGCGCCCACCGCATCCTCCAGAGAAAAATCCTCCCCGGTTCCCGCCAACACCAGGGAAAGCGCACACCCCGCATGATGCCGCCGGAGGTGGGCCGCCACCGCGGCCCCGTTCACCAGCGAAGCGGCCACCACCGTCGAAGCCCCCATACAAGCCCTCAGGGCCCGCGTGCCGTTGGTGGTGGTCTGGATCACCGTCACCCCGCACGGCCCCCGATCCCACTCCCGGGGGGAATTGCCCCGGTCGAATCCCTCCGGAGGAACCCCGCCCCGCTCCCCGGCCAGAAGCCACGACGGCTCACGGACTTTCCACGCCTGTGCCTCTTCCACCGACCGGCAGGGTATGACCCGGTTGCCGGGATGCGACAGGATCGCCGCCAGGGTCGAGGTCGCCCGCAACACATCGAATACAACCGCCACCTGTGTCGTCCAAGATGCCGGAACCCCTTGTTCGTATGCGAACGGAAAGGCAAAAACAGACAGCCCTCCCGCCGCCCTTGCGACCGAGGGTGGGCCACTGTTGAAACCGGGGATTGTCATGACTCGGTACTCAGTTAACATATCCAACTCGACTTAGAAAACATCCAATCCATGAAAAACCGCACCACCTATTACAGCTTGCTCACCTGTACCTTCTGCCTCCTCATCGGCTTTACCCTCGCCGAGCGTTCCCAGGCGGCGGATTGGTGGCCCTTCGGCAAGAATGAGAAAAAGCCCACGGCCGAAATCAAGGTCGACCAGGCCCCCCTGGTCCGCGACACCCGCCTGACCACCAGTTTCGCCCCGATCATCCAGAAAACCTCCCCCAGCATCGTCAGCGTCAAAACCTCCAAAACCACCACCGTCCGCGGAAACATCGGACCCTTCAACGATCCCATGTTCCGCCGGTTCTTCGGCGTCCCCGAAGGTGAAGAAGGCGAGGAAGGCAACGGCGGCGGCGGATTCAAGCAGCGCCAGGGCGGACTCGGCTCCGGCGTCATCATCAGCGCCGACGGCTACATCCTCACCAACAACCACGTCATCGACGGCGCCGACGAGATCACCGTCGACATGCAGGACGACACCAAGCGCGAGTTGAAGGCGAAAGTGGTCGGCGCCGACAAGCGCACCGACCTCGCCGTGCTGAAAATCGATGCCACCAACCTCCCCAATGCCACCCTTGGCGACAGCGACCAACTTCTCGTGGGCGACATCGTCCTCGCCATCGGCAATCCCTTCGGTGTCGGCCAGACCGTCACCATGGGCATCGTCAGCGCCAAGAGCCGCAACATCGGAATTTCCCAGGGCGGCTATGAAGACTTCATTCAGACCGATGCCTCGATCAACCAGGGCAACTCCGGTGGGGCCCTCATGGACACCGAGGGCCGCGTCGTCGGCATCAACACCGCCATCATTTCCCCCAGCGGCGGCAACCTCGGCATCGGCTTCGCCATCCCCATCAACCTCGCCCGGCGCGTCATGGAAGCCCTCATCAAGGACGGCAAAGTCACCCGCGGCTACCTCGGCGTCCAGATCGACACCATCACGCCCGACCTGAAGGAAGCCTTCGATCTCAACGACACCAAGGGCGCCCTCGTCACCAACGTGGAAAAAGACGGCCCCGCGGCCAAGGCGGGCCTGCAGCGCGGCGACACCATCGTCGAGGTCAACGGCCGGGCCGTGACCGACGTGCCGGCACTCCGCCTTTCCATCGCCAGCGAACCTCCCGGTGCCAAGGTCAAACTCAAGGTCATCCGCAAGGGCAAGCCCCAGACGGTCGAGGTCACCCTCGCCGAATTCCCCGACCAGGATACCAAACTCGGAAAAGGGACGAACCCCCAGGAACCGGACAATTCCCCCAACACCCTGCTCAAGGGCGTGGAAATCCGCGACCTTGATGCCGACGCCCGCAAGCGCGGCAACGTGCCGGACGACGTCAAGGGCGCGTTTGTCAGCAAGGTCGAACAGGACAGCCCTGCCTCCGAGGCTGGCATGCGCGCCGGACAGGTCATCCAGGAAATCGGCAGCACTTCCGTCACCAACTCCAAGGAAGCGGTGGCCGCGATGAAAACCATCCAGGGCAAGATTGTCCGTGTCCTGGTCTGGGACCGCGGGGCCTTCCGCTACCTCGTCATCCGCCAGAAGTGACATCCGAGAAACCCGGCCCGCATTCCGATCCCCCGGAGGGAACAAAACCCTCCGGGACCGGCGCCGAGTCATGCCCGGTCTGCGGCGGTCCGCTGCTCCAGGAAAAATGCAAGGTGGTATGCCGGAGCCCCGCCTGCGTCTGCCGCATCATCTATACCTGTGCGGAGTTCTGAGGAATACCGTCCCTTCATCCCCATCCTTTCAATAGTGGACGTAATTCTTCAAGCCTTGTGGCTTTCTGTAGCCGGCCCCGTCCTGTCGAGACGGAGCCGGGCGAAGTCGGATGGGGCCGGTCCGGGGCCAGCGCCCCCCCGGCTACAGCGTCCACCAAAACCGGATCTTCCCTAACGTCTCGCATTATACTTGAACACGCACCACAGGGCCCTCACCCCGTCGCGCCATCCGATTTTTTTCCCCTCCTCATACGTCCGGCCGTAATAGGAAATCGGAACCTCGTAGATTTGCAGGGCCGGACGGCGATGCGCCAGCTTGGCCGTGATCTCGGGCTCGAAGCCGAAACGCTTCTCCTCGATCTCCACCGATTGGATGACCTCGCGGCGGAATGCCTTGAAGCATGTCTCCATGTCGGTGAGGTTCAGGTTGGTCGCCATGTTCGAAACCATGGTGAGAAATTTGTTGCCCACGGAATGCCAGTAATACAGGACCCGGTGCGCCCCCGCCCCGGTGAAACGCGTCCCGAAGACCACATCCGCCCGCCCCTCCGCCATCGGCGCCAGCAGGGTGGCATACTGCGACGGATCGTATTCGAGATCGGCATCCTGGACGATGACATAGGGGCGGGTGGCCCGGGAAAATCCGCGCGCCAGAGCCGCGCCCTTGCCTTCGTTCACCCCCGTTGAAACCAGCACCATGCGGGGATCCCCGCCGTCCAGTCCCGCAAGGATTCCCGGGGTGCCATCGGTGGATCCGTCATCCACGACAATGAGTTCCCCCACCACCGCCTGGTCCAGAACGGTGCGGATCACACGGGCCACCGTGGCTTCCTCATTGAAAACCGGCATCACCACGGACAGGCAGCCTTGGGGTATCACCGTCATGTTCTGGACAATGCCCGCCACCGGGTGGCATCGGGAAGAAAAAACTGGGGACAGGTCTTCTGCCCAAGGTGGAGCGCGAACTCCGGGCGCGCTGGTTTTCTGCTTTCCCCCTCAAGCTATCGGCCGGGTGGTCAGGGCGACCAGGCTCTGTCCCAGGGGAGGCCTCAACCCGGACTGCTCCACCGCCAGCGCCACGGGAACCACAAAACGGTCATACCAGGAAACCATCCCGGCATCGAACGTGCGGACCCCGCGGCACTTGAAGTTCAACCACCATGCAAAATAGCCCGGAAAATTGAAATAGTGCAGGTGGTCGACAGAGAATCCGGCGGATACCAGCTTCTCCCGCAGTCCGCCGCGCGTGTAACGGCGGTGGTGCCCGAAGCTGCGGTCGATCGGGGCGTAAATCTCCGGCCGCGCCGGGACCAGCAGCCCCAACCGTCCGCCGGGCTTGAGCAAACGGAAACAACGCCTCAGCTCCCCCCGGTCATCCCCGATATGCTCCAATACATTGACACTAACCACCGTGTCGTATGCATTCGGGCGGTCCAGCATCGCGGTCGTCCCGGTCACGGCCTCCAGCCGGGGGTTTTCCGGGATCCGGCGCAAAAAACGCTCTTCGGGCTCCAGGGCGGTCAGCTGCCCAACCCCGGGAAAGCGGAGGATCTCCCCCGTGAATTGC
>Ga0209066_10001300_pt1 | contig 33577 bp, 30 predicted proteins | sample All_14_2_FD_187198 | JGI IMG/M metagenome (GOLD analysis project Ga0209066, IMG submission 187198) | Freshwater microbial communities in response to fracking from Pennsylvania, USA - Allegheny Zone_MetaG_DW_15 (SPAdes) (version 2) ... | reverse complement strand
GGATCGCCGCCGAGGTTCCCGAGCGGCGTCGGCACGACGTACAATGCCGCTTTCAATTCGTTTGTCATAATCCGGCCATGCAGGCAAAAACCAACGATACCACCGTGGCGCGCGGTCGCGAAGCCGAAACGCGGGCAGCTGCCTATCTGGAAAATCAGGGCTTGCGGCTGGTCGACCGCAACTTTCGCGTCCGCGGCGGCGAAATCGACCTAATCATGCGCGATGGCCGGACGCTGGTTTTCGTCGAGGTACGCCAGCGCAGCCGCACCGATTACGGCGGCGCCGGCGCCAGCATCACCGTGCACAAGCAGCGCCGGATCATCCTCGCTGCCCGCCATTACCTGGCCCGGCGCGGCGATTGCGAGTGCCGTTTCGACTGCCTGCTGATCGACGACGGCCGCATCGAATGGCTGCGCCATGCGTTTTCTGTGGACGCTTAGCCTGCTGCTGTGGCTCGGCGGTGCCGACGCCCAGTCGATCCGTCTGCTGATCCAGGCATCGCCGCTGGCCGGCAGCCAGTACTACGCGCTCGGCACCTTCTGGCCGCAGATCCGCGTCGGCGACGAACTGACGCTGCGGCGCGAGCCGGACAACCGCCACGACCGGCTGGCGATCCGCGTCGACTGGCAGGGACATCAGCTCGGCTATCTGCCGCGGGCGCAGAACCGCGTGCCGGCCGAGGCGATGGATCGCGGCGACCGACTGCGCGCCCGCGTCGCACAACTGACCGAGCATCCCGACCCATGGCGCCGGGTGGTGGTCGAGGTCTATCTCGAGCTGTGATGTAGAATCATGGACCGTCCACCAGAAAGAAACCGCTTCATGGATTTGATTGCCCGCGTCGCCAAGCATTTCGAGGACAGCGCCCAGACCAAATTGAACGCCGTCGATGCGATGTCGGCGCCGATCGCCGCCGCCATCGAAACAATGACCGGCTGCCTGCTCAACGGCGGCAAGATACTCGCCTGCGGCAATGGCGGCTCGGCTGCCGACGCGCAACACTTCGCCGCCGAACTGGTCGGCCGCTTCGAGGCCGAACGCCAGGAACTGGCGGCCATTTCACTGGCCACCGATTCCTCGATCCTGACCGCGGTCGGCAACGACTACGGTTTCGCCCATATTTTCTCCCGCCAGGTGCGCGCGCTCGGCCACGCCGGCGACGTGCTGCTGGCGATTTCCACCTCGGGCAACTCCGGCAACGTCATCGAGGCGATCCGGGCGGCGCACGAACACGACATGCATGTCATCGCACTGACCGGCAAGGGCGGCGGTGAAATCGGCGAACTTCTGCGCGACGATGACATCCATCTCTGCGTTCCCGCCGACCGCACCGCGCGTATCCAGGAAACCCACCTGCTGATCATCCACTGCCTGTGCGATGGCATCGATGCACTGCTACTTGGAGTCGAATGACATGAAAACCAGACTGAGCCTTTCCCTTCTTGTCCTGGCGCTGGCCGTCCCGGCACTGCAGGGCTGCTTCCCGGCCGTTGTTGCCGGCGCCGCCGTTGGTGCGATGAGCGTCCACGACCGGCGCTCGACCGGTACGCAAACCGACGACGAAACCACTGAATGGCGGGCCAAGGGCACCATCCCGGAAAAATACAAGGCCCAGTCACGGGTCAATTTCACCTCCTACAACCGCCGCCTGCTGCTCACCGGCGAAGTGCCGAACGAAGACGCCAAGGCAGCCATCGAGGCCGGCGCGCGCAAGATCGAAGGCGTCCGCGAAATCTACAACGAACTGGGCATCGGCCCGGTTTCGCCACTGGCCAACCGCAGCAACGATTCGTTCATCGATTCCAAGGTCAAGGCGCGCCTGGTGGACAGCAACCAGATCTCGGCCAATCACATCAAGGTAGTGACCGAACGCGGCATCACGCACCTGATGGGCATCGTCAACGAACGCGAGGCCAAGGTCGCAATCGCCGTGGCACGAACCACGGCCGGCGTGATCAAGGTGGTCAACATCCTGGAAGTGTTGCCCGAGGAAGACACCCGCCGCCTTGATTCGCAAGCACTCGGCGCACGCAAGACACCGCCGCAGACGGCGCCGGTGGAAAAACGCTGATTTCTGCGGTCGACCGCAGCACAGGGGGAAAAATGAATCTGGAAAAAGTTGTTTTTGGTTTCTTCATCGTCCTGGCGGCGACCCTCAACTTTGGCTTTTTCCTCGGCGATATCGACCGCCCCGAACTGCACCACATTTATGAGCTGGCGGCCGCACTGGTCGTCAGCCTGATCGCCACCGCGCTGAAGTTCGGCGACCGCACGCAGATCGGCGCCATTCACCTGGCCACCAGCCTGGTCGCCGACCTGCAGTTGATCGCCGCTGCCGTCACCTGGGCCATTGCCGTCCATGTCACCGGCGAGGGCATGACCGCCTCGGTCACCTCCAGCGTCGTCTCGCTATCCGGCGGCGCGCTGTTCGCCAATGTCGTGTCGGTCATCATCCTGATCGTCGAAACCGTGATGCTGCGCCGCTGACGCGGAGCCGACGGTGGTCAACAACACCTTCTTTCTGGTTCTGCGGCGCATGCGTGCGCCGATCATCGCGCTGATCGTCATCTATGCGATCTCGGTCTTCGGCCTGACGCTGGTCCCCGGCATCGACGGCGACGGCAATCCGGCGGCGCCGCTGTCATTCTTCCACGCCTTCTACTTCATCAGCTACACGGCAACGACCATCGGCTTCGGCGAAATCCCCAACGCCTTTTCCGACGCCCAGCGCATGTGGGTCATCGTCTGCATCTATCTGTCGGTGGTTGGCTGGTCGTATTCGGTAATCACGCTGATCGGCCTGCTCCAGGACAAAGGCTTCCAGAATACGCTGACCACCAGCCGCTTCGTCCGCCGCGTGCGCCGACTCAAGGAACCCTTCTATCTCGTCTGCGGCTGCGGCGAAACCGGCAGCCTGATCTGCCGCAACTTCGACCGCCTCGGCCAGGCTTTCGTCGTGCTGGAGAAGGATGAATTGCGTGTCGAGGAACTTGACCTGCTCGACTTCAAGACCGACACCCCGGCCCTGGCCGCCGACGCCAGCCTGCCCGACAACCTGCTGCTGGCCGGGCTGCAGCACCCGAAATGCCGCGGCGTGCTGGCCATCACCAACGACGAGCAGGCCAACCTGGCCATCGCCATCGCCGTCCACCTGCTCGCGCCGAAACTGCCGATCATCGCCCGTGCCCGCAGCCAGTCGGTCACCGCCAACATGGCTTCGTTCAATACCGACCACATCATCAATCCCTTCGAGCGCTTCGCCGATCACCTGGCGCTGGCCGTCGCCGCGCCTGAACGCTTCCGCCTGATCGAACTGCTGACCAGCCTGCCCGATTCGCCGATTCCGTCGCCGCACCGACCGCCACGCGGCCACTGGATACTCTGCGGCTACGGCCGCTTCGGCCAGGCCGTGGCCGACCGGCTGCAACGCGCCGGCATCCACCTGAGCATCGTCGACCCGACGGCCCCCTGCGGCGGCGACCACATCGTTGGCGACGGTACCGAAGCAAAAACGCTGATCACCGCCGGCATCGTCGACGCTACCGGCATCATCGCCGGCAGCGACAACGACGTGAACAACCTGTCGATCGCCGTCACCGCCACCGAACTGAAACCCGACCTGTTCGTCGTCACGCGCCAGAACCATGCTGCCAACAGCGCACTGTTCAAGGCCTACGGGCCGGAATTTGCGATGGTGCCGAGCCACATCGTCGCCCACGAATGCATCGCCATCCTGACCACACCGCTGCTCGCCCGCTTCCTTGACGAACTGGGCGCGCGCGACGAAGCCTGGTGCCACGCCCTAGTCGAACGCCTGCAAACCCTGTGCGATGGCCTGACGCCAACAGTCTGGAGCATCCGCCTGAATGCCCTTGAAGCACCGGCCGCCCGCCTGTCACTGATGCGCGGCCGGGCCTTCAGCCTCGACGAAATCCTCCGTGACGACAGCGACCGCAGCCGCCAGTTGCCGGCCATCCCGCTGCTGGTCGAACGCAGCGACCGCATCCACCTGCTGCCCCAGGGCGATTTCGAGCTGGCTGCTGGCGACCAGCTGCTGTTCGCCAGCTCGCTGCCAACCCTCGCCCGCCTCAAGCTGACGCTGCAGAACGCCAACGAGATCGACTACGTGCTCGACGGCAAGACCCATTCGGGCAGCTGGCTGTGGGAGAAGATCGAAGCCTGGCGGGCACCTCGGAAACCGGCCACACCGAATTAAGGCAAAAACAGGCAGGAGCCCTCTTCACACTGGCGGCAAAGATGCCGCCAACAGCGCCGAAGGACATTTCGCCAACCTGACAAAATCATCCTGGGGCAGCGGGCGACTGAACAGATATCCCTGGTAGGCATGGCAACCAGCGCTGGCCAGGAAGTCTCGCTGGGCAAGCGTTTCAACACCTTCGGCGATCACCCCCAGCCCCAGACTCCGAGCCAGGGCAACGATGGTCCTGGCAATTGCGGCATCGTTCGGATCAATCAGGACGTCGCGCACGAATGACTGGTCAATCTTCAACTGATCCAGCGGCAGCCGTTTCAGGTATGAGAGCGAGGAGTAGCCGGTACCGAAGTCATCCAGTGCGAAGCCGATACCCTTCGCTTTCAGCGCAAACATCTTTTCGATGATTTCTTCGACGTCATGGACCAGCAGGCTTTCGGTCAGCTCCAGCTTCAGCAGTTGGGGATTGGCGCCGGTATTTTTCAGCACCATCAGCACCTCGTCGACAAAATCAGGCTGACGAAACTGATGGGCGCTGACATTTACCGCCAATGTCAGATGGCTCAAGCCGGCATCGCCCGCCCAACTTGCCAATTGCTTGCAGGCAGTTTCCAGAACCCAGTGGCCGAGCATCAGGATCAATCCGCTTTCCTCCGCCAGCGGGATGAAGACAGCGGGTGACACCATGCCACGCTGGGGATGATGCCAGCGGGCCAGGACTTCAGCCCCCGTCACCCGGCGCTCGCCGGCAACCTGGGCCTGATAGTGCAACTCGAACTGCTGCCCGACCAGCGCCAGGCGCAAGTCATCTTCCAGCGCGGCATGCTCCTTGACGGCGATCTCCATCGCCGGATCGAAAAAGCGGACAGTATTGCGCCCGGCCGCCTTGGCCCGGTACATGGTGAGATCGGCCTGCTTGAGCAGATCGTCGAGAGGAATCTGCGCGCCCCGGAACAGTGTCACCCCAATGCTTGCCGTACTATGGTGCGTCAGATCGCCAATCCGGTAGTGCTGCTTGAAGGCGACGAGAATCTTGTCGGCAACCGCTTCGGTTGCACTTGCCGCCTCAACCTCGCAAGCACTCAAACAAGACAGGACCACCACAAACTCGTCACCGCCCAGGCGGGCAACAGTATCGGCCTCGCGCACACAGCCCTTAAGACGCTGCCCGACCTGCCTCAGCAAGGCATCGCCCACACCATGCCCAAGGGTATCGTTGAGCATCTTGAAGTTATCCAGATCAATGAACAGCAGCGCGCTGTACCGGTCGTTCCGGGCACTCGTCCGCATGACCTGGCGCAGGCGATCGCGCAGCAGCGTCCGGTTGGGCAGGCCGGTCAGTTGATCAAAGTAGGCCAGGGCCTCGATTCTCTCTTCAGCCTTCTTGCGTTCGGTGATGTCGTAGTGGGTACCGATGAAATTGCTCACCGTGCCATCCGCCCCCATGACTGCCGAGATGGTGAGCCACACAGGGTAAACCTCGCCATTCTTGTGCCTATCCCAGACCTCGCCCTGCCAGCCGCCGGTGCGGCGGACGGTTTCCCACATCTCGCGATAGAAATCTTCGGAATGACGGCCGGACTGGAGCAAGCTCGGCGTCTGGCCCACCGCTTCGTCGGCCGTGTAGCCGGTGCTCTCGGTAAATGCCTGGTTGACCTTCAGAATCACACAATCGGCATCGGTCACCACCATCGCTTCCTTCGACTCGAAGGCAACGGCAGCGATGCGAAGTTGCTCGTCGGCCTGGCGACGCTCGGTAATGTCGTTCACCAGACCGGCAAAATAGGCCACTTCACCCTGTGCATCGCGGATCACCGTGACGAAAAGATCGATCCACAGAATTCGGCGATCAATGGTGATGTAGCGTTTGGTCATTTTAAAGTGCTCGCGCAGGCCGGCGAGCACTTCGTCGAGGTAGCTGCGTTCCAGACCGTAGTCGTCCGGATGGCTGAAATCCACCAGGCGCATGCCCGCCAGGGTGGCCGCGTCGTAACCGAGCATGGCGCGGAAACACTCGTTGAAGCTGGTCAGCTGCCCATGCCGGTCACAGGTGGCCATGCCGGTATTGGCATTTTCGAAAATCCTGCGAAACCAGGTTTCGCTCGCCTGCAGAGCACTCTGGAATTCCTGACGGGCCGTAATGTCATGGATGATCAAAAGGAGCAGCGTTTGCCCGGCGCTTGCAATCGGCGTCGTATGGACCTCGACATTGCGAAGCGCCCCCGAGGCGAGGCGGTGCTGAAACAGGAAATAGCTGCGCTCTTTGGACAAGGCCTTTTGCCGTTCTTCGACAAGACCAGGCGCCGCCATGGTATTGATTTCGCTGATCAACATGGCGCTCAGCTGCCCGGATGGGTAGCCATAAAAATCCACGGCAGCCCGGTTGGCATCACGAATCTGGCCTGATTGAGGCTCGACCAGCAACATCATCGAGGAGTTCTTCTCGAATAGGTCACGGAAACGTGCCTCGCTCTCCCTCAATGCAGCGTTCCGTTTGCCCAGTGTTGCCAGCAAGCCATTGAAACTTTCGATCAGTTGTCCGATTTCGTCCTGACGGGTGACCGCCAGGGGCTGCGATGGCCGGTCTGAATCCGACAGCGCGGCCAGGGTTCGGGCGGCGGCCTGCATTGGTGACAACTGGCGCCGGAGCATCCACCAGGTCAGCCCACCAGCCAGCAGGGTCAACAGGATCGTCGCCCGGAACATGCGTTGCTGCATGGCATGGATCGGGGCAAAGGCTTCCTCGGTCGGCAGGGCGGCGACGATAAACCAGTTCGCCACGGGAATCCGTCTGGCCGATGCCAGCACTTCGACGCCCAGCGGATTGACGGTAACGCCGGTATCGTCGAATCCCTGAACGTGACGGTCGATCAGCCGGTTGGTACCGGGTGCGGGGAGCACCTGCATGACGCGTTTCTTGCCGGTGCCGGTGATGATCATTCGGCTCGTCGGGTCTTCGATCAGATAGTAGCCACTCTGACCGTAGCGGCTTTCGGTGATCCGGTCGAGAAAATTGGCGCTACCGAGACGGGTTACGCCAGCCAGGGCCCCGACCACGATGCCCTCGGCATCGCGAATGGGCACCGTCATGGCAAACACCGGTGCATTCAACTTGCGGTCGAAAAGCGGCCAACCAATGCTCGACTTTCCTTCCTTGAGCGCGGCAGCGACCGTCTCGACATCCATGTAATTGACACCGACCCGTCCGGCAGCGACCGGGTTCTCCGCAATCGCGGTTGCGTCGCGCTGGTACGCAATGACGCCGGCGTTGAATATGCCAAGAAGAAACAGGCGTTCATTGAGAAAAGCCTGCATGGCGCGCGGGTCGCTGACGATTTTCGGGCCGAGCATTCTGCCAACGCTATCCAGCGCCGTCAGTCGATCCGCCAATTCCCGATTGACCTCGGCGGCGATGAAGGAAGCCGTCGCAGACTGCTGCTCGCCCAGCAGGCGTTGCATGTCTTCACGCAGCATCAAGCCGGCATAGAAAGCCAGTGACCACATGCTGGCAATGAAAATGGCCAGGGTAAAGAGGGTTACACGGGTCTTGAGCGAGCGCCGATACGAGCTTTTCAGATTCATGCAGATTATTTTGTCGGCGACCGTTGCCTGTTGAGGCAAGGCGAATCAGACCGTGTATTGAGTGACCGCCTTGCGCATGCGACCTACTGCCGCGTTCAGATCATCGACCATGGCGCTGCTTTCGTTCACCACGGCGAGGTTTTGCTCCGTCATGCTGGCAACGCGTTCGACACTTTGGGCCAATTCGATCATTGCCGTTTGCTGCTCGGTGGATGCGTGGGAAATTTCTCCCACCATTTCGGTGGTCTTGGACATTTCCAGATTGATCTGCCGCAGTGACTCCTCCGTGGCCAGAACCAGATCAACGCCTTCGGCGACCTGCAAGGCACCTGAGCGCATCACGTCAACAGCGATCTGGGTTTCGCTCTGGATGCCTTTGGTCATGACGCTTATCTCCTGCGTTGCCTTGCTCGTACGCTCCGCGAGTTTGCGCACTTCATCGGCAACCACGGCGAAGCCACGCCCCATCTCACCGGCCCGGGCCGCTTCGATGGCCGCATTCAGGGCCAGCAGATTGGTCTGATCGGCGATGTCCTTGATCACCACGGTGACACGACTGATTTCTTCGGAGCGTTGGCCGAGGCATTCGACTTGTTCGGCGGAGCGGCGAACAGTGTCCGCCAGTGACTCGATCTTGCGCGAGGCGTTCCGGGTGACCAGCGCTCCCTGGCGCGCCACCTCGCCGGCATGGTTCGCTGTTTCCATGGTCATTCGAGCGTGGGCAGCAACTTCGCCGATGGAGACGGTCACCTGCTCGATGGCGGCGGCGGCCGTCGACGTGGCCTCGCTCTGGGTTTGCGCCGACGTCAGCGACCGCCCCATGCCGGCATCGACGCCTTTGGCCGCCATGGAAACCTGCAGCGCGACATCGGCAATTCCCTGTATGGTGGCCTGGGTGGATGAGGCGAATTTATCCGCCTTGCGGGCAATACCGCCAATGACGTCACGACGATCAAGCTCGAAGCGTTTCCGCAGATCACCTGACAACAACACGCCCTCCATCCACGCCGCGGTCTTCTGCAGATCCTGCACCGTGCGGGGAATATAAAAAAACAGGAAGTACAGCGAGTAGGTGACCGTTATGGCAGCCAGCGGCATGATGGCAAGATCCGGCAGTCCCGGCCCGCCGAGTTGGCGACTGATCAGCGCGATGGCCGGCAGCAGTGCAGCCAGCGCCGCCAGGATCATTTGCGAGCGCAGGGAAAGCAGATGCTCGACCCAGGCAGGCCGCCGCTTCACCACCCGTCCATTAACGATGCGCAGCGAAGCATCGCCGGCCCGGATACGTTTGTAGGCAATTTCTGCGCCGGCCACTTCGTCGCGGGTCGGTTTGCTCCGTACTGACTGGTAGCCAACCAGCCGACCGTTTTCGCGCACTGGCGAGGCATTGGCAACAACCCAGTAAAAACCACCATCCTTGCGCCGGTTCTTGACGATCCCGCGCCACGGACGGCCAGCCTTGAGATCGCACCACAAATCGGCAAAGGCTTCCGCGGGCATATCCGGGTGGCGCACCATGTTGTGCGGCTGACCCAGCATTTCCTCGCGGGTGAAATTGCTGATCCGGGCGAAAGCCTCGTTGGCCTCGACAATCATCCCTTTCAGATCAGTGCTCGAATAGATGAACTCGCCTTCCGGAAGAAGCGTTTCAACATTGGTAACGGGGTGGTTGGTCTTCATTGGTCAATTCTTTGCGCCGAACGAGTGGGCCGAACGAGATCGCTCAGGATCTGCAACAACCAGCCCGCCCAAGCGGGGTGAAGAATATTTCCAGGAACAGCCAACGTCTGCTCGGAAGCGTACATAACTAATTATTGATTTCCGGGATCATCGCGCGTGGCAATCCCACGAATTTGATATGGGGATTGCAAAGACCAGGAAATCATTCATGAACACAATCCAAGAGTTCCGTAAGAACCATGTTCTCGCTGCACTACCGACGGAAGAGTTGACGGGATTAGCCAGCAAACTTGAGCTGATCCATTTGCAAGCCGGGCAATCCTTGTGCGATCCCGGCTCCCCGATCGGCCATGTCTATTTCCCAACCACCGCGATCATCTCCCTGCTCTACCAGCTGGATGATGGTTCGCTGACCGAAACAGCCGTCATCGGCAACGACGGTATCGTTGGCATCGCGCTTTTCATGGGCGGGGAAACCACGCTGAATCAAGCCATCGTACAGAGCCCCGGACATGCCTACCGGATGAAAGGCCAGTTGCTGAAAGCCGAGTTCAATCGTGCCGGAGCACTGCAACGGACGGTGATGCGCTATACCCAGGCGCTGCTGTGGGAAACGGCACAGGCGCTGGTTTGCGTCCGCCATCATTCGCTGGATCAGCAACTCTGCCGCTGGCTGTTGCGCCGCTTTGATCGGCTGTCGGTCAAGCATCTGGTCATGTCGCAGGAAGCAATCGCCAACGTACTTGGCGTGCGCCGCGCTTCCATATCGGAACTGGCCATCAGCTTGCGCAAGGAAGGCTTGATCGAATATGACCGTGGTCGAATTTCATTACTGGATCGCGCGAAAATGGAGGCGCGAACCTGCGAGTGTTACGCCTCCATACGGGAAGAATTCCATCGCCTGCTGCCGAAGGCGAAGTGACCCTGCAGAACGCCAGCGAATTCGATCAAATACTCGACGGCAAGACCCACTCGGGTCGCAGATCGAAGCCCGTGGCGCGCATCTCAGAGACCGGCCGCGGCTGGCAGCCAGGTCGCCAGGAAGGGCAGCAATGAGATGGTCAGCACACCGAGGAAAATCGCCAGCGCTGCCGGCAGCACGGACACCGCCACCTCGCGCAGCGATTTGCCGAACATCGCCGAGGAAAAGTAGAGGTTCATGCCCGACGGCGGCGTCAGGTAGGCGAGTTCGAGGTTGGCCAGGAAGATGATGCCGAAATGCACCGGGTCGATGCCGTAGGCGAGCGCGATCGGCAGCAGCAGCGGCACCAGCACGACGATGGCAGCGTAGATTTCCATTAGCGCGCCGGCCAGCAGCAGGAAGAGGTTGAGCGCGATCAGGAAGGTCCATTTGTTCGGCAAGACCGACTGCACCCAGTCGATGGCCTGATCCGGGATGCCCGCGTCAACCAGGTAATTGGTCAGGCCCAGCGCCATACCGAGGATCAGCATGATGCCGCCTATCACCTGCGCGCATTCGACCAGCGCGCGCATCACTCCGCGCCCGTCGATCTCGCGATGCAGCAGCGATTGCGTCAGCAGCGCGTAGGCGGCGGTCAGCGCCGCGCTCTCGGTTGGCGTCGCGAAGCCGCCGACCAGCGAACCGACGGCCACCACCGGCGCCAGGATTTCCCATTTGGCAGCCCAGGCAGCACGGCGTGCGGCGGCGAAATCGGGGCGGCTTTTTGCCGTTTTTGCATGGTCGACCGCAACATTGCCCCGGCGCAGGAAACCGCCGACAACCAGCAGAAAGAAGACCATCACCAGCGCCGGCAGCACGCCGGCGAGGAACATCGTGTTGATCGGCACGCGGGCGATGATCGCGTACATGATCAACGGCACCGACGGCGCCAGCAGCACACCGAGCGCGCTGGCGCTGGTCACCAGACCAATGCCGCGCCGTTCCGGAAAGCCCGCCTTCATCAACAGCGGCAGTAGCAGGCCGCCGAGCGCCAGGATGGTCACGCCGCTGCCGCCGGTCAGCGCGGTGAAGCAGGAGCAGAGCACGGCCGCGGCGATCGCCGTGCCGGCCACGCCACCGCCGAACAGCGCGGTGAACAACGCGCCCAGCCGGGCGGCGGCGCCAGTCCGGGCAAACACCAGGCCGGCCAGCGTGAATAGCGGCAGCGCCGGCAACGACGGATTGACGGTGATCTGGTAATGACTGAGCGGCACCGCCGCCAGCGGCTGGCCTTCGCTCCAGAACAGCGCCAGCGCCAGGCCGCCGAGCACGGTGAACACTGGCGCACCGCACAGCAACAGGAGCAGCAGGCCGATGGCGAACGGCCACAGGGCCAGCATCTGGCCGTCGTAATGCTGGGCGAACAGCCAGCCCAGGGCCGGCAGCATCAGCAGCGCGACGATACGCCAGATGTGACCGGCTTCCAGGCGCCAGCCGAAACGCGCACCAAGCAGCAGGAAGCCGGCCGGCATGGCGAGCATGAACCACCAGCCGGGAATACCGTAGGCGATGTCGCGCGGCATCTCCATCTCGGCCAGGACAAAAGTCGCGCTGGCCTGCGCCAGCATGCCGCAGAGCACGGCCGAGCCGGCGCGGGCATAACGGCCGGCGAGCCGCCGCAGGCGCGGGTCATGCGAACCGGCGAAGCCGGCACCAAGCGAAGTCAGATGACCGCCGCGCTCGGCGACCAGCGCACCGAACATGGCCAGCACCAGCCCGGCGTGCTGGACGAAAACCGGCCCGTTGGCGATGCCGACGCCGAGCAGCGGCCGCAACACGATCTCGATCAGCGGCAACACCAGCATCAGCGCCAGCGCGGCCCCGGCGAGCACGGCGTCGAACGACGCCAGGCGACGCAGCACGGAACTCATCGCCTAGCGCTTGCCGGCACGGTAATCCTTCAGATGCCCGACCACCTCGTCGAAAGTCGCCGCCGGCACCAGCGTGCCGCGAATCTGCGGATAAAGGCGTTCGGCCAGCGCGTTCCATTCCTTCATTTGTTCGCCATTCGGCGTGTTGACCGCAAGACCGCGCTTCTGCATTGCCGCCACCGCCTCGTCGACTTCCCGCCGGGCCTGCGCGCGGATTTCGCCGCCGGCCCTGGCGCCCGCCACGCGAACCTGCTCGCGGGCCGCCGGCGACATCTCGTCCCAGGCCTTTTTGGTGACGATCAGCGCGCCGACAATCGGGGCCCAGTTGAGATTGAGCATGTTCGGTGCCGTGTTGTAGATCTGCGTCGCCAGCGCGAAGTACGGCGTGGACGGCACGGCATCGATCATGCCGGTCTGGATCGCCGGCAGGATGTCGGCGGTTTCCAGCGGCACCGGCGTATAGCCCAGGCGCTTCATGATTTCCTGCTGCTCGGACTCGCCGCCCCAGGCAAAGAACTTCATCGTCTTGTAGTCATCCGGACGCAGCGCGGCCTTTTTCGAGAAGAAACGCACCCAGCCGGCATCGCCCCAGGCGAGCACGATGAAGCCCTTGTCGAGGAATTTCTGCTCCATCGCCGGCCGCAGTTTCTCGCGCACGTAATCGACCTCCTCCCAGCTGCGGAACATCAGCGGCATCGCCTGCAGCGCGGCAATCGACGGCTCGATCTCGCGCAGGCCGACGACCGACAGCAGCCCGCCCTGCAACTGGCCGATGCGCATCCGCCGTACCATGTCGGTCTCGCCGCCCTGGCTGCCGTCCGGATAGATCAGGTACTTGCCGCCACCCTGCGCCGTGCGCCAGGCTTCACCCAGCGCCATCAACTGGCGGTGGTAGAGCGAGTTCTTCGGCGCCAACGTGCCGATGCGCAACTGTTTTTCCTGCGCGGCAACAAACGGGGCGGCCAGTGCCAGCAGGCTGCCGAGGCACAGGGCGGTGAGCATTTTCTTCATGGATTCTCCGGATCAGAACAGGTCGGGCGCCTGTTCGAGCAGCCAGGCCGCACGGCGGCGCATGACTTCGTTTTGCAGGGTGCGCGGGCTGCCGCTCGCTTCTTTTACGGCCAAAGCCTGGCGCAGCAGGTTTTCAAAAGCGCTGCGATCGCCGGCCGGCAAGGCGATGCCTTCCGCCTTGGCGACGTAGGCGCCGGCACTTTGACCGCTCGCACGGGCAATCGCCGCATCGAACCAGCGCCCGGCCTGCGCCTTGTCGCCACCGGGGCGCGCTGCCTCCAGCGTCGCGCGTAGGCTGGTCAGCGCACCTTCACCCCAGTCCGGGTCAGCGGCCTCGGCAACAGCCGCAAGGCGGACGACCAGCGGCAGGTCGGCGACGGTTTCGGGATTGTCCTTGGCCAGCGCGATCCAGCTGCCCCACGCTGCTGCGGCCCAGTAGGCGAGCCCGGCGTCGGCCTTGGGCAACACCGGCGTCGCCGCCGGATCGGCCAGCGCCTGCATGAAACCGGGATTTCGCCGTTCCAGCGCGTTGACCGCATGCTTGCGCGCCCGCTGGTAGAGACCGGCGGCGCGCTGGCGCAGACGTTCGGCAGCGCGGGCGTCGCTGGCTTCGATGCGGTCGGCCTCGAAGGCGACAAAGGCGTAGCTGTATTCAGTCATCCGCGCCGCCACACTCTCGGCCAGCGCGGCGTGTCCGGGCTGTTGCGCGAGCACGGCTTCGGACAGCTTCAGGTAGAAGGGTGCGGCGTCGCGCGCCAGCTCGGGATCGGTTTCTGCGCCCTGCCCCTGTCCGGCCAATTCATCGGCCAGACTGCTGACAACCAGTGCCCGCGGCGAACAGCCGACCAGCGCGAGCGCCATCAGCAGGCATAGCAGGGTCGAAATCAGGCGGGCGGGGCGGATCATCGCGGCAGCATAGCCGGGCGATGTTACGGCGCCGTTACCACTGTAACAATGCGTACCCATCCGGGCGTTTGTCGCCAATCCGGGGCACAATGAAGGCCTTGCCTCACCTCCAGCCGCGATGACCCAGATTCTCCCCCTCACCGCCCTGCTCCTCGGTGTCGCCCTGCTGCTGCTCGGCAGCGGCCTGCTTGGCACGCTGCTCGCCGTGCGCGGCGGCATCGAAGGTTTCGACAGCCAGACGCTGGGCGCCATCGGCGCCATGTACTTCGTCGGCTTCCTCGCCGGCACCTATCTCGGGCCGATGATGATCCGCCGCGTCGGCCACGTGCGCGCCTTCGCCTTCTTCACCGCCGCCATCGCCTGCGCCGCACTGCTGCACGAACTGCTCGCCAATCCCTGGGTCTGGGGCCTGCTGCGCCTGATCACCGGCATGGGCATGGTCGGGCTGTACACGACCATCGAAAGCTGGCTCAACAGCCATGCGGCACCGGCGCAGCGCAGCCGCATCTTCGCCACCTACATGGCGGTCAATCTCGGTTCGCTGGCGCTGGCCCAGCAACTGCTGCACTGGAGCGACCCGGCCGGACACGTGCTGTTCGCACTGGCGGCGCTGTCGATCTGCGCCGCGGTGATGCCGGTGGCGGCAACGCGTCTGGCCCAGCCGGTAGTCGAGGAAGTGCATGGCATCGGCCTGCGCACGCTCTACCAGCGTGCACCGGTAGCCTGCGCCGCGGCCCTGCTCTCCGGTTTCGCCCAGGGCGCATTCTGGGGACTGGCGCCGGTCTGGGCCGATACCAGTGGCCTCGGTCACAATGGCGTCGCCTGGTTCATGACCGTTGCCATCATTGGAGGCGCGGCTTTCCAGTGGCCGATCGGCGTCGTCACCAACCGCCTTGATCGCGGTCACGTGATCAGCGTCATCGCGCTGATCGCCGCAACCTTTGCCGGCGGACTGCTGCTGGCCGCCGGACACGGACTGAACCTGGTGCTGCTGGCGGTTTTCGCCTACGGTGGCTTCGCCTTTGCCATGTATCCGCTGGCTGTCGCCCGGATGATGGACCGGCTGGACAAGCGCGAGATCATCGCCGGCTGTGGCAGCCTGCTGCTGTTGCACGGCATCGGCGCCAGCATCGGTCCGGTACTGGCCGGCACGCTGATGCACCATTTCGGCCCGGCGGCGCTGCCGGCCTGGTTCATCGGCACCCAGTGCCTGCTTGCCGGCACCGCCTGGTGGCTGTCAGCCAGAGCACCGGCCGACATCGAACATCAGACGCCGATGACGCCGATGGTACGGACGACACCGGGGGTTATCGAGATGCTGGAGCCGGAAGCGGCGCCAGAGGCGCGCTAGGCTCCATCTCCCCCGCTGCCAGGTGTACGGTCCGCGTCGGGAAGGCAATTTCGGCACCGTGAGCGGCAACAATCCCGGCGATCTTCAGCAGCACATCCTGCTTGATCTCGTGGTATTCCACCCAGACCGTGGTCCGGGTGAAGGTGTAGATCAGGATATCGACCGACGATGCGCCGAAGGCATCGACATTGACGATCATCGTCTGCGACTGCTCGATGTCCGGGTGCCCCCGCAACATCGCCTTGATATCAGTAACGATGGCGGCTACCACAGCCATGTCGCCGTAGCGCACGCCAACATGCTCCTTGATCCGGCGATGGCTCATGCGCGACGGGTTTTCAACGGTGATCTGGGTGAATACTGCGTTCGGCACATACAACGGCCGCTTGTCGAAGGTCCGGATGCGCGTCAGACGCCAGCCGATTTCCTCGACCGTACCTTCGATCTCCTTCTCCGGCGAGCGTATCCATTCACCCACGGCAAACGGGCGATCGAGGTAAACCATCAGCCCACCAAAGAAGTTGGCGAGCAGATCCTTGGCTGCAAAGCCGACAGCAATGCCGCCGATACCGCCGAAGGCAAGCACGCCGGAAATCGAGAAGCCCAGACTCTGCAGGCCGACCAGTACGGCGGTGATCAGTACCGACACCCGCAGCAGCTTGCCGATGGCGTCGACCGTCGTCCGGTCCACCGTCTCGCCACGGGTAATCTGGCGCTGCAACAAGGCCTCCTGCATATTGCCGATGACCCGAACCAGGAACCAGGTCAGGCAGCCAATCACGCCGACCGTCCTGACCGGGCTGATGGCTTCGAACAAGGGCGCGTCAGCTTCGCTCTGCACGATGCGTGCGGCGAATGCCAGACCGACGATCCAGGCCAGCAATGGCAATGGCCGGCGCGCGGCCTGTACCAGCGCCGTATCCCAGGGATTGGCCGTTTGCGCAGTCCGGGCGGCCAGGCGATCCAGCAATCGCCGCAACAGGAAGTTGCCGACGACAACCACCGTAACCACGACAAAAACCTGGAGCACCAGCGTCAGCGTGGCATCACCGCCGGTCAGGCGGCTCAGCCAGGACTCAAGTTGCTGCATGGATGGCAAACCTCATTACGAACAATGCTGCATTCTAGTCGCTGTAGATGACAGCCCGCGGACCGAACCTCAGGATGAAGCCCCCACTGCGGCTACAGCATCGAGAAACTCCCGCCCCCAGCGCTCGATATCGTTGTGACAGACGATTTCGTTCAGGCCGCGCAGGCGCGAATCGCGTTCGACCGGGTCCATCTCGATGGCCTGGCGCAGGCGCTCGCGCAGGTCGGCCGGATCGTGCGGATTGGTCAGCAGCGCGCCGTGCAGTTCGGCGGCAGCGCCGGCGAACTCCGACAGCACCAGCACGCCGCGCCCGTCTGTCTGGCCCTGCGTCGCCACGTATTCCTTGCACACCAGGTTGAGCCCGTCGCGCAGCGGCGTGATCCACATCACATCGGCTTCCGCGTACCAGGCAACAACCTCCTCGAAAGGCAGCGGCCGGAAGAAGAAGCGGATCGGCGACCAGCCGACCTCGGCATACTGGCCATTGACGCGGCCGACCGATTGCTCGATCTGCACCTGCAACTCGTCGTAGACGGTCATTTCCTTGGCCGCCGGCACGCAGACGACAACCAGCGACACCTTGCCGCGCATTTCCGGATTACGTTCGAGCAGGTCGCCGAAGGCGCGAATCTTTTCCAGCGTGCCCTTGGTGTAGTCGAGGCGCTCGACCGACAGCACCAGACGCTTGCCGGCGAATTCGTTGCGAATCGCCGCCCGCCGCCCCGGCGTTTTCGCATGCTGCAGCGACTGCCTGATGCGGCCGAGATCGAGCCCGACCGGATGCGCGCCGAGGCCGATCTGTCGGCCATGCACCTCGATCCGGGTAGTCATCGTTTCCAGCCCGACGGCGCAGCCGTAGGTCAGGAAGCGCGGTGCACAGGCCCGGCGTTCGAGTATCTGCAGCGAGGCGACGCCGGCGGCGACATCGACGAAATTCTCCGCCTGGCGGGGAATATGGAAACCGATGTAATCGCATTGCAGCAAGCTGCCGACGATTTCGCGGCGCCACGGCAGGACGTTGAAGGCATCGGCCGACGGGAAATAGGTGTGGTGGAAGAAAGCGATCTTCAGGTCCGGACGCAACTCGCGCAGCGCCGCCGGCACCATCCACAAGTTGTAGTCGTGCAGCCAGACCGTCGCCCCCTCGGCGGCCTCGGCGGCGGTTCTTTCGGCAAACTTGCGGTTGACCGCAACAAATACCGCCCAGTCTTCCTCGCGGAACACCGCCCGTTCCCAGAAGGTATGCAGCGTCGGCCAGAAGGCTTCCTTGGAGAAGCGCTTGTAGAAGACGTCGACTTCCTCCCTGGACAAGGCGACGCGGGCGGCGACCAGGCCGGGATAGGCCTTGGCATCGACCGTGGTGTGCACTTCGAAAGGCGGGTCGACCGCCTCGTCGTGGATGCTCCAGGCAACCCAGGAGCCACGCTGACCAGCGGCAAAAAACGAAAGCAGCGTCGGGATGATGCCGTTCGGCGATTTCGGCCGCCGTTGCACGATGCGCCCGTTGATCCGGTGTTCCTCGTAGGGCAGACGATGATAGACCATCACCAGTTCGGCCCGGCCGCGCTCGGCGCTGACCGTTGCCGCGTCGAGATAGCCCGGCCGCAACAGGGAATAATGGACGATCGCCTGCAGGATGCCACCGCAACCGGGATCGCTCGCATGGAAAGCATTGGGCAGCGCCTGTGTCGCCGCCAGCAGCGCCGGCTCGGATTCGCCGACACAGACGCCCTGAAAACCGGCTTCGTACATCGCCAGGTCGTTCAACGTGTCGCCTGCCACCAGCACCTGCGCGTGCGGCACGCCCAGATGTTCGACCAGCGCCTTCAGCGTGCTGCCCTTGTTCACCCCGGCCGGCAGCAGATCGAGATAACGGCTGGCCGAGTACATGACCTCGCAATCGAGCGCGCGTGCCACCTCGATCAACTCGGGCGTCACCGCATCCTGGTGGCAGAAGTAGGAACAGCGTCGCTGCTGCGGGACTTCCTGGCGCTCCAGCTCGGGAAATTGCGCCATCGCATCGGCAACCGTGCGCTCGCCCGGCCAGCGCAAATCGATTTCGGCCTGCAGGGGTTGTACCGGCTGCAACGAGCCGCCCTCGACGACCGTCCCGCCAACATCGCAAATGATGTAGTCGGGCGTCGGCACCATCGGGTCGGACAGCAGCGGCATCACCGCCTCCAGCCCGCGCCCGGTGACGAACACCAGCTGGATGTCCTGGCTGCCGGAAATCAGTTGATAGAGGGCCTGGCGCTGCTCTGCCGAACCACCGAGAAAAGTCCCGTCGAGATCTGTTGCCAATAACATCGTGTCACTCCCGGACGCCCCCCGGAGCGGCGAAACCACAGGACATCAAATAACAAAAACCGCCGTGCTGGATCAGCACAACACGAACAAATTACATTGAAAAACAATGTTTAATTTTCGCCGCGTCAAGCATTGTAACAATCCAATCTGTTGATTTCAAATATGATTTGAACAAACGCGCATTTTTGACAAACAAAATCAATTTATAAATCCAATAAATCGGCTGCATCTGCAGCCGGATAGCAACAGTGAGAAAGCCATGCTCCCGACCGACCCGGAATCCCTGCAGATGCTGGCCAGCCAGTTCGCCACGCCGCTGCGCATCGTCGTCATCATCAGCCTCGCGCTTTTCCTGCAGCACCTGATCCAGCGCATCACCCCGCGCTTCCGCGAATTGATCGCCAGTCGCCAGGAAAGCCTGGAAGGCGCCCAGCGGGTGCGCACACTGTCGCGCGTGCTGCGTTACGCGCTGACCGTCGTGCTGTCGGTGGTCACCGTGCTGCTGATCCTCGGTGAAGTCGGCATTTCAGTGGCACCGCTGCTCGGGGCCGCCGGTGTTGCCGGCATCGCCGTCGGCTTTGGCGCACAGAGCCTGGTCAAGGATTACTTCACCGGCTTCTTCCTGCTGCTGGAAAACCAGATCCGCCTCGGCGACGTCATCGAGGCCGGCGGCAAGACCGGTGCCGTCGAGGAACTGACCTTGCGTTACCTGCGCCTGCGCGACTACGCCGGCAATGTCCATTACGTGCCCAACGGCCAGATCACCGTGGTCACCAACATGAGCCTGGGCCACGCCTGCGCCGTCATCGACCTGGGCGTGGCCTATGGCGCGGATGTCGATGAAGTGGTGGCGGTGATGCAAGAGGTTGGCGACGAACTGCGCCGTGACGAAAACTTCGGCCCGAAAATCCTCGACGCGCTGGAAATTGCCGGCGTCGACCAGTGGGCGGCATCGTCGGTGGTCATCCGCGGGCGCTTCCGCGTCGCCCCCGGCGAACAGTGGGGCGTGCGCCGCGAATACCTGCGCCGGGCCAAAACCGCGTTCGAGCGTCGGGGCATCGAGATTCCGTTCCCGCACGTCAAGATCGTCACCGCCGAGCCGGCGCTGACGGCGCCCTGATCAGGCTGCCAGTAGCCGCCGCAGGCCTCGCCACAAGCCGCCCAGTACCGGCAGCTTCATGTACAGCTCCTCGCCGGTATCCCAGTAATCGCGGTGCTGACAGACCTTGCCGGCGGCATCGAACTTCAGGTGCGAGACCCCTCGCATGACCTGGGTTTCGCCCCGCCCCCACAGACTGACTCGATAGCAGAACTCCCAGACCAGCACCGCACCGCCATCGTCGGCGATCGTTTCGGTGACGACGAAACGCGGCTCGGCGACCTGCGTGAACATATGGCGGAAGATGCGCTCGATGGCCGGCAGGCCGCGCACATCGTTGAACGGGTCCTTGAACCAGGCGTCGGCACTGTAGAACTCGGCGAAGCGGGCGACCGATTCTGGCGTCAGCGTCTGGTAAAAATCGATCAGGGCAGCATGTTTCATGTCAGCCTCCGGTAAAGCGCCGGACCAGCGGGAAATACCAGCTGTCGGGCAGCAGGGAAAGGAACTTCAGCATTCGGGTGAAGCGTTTCGGGTAATGAATCTCGAAGCGGCCGCTGGCCAGGCCATCGAGCGTGGCCGACGCCGCCGCTTCTGCGGTCAACAACGCCGGCATGGCAAAATCGTTGCGGGCGGTCAGCCGGGTGGCGACGAAGCCGGGATTGATCACCCAGACGCCGATGCCGCGCGGCGCCAGATCGAGGTGCAGGCATTCGGCAAAATGGATCAGCGCCGCCTTGCCCGGCCCGTAGGCCAGCGCCTTCGGCAAACCGCGATAGCCGGCGACGCTGGCCACGAAGGCGATGCCGCCGCCGGCACGCAAGGCGGGCAGCACGACACCGGTCATTTTTGCCGCGCCAAGGAAGTTGACCGCAAAAAGCCGCTCGGCCACCGCGATGGAAAAATCGTCAGCGCTCATCGGCACATAGTCGCCGGCCAGGTAGATGACCAGGTCGGGCCCGCCCCAGTGACCGACCTGGGCGGCCAGCGCCTCGCCCAGGCTGGCGCTGTCGGTGGCATCGCACGGCAGCAGCAGCGCCCCGGGCAAGCCCAGCGCTGCCAGCTTGTCGGCACTGCGCGCCGAAAGGACAAGACGGGCGCCGCGACCGGCCAGCGCCTGCGCCAGCGCCGCACCGATGCCCGCCGAGGCGCCGACCAGCCAGACGCGCCGGCCCTGCCAGTCGGTGATTTTCGGATTCAGCGCCATCGCCGCCTCAGCGCTTGACGAAGGTCAGCGTGACCTCGCCGAGATTGACACCCCATTTCGACATGTAGGAGCGGTTGAGCATGACCTTGTCGTCCATCAGGAACATCCAGTCGTCGAAATCAACGTTGTACACCTTGCCATCCACCGGCAACGCCAGCACATAACGCCAGCGCAAGGCGTTGCCCGCAACTTCGCCGATCGCCTCGCCGATCACATCGTCGGCAGTGCCGAGATAACGCCCGTCGGGCTGGCGCACCAGCGTCCACACGCGGCGCGAGGTCGTGCCGTCGGACCAGGTGAAATGCTCGTCGAGAACGCCGGTGCCGTCCTGCCAACGGGCATCGATGCGGACGTGAAAGCGTTTCTTCACCTCGCCCGAGCGCCCCTGAAAAATACCCCAGGCGTCGAGTTGACCGGAGAGATACTGCTCCAGTTTCAACACCGGCTGTTCCGCCCGGTATTGTTCGACACCCGGCGCGGCACACGCCCCCAGACCCAGCGACAACGCAGCGACAGCCAGCAGTTTCATGATTCGATCTCCAGTGAATGCCGCCAGCGCCACAACAGCGCGGCGGCGATGGCCTTGAAGGCCAGCGGTAACAGGGCGTAGGCGAAGACCAGCGCCGGCAGGCCGGCACCGCTGCCCGGCACGTAGCCGAACAGGCCGATCAGCGGCAAGGCCAGCCCGGCCGCCAGCGCCAGATTCAGTTTGGCGACAAGATTCCAGACGCCGAAACAGGCACCGGCCTGTCCGCGTCGCTCGCCCAGATCGGCGGCGATTGCCGCCGGCAGCGCCAGGTCGGCGCCGAGCGCCAGCCCGGAGGCGACGCAGATCAGCGCGAACGCCGCCAGTTGATCCGGCCCGAGCAGACCGGCGCCGGCGAAGGCCAGCATCGCCAGCCCCATCGCCGCCAGCCAGGCCAGCGGCCGCCCCAGACGCGCTGCCAGCTTCAGCCACAGCGGCAGGGAAGCCGCCCCGGCGAGGAAATAGATCGCCAGCAAGGCGCCGCTGGCCGCTTCGCGCTGCAGCACATCGGCAACAAAGAACAGGAACAGCGTCGCCGGCAAGGCCGAAGCGATGCCGTTGCACATGAACACCAGCAGCAGACGGCGAAACGCCGGATCACCCAGCACCCCGCGCATGGCCGGGCGCAAGGCCAGCACCTCGACCACTTGCGGTCGACCGGCCCCAACCCGCGAAAATGCGACAACGGCGGCAAGCAGCACGATTGGCGGCAGCAACCAGGAAAGGCGGGCAATGCCGTCCTGCAGGTTGTCGGCAAGCACTGTCGGCAACGCGGCGGCGAGGACCACGCCGAGCAGGCCGAAGCCTTCGCGGGACGCGGTCAGCCGGGTACGCAAGGCGGAATCGCCACCGACATCGGCGCCCCAGGCCTGATATGCCACGGTCGCTGCGGAGAAGCCGAGGTAGGTCAGCAGCAAGGACGCGAGTAACCACGGCGCCGCCGGGCCGGCCGGCGGATTGAGCAGCATGACGAAACCCAGCACGAAGGGCAGCAGCGCCACTGCCAGCATCGGCCGGCGCGGCACTCGGTCGGCCAGCCAGCCCAGCCACGGATCGATGCCGGCATCGGCCAGCCGGGCGCCGAGCAGGATGAACCCGAGCAGCGCCAGATCCATGCCGGTGACCAGCGCATAGTAGTTCGGCACATGAACGTAGATCGGCAGCGCGGCAAATGCCAGCGGCAGGCCAAGCAGGCCGTAAGCGAAGGTTGGCGTCGGTTTCATGGCGGTGGCGCCCGGCGCCTCAGACCGCCTCGAGCAAGGCTGCACGCAGGCCGGGCGCGCTGCTGCGCGGATCGAGCCAGATGGCGAAGAAGGCCCGGGCGAATTCGGCGTCGCGGATGCTGCCGATCAGCCGGTCGCCCTGATAGAAATACGCACCCTCCGGACGCCACACGCCGAGCAGGTGATCGCCATCGCGCACATCCGGAAAGATCCGCGCCATCTGATCGCCCCAGGCGTCGAGCCGGGCGGCGTCGGCAACGAAGCGGGTCATTTCCCGGACGCTGGCCTCGGCGATGTCGCGTCCGCTGATGCTGCGCCGGTAATCGAGGCGCAGCGCCAGCGGCGGCCCCGGCTGCTTTGTCGATTCATCGCCGGACCACAACGTGGCTTCGTAAACCAGGAAGCCAAAGCGGCGAAAGCTGCCGGAGCCGCGGCGGTACAGCCCGTACAGCGGCTGCGCGCTGCCGGCACGGGCCAGCAGCGGCCAGCCGAGCAGCACCAGCAGCAGGCTACGCCGGTGCATGCGCCAGCTCGAACTGGACGACATCGATATTGCCGGCCAGGAAACCGGCCTCGCAATAACAGAGATAGAGACGCCACAAGCGACGGAAGCTGTCGTCGAAGCCCAGAGCGGCGATCTGCGGCCAGTTGCGCTCGAAAGCGGCCCGCCATTCGGCCAGCGTGCGCGCGTAATCGCGACCGAAGGCGAATTCGTCGGTGACGGCCAGCCCGGCTTTTTGCGCCGCCGCCCGGAAAGCCTGGCGCGACGGCAGCATGCCGCCCGGGAAAATGTACTGCTGGATGAAATCGGTACCCTTGCGGTAATCGGCGAACAGATCGTCGGCGATGGTGATGCTCTGGATCACCGCTTTGCCGCCCGGGCGCAGGGCTTTCGCCACGCTGGCGAAATAGGTCGGCCACCAGCGCTCGCCGACGGCCTCGAACATCTCGATCGACACCACATGGTCGAAGCTTTCATTCAGGTCGCGGTAATCCTGCAGGCGCAGATCGGCCTCCGGCGCACGCTGGCGTGCCCACGCCAGCTGCGCCGGCGACAGCGTCAGGCCGGTCAGCGCCAGGCCGTCGGCACCGGCCATCCGGGCGAAGCCACCCCAGCCGCAGCCGATTTCCAGCACCTGCTGACCAGGCACCGCCTGCAGGCGGTCGAGGATGCGCCGGTACTTGGCCTGCTGCGCGACCTCCAAACTATCGTCTTCGCCGCTCCGGTACAGCGCCGACGAATAGCTCATCGAGCGATCCAGCCACAGGCGATAGAAATCGTTGCCCAGATCGTAGTGGGCCATGATGTTGCGTTTGCTGCCGGCACGACTGTTGCGATTCAGCCAGTGGCGGATGCGGGCGGCGACCAGGCTGGCCCACGAGCCATACACCGCCTGCTTCAACGCCGGACGATTGCGCGCCAGCAGGAGCAGCAGCGCCGTCACGTCCGGCGCGTCCCACTGGCCGTCGAGGTAGGCTTCGGCCAGCCCGATGTCGCCGCGCGCCAGCACCCGGCCGAACATCGCCTCGTCGTGCACCTGCAGCGTGACGCCGTGCTCGCCGTTGCCGAACAGGGCGCAGTCGCCACCGGGCAGACGGATTTCCAGCAGGCCATCGTGCAAGCCTTCGAGCATGCCGAAGACGGTTCGGGTGTCGCGGGCCAGCGTCGTGCCGCCGCGCAGGGTCATTGCCTGGGTCATTTTGTCGTCTCCTGTAGAACCTGCGGCGGGCGGGCGCCGATGAAGGGCACGCCCTTCAGCCAGAGCCGCAGGGCCTGCCAGTGAATGCGGGCGATCACGCCCAGCGTGAGTAAAGGCATGCGCAGGAAGGCGCGCAGCAGGTTTCCTGCGGTCCACGCCTGCGCCTTGCCGGAAATGGAAGTGAGCAACAACTCACCCTGGGCATCGTCGTAATCGATGCGCGCCAAGTGCACCGCGTGTGTTTGGCGGAAACGGAAGCGATACGCGCCATCGACCGTGCAGAACGGTGACACGTGAAAAGCCTTGCCGGCGTGTATCTCGCCCCCTTCCGGCAGGGCCCGGCCGCCATCGTGCAGCAGGTAGCTGTGACGGCCACCAAAGGTGTTGTTGACCTCGGCCAGCACGGCGATCAGCGCGCCCGCCCGGTCACGGCAGAACCAGAAGCTGACTGGATTGAAGACATAGCCAAGCACGCGCGGGAAGGTCTGCAGCATGATCTCGCCGTCATCGGGCAGGCCATGCTCGCGCAGGATGCCGGTGATCCACGGCAACAGCGGGCTGCCGTCGCGCGGACCGTGGTCGGCCGTGCGAAAACTGAGCAGATTTTTGCGGTCGACCGCAAAAATGCCGCAATTTCCGGCCGCCAGGTCGCGCACCGGCAATTGCACGTAGAACACCGGATAGACGAAGGCATTCACCGCCGGCCGCAGGCGCCGGTGCATGACATGGCCAAGGAAGAGTTGCGGGAGGGCGCTCATTTGCTCACGCCGTTTCCGTCTCGCGCAGCAGTTCGGCCACGCCGCCTTGCCACGGCGCCTGGACACCGAGCCCGTTGGCGACCCGCAGCGCCGATTTCAGGCCGTCCTCGTGGAAACCGTAGCTACCCCAGGCGCCGGCCAGCCAGATGCCGTTCTCGCCCTGGACATCGGCCAGACGCTGCTGGGCGGCAATCGCTGCGGCGTCGAACACCGGGTGGGCGTAATCGAATTCGGCGACCACGGTGGCCGGATCGGGCTCGCGGGCCGGATTCAGCGTGACGACGACCGGCGTCGCAAAAGGCAGCGGCTGCAACTTGTTGATCAGGTAGGAGACGCCGACCGGCTGCTCGCCGGGGTCGCCTTCGCCGGCAAAGTAGTTCCACGCCGACCACAGCTTCTGCTGGCGCGGCAGCAGCGCCGGATCGGTGTGCAGCACGGCGCGGTTGGGCTGGTAGCGGATCGCCGCCAGCACCTCGCGCTGCGCATCGCTGGCGGTATAGCCGAGGATGGCCAGCGACTGGTCGCTGTGACAGGCCATCACGACCTGGTCGAAATACTCGCTGCCCCGTGCATGCGTGACGCGCAGGCCGCTGCCTTCATGGGTGACGGCAGTCACCGGACAGGCCAGACGGATGTCGTCGAGTTGCCCGGCCAGCTTGCGCACGTACTCGCGCCCGCCGCCCTTGACGGTGCGCCATGCCGGCCGGTCGAAGACCTGCAGCAGGCCGTGGTTCTGGCAGAAGCGGATGAAGGTGGCGAGCGGCATGTCGCGCATCTGGCCGGTCGGACACGACCAGATGGCGGCCGCCATCGGCAGCAGGTACCAGTCGGCAAAAGCCGTGGAGTAAGCGCCCGCTTCAAGGAAATCGCGCAGCGAACGGTCCTGCTCCGGATTCGTCAGCAGCCATTCGCTGCTCTCGCGGTTGAAGCGCAGGATGTCGGACAGCATCTTCCAGAAGGTCGGCCGCAACAGGTTGCGCTTCTGGCCGAAGACGGTGGCCAGATTGCTGCCAGCCCATTCGAGGTCCGGATCCTGCAGGCTGACGGCGAAGGACATTTCGGTTTCCACTGATTCGACGCCGAGCAGCGCAAACATCGCGATCAGGTTGGGATAGGTCTTTTCGTTGAAGACCAGGAAACCGGTATCGACCGGATGCGTTTTTCCCTCCAGCGTGACGTCGACCGTATTCGTATGACCGCCGAGGTAAGCCCCGGCCTCGAACAGCGTCACGTCATGGCGACGGCTCAGCAGCCAGGCACTGGCCAACCCGGAAATACCGGCACCGACGACGGCGATGCGCTTGCGCTCCATCCTGTCCATGATCCGGCCTCAGGCGTTGCTGCCGGAGAGTTCGGCGTAGGCGGAATGGTTGTGGATCGACTCGAAATTTTCCGAAGCCACCTTCCAGTGCTTGATCCGCGTTTCCTTCATCAGGCGCAGGGCGATATCGCGCACCAGGTCTTCGACGAATTTCGGATTGTCGTAAGCGCGCTCGGTCACCCACTTTTCGTCCGGCCGCTTGAGCAGGCCGAAGACTTCACAGGAAGCCTCTTCCTCAGCGATGCGCACCAGATCCTCGATGCTCATCAACGAGCGCAGCGTCGCTTCGAGCGTGATGTGCGAACGCTGGTTGTGCGCACCGTAATCGGAAATCTTCTTCGAGCACGGGCACAGGCTGGTCACCGGCGCGGTCACGCGCACGGTCAGCGTCGGATAGCGGCCTTCCTGCTTGTCGATGATCAGCACCGCATCGTAGTCGAGCAGGCTTTCGACACCGGACACCGGCGCGGCCTTGCGGATGAAGTAGGGAAAAGCCATTTCTATGCGGCCGCTGAAAGCGTCGAGACGCAGCAGCATTTCCTCGAGCATGCGGAACAGGCCGTCCTGGCTCAGCACACCGCGCCGGGCTTCAAGCAGTTCAACAAAGCGCGACATGTGCGTGCCCTTGACGTCCGCCGGCAAGCCGACGCTCATTGCCAGCGTGGCCACGGTGGAGATCGTTTCGCCATCGGCCGCCTGCAACTGCATCGGGTAGCGCAACCCCTTGACGCCGACGTTGTGGATCGCCAGCAGGCGATGATCTGCGGTCGACTGGACATCGGGCAGGAAAATCTTTTCAGGGGCGTTCATGTTTTTCTCCGTCAGGTCGGGGTGAGGGGTGATGCGTAATCAGGACTAGACAACCAGCTTATTTGTCCTGGACAAACCAAGCACTTGTTCGTAAGATAGCGACCAACGATCCACTTGTCAACGCTTTGTCTAGCTTTTGTTCAGGACAAATAATGAATACTGCCAATTTCAACATTGCTGCCGTCGAACGCGATACCGGCCTGTCCAAGGACGTACTGCGGGTCTGGGAACGCCGCTACGGCTTTCCCCTGCCGGAACGCGATGCCTGCGGCGAACGGGTCTACAGCGCCGACCAGGTCGATCGCCTGCGCCTGATCAAACGCCTGATGGATCAGGGACATCGCCCCGGCAAGCTGATTGCGGCACCGCTCGAGGAACTCAATGCGCTGGCGCCGAGACGGAACCGGCTCGCGGAAGTTCTGCCGCCGGCGAACGACGCCAGCGAACTGGAGGAACTGCTCGACCTGATTCGCCAGCACGACGCCGGCGGCTACACCCAGGCCATGCAGCAACGTATCGCCCGCCAGGGCCTGCAGCGTTTTGTCCAGGACACGGTCGCACCGATCACCTGGCGCGTCGGCCAGGCCTGGGAAAGCGGCAACATTGAAGTCTTCGAGGAACACCTGTTCACCGAACTGACCAAACGCGTGCTGCGCCAGAGCATCGCCGCACTCCCCGGCGGCAAGCGCCGGCCGCGCATCATCCTGACCAGCGTTCCCGAAGAGCAGCATGTGCTCGGCCTGCTGATGGTCGAAGCCCTGTTTGCCCTCGAAGGTGCCGAATGCATCCCGCTCGGCACGCAGATGCCGCTGCTCGAAATCGCCCGTGCCGCCGCCGCTCACCAGGCCGACATCGTCGCGCTGTCGTTTTCCGTCGCCTTCCCGGCCCGTCCGATTCCTGGTCTGCTGCAACAGTTGCGCGGGCTGTTGCCGGCCAGCATGGCGCTATGGGCCGGCGGCGCCGGCGTCCAGCGCACCCCGGCGATGGCCGGTGTCGAACTGCTGCACACGCTGGACGACGCCGTGAGCACGCTGGCCGACTGGCATCGCCAGCACCCGTAAGCTGCCGCTGCACGCGTCGCCGGCTTGTCGGTTTTGATACATCAAGAAACCGACAAGCCACGCAGGCATTTCGCGAAAACCCGCTGCCAGCATGGTTTCGTCATTTCGGCGCATTTATTGCTTCCATAGCCCGTTCAACAAAAACGGCGCAGACCGCTCGAAAATCGAGAAACCGGAGGCAAACAATGACGATCTACAAGGGCATCGAAATCGATGAAACGCTGAACGGCATCATCCGCCACATGCAAGGCGTCGAGGATTACCGTGAAGTGCTTGGCAAACTGCAGGTCACCTGGGACACCCTCGGCCTGCTCGGCCAGTTGACCGGTGCCGCCACCGAAATGGCTGGTACCCGCGAAGCCTTCCAGCAACTGACCGGCGACCTGCTCAACCACCTCGGCCGGGAAACCCGGCACAAGGCCGTTGCCGACCTGCGGGCCAAGGCCCAGACCAGTATCGACATACTCGTGCGCAACCTGTTCGAGCGCACCGCCGACATCGGTTTCCTCTCCGCCGACGACGACATCCGCGAATTCCTGCTCGCCAGCGACGCCCCGGCAGACGCCCTGCAGGCGCGTTTTCGCGAATATGTCGACAAATACACGGTCTATTCGGACATCGTCCTGTTTGCCGCCGACGGCAGCATCCGCGCCCGCCTCACCGAACATCCGGCGAGCGCCAGCAGGCACCCGCTGATCGACGAAGCCTGTTCGACCTCGGCCTGCTACGTCGAGTACTTTGGCCCGGCGGATTTCCTGCCCCCCGGCAAACACCTGGTCTACGCCTACCGTGTTGAAAATGCCGAAGGTCGCTGTCTTGGTGTGCTGGCATTGGTCTTCCGCCTGGAAGACGAAATGCAGGGCATCTTCGCCAACCTGCTCAACGACGGTGACTTCACGCTGCTGGCGACACTGGATGCGAGCGGGCTGGTCGTCGCCAGCGCTTCCGCCATCCAGTTACCGGTCGGTACCCGGCTGGACCGGCAACTGCTGACGGCCGGCGGCGAGGTCATCCGGCTCGCCGGCCGCGAATACCTGGCCTTTACCTGCGCCGCCCATGCCTACCAGGGCTATCCCGGCCCGGGCTGGCTCGGGCTGGCACTGGCGCCGCTGGAATTCGCCTTCGAACGCAACGACACGCTGTTGCTGCAACACATCAACCGCCAGGCACTGGAAGCCGTCACCCATCACCCGACACTGTTTTCGGATGAACTGAGGATGATCCCCGCCCAGGCAGAACGTATCCAGGAAGATCTCAACCGATCGGTCTGGAACGGCTCCGTGCGCCAGGTCGAATCCAGCCAGGGCAATACATCCTTCGCCAAGACCCTGCTGTGGGAGATTTCCAATACCGGCCGCAAGACCCAGGCAATCTTCGAACAATCCATCGGCAATCTGCACGAAACCGTCGTTGCGGCGCTCCTGGAAAACGGCGTCGCCCGAGCCGCTTTCGCCATCGACGTGATGGACCGCAATCTTTACGAACGCGCCAACGACTGCCGTTGGTGGGCACTCAATGCCACCTTCCGCCGCGTCCTCGCGCATCCTCCAATCTCACCAGAGGATGCCGCCCGCTGCAGTGACATCCTGCGTTACATCAACGGCCTGTACACCGTTTATGACAACCTGATCCTGTTCAACACCCAAGGGCAAGTCATCGCGGTTTCCAATCCCGATGCCGAAGCCCTGCGTGGCACCCGCCTGAGTGAAGAATGGGTGGGGCGCTGCCTGAGCCTCAGTTCATCGCAAGGCTACGTGTTTTCGCAATTTGTCCCGACGTCGCTGTACGGAAATCGCCAGACCTACATCTACGGCGCTGCCGTACGCGATCCGGAGGGTGGCAAGGTCGTTGGCGGCATCGGCATTGTCTTCGACGGCCTGCCCCAATTTTCGGCAATGCTGCACGATGCGCTGCCCCGCGATGCCACAGGCAAGACTGCTGACGGCGCCTTTGCGCTGTTCGTCCAGCACGACGGCCGGGTACTGGCCAGTTCGGACGCCCGCTATACCCCTGGCAGCACCTTCCCGCTCGGCGAAATGCAGCGCAAGCTCGGGCGCGGTGGTCGCAGCTCCGACATCGTCACGCTGGATGGCTGCTACTACGCACTGGGCGCCGCCCAATCAGCGGGTTATCGCGAATACAAGACCAGCGATGGGCAGGTCGACGATATTCTCGCAATCTCTGCTTTCCCACTGGGCAAAGTCGGTGCTGCTGTTGCCGAAAGCCAGCAAAAGTCGCGGACCAGCGTTCAAAGCCGCGCCCGCCGAGTCGGCGCTGGCAACGATGTGCTGGAAATTGCCACCTTCTATATCGGCCGGCAATGGCTCGGCATTCCGGCGCTCGACGTCATCGAATCCATCGGTTCGGATGACCTGACCCCGGTTTTCGGCGGCAAGAGCGACCTGGTCGCCGGCGTCAAGATGTACCGGGGCAACCTGATTTCGGTTCTTCATCTCGAACGCATCCTAACGCCTGGCGCTGCGATTCCAGAACGGGCGCGACAAATTGTCGTCGTCCGGACACGCGATAAAACCTGCCTCGGACTACTCGTCGATGAGCTGGGCGAAATTCCCGAGGTGGCCCGCGAGGAAATCCAGCCGGTCAGTCATATGGCGGCGGCCGGCGATGCCCTGACCATCGGCGTCGTCGAAGGCATGCGGCGGACCGGCGACCGCCACAGCATGCTCTCCATCCTTGGTGTCGACCGCCTGTGCAACCGCATCGGTTGCCGCTGCCCGAGCGAGGAAAGCGCACCGCGACTGGTCTTGCCAATACACTGAGCGCGGTACAATGCCGGCCGTACACCACGACGCCCGACCATGGACTACCTCGCTCCCGCTTTCGAAGCCAAAATCTGCCCGCCCGACCAGTTGACCGCAAAAGCCGCAGCGCTGCCGCGGCCGCTGGTCTTCACCAACGGCTGTTTCGACATCCTGCACCGCGGCCACGTGACCTATCTGGCGCAGGCAGCCGCGCTCGGCACGAGCCTGGTGGTGGCGCTGAACACCGACGCCTCGGTGAAGCGTCTGGGCAAAGGCGACGATCGCCCGGTCAATGCGCTGGCCGACCGGCTGGCAGTCATGGCGGCACTGGAGTACGTGGCACTGGTCACCTGGTTCGACGAGGACACCCCGTTGCAGCGCATCCTCGAATGCCGCCCGGAAGTGCTGGTCAAGGGCGGCGACTGGCCGGTAGACAAGATCGTCGGCTGTGCTGAAGTACGCGGCTGGGGCGGGACGGTGCACTCCATCCCGTTCATCCACCAGAAATCGACGACGGCCTTGCTGGAAAAGATCCGCCGCCTTTGACTGGGTCGGCGCTCAGCCGCCGAGCGCCTTCTTCAGGGAGGCGACTTCCTCTTCCGACTCCTGAACGATTTCAGCCAGTGTTTCGGCATCGAACAGGCTATCGAGCATCGACGTATCGACAGCGCCATCGAATTCCGCGTCACGCCAACTGGAGGTCCGGTTGGCGATCTTGTTGGCGATATAGATGACATCGGACAAGGTCCGGATTTCCTTGATCTCGCGATCAGTCTCATGCTCCTGCACGGCCTGCAGCACCGATTCCGGCGAACCCAGCGCCGACAGCAGCGCATGGCCAATGTTGTCATGCCAGCCCACCAGCAATGAGTGCAGCTCGGCCTTGTCAGCCACCAACTCGGGAAAACCGGCAGCGCGCGACATCAGGTAAAACACGCCGATGTCGTGCACCAGCCCGGTGAACATCGCTTCATCACCGTTGATTTTCGCGACCTTGCGCGCCAGCACCCGGGCCAGCGCAGCGACGTGCGCGGTGTGCTCCCACAGGCGCTGGGAAATACCCTCGAACGGCTGCATCTGCTTGGACTTGAGCAACTGCTCCATGGCCACCGCAAACGACACCGTGCGCACCGCCTCCATGCCGACCCGGATGATGCCATTCTTGACGTCAGCGATCTCGCGCCCGGACGGATTGAGCGCCACCGAATTGGCCATGCGGATGATCTTGGTACTCATCAGCGGCTCGGCGCCAACCAGCTTGGCCAGCTGATCGACGTTGAGATTCGGATCCTTCAGTGCCGTCCGCACCTGGAAGGTGATGTCAAGAAAGGTCGGGAAGGAAATCTCGTCGCCGGACAAATCCCTGGCGATATCCTCGAGAACCTTGAAGGTGACGGCATTGGTCATCGTGATTACCTCGTAGACGGATCAGAACGGAATATCGTCGCCCAGATCGTCGAACGAGGGTTTCGGACGATTCTTCGGCGGGGCCGGCGCGTAGTCGGTCGGCTCGTCATAGCCGCCACCGCCGGAAGAAGCCGGCGAGCCCATGCCCTGGCGCGAACCAAGCATCTTCATTTCATCACCGCGAATCTCGGTGGTGTAGCGCTCCTGGCCTTCCTTGTCGGTCCATTTGCGGGTACGGATGCTGCCCTCGACGTAAACCTGCGAACCCTTCTTCAGGTACTGGCCACAGATTTCAGCCAGCTTGCCGAAGAACGAAATGCGGTGCCATTCGGTCAATTCCTTCTTTTCGCCGGTTGCCTTGTCCTTCCAGCTTTCGCTGGTGGCCACGGTGATGTTGCACATTGCCTCGCCGCTGGCGGTGTAGCGGACTTCCGGGTCCTTGCCCAGATTACCGACGATGATTGCCTTGTTGACCGATGCCATCGTACTTATCTCCTAGATATCTTGATCCGCAGGAACCGGCGCCGGGCGCCGCTGCGGGAAATTCATCGAGCCGGCAACGGCCAGCCAGATCAGGGCGAGGACGGTGCAGGCGGAAAACACCGCATTATCGCCGAAATGTTGCGCAATGTAGCCGCCGACAGCGCCACCGATGAACAGGCCGATCGCCTGCGTCGTGTTGTACACACCCAGCGCCGCGCCCTTGGCGGCCGGCGGCGCTGGGTGTGTAC
>Ga0209066_10001298_pt1 | contig 33617 bp, 35 predicted proteins | sample All_14_2_FD_187198 | JGI IMG/M metagenome (GOLD analysis project Ga0209066, IMG submission 187198) | Freshwater microbial communities in response to fracking from Pennsylvania, USA - Allegheny Zone_MetaG_DW_15 (SPAdes) (version 2) ... | reverse complement strand
GTAATGCGGGCCGTCAGCACGGCAACCAGCGAGGCGGCAATCGGCACGCTCAGCAACCATGGGTAGATTTCGACACGCAGCCCCCAGACCGGCACGAGGAACAGGCTGTCAGTCTCGCCTGAATAACCCGCTCCCATAAAGGCAAGGACGGAGAGCGCAAGACCGATGAGACCGCCACGCAATCCCAGATGCAGGAAATGACGCTGCACTTCGGCGGCGATGAAACGGTCGCGGGCGCCAATCAGATGCAGCACTTCGACAACCTCGTGATTTGCCGAAAGACCTGCCCTTGTGGCAAAGGTCACGATGGCGATTGTCGTGGCTGCAACAATGGCGAGCACGCCATAGCCGAACCCTTCAGCGGTTCGTGCCGAACGCAGCAATTGTGCCTGCCACTGGCGATGGGTGTCGAGCAGGGCGCCGGGCGCGGCCGCCGCGATTTCGAGCGACAGTCCGGCAATGTCGGGCGGATTGGCCATGTCCACGCTGATCGCGACGAGCGTCGGCAGGGGCAGGTCGTCGCTCACCTTGCCTTGACCGAGCCATGGTTCGAGCAGGGCGCGAATGTCTTCCCGATCAAGCGGGCGGGCTGTGATGATGCCGGGGGTCTTGCTCAAGACCGTCATGACGGCATCAAGCTGGGTTTCGCTGTCCATGTCCCTGGACGGCTTGATCTCGACCGTCAGAGCGCCGGCCAGTTCGCTCGTCCAGCTGCGGGCGGCATGGCCCACGGAGAGTGCTGCACCGAGCGTCAGGCTCGCCAGAAAACACATGGCGGCTATGACCAGCACCAGCGACAGGCCGGTGGCACCTGCGGCTGGCATGACGCTGCGGGTTTCGACCAGCAGTGAGGCCAGAAGGGCGCCAAGGCCGCGCTTTTCGGGCGGCGGGGCCAGATCGGGCCTGGCGGGCTTTACCGGTTTTTGTTTAGCCACGGACGATCAAGCCCCCATTTTGCAGGACCAGCTCTGGCAGGCCCGCCGAGCTCACCAGGGCATGGTCATGGGTTGCAATCAGGATCGAGGTGCCGAGCCGGTTGAGCTCGACAAAGAGGCGCAGCAGGCGCTGGCCCATTTCCGGATCGACATTGCCGGTTGGCTCGTCGGCGAGCAGCAGATCGGGCTGGGCGACAACGGCGCGCGCGATGGCCGCGCGCTGCTTTTCGCCACCCGAAAGCGTTGGCGGCCGCGCCTTCATGCGCTCGCCAAGCCCCACCCAATGCAATAATTCATGGACATCGGCGCGATAGCTGTCTTCGTTGCGGCCCTGGATTTTCAGCGGCAAGGCGACGTTTTCATAGGTTGTCAGGTGGTCGAGCAGGCGAAACTCCTGAAACACGACGCCAATGCGGCGGCGCATTGTCGGCAATTCGTCACGCGGCAGGGTCGCAATATCACGGCCAAACATGGTTATGAGGCCGCGCGAGGGGCGCTGGGCCAGAAACATGAGCTTCAGCAGGGAGGTTTTGCCTGCCCCGGAGGGGCCGGTCAGAAAGTGAAATGAGCCCGGCGCGAGGTGAAAGCTCACATCGCGCAGGACCTCCGGCCCCATGCCATAACGCATTCCGACATTTTCAAAGCGAATCATGATCGTCACGCTATCATGGAAAAATCCAAGCCTCTCCCCGTCTAATCGTCATCTTTTACCGCTTTGATGGATTTGCTTAACCGGGCTTTAACCATAGAACGGCATTCAATAGGCTTGAGAATAAATCGGGTCTTGAGGGGTGGGGATAAGGCATCCTGTCCGTCAGGCCACCGGGGGGGTTCCCGGCTTCACATCGTGTCAGATTGCAGCTGATGATTATCACTTGTCCGTCATGCTCGACGCGCTATCCGGTAGATGAGGCGTCATTTTCGCCCTCTGGCCGCAAGGTGCGTTGTGCCAAATGCGGCACGAGCTGGCATCAGGACCGCATCGTGGAGCCACCGCCCGAGCCGTTCCGCATCGATCCCAGCAAGCCCCCCATGTTTGCCAAGCCCGTTGCCAAACCGGCCCCCAAGTCGGCTCCCAAGCCGGTCCTGAGCGAGCCGGTCCTGAGCGAGCCGCAGGCCGAGCCAGCGCCAGCCGTCGAGGCCGGGACGGTCGATGAGACGACGGATCATGTCATGGCCGATGCCTTGCCAGTTGCGCCTGTCGAGGCCCCGGTCGCAGACGCTCCTTATGAAGATCCCCATGCAAGGCGGCCGCGTGTCGTTCCGACCGTCATCGTGCCCTTGCCGTCCGGCTCGGGTGGCCGTTTGCGCGCCTTTGTCAATGAGGCGGCCACAAGCCGACGTGACCGTGTGCTCGCCATTCTTGCCTGGAGCCTGCTCGGTCTTTTCGTGCTCGGCACGATCACGGCTGCGGTCACTTATCGCAAACAGATCGTCGCGCTTTGGCCTGCCACCGCCAAGGTCTATGCGGCTGCCGGGGCCCCGGTCAATTTGCAGGGCATCGAGTTCCGCAATGTTTCCTATGAGCGCCAGAGCGAGAATGATCTGCCTGTGCTCGCCGTGATGGGAGAGGTTCACAATATCAGCGGCGCGGCGCGGGCCTTGCCGCGTTTGCGTGTCGGCTTGCGCGACAAGGACCAGCGCGAGCTCTATCACTGGACCTTCGCGCTTTCCGCGCATGAAATTGCCGCGAATGAAGCCATGCCCTTTGTTACGCGTCTCTCAAGTCCGCCTGTCGAGGCGCGCGACATCGAAGTGCGCTTCGTGCAGCCAAGCGAGAATGAAGCTTCATTGCCATTGCCGGGCGGGTCGGCGTTGAATGAAGGGGCAGCGACTGCGCCATCAGCGGAGTCCGCGCCAGTTGATGCTGCCCCAGCCGACGTCCCGGCAGAATCGGCCGCAGGCGACACACCGGCCGAAGACCACGCGGCCTCCGCCGAAGCGGGTCCAGCATCTGCGGATGCGCCGCTGGTCGAAGGCGGCCACTAGGCCATGGGCAAACTTGCGCCCCATGGCACACGGCTTTCCGTGCTCTATTCAGCCGATCAGATTGCGGCGCGTGTGCGTGAGCTTGCCCAGGATATTCATGCCAGCATGGGGCCGGATCTTTTGGTCATTCCTGTGCTCAAGGGCAGCTTCATCTTCGCCGCCGATCTCCTGCGGGCGCTCCATGGTGTTGGTGCGGAACCCGACATGGATTTCATTTCGCTCTCAAGCTATGGCGGTCACACAGAGTCGAGTGGACAGGTGCGGATCGTGCGCGATACCGAAGCGGCGATTGCGGGACGCGATGTTCTCCTTGTTGACGATATTCTGGAATCTGGCCGCACACTTGCGTTTGCCCAGGACCTGATGATGGCGCGCCGCGCGCATAGCGTTCGCACCTGTGTGCTGCTTGATAAGCCCGGCAAGCTGGCCGTCGGAATCAAACCTGATTTTGTCGGCTTCACCTGTCCGGATCGTTTTGTTGTCGGTTATGGCATGGATGTCGCGCATGCCTTCCGGCAATTACCCTTTGTCGGTTTTGTCGAGGGCTGAGGGATGGCACGCATTCTCATCGCCGAAGACGAGCCCTCGGTGCGGGCCTTTTTGTTGCGCGCCTTGCAGGGTGTGGGCCATCAGGTCGAGGCAGCGGGCGACGGCAGCGAGGCGATGACGGTGCTGGCGAGTGCGCGGTCACGTGGCCTTGGCTATGATCTGCTGCTCACGGATATCCTGATGCCGGTGATGGATGGCATTTCGCTGGCGCTCTCTGCCTCGCGCGATGCGCCCGGGATGCGGATCATGCTGATGACAGGCTATTCCGATCAGCGCGAACGGGCGCATGGGCTCGATGCCATCATTGATGATATCCTGCTCAAGCCCTTCACGCTGGATGAATTGACACAGCGTGTGACGCAGGCGCTTGCCGCTGAAAAGCCGCATTAAAACCGCTTCAGCAATCGGTCAATATAATCGAGTTCGATTTTGGGCCGTCCGAGTTTCGTCGCGCGGGCGCGCAGCTCTTCCAGAATGTCCCGCGCACGCTGGGCATCGATCTTGTCGGGCACGGCCACATCCTCTCCCAGCCCCGCAGCGCCATTGGGCAGGGGGCGTCCCAGGGGATCGGTACGCGTCATGCCCTTGCCGTTGGCGTTGCCCATGCGCCCGGCCATGCTTTGCATCAGCTTGTCGGCCAGACCTTGTGCGCCCGCCCGCATCTGGTCAATCGCTTGACCCTGCGCCGCCGTGGCGCGATCCGCGCGGCCATCCTCGATGCGTTGTTCGGCACTTTTCATGGATTGCGCCGCCTTTGCCAAAGCGTCTGGCGCCTCGGCACCCTTGTCGCCGAGTTGTTGCAGCAGCGCTTCGAGTTCTGCACGCAAGGCTTTCTGGTCTGCCTTGAGATGCGACATATCACCGGATTTGCCGCCGCCCTGAGCGCCTTGTGGTCCGGTTGACGCCGTGCCGTCATTCTCCTTGGCATCGCCCTGCTGCATACGGAATGTTTCATCCATCAGACGCTTTTGCTGTTCGATCAGGTCACCCATTTTCTCGACAGCCTCGGACATGGCCGCCTCGCCCTCACTCATCATTCCGGCCTGTTGCGGGGTCTGCATGTTTTCCATGATCGATTGCATTTGCCTGAGCATGGCTTCGGCTTGCGCACGGGCCCCGGAGCGGGCGAGCATTTCAATCTGCGTCATCATCTCTTCAAGCTGTGATCGTTCAATGGTTTGCATGTTTTGCGGCGAGAAGGGCGTTTGCAGCATATTCTCGCCGAGCTTCGCCGCCTGCTCGGCGAGTGCTTCCATGTAGCGGTTGAAGGCATTCTTCAAATCAGCCATCAGGCGATCAATTTCTTCTGCGTCCGCTCCATCCTTCAAGGCCCTGGCGAGATCATCACGCGCCTTGCGAAGATCGCTTTCCGCGAGCGAAATATCGCCATCCTCAATATGGAGGGCGATGGACCAGAGAAGGTCGTAGATTCCTGTCAGGTCTTCGTCACGCTTGGCCGTTGTCAGGCGCCAATAGGCAGCCCGCAACGTCAGATAGACCGTCTTGTCCTTGATGTAGCGATCGCCATCGCGCGAGAAATCATCGAGGAACCGGGTGACTGAGCCGACGCTTTGGGGATCAAGCGCCAGACGCTGACGCTGCTCGATGATGGCGCGGGCCAGCGGTTTGGTAAATTTGCGGGCGGGCAGAACCATGCGCTCCGGCGTGGACAGGCCTTGCTGACCGGCATCGTCCCTGACTGAAAGCGTCATCATGACCGGCAGGCCAGCCCATGGATGGGCCGAGAGATCAACAAAGGTTTCGGCACTGCCTCGGGTTGGGCGCCGTTCGGGCAGGGCGAGCGCGACACGGGGTGGCGTCACCTTGGGCATGACCATGGCGCGGAGCGAACCGGTCTGGAGTGCTGCCGGAAGCCGGGCGCTCTTGTCGAGCGCGATCAGGGTTTCAGCGCTGGCAATGCCATAGTCATCCGAGAGGCTATAGGCGAAATGAACCGCACCACGGGCGGATTCTTCAAGCGGCCGCGTCAGGGCGATTTTGGGCTTTTCGTCCGGTATCACCGTGATCGGCCAGGTACGGATCAATCGTCCGCTTTGGGTGAGCGCGTAGTCGGCGCTTTCGACCAGCTTTGAGTCTGTCGCGAAGTTGTTCTCGGCAATTTCATTCAGCAATGCGGGGTGTTCGCGCGAGGGGCCGCTACGGCCAAGCGCTGGCGGGTTTTTCAGCCCATGCACGCGGATTGACAAAACGGCGCCTGCGGGCACGCTCACAGGTGATGTCATTTGCGCCTTGTCAGCGGCATCGCCCGGCTTGTCGAGATAGAGGGGCGCGAGACCGGTATAGGCAGGCGGCGTGATCCATGCTTCGATTGTGAGCGTCTTGAACGCACCAAGTCCGGGCACCAGCGCTTCGTTCAGGCGTTCGATGCGGCCGGGACCAGCGCCATAAAACGCGATGACAATGAGAAGCATGACGGCCGCGCGCAATGCCAGGGGGTCCCTGGCGCTGACGCCGGGCTCGGGCAAGCCGAGCCGTAATTTTTTCAGGCGCTGGCTGATCCATGCGCGATGGGCCGCCCACATTTCTCCGTCACTTGACCCGGTGGCGATGGAGTCCTCAAAGGCCGAAAGGGGTTGATGCTTGAGGCCGGACGCCTTTTCGATATGACGCAGGGCATCGGCGCGTGAGGGGCGGCGGAACTCAAGCAGCCCCTGCCAGAGCGAGGCGGTCATGGCGAGGGCGAAAGCGGCCAGAATCGCCCAATGCAGGCTGGGTGACATGCCGGCAAACACACCGAAGAGAGCCAGCGCCAGAAACACGCCAGCCATATTGGTGGCGGGCCAGATGGCGGGCCATAGGCGTTCCCAATAAAGCAGGATAAGGGCCGCCCTGACGCGCCATTCAATATGGCGGGGGAGTTTGGGAGCGCCGGTCATCGGGTCGTTCGGGGGGGTCAACGCCTCTGCTGCCTCTCGCGCCACTTTCATTCAAGCCAGGAGGGTATCTTATCCTGCTTGAGAATTGCGTCATAACTGGGGCGTGGACGCACTTCGGCATAGTCGCCACCGCGCACCAGAACCTCGGGGATGAGGGGGCGGGTGTTATATTCGGAGGCTTGCACGGCACCATAAGCGCCTGCCGACATGATGGCGACGAGATCGCCCGCCTTGAGGCGCGGCATTTCGCGATCCTTGGCCATATAGTCGCCGGTTTCGCAGACAGGACCCACCACGTCATAGATGACGCGTTCGGCGCTGTCAGCGGCTTGCATCACGGGCCTGATTTCGTGGAATGCATCATAGAGCGTCGGGCGGATCAAGTCGTTCATCGCCGCATCAATGATGAGGAAGGAGCGGCCCTCGCCGGTTTTTTCGTAGATCACGCGCGAGACGAGAATGCCGGCATTGCCCGCAATCAGACGGCCCGGCTCGAAGGTCAGTTCACAGCCCAGATGACCGACGCTGCGCCTGACCATGGCGGCATATTCATCCGGGTGGGGCGGCACGTCATTGTCGCCGCGATAGGGAATGCCGAGGCCACCGCCCAGATCGATGCGGGAAATGGCGTGGCCCTGGGCGCGCAGGTTTTCGACCATGTCAGCGACGCGCCGGAAGGCCGCTTCAAATGGTTCAAGCGTTATGAGCTGAGACCCGATATGCACATCAATGCCGGTCGCGGCGATACCCTTGAGTTCAGCGGCACGGGCATAAACGGCGGGCGCGCGCTTCCAGGATATGCCGAATTTGTTTTCGGCTTTCCCGGTCGAAATTTTTTCATGCGTCTTGGCGTCAACATCCGGGTTCACGCGAATGGCGATGCGGGCGATGAGGCCGCGGGCGCTGGCAAGCTCGGCCAGTCGCTCCAGTTCCGGCTCGGATTCGACATTGAACTGATCGATGCCGCTCTCAAGCGCAAAGGCGATTTCGTGGTCGCTCTTGCCGACACCTGAAAAGACGATTTTTTCAGGGGGTATGCCGGCGGCAATGGCGCGGCGCAATTCGCCTTCAGAGACGACATCGGCGCCAGCGCCAAGGCGGGCGAGGGTCGCGATCACGGCGAGATTGGAGTTGGCCTTGACAGCGTAGCAGACACGGGCGGGCTGGCCGCGAAAGGCTTGCGAAAAGACTGTGTAATGCCGTTCCAGCGTGGCGCTCGAATAGCAATAAAAAGGCGTGCCGATCGCAGCGGCGATCTGCGGGATCGCCACATCCTCGGCATGGAGGATGCCGCTGCGATAGTCAAAATGATGCATGTGTCAGGCTCGGGTTATGTCGCGCGGGTTCAAGGTGCGCGCGTTTTGCTGGCGGCATCCTGACCCGCAGTGATCGGGCGCATGTCGATCGGGTCTTTGCTGTCGGGGCCTTCAGGCGAGGTTGAGTCGCGGTTTGGCGGCGCGGTATCGACGGCCCCGGAGGGCAATTCCGGGTCGCCCTTCTTGCCGCAGGCAGCGAGCGTCAAAGAGAGCGCGGCGCCCATGAGCAAAATCGTCAGAAACCGTTTCATCATTGCCTGTCTTCCCGCTGCCATTGGTTATCAGCCTGCATTGCCGATGCGTTCGCGCCACCATGCCACAGAAGCAAGCACATTGTCTGGCGCTGTGCCGCCAAAACTTGTCCGTGAGCGCACGGAATTATCCACGCCCAGCACGGTAAAGATCTCGCCCGTGATGCCGGGTTCAACCGATTGCATGTCGGCAAGGCTCAAACCGTCGAGATCAACGCCCTTCCCCTCCGCCATGGCGACCAGCGCGCCGGTCACATGATGGGCCTGACGGAAGGGCATGTTGAGGCGCTGCACAAGCCAGTCAGCCAGGTCGGTGGCCGTGGCATAGCCGCGCGAGGCGGCGGCCCGCATGGCGGTTTCATTGACGCTGAGCGAGGACACCATGCCGGTCATGGCGGCGATCGAAAGCGAGAGCGCGTCCAGCGCATCAAAGGCGGCTTCCTTGTCTTCCTGCATGTCCTTGGAATAGGCCAGCGGCAGGCCCTTCATGACAATGAGCAGGGTCGTCAATCCGCCAACGATGCGACCGGTCTTGGCGCGCACGAGCTCGGCCGCGTCCGGATTGCGCTTTTGCGGCATGATCGAGGAGCCGGTCGAGAAACTGTCTGTCAGGCGCACAAAATTGAAATGCGGGGTGGACCAGATGACGATTTCTTCGGCAAGGCGCGAAAGATGCGTTGCGGTGATGGCGGCTGCGGCGAGGGTTTCGAGCACGAAGTCACGATCCGAGACGCTGTCGAGTGAATTGCGTGTCGGTCCCTCAAAGCCGAGCGCCCTGGCGGTCATGTGCCGGTCAATCGGGAAGGAGGTGCCAGCCAGTGCGGCAGCACCGAGCGGGCATTCATTCAGCCGCTTGCGCGCATCCTGAAAGCGGCCACGATCACGGCCAATCATTTCGACATAGGCGAGGCAATGATGGCCAAAGGTCACGGGCTGGGCACTTTGCAGATGGGTAAAGCCCGGCATGATGGTGCTGGCATGGGCTTCGGCGCGCGTGAGCAGGGTCAACTGGAACGCAGCCAATTGTTCGTCGAGATGGTCGAGCACATCGCGGACATAGAGCTTGAAATCGAGCGCCACCTGGTCGTTGCGCGAGCGGGCCGTGTGCAGACGGCCTGCGGCGGGCCCGATCATGTCGGCGAGGCGCGACTCGACATTCATGTGAATGTCCTCCAGCGCCCGGCTGAACTGAAAAGTGCCTTGCCGGATTTCGCCAAGGATCCTTGTCAGGCCCCGACTGATCTGATCGGCATCGGTTTTCGAAATGATGCCGGTTGCGGCCAGCATGGCGCAATGGGCCTTGGAACCGTCAATATCCTGTGCAAAAAGGCGTTGATCGAAGCCAATGGAGGCGTTGATTTCCTCCATGATCGCATCGGGGCCTTCGCCAAACCGGCCGCCCCACATCTTGTTGCTCATTGACCTACTCCGGGCCGGTGGTTCATCTGGTGCCGGCAAATTGCTGCAAACCTAAAGCCCAAGGCGCGGCTTGTCGCCTGTCGGGCCCGCAGAATTGAGAAATCCGATGTCGAAAATCCCAAACCGTCAATCTTTACCGCAGCTTGCCATTGTAGTGCTGGCTGTCATGCTGGTTACTGCAGGCGCGGTATATCTGATCGAGCGGCCCTTAGGCAATGCCACGGGGGACGCAAATCAGTCCCCGCAGACGGTCGATGGGGCCCTGGCCGCGCGGCTTGCGGATTATGCAACCGGTTCCATGGCCAATTTCCGGCCCACACCCGGCACGCCCAAACTCCCCGATCTCGTCTTTCAGGATGGCGTTGGCAAATCGGTCAGGCTGACTGATTTTGCGGGCAAACTCGTGCTTTTGAACGTCTGGGCGACATGGTGTGCGCCGTGCCGGGAGGAAATGCCGGCGCTTGACGGGCTGGAAGGCGCGTTGGGCGATGCCGCTTTTCAGGTCGTGGCGCTCAATGTCGATGCCAAGGGTCTGGAACTCGCGCGCAGCTTTTTGAGCGAGGTTGGCATTGAGCATCTGTCGCTTTTTAACGAGCCCACGCTCAAGGCGAGTTTTGCGCTCAAGACGGTCGGTTTGCCGACCACGATTCTGATTTCAGCTGACGGGCACGAGCTCGGGCGGCTTGTGGGACCTGCTGCCTGGAACACAGCTGAAGCGCAAGCGCTCATCAAGGCGGCGAAAGCGCCCTGAGATCAGCGATGCGCCCATCTTTCCCGGGTGACGTGGCTCACCGCATACATGGCCCCGATCATCTGGGCGACTTCGCTCGCACCATTGCGAAGCGGTGCGACGAAAGCGTGTGCAGTCAGGAACTGGCTGCGATCGGCCTGCATCTGGGCCTTGAGCATGACGGGCTCGCGCATTTCAAAGGCGCGTTGAGTCATCACGAGCCAGCGCCCGCGAATCCTGGCGCGATCCTCTGGTGAGGCTGCCGCGCCGCCAAACTCCGAGAGCCATTTTCCGGTGCGGTTTTCGCCGATCAATTGCGTCAGCGCGGTCCCGAATAGCCGAATGCGGAAATCAGCGCCGCCTTCGAAAACATCCGCAATGATGAGATAGGGCATGTGGCGGACAATATCGCGCGGGTTGATGGCACTGCGGTCAGGAATGACACCCTCAACACATTTTGAATGCCAATAGCGATTGAGATCGGCGATCTCGTCAAGCTCCGGCTCGATCGTGAGGCCGATGCCGAGTGCAGTCATCTGATGCAGTCGAATATCCTGCTTGCTTGCCGCGGCCTGCATGGTCACCTCCCTCGATGAATTCCTGGGGAAAGTGTGGCCTCGCAAATGTTAAATATTTGTGGTCAGCGTGTCGGGAAGGGTTTGTCGCCCCGATAATCGTAGAAGCCGCGCTGGGTCTTGCGACCAAGCCACCCTGCTTCAACGTATTTTACCAGGAGCGGGCAAGGGCGATATTTCGAGTCCGACAAGCCCTCATGCAGCACCTGCATGATCGAAAGGCAGGTATCGAGGCCGATGAAATCGGCAAGCTGCAACGGACCCATGGGATGATTGGCGCCCAGGCGCATGGCCTTGTCGATGCTTTCCACCGAGCCGACGCCTTCATAAAGCACATAGACGGCTTCATTGATCATGGGCAGCAAAATGCGATTGACGATGAAGGCCGGGAAGTCCTCGGCATTGGCAATGTTTTTGCCGAGGGTTTTGACGAATTCATTGACGGTATCGAATGTCTGGTCGTCCGTCGCGATGCCGCGCACCAGCTCGACAAGTTCCATCACCGGCACGGGGTTCATGAAATGAACGCCGATGAAATGCTCCGGCCTGTCGGTCGAGGCGGCCAGGCGTGTGATGGAAATGGAGGAGGTGTTTGTTGCGATCAGGGCATCGGCGCGCAGATGTGGGCAGAGGTCCGTGAAAATCTTGCGTTTGACGGTTTCGTTTTCCGTGGCCGATTCAATGACGAGATCGGCGCTCTCAAAGGCCGAGAGTTCATGGGCAGGGCTGATCCGGTCGAGGGCGGCCTCGCGATCTTCACGGGTGATTTTCTTGCCAGCCACCTGACGGCTCATATTGCCATTGATGGTGGCGAGGCCCGCCTCAATGCGTTCGCGCGAGGTGTCGTGCAGCAGGACGTCATAGCCAGCCAGCGCACAGACATGGGCAATGCCGCTGCCCATCTGACCGGCACCAATGACGCCGACCTTCCGAATATTCATGAGACAACACACCTTCGTTGCAGGCCCGGACAGGGGCGGAATGCCGTTCCATGCCGTGCCCAAACATTAATCCCGAATGCTTGCGCCGAACATTAGCAAAGAAACCGGGTAAAAGCGGGGGGAAATGCGGCCGGGCATGAAAATGGCGCCAACCGTTGCCGGTTGGCGCCATTCCGATGCGCAGGGCGAAGGCTTAGATGCCCACTTTGGTCAATTCGGCTTCGAGCGCCGGAACGGCAACGAAGAGGTCTGCCACAAGGCCGTAATCCGCGACCTGGAAGATCGGGGCTTCTTCGTCCTTGTTGATGGCAACGATGACCTTTGAGTCCTTCATGCCAGCCAGATGCTGGATGGCGCCGGAAATGCCGACAGCGATATAGAGATCGGGCGCGACGACCTTGCCGGTCTGGCCGACCTGGTAATCGTTGGGCACGAAGCCCGCATCGACGGCAGCACGCGAAGCGCCCACCGCCGCATTGAGCTTGTCGGCGATCTTTTCGAGCATGGCGAAGTTTTCGCCATTCTGCATGCCACGGCCACCCGAGATGATGATCTTGGCGGAGGTCAGCTCGGGACGATCCGATTTGGTGAGCTTTTCATCGACCCATTCCGACAGGCCCGGATTGCCAGCGGCGGCGGCGGCTTCAACGGAAGCCGAACCGGTTGTTGCGGCGGCCGGGAAGGCCGTGGTGCGAACCGTGATGACCTTTTTCGCATCCAGTGACTTCACGGTCTGGATCGCATTGCCGGCATAGATCGGACGCTCGAATGTGTCCGCGCTGAGAACGGCGGTGATTTCCGAGATCTGGCCGACATCGAGCAACGCAGCGACGCGGGGCATGAAGTTTTTGCCAACCGTGCCTGCGGGCGAGAGGATGGCGTCATAGCTGCCAGCCAGGCTGACAACGAGGGCGGCCAGCGGTTCTGCAACCTGATGGGCATAAAGCGCATCGTCAGCCGCCAGCACCTTGGTGACGCCAGCGAGTTTGGCTGCGGCAGCGGCGATGTCGCCAATGCCCGAGCCTGCCACGAGAACGTGAATGTCGCCGCCAATTTTGGCGGCGGCAGAAACGGTCTTGCCCGTCGCGTCGTTGAGGGACTTATTGTTGTGTTCTGCAATAACCAGAATGGTCATCCGATCACTCCTGCTTCTTTGAGCTTCGACACGAGCTGTTCAACAGACTCGACCTTGATACCTGCCTGGCGTTGAGCCGGCTCCGTCACCTTGACGATCTGGAGATGCGGCTTCACATCCACGCCATAGTCAGCCGTCGTCTTTTCGTCGATCGGTTTCTTCTTGGCCTTCATGATGTTGGGCAGCGAGGCGTAACGCGGCTCGTTGAGGCGAAGGTCGGTTGTGACGACCACCGGCATCTTGAGCTTCAGCGTCTGCAAGCCGCCATCGACTTCACGCGTCAGATTGAGCGTCGTGCCGTCGATTTCGAGCCTGGACGCGAAAGTGCCCTGCGCCCAGCCCAGCAGGGCTGCGAGCATCTGGCCCGTCTGGTTGCAATCGTCGTCAATCGCCTGCTTGCCAAGGATGCAGAGGTCAGGCTTTTCCGCTTCGGCGACGGCCTTGAGGAGCTTGGCGACATTGATCGGCTCAAGCTGCTCATCGGTCTTGATGTGGATACCACGATCAGCGCCCATGGCGAGTGCGGTACGAATGGTTTCCGTTGTCTGCGCAGCGCCAATCGACACGACGACAACTTCGGTTGCCTTGCCGGCCTCCTTCAGGCGAACCGCTTCTTCAATGGCGATTTCGTCGAAGGGATTCATCGACATTTTGACATTGGCAAGATCGACACCGGTCTGGTCCGACTTCACGCGGATCTTCACGTTGTAGTCGACCACCCGTTTGATCGGAACGAGGACTTTCATAGAGGTGAACTCCCTGAGCGTAACCGGGGCATGAACCCAGGCGCTGGTCTTTGTGAGCGTCGTACACGGGGCTTGCCCGCACTTGGTTGCCCGAAACAGGCTTGATATGCATGGCCAAAAGCCCCTCTGGCGACCTGCCATGAATGCAGATCCATCCGGGTACACCCGAGAGGCCCAACTCAGCCACACAACATCTATTGAAGACGTAAGCCGCCTTGGCGGTGCGGCAACCTAGAGCCCGATACGGGGCCTGTCAATTAAGCAGGGAAGTCAGCGGTTTTGGCCCGGCACCCAGAGAACATCGCCCGGTCCGGGGGCCTTCGTGCCTGCCGCCGGGGCGTGATTGACATAGCGGGCGGCAACAAACAGGAAATCGGAAAGGCGGTTGATATATTTGAGCGTCGGAGCGCTGACTTTTTCAGCGGGCGCTTGCGAAAGCGCGACGATCAGCCGCTCGGCGCGGCGGCTGATGGTGCGGGCCATGTGCAAATGGGCCGAGGCTGACGTGCCGCCGGGTAAAACAAAGGAGCGAAGGGGTTCGAGTGCGCCATTGAACCGGTCAATGGCGGCTTCCAGCGCGTCGACCTGACTTTGCACGACGCGCAGCGGCGTGTAGCCACGTTTTGCCGCCTCGTCGGGGCCCTGTTCAGGCGTGGCAAGATCGGCCCCGAGATCGAACAGGTCGTTCTGGATGCGGCCGAGCATGGCATCGAGCTCAGGCCAGTCGCCCGTGTGAAGCCGGGCCACACCGAGCGCGGCATTGGTCTCGTCAACCGTGCCGTAGCTTTCAATGCGCAAATCGGATTTGGGCACGCGCCGACCGTCGGCAAGGGCGGTTGTGCCGTCATCGCCGGTGCGTGTGTAAATCCGGTTGAGTGTGACCATCGAGGTGTTCTTCAGGCCTTGGCGAAGGGCAACATGCGTTTGAGCACATTGTCCTTGAGAATGAGGGCATGATAGAGCGCCGCAGCCACATGAAGCGTCACGAGGCCTGCAATCAGAAAGCCGTTGATCTCATGCAGTTCGGCGCCGATATCATGCAGCACGTCATGTTGCTGGATCTGAAGTCCAAACAGGCCAAACACCACAAGATTGTTTTTGGAGGTTGTGGCCAAGAGCAGACCAAGCAATGGCTGGAGCACCAGCGCTGCATAAAGTGTGTGATGCACGGCGAGGGAGAGGATCTCCTGCCAGCGCGGACCGGTGGCGCGAGCCGGGCGCTTCGGCCCCACGCGATTCCAGGTCAGCCAGACGATCATCAGCGCCAGAACAACGATGCCAATGCTGGCATGGGTCGTTACGGTTTCCTTGCTGAGCGTGAAGCCGCCATAAAGCATCAGCAGAACCAGGGCGGCAACCGTCCAGTGCAGGAGTTTCGTCACGCCTGAAAAGCGTCCGCTCACGTCACGTGCCATTTTGTCTGACATTCAGAGGCTCCCTTTTTGATTGTTGACCACAGCTTTGCCCTTTGCTGCCGGGCAATCAAGCGTGCAGCCTCATGAATAAACAAAAGGCGCCTCACTTGCGAGAGGCGCCTTTATACGGTTTTGCAATGTCTCTAATCAGAACTTGTAGCCGTAGCGGATGCCGATATTGCTCAGACCATCATTGTCATCGCAGATATTGGCGTTGGACATGTGCTCCAGCGTGAGCATCAGGCTGCTCTTGCCATCGAAGCTGTAGCCGAGTGACGCATTTTCGTGGAAATTGACGGCGCAGCCATAATTGCGGCTGTCAGCGGTCGAGCGGTCGGTTTCGCCATTGTGGATGGCACCACCGAAGCTGCCTTCGATGAAGATCGCGTCATTGAAGAAATAGTCCCAGGTGAGACCGGCATAAGCCATGCTGGTGCCGCCGCCCGTATTGATCGTGGTGCCAAGATGGGGGCGGGGAGCTGCCATCCAACGCAGGAAATCAGGTGTATTGAAAAGGACTTCAGCATTGATGTCAGGTTCGTCCGGCTCATGGCGCGAACGGAAGATCGACGAGTCGTGGTCATAGACGCCAAGACGTACTTCGTTGACGACATCGCCAGCGCTTGCCGCCGTCGCAAGGCCCATGCTCATGCCCAGCAGGGCGATTGCCGTAAAAATCTTGTTCCTGATCATCGGAATCCAGCCCTTCCAGACTTTTTCAATGTCGGCCTTTGCCGACTCAGTTCGAGAATCATAAGCCGTTTTGGCTCACCGCAAAACGCCAGAACCCCTCCCATGACGAGGAGGGGTGTTGTTCCTGTTTATACGCGATCATTTTCAGCCACAGCGTGGCAGAGCGACCACAGGAGCGGGATAAAATCAGCGGCTGGTGAGATAAAGCCCGCCCATGAGAATGATGATGGCGAGAAATTGCAAGCCAACGCGCCAGCGCATCAGCATCTGGGAACGGCTGGGTGAGCCCCCCTTGAGCATGTTCCACAGGCCCGCCAGCAGAACCAGCGCCACGGCCAAGACCGCCACGGGTCCGAGATAGCCCATCAGATTATCCATATTTATCTCCGCAAGGGGCTTGCGCCAGCAGGTCTAATTCCCGCCGTCCAGCAGGCGGCGGGCGATGACCTGCGCCTGAATTTCGGCCGCACCCTCAAAAATGTTCAGGATGCGGGCATCACATAGCACACGGCTCACAGGATATTCGAGGGCAAAGCCGTTGCCGCCATGGATTTGCAGCGCATTATCGGCGGCGGCCCAGGCGATACGGGCGGCGAGCAGTTTTGCCATGCCGGCTTCCAGGTCGCAGCGCCTGCCGCCATCCTTCTCGCGGGCGGCGAAGTATGTGATCTGGCGGGCGACCATGATTTCAACTGCCATCATGACGAGCTTGCCGCTGACACGCGGGAAATGGATCAGCGACTTGCCGAATTGCACGCGCTCTTGTGCATAGCGCAGGCCTAGTTCCAGCGCGCATTGCGCAACGCCGACGGCGCGGGCCGCCGTCTGGATGCGGGCTGATTCAAAAGTTTGCATGAGCTGCTTGAAGCCCTGCCCCTCTTCGCCGCCGAGCAGATTTTCCGCCTTCACTTCGAAGTCATCAAAGCCGATTTCAAACTCTTTCATGCCGCGATAGCCGAGGACTTCGATTTCGCCCCCGCTCATGCCTTTGGCGGGGAAGGGCGTCGCCTCGTCGCCGCGCGGCTTTTCGGCGAGCAGCATGGAGAGGCCCTTGTAACCGGGCTCGTCATTGGTGCGGCAAAGCAGTGTCATCACATCGGCGCGGGCGGCATGGGTGATCCATGTCTTGTTGCCGTTGATCTTGTAGACATTGCCGTCGCGACGGCCGCGGGTGCGCAGGCTGGCGAGATCGGAGCCCGTATTGGGTTCGGTGAAGACGGCGGTGGGCAGGGTTTGCCCGCTTGCGATGCGTGGCAGCCAATAGGCTTTTTGCGCGTCGGTGCCACCTCCCAGAATGAGTTCGGCGGCAATTTCGGAGCGTGTGCCGAGCGAACCGACGCCGATATAGCCGCGCGAGAGTTCTTCAGACACGACGCACATCGATTCCTTGCCAAGACCCAGACCGCCGAATTCTTCCGGGATGGTCAGGCCGAAGACGCCCAGCCCGGACATTTGCTCGATCACGGAGAGGGGAATGTAATCATCCTCCAGATGCCATTGATGGGCATAAGGGATGACCTCGGCATCGGCAAAGCGGCGCATCTGGTCGCGAATGGCGTCATAGGTTTCTTCAAGGCCGGTATCGCCAAAGGTGGCGGCCCCGGCCTGCTCGGCCATGAGAACGGCAAAGCGGGCGCGCAACAGGGGCGTGTTGCCTTCGTCGATCAGGCGCGTGACGGAAGATGTCTTGAAGACCTTGACATCCTCCTCGTCCAGTCCGAGATCGCGCGGGCGCAGGATTTCGCCCTGACTCATCGCAATGCCGCCGATCATCTGCGCGAGATATTCGCCAAAGGCGATCTGGACGATGATTGCTTCCATCTCGCCCAGGCGACCTTCGCCCGCCATGCGGTCGGCATAGGCGGAGAGCTGGCGTAGCGCCTCGACATAGGTGGCAAGCCAGGCGAGGCCATGCACGGCATATTGCTCGCGTTCGAGCGCGGCCGGGGCAATCTTGCCGTTCACCGCCACCAGAGCGGTCACTTTGCCCTTGGCGGCGGTCAGCAGGCGATCCGCCGCCATCACGGCCTCTTGCGCCAAAGGCAGCAAATCCGGCAGACATTTGGCGTCGGGTGAGGCGGGGTTTGTGGCAAGGCTCATGATACATCACCTGTAGGTTACGCCAGAGAGGGCGTCCGGCTGATCGCCATCAAGGCAATGGCACAGCCGCACTCAGTCCTATATATCTCGAAGCCTGCGGCGCGACCAGTCAACCTGTGGAATTGTCAGCAACAATTGGCGGTAAAACTGCCTCAAGGGCGCAAAATAAGGGCAGCAGGGGCGGGAATGGAGAATTCAAAAATTGTCGGATTGGTGATTGGGGCCCTGCTGGTGGCGCTCGCCTTTCTGATGCTTGTGCCCATGCTTGCCGATCTGGTGGTGCAAAGCGGCGATTGGACGGCCTTTCTATCGGGCGCCGTGATTACCGGCTTTTGCGGTGGGGCGCTGATGCTTGCCAATGAAACCGATCAGCGCGATCTCGGCCAGCGCGAGACCTTCATGGTGACAACCCTTGCCTGGGTTGTCGTATCGGGCTTTGCCGCGCTTCCCTTCTGTTTTTCACAGGTGGAGATGAGCTTCACCGATGCCTATTTCGAGTCGATGTCGGGCTTCACCACCACGGGCTCAACCGTCATGGTCGGGCTTGATTCCATGCCGCCGGGCATTCTGCTGTGGCGCGCCCTGACCCAATGGGTCGGTGGCGTTGGCATCATTCTGACCGCAGTGGCGATTTTGCCCTTTCTGCGCATTGGCGGGATGCAGCTTTTCCGCACGGAATCCTCCGACAGGTCGGATAAGGTGATGCCGCGTCCGGGGCAGACGGCGGTGGCCATCGGCGAGGTCTATCTGCTGCTGACGCTGCTTTGCGCTTTCGCCTTTTCAGCCGCCGGCATGAGTCCCTTCGATGCCATCACCCATGCCATGACGGCGCTGGCGACAGGGGGTTATTCGACGCATGACGCATCGTTCGGCTATTTCAACAGCCCCCTGATTGACTGGATTGGCGCGATCTTCATGCTCGCCGGATCGCTGCCCCTGTTGCTTTACGTCTCGACCGTGCGGGGCACGGGCGAGGCCATCTGGCGCGACACGCAGGTGCGGTCCTTTATCGGCTTTACACTGGCTGTTTCCGTTGTCATGGCGATCTGGCTCTCGGCACGCGGCGATTACACCTTTGTGGGGGCGTTGCGCTACACGTTTTTCAGTGTTGCCTCAGTCATCTCGACGACCGGTTTTGCAAATATCGACTATACGCTCTGGGCGCCCTTTGCTTCGATGGCTTTCCTCATCCTGACATTTCTGGGTGGCTGTACCGGGTCGACAGCTGGCGGCATCAAGATGTTCCGATTGCAAATTCTGGTCATGCTGTTTCGCAGTCAGAACCGGCAAACGCTTTATCCGCATGTGGCGCAGACCCTGCGCTTTGGCGATCGAACGGTGAGCCGCGAAGTTGTCACCTCTGTCACGCTCTTCGTTTTTGTTTACGTGGCAACAGTGCTGGTCGGTGGGCTGGCATTGACGGCCTGTGGCCTTGATGTGGTCACAGCCCTGTCATCCTCGGCGACAGCGCTTGGCAATGTCGGTCCCGGCATAGGCTCGATTGTCGGACCGGCGGGCAATTTCTCGACCCTGCCGGATGGGGCCAAGTGGATCCTGTCGCTCATCATGTTGCTCGGGCGGCTTGAACTGATGACCGTCCTCATCATGTTCTCGCGCGATTTCTGGCAGCGCTGACTTTCAATAAATTGGCACTGCTTTTGTCAAATATGTAGGCAATCGGCCCCGACCCGATTATATTGCACTGCGGTTTCGCAAGTGCGAGGGGCATTCCAATGGCAGTCCTGCTTTTCCTGCTGCGCCTTGCGACCGGATTGTTTCTTGTTTTCAATGGCTTGCTGGCCATGACAGGGCCGGAAGCTGTGGCCGGTCAGGCGTTGATGCGGCTTCACGCGGTCACGCCCGGGGAAATTTCGGGTGGGGGCGCCGTCGCCTTGGTGCTGGGTTTGGCGATGGTGCTGGGGGTTGCCCGTCTGCCTGTCTATGGGCTCGCGGTTCTCTTGTTGTTGCCATGTGCGGCGCTTGCGGGACTGGCAGTCCAGAACGTCTGGGATGGCTGGATCAGCACCCTGGTTGCCTTGCCCATGGCCGCGACCGCCGTGCTGGCGGCCATGCGCGATGAAGACCGATTTTCGATTGATTGCCTGACCCGACGGCGCAAGAAGCGCCCCAGCAGACCAAGTCATGTTCAGTCTGCGGAACGTCTGGATTTTCCCGATGATCCTCATGATCTGATCGAGTTGCCGGAGAACAGCATGCGTACAGAATTTGCCACCGAATCCCGTGTTTCGGATTCACAGACGACGAATGATGACATGTCCGAAAAAGCGGCGGTTGATGTGCCCGCCGAGACGACGAATGAGGAATCTGTGGAAGAAGCCCCGCCGCCCAAGCGCGCGCCGAACCTGCCTGCGGTTCATAGCTGGCACTAAACAGGCATGAGGTGCTGGCGGCCTATTGGCTGCCAGCCTCAATCGCGTCTTCAAAGGTGCGCAGGCCGGGCCGCTTGGCCGAAACCAGAACGGCCATGTTTCCCGGGGCATGTTCATTGCGCCACATCATCATGTGGGCCTTGGGAATATCGCTCCAGCTGAAAACTTCCGACATGCCGGGATCGATGCGCCGCTCAATGACGAGCTGATTGGCGGCGGATGCCTGCTTGAGATGGGCAAAATGTGAGCCCTGGATGCGCTTTTGACGCATCCACACAAAGCGCGCATCAAAGGTCAGATTGAAGCCGCTGGTGCCAGCGCAGAAAACCACCATGCCACCGCGCTTGGCGACCATGCAGGAGACGGGGAAGGTCTGTTCGCCCGGATGCTCGAAAACAATATCGACATCAATGCCCTTGCCGGTGATATCCCAGATCGCCTTGCCGAATTTGCGGGCCTCTTTCATGAAGTCGTTGAACTCGGTCGAGTTCACTTTGGGTAACTGGCCCCAGCAGTTGAAGTGCTTGCGGTTGATGACGCCGCGCGCGCCCATCGACATGACGAAGTCATGCTTGCTGTCGTCCGAAATGACGCCAATGGCATGGGCACCGGCTGTGGCGCAGAGCTGCACGGCAAAGGAGCCGAGGCCGCCACTGGCGCCCCAGACGAGCACGTTCTGGCCGGGCTGCAGGATATGCGGCGCATGGCCAAAGAGCATGCGATAGGCCGTGGCAAGCGTCAGTGTGTAGCAGGCGCTCTCCTCCCAGGTCAGATGTTTGGGGCGGGGCATGAGCTGCTGGGATTGCACGCGACAAAATTGCGCGAAGGAACCATCGGGCGTCTCATAGCCCCAGATGCGCTGGCTTGGCGAGAACATGGGGTCGCCGCCATTGCATTCCTCATCATCGCCATCATCCTGATTGCAATGGATGACGACTTCATCGCCGACTTTCCAGCGCTTCACCTTGGCGCCAACAGCCCAGACAATGCCCGAGGCGTCAGAACCGGCGATGTGATAGGGAATCTTGTGAACGTCAAAGACGGAAATGGGCGTGCCGAGTGCAGCCCAGACGCCATTATAGTTGACACCTGCCGCCATCACGAGCACGAGCACTTCGTTGGAGTCGATCTCCCATGTCGGCACGACCTCGACCTGCATGGCCTGTTCGGGGGGCCCATGACGATCACGCCGGATCGACCAGGCATACATGTTCTTGGGCACATGGCCGAGCGGGGGGATTTCCCCGATCTCATAGAGATCTTTCTTGGGGAGCGGGCTGTCGATCACGGCCGCTGCGCTGGTCTCACTCATCTCTCAGGGTCCTTCCCGGCGCGTTGCGCCATGGCGTCGGGCCGACGGCCTTCGCCGTCCCCCCGTTTTTCAGGATGATTGGCGCTTGTGCGGCCCGACGCAAGACATTTTTGCAGTGCAGCATTGAACAGGCGCGGCTTTGAAGGGTTCAGCCCATTCGCGATCCGGCCCCTCACGGACCCCTTGCGGCGCTCTTCTGGGCGTGACGCCGGGATGGATTTGTTTTGCGACTTTTGCAGCGCAGCAATATCTGTACAATCATTCCAGGAGACACCGTATAGAGCGTCAGGGCGGAGCAGAGGCAAGAAGACATGACGGGTAAAGTTGCAGAATCCAGCGGTAATCCGACACATCACAAGGCTGACCAGCCCTGGATTTTCCGCACCTATGCCGGCCACTCGACCGCCAAAGCCTCCAACGCGCTTTACCGCACCAATCTGTCGCGCGGCCAGACGGGTCTTTCCGTCGCCTTCGATCTGCCGACCCAGACCGGCTATGACAGCGACCATGTGCTGGCGCGGGGCGAAGTCGGCAAGGTTGGCGTACCGATCAGCCATATCGGTGACATGCGCGCCTTGTTTCACGACATTCCGCTCGAAAAAATGAATACCTCGATGACGATCAATGCGACGGCGGCCTGGCTGCTGGCGCTTTACATCGCGGTTGCCGACGAGCAGGGGGCCGATCGCGCCAAGCTGCAAGGCACGGTGCAGAACGACATCATCAAGGAATATCTCTCGCGGGGCACTTATGTGTTTCCGCCCGAGCCTTCGATGCGCCTCCTCACCGATATTGTGTCCTATACCTATATCGAAGTGCCGAAGTGGAATCCGACCAATGTCTGCTCCTATCATTTGCAGGAAGCTGGCGCGAGCCCGGTGCAGGAACTCGCCTTCGCGCTGGCGACCGCTTGCGCGGTGCTCGACCATGTGAAAGCAGGCGGGCAGGTGCCGGAAGTCGAGTTTCCGCAGGTTGTCGGGCGCATCTCGTTTTTCGTCAATGCGGGTGTCCGCTTCATCACCGAAATCGCCAAGATGCGCGCCTTTGTCGATTTGTGGAGCGAGATCTGCCGCGACCGCTATGGCGTCACGGACGAAAAACTCTCGCGCTTTCGCTATGGCGTGCAGGTCAATTCGCTCGGCCTCACCGAACAGCAGCCGGAAAACAATGTCTATCGCATCCTGATCGAGATGCTCGCCGTGACGCTTTCCAAGGGCGCGCGCGCCCGCGCCGTGCAGCTTCCCGCCTGGAACGAGGCGCTCGGTTTGCCGCGCCCCTGGGATCAGCAATGGAGTCTGCGCGCGCAACAGATACTCGCTTATGAGAGCGACCTTCTCGAATATGAAGACATTTTTGACGGCAGCCGCGTCATGGATGCGCGTGTCGAAGAGTTGAAGGCGCAGGCGCGTGAGGAAATGCGCATCATCGAGGAAATGGGTGGCGCGGTGGCGGCGGTTGAATCCGCTTACATGAAGCAGAAACTCGTTGAATCCAATTCCGGTCGCCTCGCCGAAATTGAGGCGGGGCGTCAGGTCGTTGTCGGCGTCAACAAATATGAAGAGTCAGCGCCTTCCCCCCTCGCCACGGGTGCCGGTTCCATCCACGTGGTGGAGAGCCATGTCGAGGCACAGCAGATTGCGGCCTTGCAAGCCTGGCGGCAGAAGCGCGACGCCAAGGCTGTGGCGGCGGCGCTGGCGGGCTTGCGCGCGGCGGCAAAAAGCGGCGAGAACGTCATGGAGCCGTCGATTGTCTGCGCCAGGGCGGGCGTGACAACGGGTGAATGGGGCAGCGCGCTGCGCGAAATCTATGGCGAGTATCGCGCGCCGACGGGTGTTTCCAAAGCCGCCCGCAATGACTCAGGCGATCTCGACGCGGTTCGCGCCATGGTCGATGCGGTTTCTTCCAAACTGGGCAAAAGGATGAAGTTCCTTGTCGGCAAACCGGGGCTTGACGGGCATTCCAATGGCGCCGAGCAGATTGCCGTGCGGGCGCGCGATTGCGGCATGGATGTGGTTTATGACGGCATCCGTCTGACGCCAGAGCAGATCGTGGACAAGGCGCTTGAAGATGGCGTCCATGTCGTCGGCCTGTCGATCCTTTCCGGCTCGCATGTGTCGCTGGTGCTGGATGTGCTTGAGCGCATGAAAGCGGCGGGCATTGGCGACATTCCGCTGATCGTCGGCGGCATCATTCCGCCCGAGGATGAGGCGCTGCTGACGAAGGCCGGCGTTGCGGCTATTTACACACCCAAGGACTTTCAGATCACCGACATCATGGCCGATATCTGCCGCATCGTGGACTATTCGGACGCGGCGGCGTGAGCGCCGATCACATTCTCGCCTTATTGCCATAATCTTTGTGCCGCAATGCTATTTCTGAATGGGACTGTTCCTGAATGGGACGGTGGCGGATCATCGGGTGACCAAAGGAGCGATCGGCCGGACGTGATTTTTCCCGTTAACTGTTGCGTTTCGGCGGGTTTTCGGGGTCCGGTTTCTGTTCATCCGGTGTTATAGTTGCCCGCGTAACATGGTTGCCAATCCGTTAATCCATGGACGGTCCGGGCCTTTGGGCCTTTCGTTGAATGCAGAAGGATCGGGCGATGAGTGAGAGCATCGAGCAGAAGCAAGGCACGGGCGGCGGGCCTGCCAGCGGGCAGAGCGCTTATACCTATGGACGCAATGCCGAGCCGCTACCCGATCTGCATGTCTTTTCGCGTCTCTCCGAGCTGGATGCGGCCTATGCCAGCGATCTGGCCAAGCGCCGGGCGCGCCAGGAAACGCTGGAGCGCGAGATTGCCGAAATCGCCAAGTGCCTGACCGCGCCGCTGGATGGTCCGATCCCGGAAGCGCCCAAAAAGCGCAAGGGCCTTTTCGGCCGCAGCTTCGGCCGCAACAATGACAGCGACGGGGCCTGATGATGAGCGTGACAGCCTCCATGATCCCGGAAGACATGCGCGAACAAATCGCGCGCAATTATGTGCAGAGCCAGCGTGAAGCCCGCTTTGTGCCGTTCCATCTGGGCGCCGTCTTGTTGCTGGCGGCGGTGGCGCTGGGTGCGATCGCGGTCGACTACATGATCGTGAGCGAATTCTGGACGCGCGCGCTTGCCAATGAATATCTCGAATTGCCGGGCTCCCTGTCCAACTCGGTTGCCTTCAAGTCGATGCAGGTTCTCTTCGCCACGGTCTCGGCGCATATCCTTTATGAAAGCATGGGCAAGTTCGGGCGCGCCGCCTTTGTGCGCATCGTCTTTGTGCTCGCGGTCCTGATGCTGCTCGGCGTCGGCTTGCTGCTGGCGCAGATGTCGCTGCCGAACGGCATTGCCGCGACAGGCGATGGCGGCGTCGGCTCCTCGCTCGGCAGCGCGCTGGCCGGTCTTGGCATTGCAACCGACGGGGCGCAGGCCACGGCGGATGCCTCAAGCGAGATCAACCAGATGCGTGGCTACCAGCCTTATTTCTGGCTCGGTGCGCTCGGCATTGTGTTTCTGGTCGTGACGGGTGTGGCTGCGCTCTGCATTCATGGCGCGGTGGAAGCCTTGCGCCATGTTGTGCATGCCCGCGACTTCAAGCATCGCAAGGCCGAGATGGAGCGCCTGTCGCAGCTTGAAGCCGAGTATGACAATAACCGTCATGCGCTCACCGAAATGGAGGGACCTGAAAATCGCCGTCACCTGCTCTGGACCGGGCTGATGCGCGAATGCCGCGCCTATGAACAGGGGCTGGACGAGGCGCGCCGCGAGGCCCAGCGTCCGCGCACGGCCCCTGCTCTTCAAGCGCCGCCTGTGCGCCGCCTGCTTGGTCGCAGCAACGAGGTCAGCGTTGCGCCAGCCCAGAGCTTCGATCCCTATGCGGGGCGGGCCGAGAAGCTCGACAGGCTCAAGGCTTGCGAGGCATCGCGTGAATTGCCGCGCTATGAGAAACTGTTCGATGAATGGTGGGAGCGGCGGTCGCGCAATGCGATGAAGGCGGGTCCGTCAAGCGTTGATGGCGTTCGTGCGCCGCATGGCGAATTGTTGCCGCCACCGCGCGGTCTGTTGCGCGGCCAGCCGGGCATTGGCAAGGCCGCCCAATGACAGCCAGGGGTTTTGTACTGGCGCTGGCAATGAGTGTCGGGCTGTTGACGGGCGCGCAGGCGGAAGAGCCGCAAGTCCATGCCAGGCCGCAGACCATCGTGATCGGTCTCGATCTTTCCAAAAGCAATCCGATGGTGCTGGACGATGCCTATGCGGCGCGGGCTGGCGCCAAAGCGGTGGAAGGCCTTGTCGCGCTGCCGCTCAAGTCGCGCGTCTTGCTGCGCACCTTTGGCAGCTATGAAGTGACCGCCAATGGCTTGAAAATCGATCAGCGCATTTCATCGCAGGCCAAGCCGGCCGCCGTGGCCGAAGGCATTGCGACAATCATCGCCAAGGTGCCGGCGCTTGTGCGCCAGGGCAAACTCAAGGCGCAGAACAAGACCAATATCGTGCCCTTCCTTGAGACCATGTCGGAAGTCGTTGATTGCCAAGCGGATGATGTCAGCGTGATCTTGTTGACTGACGGGTTTGAGGATTCCGAATATGCGCATTTGACGGCGGGGGGCGGCGGTCATCTGCCCGCGCCTGACGAAGCGCTTTATGCAGGCTGCAAGCAGATGACAATCCTCGGTATCGGGCAGGGTGGCGGCAGCCCCAGCGCGACGCAACGCCTGCGCGGCCAATGGGCAGCCTGGGCCAAGGCGGCGGGCTTTGCGCATTTCACCGGTCTTTACGACTGGTAAGTTCGGGCCTCATTTGACGCCTGCTTGTCCGCAGCGATAGGTTCCGCTTCTCGCGGCCTTTCACTCCCGGCATTTCCATGCAAGTTGCTCTCAGCCTCGTCCTGCCGATCTTTGGCGTGATCGGTCTTGGTTATTTTGCGGCCAAGCGCGGCATCATGCGCCCGGGCGCGATTGATGGCCTTGATCTCTATGTCTTCACCTTCGGCATTCCGATCCTGCTGTTTCGCAATCTCGCCAAAACCGAATTGCCCGACACTTTGCCCTGGGGTCTGTGGCTTTCCTTTTATGGAGCCATGCTCACCATCTGGGGCATTGGCTATCTGATGGGGCGCTATGGCTTTGGCCGGTCAACGCCAGATGCGGTGATGCTGGGCTTTGGCGGGGGGCAGGGCAATGTCGTGATGCTCGGCATCCCGATCATCCTGACGGGGTTTGGCGACAAGGCGTCGGTGCCGCTGTTCTTGATCCTTGCCTTTCACGGGCTCATTCTCATCACCAGCGCGACATTCATGCTGGAACTGACCAGGCATCGCGGCGATCACATGCCGCGTGGCTGGGCCATTTTCAAACTGGGGCTGAATAGTTCACTGCGCAATCCGATCATCATGGGGCTGGCGGCCGGGTTGCTCTACAGCCAGACCGGATTGGGCATTCCGGCGATCATGGATACGGCGCTTGAAATGATCTCGCGTTCGGCCATCCCTTGCGCGCTCTTCGTGCTTGGCGGCACGCTGACGCGCTATCATTTGCGCGCGTCCATCGGTGCAGCCTCAATGACGGTCATCATGAAGCTTGTGATGATGCCGATCCTCGTTTTCACGATGACGTATTTTGTTTTTGGATTGCCTGATCTCTGGGTCAGTGTGGCAACAGTTCTCGCGGGTATGCCGACAGGGGTTTATTCCTCGATCCTCGCCAATCGCTATCAGGTGGCGCCGGGCATTGCCTCAAGCGTGGTTGTGCTGTCAACGGGCTTGAGCCTCGTGACGCTCACCTTGCTGTTGCGTCTCTTTCTTGGCTGAGGCTCAAGTGCTGACGGCCTGACTCGCCACACTGGATTTGCTCTTGCCCGTCAGACGGAACATCTGGGGCCGGACAAAGAGGAATGAGAGCGGCGTGTTCACCACCAGACGATAGGCGATGAGCGGGGCGATAATGCCCGCCGTTGCCGCAACCAATGTGATGAGATCACCGCTTTCAACGCCCAGGCGAAGCATGACAATGCGCGTCACGCCCATGGGCAGGAAGAAGGCGAGGAAGACATAAATCGAGCGCGCACCGAGAAAAGCGAGTGGCCTGGTCAGGCCGCGCGCGGCGAGCACACTCATCAGCATGATCGCGCCTCCGGCACCGGCAAAGCCCATCAGGAGTTCGATGGCGCGGATATTGATCAGCCCCGAAAATACCGCGCTGGCGACGCTGGCAAGCAGGGTGGCGCCAAGGGCGAGGCCCAGCCATGCACGGCTCTGCGCCCAGCTCGCAATATCGAAAACATATCGGGCGCCATGGATGCCTGCGACAAACCAGACAAAGCGCCAGGCGAACTCGTCAATCAGCATCCAGCCGGTATCAAGCATGGAGAAATAGATGGCAATGGCAAAGAGGAAGACGAGAAGTTTCGAGGCGTCGCGCAACAGGCGCAACACGCAGAAGAAAAGCGCCAGCTCATAGATGAACCACAAAGCGGCAAAAGGCTGAATCGGGATCATCAGGAGATCGACATAGGTCACATCCCAGTTGCCGCCTGTATGGGGCAGCATTTTGATGCCGATCTGGATGACCGACCACAGCACGTAAAAGTAAGCGAAATGCAGAACCTTGCCGTCAAGGAAGGTGCGGCGGTCGGCATAGAGCGCCTTTTGCGCAAAGAGACCCGCGACCAGAAAGAACAGCGGCATGCGGAAAGGTTTGGCAAATTCCGAGATGACGCCAAAGATTTCCGGCAGATGATGGGTTGAGGCCTGGACGCCATAGGTCGTGTGTTCGATGACGACGAGCGCAATGGTCAAGCCTTTGACGCTATCGATCCAGTCGATGCGGCGTTTCGCTTTGGTCGCGGGATTAACCATTTTCATCACTCCTTGCCCTCAAAAGGGACGCAAGCGTCCCTTTCAGGGACGATCCTTGTCCATTTCCAGGGGAGGAGCAGGAATCGCGCCAAATGCGCAGAGTCAATCCGTCGGGTGATCCAGCCCGATCAGGCGGCGGATATCCAGGGGTGTGAGGCCCTGGGCGCGCAGATCACGCAGGCCCTGATCGCGCGCCGTTTTGGAGAGGCGCCGACCGGTGGCATCACGGATAAGGCCATGATGGTGATAGCGCGGCTCTGGCAGGCCGAGCAGGATTTGCAGCAGGCGATGGATGAAGGTGGCGGCGAAAAGATCCTGACCACGCGTGACGAGCCCGACACCCTGCGCGGCATCATCAATGACGACGGCGAGGTGATAGCTTGTCGGCACATCCTTGCGCGCGATGATGACATCGCCGAAAAGTTCAGGTCTGATTTTCTGCCGTCCGGTCTGCCCGATGGGGCTTTCGCCCTCTTCGACGAATGTGATCGGACCGCCATTCATTCTTTCAGCCAGTGCTGTTGCCTTTTCAAGATCCAGCCGCCAGGCATAAGAGCGCCCCTCCCACATCAGCCTGTTGCGTTCGCTGAGACTGATGTCCTTGTAGAGACCGGGATAGATCGGGGCCCCATCGGGATCGCTTGGCCAATGTTTGAGGCCGATGCCGCTTTCATTGATCGCGTCGGTGATTTCCTTGCGCGTGGCAAAACAGGGATAGACGATTTCCATGTCGCGCAGATCGCGCAAGGCGCGTTCATAAACAGCCATGCGCGTTGACTGGCGCATGACGGGTTCGGGCCAACTCAGCCCCAGCCATGCGAGGTCCTCATAAATGCCGTGCACATATTCTTCGCGCGTCCGGCCCTGATCGATATCTTCGATGCGGAGCAGAAACGCCGCGCCTTCGCGTGCGGCAAGTGCTGCGCCGAAGAGCGCCGAATAGGCATGTCCCAGATGCAGCCAGCCGCTCGGGGAGGGCGCGAAGCGCATAGGCGTTGCCGGATGCGGCATTGTAAGCTCCGTCGGGGTGTCTAAACTCTCCGGGCGCTTCTTATAGCGCAAGCGCATGCGCCCTTTAAGGAGAAGTGATGGCACAACCGCTTAGCGGGCCGGTTCTGCCGGCCGCCTCGGGAAAAGCCGACAGTCTGGTCATTCTCAGTCATGGCTATGGCTCGGACGGGAATGATCTGATCGGGCTTGCGCCTTACTGGCAAAAAATACTGCCGCAAACGGCCTTCGTGGCGCCCAATGCGCCCGAACCCTGCCCGGGTAGCCCCAATGGCTATCAGTGGTTTGCGATTTCACGGCTTGACCCGCATGAGATTGCCCGTGGGGTTGACCAAGCGGCCCCCGTTCTTGCGGGGTTTATCGCGGAGGCACTGGCCAGGTTTCAGGTGCCGCCTTCGCGTCTGGTGCTGGTGGGTTTCAGCCAGGGCACGATGATGTCGCTGCATGTGGGTTTGCGTCTGGCTGTGCCACCGGCTGCCATTCTCGGCTTTTCCGGCATGATGGCCGCGCCGCCGCCAGCCGGACTGGTGGCGCCACCCCCGGTGATGATGGTGCATGGCGATGCCGATGACATGCTGCCACCCGCACAGATGCATCAGGCGGTGCGCCAGCTCGGCGTGGCGGGCGTCAGCGTGCAATGGCATGTCAGCCATGGCGTTGGGCACGGCATTGACCCGGAGGGACTGGAAATCGGGGGACGCTTCGTTCGCGATGCGCTGGATGGAAGGCTCAGGGGAGCGGGCGGATGCGCCGTTCTGACTTAACGTGACATGACCATGTCAGGTGGCTTCACAAAGCCGTTGCACAAGATATAGTAGAGTGGCTGCCGTCAGGGGATGACCCGCAAATTTGAGTGAACAGCCCAGGAGGGCCATGTGCACGGTACGTTTGCCACTCCGGATAGTTGTCCGGCCCTCGTACTGAACGCCGATTATCGGCCGCTCAGCTATTATCCGTTGTCGCTGTGGTCATGGCAGGACACGATCAAGGCCGTATTTCTTGATCGCGTGAATATCGTTTCGAACTACGAAACCTTTGTGCGCTCGCCGACCTTTGAAATGCAGTTGCCGAGCGTCGTGTCACTCAAGTCCTATGTGAAGCCCGCCCGCTTTCCGGCCTTCACCAGATTCAATCTTTTCCTGCGTGACCGCTTCACCTGCCAATATTGCGGCGCGCGTCACGATCTGACCTTCGATCACGTGATCCCGCGCTCACGCGGCGGGCAGACGACATGGGAAAATGTCATCACGGCCTGTGCGCCATGCAATCTGCGCAAGGGCGGCATGATGCCGACGCAGGCGGAAATGTTCCCGATGCAGCCCGCCTATCGTCCGACCGTGACGGATCTGCACAAAAATGGCCGCGCCTTCCCGCCCAACTATCTGCATGACAGCTGGCAGGACTATCTCTATTGGGATAGCGAGCTGGAGCCGTAAGGCTTTCAGGCTTTTTCTGAAATCTTGATGGCGAGGCGGCAGGCGGCCTTGATGGCGCCGGAGAGCAGCGGATAGGCAAGCGCCTCTTTTGCGCCAGCGGCGATCGCCTCGTCCTTGTGCTGTACCTCTTCGCGGCGGAACGTCTCGATCGTCTCGCGCAAGTCCGCTTCAGTCTGGCCGAGTTCATCGAGCTTGCGCACCTGTTCGGCATAATGGCCGTCAATCACTTCCTCAATCGCCGCCGTGCAGGCATGGGCGGCCTTCTCGCCGAGAAGGGCTGTGGCGGCGCCAAGCGCAAAGCCTGCGACATGCCAGACGGGTGCAAGCGCTGTCGGGCGCACGCCGCGCTCATTGATGATGTCGTTGAAACGGGCGAGATGGATTTCTTCATCCTTGGCCATGCGCTCCAGCGCCTGCGCCATGTCGCGCTTGCCGGGCAGATGGCGGAAAACGGCAAGCTGGCCTTCATAGATGCGCACGGCGCCATATTCACCGGCGTGATCGACGCGGATCATTTCCTCAATCGCGGTGTTGCGCGCGACGCCGGGCTGCGCGGTCAAGCGTTTGCGGGCCGGGTTTGTCTTTTTCCCGCTCATGCCGCCACTCCCTGACGTTCATTGAGATAGCGCCAGACCGGCAGCGCGGAAAGGGCGAGGAGGGCAAGAGAGATCAGGAAATTGAACCCGGCAAGCGACACGCCAAACAGGGTCCAGGCGGGTTGATCGCAGCGCGGCGCATGAACCTCGCCCTGCAGCGCGGCCTGCAGATCTTCGAGTGAGTCAGCGACGAGATTGTTGCCGGTGCAGGTTGAGGGCCCTTCCCACCAGCCATATTCAACGCCTGCGTGATAGCCGGAGAGGCCCGCACCAATGGCAAAGGCGGCGGCACAGAGGCCCATGAAAATGACGGGCGAGATGCCGAGATTGGCCTCGCGCGAGAGGATGCCCGCAATCAACGCCGCGCCGATGGCAAAGATATAGGGGATGCGTTCCTGCAGGCAGAGATGGCAGGGCTCATAGCCAAAGCCATATTGAAAGACATAGGCCGTGCCGAGCGTCGCGGCGCTCAGCCCCAAAATGGCCCATGGAATGATGTTTGATGGCAGGTTCTTCAACATGGCGGGCATTCAATCACGAGATGCGGCGTCTGTCGCCCCGGACGTGACGTCGCGGGTCAATGCGTGAAGGCGCCGATCAGGACAAAGCCGCCGATCAACAGCACCATGAAGACAATCGAGAGAATGCCGAAATATTTGTCGATGAAGGATTTGATGGGCGCGCCGAAGAAGTAAAGCAGGCCCGCAACAAGGAAAAAACGGGCGCCGCGCGACACCAGGCTGGCCAGCATGAAGACCGGAAAGCTCAGTCCCGTGACGCCGCTGGCGATGGTGATGACCTTGTAGGGGAAGGGTGTGAATCCGGCGATGAGCACGATCCAGATGCCCCATTCATTATAGCGGGCCGCAAAGCTCTCAAAAGCCTGCGTATAGCCATAAAAGTTCAGGATCCAGAGGCCGACCGTGTCGTAGAGAAAATAGCCGATGGCATAGCCGAAGGCGCCGCCAATGACCGAGGCGATCGTACAGATCAGGGCATAGGCCCAGGCCTGGTCGCGCCTGGCGATGACCATGGGGATGAGTGCGACATCGGGGGGAATCGGGAAGACCGAGCTTTCGATGAAGGAGACAACGGCCAGCCCCCAGGGCGCGTGGCGATGTGCGGCAAGATCCATGGTCCAGTCGTAAAGGCCACGCAGCATTCAATCACCCACGGGTCAAAGTCGATATTTGGGCATATCAGGGCAGATGAAGGCTGTCTATCGCCGTTCAGCTTGCTCTTTGCGCCATACCTGTATTTGCCCGCGCCTAGCGGAGGGCACCTGAAGCGGCGGGCATAATCCGGCGAACGCCGGTCAGAAAGGTTGGCCGAACGGCCTCTTGCCTTCCAACCCCCTGTTTTGCAGGCTGAAAAACCCCATTGGCGATGCCCAATACCGTCCATTGATATGATATCAGGATATGATATGATAAAACCCGAAAAAGTGGATTATGGCCTTGAATACCTCCTCGTCTTCGATGGCCGGGTTCATATCTTTGAGGATGGTTGCTGGGTCAAGTTTGAGATCAAGAAAGGTGAGGCAACCAAGGAGCGACCGCATGGCCTGTCCTACTCATTTACGCTTCATGCGCCCGATGGCACCCGCCTTTTGGGGTTCGACAACGCGCACGGCGTACCTGCCCAGAGCAAGTTCAAACAACGGCCTGCGGCGCACGATCATTGGCACCGGACGGAAACGGACCCGGGACGGCCCTATGAGTTTACAGATGTCGAGACATTGCTGACAGATTTTGAAAAGGAAGTGGACCGGATTATCGCCGCGCGCGGCGGTTCTTCGCAGGTGGTTTCCACGAAGGAAAAGGACAAATGACCAAACACAAGATCGAGAGCTTTCATGCTCTAATGGGCGAGATGCGCGCGGTTGCCAAGGGTGAGAAATCGGCCCCCAAGGACGCGGGCAAGGTCAGTTTTAATTCGGCTGAGGCGGTCGTTCGTCTCCTCACAGCGGAAAATCGGCAGTTGCTGGCAATCATTCGCGACAAAGCGCCCCAGTCCATTCAGGAACTATCGGAATTGTCAGGCCGCGCGCAGCCAAATTTAACGCGAACGCTAGGCAAGCTGGAGGCAATGGGGCTTGTAAAAGCCAAGGCAAGGGGAAAGCGGAAAATCCTGACCGTTCAGGTAAAGAAGATTGTATTCGAGATCGATCCCTACTCGAACCGGGATACCTTGCGGCTGACGTCCCAGCCAAAAGGCGGTTCGAATAACGGTTGAGGAACGCCATTCCTCCGGCTATAGGTACAGGCTTGCCCCTGTGGCGGAATGGTAGACGCGGCAGACTCAAAATCTGTTGCCTTCACGGGCGTGCTGGTTCGAGTCCGGCCAGGGGCACCA
>Ga0209066_10001297_pt1 | contig 33632 bp, 39 predicted proteins | sample All_14_2_FD_187198 | JGI IMG/M metagenome (GOLD analysis project Ga0209066, IMG submission 187198) | Freshwater microbial communities in response to fracking from Pennsylvania, USA - Allegheny Zone_MetaG_DW_15 (SPAdes) (version 2) ... | reverse complement strand
CCTCTCCGGGTTCTGAGCCCCCCCCGGGGCCGTTAGGCAAGCAGAGGACGCTTGCCTTCCGGGATTTGCCGGGAGGGCGGATATATAATATAATAGATACCAATGGCGGATTGTATTTTCTGTAAGATAGCCGCGGGAGAGATCAACGCCAAGGTCGTATATGATGACGCCGATTTCGTGGCGTTCCTGGACCTGAACCCGCAAGCCCCGACCCACGCGCTCATCATACCGCGCCGCCACATAGAAAGGCTCTCGGCGGCGGGCGAGGCCGACGCAGAACTGCTGGGCAAGCTGCAGCTCACGGCGGCGAAAGTCGCAAAACTTTTAAAAGTAGAAGGCGCCTTCAGGCTGGTCACTAACAACGGCAAGGGCGCAGGCCAGTCGGTGGACCATCTCCACTACCACCTGCTCGGCGGCAGGAAGCTGCTGTGGCCCCCGGGCTAGGAAAAAGATTTAAGCTGCATACCAGAAGGTGGTGATTAGCTTGGTATTCATAAAAGTCAGAGACGAAGAATCCATAGAAGAGGCGCTCCGGCGCTTCAAGCACGACTGCGAGCGCAACGGCATCCTCAAGGAAATAAAGCGCCGCGAGCATTACGTAACGCCCGCGATGAAGCGCAAGATAAAGTCGCAGGAAGCCCGCCGCAAGGTCCGCAAGGGCAGGCGGTCTTACTAAGCAGTCACAGCGCAAAAGGCCGTCCGCCTCCGGCGGACGGCTTTTTGCCTGTAATTCACGGGCGGCGCGTAAAGTCAGATATATAATGGCCTCTTCCCCGGTAATAGAACTTATACGCGAGAAACTGGACATCGTCGAGGTGGTCCGGGAGTATGTGCCGTCCCTGAAGCGGGCCGGCCGCAACTACAAGGCCAACTGCCCCTTCCACAACGAGAAAACCCCCTCCTTCACCGTCAACCCGGACAAGAAGATCTTCTTCTGCTTCGGCTGCAGCACCGGCGGCGACATCTTCAAGTTCGTGATGGACATCGAGGGCCTCACCTTTCCCGAGGCCGCCCGCAAGCTGGCCCTCAAGGCCGGCGTGGAGTTCGGCGACGAGCGGTCCCACACCATTTCACCCGAAGACCGGGAGCGCCTGGAACTCAAGAAGATCATGACGGCCGCCGCGGCCTTCTACCACAAGGAACTGTTCTCCCCCTCCGGCGAGAAGGCCCGCCTGTACCTGGGCGAGCGCCGCCTGAGCAAGGCCACCGTGGAGCGCTTCGAGCTGGGCTGGGCGCCCGCGGGCGGCTCGGCCCTGATGGACGAGCTCAAAAGGGCCGGCTGGAGCTTCGACCTGGCGCAGAAGGCCGGGCTGGTCACCGAGCGCGAGGGCGGCCGCGTGGCCGACACCTTCCGGGGCCGCATCATGTTCCCCATCCGCAACCAGGCCGGCGACACCATTGCCTTCGGCGGCCGCGTGCTGGACCCCGAGGGCATCCCCAAGTACCTGAACTCCCCCGAAACCCCGCTGTTCTCCAAGCGCAAGACCCTCTACGGCCTGCACGAGGCCCTGCCCCAGATCCGCCGCACCGGCCAGCTGCTGCTGCTGGAGGGCTACATGGACGTGATAGGCGCCCACCAGCACGGCGTGGACTGGGCCGTGGCGCCGCTCGGGACCAACCTGACGCTGGAACATTCCGGCATCATCCGCCGCTACGCCAAGGACACGGTCGTCATGTTCGACGGGGACCGCGCCGGCATCCAGGCCTCCGTCAAGGCCGCCGAAACTTTCATGGAAGCCGGGCTCTACGTGCGCCTGGCCGACCTGGGCTGCACCCTGGACCCCGACGAGTACCTCAACGAGCACGGGCGCGCCGAGTTCGAGAAGCGCCTGGCCGAGGCCGCCGACCCGCTGGATTTCCGCATGAACCTGTTCTTCAAGAACAAGCCCAACCCCACCGCCCAGGAAAAGGCGCAGGCCATCGCCGTGCTGCTGGAGACGGTGGCGCGCCAGTCAGACGAGATCCTCAAGAGCGAATGGGTCAAGAGCCTCTCCAACCGCTTCGGCGTGGAGCAGGCCTCGGTGCTCAAGCAGCTGGGCAAGGCCGCCCTCGCCCTGCCGCGCGAGACCCGCAGGCAGGCCGCCCCCCCCGCCGGCGCGCAGATGCCGGACCTGGAGCGCGGCTATATCCAGCTGATGCTGCGGGACCCGGCCCTGATAGAGCAGTCCGCCGCCCTGGAGCCGGAAACCTTCTCCAGCCCGCTCGCCCGCCGGCTTTTCACCGCCCTGATCTCCCTGCCGGCCGAAAGCCGCGCCAAGGCGGCCAACGCCCTGTCCGCGCAGCTGCCCGAAGACGCGCCCCTAATCATGGAGCTGGCCGTCGCGGAGCTGGCCGGCGAGGTCACCAACGCCGCCGGGGCCGCCGTAGAGATCCGCAAGCTCCGCAACAAGGCCCTGCAGCGCCGCCTCAACGAGCTCCGGTCGGGCCCCATGACCCCGGAGCAGCTGCAGGAATACAGCAGGTTACAGTCCGAGCTTAAATCCTCGGCCAAAGACATTTAGAACGCAGAAAACAGGAGACAACGAATGGCACAGCCCAAGAAAGCTTTACGCGACCTGGTGGAACTCGGCAAGGAGCACGGCTACATCACCCTCGAGGAGATGAACCGCTCGCTGACGAACGCGTCCATGTCGAGCGAGGAAATAGACACCCTGATGGGCACGCTCGAGGACCTCGGCATCGAGGTCGTGGACCGCAAGAAATTCAAGATGGTGGCCGCCTCCGAAAGGGAGGCCTACACCGAGGAATGGAGCGCGACGCCCGACGTGTCCAACTCCATCCGCATGTACCTCTCCGAGATGGGCAAGGTGCCGCTGCTGACCCGCGACGAAGAGGTCACGCTGGCCCGCAACATCCGCGAGCGCGAGCGCGAGCTGCGCATGCTGGTGCTGGAATCCCCCATCACCATGCGCGAGATCCGCAACTGGGAAACGCTCATAGAGCAGGACGAGATGACGACCAAGGAGCTGATGCCCCGCGGCCGCAAGTCCAACCAGGAGCTGTCGGCGATGAAGCGCAAGATGAAGAACATCGCCAAGCTCATCACCCGCACCGAGAAGGAGATCTTCAAGCTGTCGGAGCGCGCCAAGAAGCCTTCCCTGTCCAACGAGATGCGCAAGAAGATCGGCGCCGTCATCGACAAGAAGCGCAAGGACATCGTCAAGAACATCATCAACCTGAACCTCAACCAGGAGAAGATCAAGCGCCTCACCAACAAGATCAAGAACCTCGCGCACAAGATCCGCGAGTACCGCCTGGAGCTGGAGCGCTACCAGAAGGTGTACGGCGACCTGGTGAAGCTGCAGCACGACCACGAGCTGGTGGGCCGCGGCAAGCTGCGCCCCGCCGCTTTCAAGAGCAAGTGGGGCTATAACCCGCAGGAAGTCGAGGCCGCCCTGGAGAACATCCGCATCCTCAAGGAGCGCGAGCACCACCTCATCCGCACGCTCCCCATCAACCCCGACGACTTCATGTCCCTGAACGACAAGATCACCTTCCTCGAGGACCAGATCCTGCAGGACAAGCTGAAGCTGATCCGCGCGAACCTGCGCCTCGTCGTGTCCATCGCCAAGAAGCACGTGAACTCCAACCTCGAGCTGTCCGACCTGATCCAGGAAGGCGGCCTGGGCCTGATGAAGGCCGTCGAGAAGTTCGAGTACAAGCGCGGCTTCAAGTTCTCCACCTACGCCACCTGGTGGATCCGCCAGAGCATCAACCGCGCCATCGCCGACCAGGCCCGCACCATCCGCATACCGGTGCACATGAAGGAGCTGGTCAGCAAGCTGATGAAGGTGACGCGCAAGTACCGCCAGGAGTTCGGCCGCGATCCGCAGATCGAGGAGTACTCCAAGCACATGCACATCTCGATGGACAAGGTGAAGAACGCCCTGAAGATCATGCAGGACCCGATCTCCCTCTCCACGCCCATCGGCGAGGACGAAGATTCGCACCTGGAAGACTTCATCGAGGACAAGACCGGGCTGCCGCCGTCAAACTCCGCGGTGGACCTGCTCAGGCGCCGCGAGGTGACCAAGATCCTCGACACCCTGACCGACCGCGAGGCCAAGATCATCAAGCTGCGCTTCGGCATCGAGACCGGCTACCCCCGCACCCTCGAAGAAGTGGGCAAGATCTTCCGCGTCACGCGCGAGCGGGTGCGCCAGATCGAGGCCAAGGCCATCCGCAAGCTCCGCCACCCGTCCCGCAGCAAGATGCTGAGGGATTACCTGGACTGAGCCCTTCCCCAGGAAATGAAAAAGCCCCGGCCGCCCGGGGCTTTTTCATTGGACTGGTCCGCTTACTTCGCGTCCTTGTTGTCGGTGAAGAGGTTCTTGAGTATGTCGTGGGCCAGGTCCTTGGCGCCCAGGCCCACCGCGATGGCGAAGGCGAGGCCCAGGGAGATGAAGACGATGTCGAGGCCGCGGGAGATGGTCTTCATCTTGATGCCCAGCTGCTCGATGGAGGCGATGATGGTAAGCACGACTATCACGAAATGCACCATCTTCGAGAGGGAGCGGCCGCCCTTGAGGTTGTTGGCGGTGGCGGAGTTCAGCACCACGTCGGACATGAAGCGGGCGAACATCAGGCCGCCGAAGCCTATGAAGATGGCGGCCACCAGGCTCGGCAGGAAATCCATGAAGCGCTGCAGGATGTCGGAGATGACGGCCAGGTTGAGGATGCGGGAGGCGGTGACCAGGAACACCAGCATCAGCGCCCAGTAGACGATGAAGGAGATCACGTGCGAAGGCGACTTGCCGAAGCCGAAGCGGATAAAGAGCTCGTTGATGCCCACGCTGCTGGTGTAGTTGTCCAGCTTTACCTTGCGCAGGAACTGCTCCAGCAGGGAGCTGACTACGCGCGCCGCGAAAAGGCCGAAGAGGACGAAAGCGAAGGCGGCGACCAGCTTGGGCAGGTAGGCGGAAAACTGGCCCCAAAGCTCCAGCACCGGCTGCACAAAAGGTTCGGTAAGGTCGTTAATCGTCATGTGTTCCTCCGTCTGGGTATGGGCCTATTCTATTATTTATGCTCCGGCCAAAGCAAAAGCCCGGGCGGCGCCCGGGCTTCCGGCGGGAGGCGGCCCCTTTAAAGGGTGCTCTTTCCTTTTATAGGATCGGCGTGCACCGGCTTTTTCAGTTTGGCCCGCTTGAGCGGCTTGCCGGGCTTGGCGTCTTTGGAGATCGGGGCGTCGCGCAGTTCCTGCCTGGCGGGAGCGGGGGCCTTGTCTTCCTTGATGACCTGCTTGAGCATTTCCCTGGCCCCCTCGCGGTAGAGCGGGTCGTTGACGGAACTGAAGGCGTCGAAATCGGTATAGCCGGCCGGGGCCAGGCGCGCCTGCGCGGTGGCGGGCTCCTTGAGGGCCTGGGTCACCTGGTTCACCGCGGGCTTGGCCGGCAGGTTGAGGGCAAGGAGGGCGCTCTCCCCCGCGCGGGCCGCCCCTGAAAAGCAAAGTACGGCGGCGGCCGCCAGGAAAAAGCCGGATAACTTGTACATCTTGACCTCCATGGATGGGGAAAACCGCATACTGTATTATGGCAGAACCCGGGGCGCGCCGTAAGTGGCCAAGGGCCCACCCCAGCGTGGGCCTGAGGGCCCACGGGCGGGGCGCGCCGCCGTTAAACTCCTCGCGGCCGGGCCCCGGGCTTGCTATAATATGAAGAGCGGCCCCGCGCCGCCCGCCCGCCTCCGGAATCCATATTTATATTGCCTGCCCGCGCCTTTTTTGCTAATATATATCTACTATGTACGCAATCATTGAAACAGGCGGCAAGCAGTACTGGGTAGTCCCCGGCGAGATCCTGCAGGTTGAAAAGCTCACGGTCAAGGAAGGCGAGGAAGTAACCTTCAAGGCCCTGTGGTCAGCTTCGCAGGACGCAAAAAGCGCTACGGCTGCTCAGGCTCCGGCCGCTAAAGTTACCGCCCGGATCATCCGGCACCTCAGGGGCCCCAAGATAATAGTTTTCCGCAAGAAAACCAAGAAAGCCTACGAAAAGGCTTCGGGCCATCGCCAGGAACTCACTGAGATAGAAGTTAAAGATATCCAGCTGTCTTAAGTTTTTGGCCGTCCGCCGCGCAACCCCGCGGCTTTATACAACAGAGGATCATTATGGCGCATACTAAAGGACAAGGTTCATCCAGCAACGGCCGCAACAGCCCCGGCCAGCGCCTTGGCGTAAAACGCTACGGCATGCAGACGGTAAACGCCGGCGAGATTCTGGTCCGCCAGCGCGGCACCAAGTTCCTGCCCGGCGAGAACGTCAGGCGGGCCTCCGACGACACGCTGTTCTCCATCGTCACCGGCGTCGTCAAATTCGAGTGGGCGAAACGCGGCAAGAAACAGATCAGCGTTTATCCCCCCGCGAAATAACCTTTCACAAAGGATAGAACCTCCTGGGTGCGTCTGCGTTCAGGAGGTTTTTTATTACATTATGTCCCCGACAAAATCCCAGCGCAGCTCCACCTTTATCGACACGGCGCACGTGTTCCTGAAGGCCGGCAACGGCGGCAACGGCGCCTCCTCCTTCCGGCGCGAGAAGTTCATCCCCTACGGCGGCCCCGACGGCGGCCACGGCGGCAAGGGCGGCAGCATCTGGTTCGTGGCCTCGGCCAACATCACCACGCTGCGCGAGATCGCTTTCCACCCGCACATCACCGCCGGCGACGCGGAGCCGGGCGGCGGCAAGAAGTGCGACGGCCATAACGGGACGGACAAGACCCTATACGTGCCGCTGGGCACCGTGGTCAAGCGCGCCGACGGCGCGGTCCTGGCCGACCTCAAGGAAGAGGGCCAGCGCTTCCTGGCCGCCAAGGGCGGCAGGGGCGGGCGGGGCAACACCGCCTTCAAGACCCGCTTCAACACCGCCCCCAAGATCTCCGAGAACGGCGAGCCGGGCGAGGAGTACGAGGCCTGGCTGGAGCTCAGCGTGCTGGCGGACGTGGGCCTGGTGGGCTTCCCCAACGCCGGCAAGTCCACGCTGCTGTCGGTCATCTCAGCCGCGCGGCCCAAGATCGCCGGCTACCCTTTCACCACCCTCAACCCCAACATCGGCATGGTCAACCACAAAGGCAAGGGCTTCGCCGCGGCCGACATTCCCGGCCTGATAGAGGGCGCCCACGAGGGCAAGGGCCTGGGCGACCAGTTCCTCAAGCACATCCTGCGCACCAAGCTGCTGGTGCACCTGGTGGACCCGGCCGGCTTCGGCGACCTGAAGCCGGAGAAGGCCGTGCGCGTCATAGACAAGGAACTCAAGGATTACCACCCCCTCCTCGCCAAGAAGATAGCCATCCTGGCCGTGACCAAGGCCGACCTGCCCGGCGCCGAGGCCGTGCAGGAGGCGCTGCAGAAGAAATTCAAGAAGCGTGAAGTTTTCCTGATCTCGGCCGTCACCGGCAAGGGCGTCTCCAAGCTGCTGGACCGGGTCATCAAACTGCTGCCAACCATCAAGCAGGAAGAGCTCTACCAGGCCGCGCCCGACGGCGTCAGGATCCCGAGATCCAACGACGGCTTCGTCATCAGCCGGGCCGACACCGGCGCCTATATCGTCAAGGGCGAGAAGATAGAGAAGCTCATAGCCATGACCAACTTCTCCCAGCCCGACTCCTGGGACCGCCTGCGCCGCGTCTTCCGCACCATAGGCCTGGACAAGGCCCTGAAGAAAGCCGGCGCCGGGGCGGGCGACAGCGTGCGCATCTCCGAAAGGGAATTCGAATGGAGCGACGAGGTGCCGGAGACGGGCCGCAAGGGCAAGTTCGCCTACAAATACAGGAAGTACAAGCAGGACTACGGCGACTGATCAGGGAACCGCAGTCGGTAAAAAAAGAAGGCTGGGCGCCACACAGGCCCCAGCCTTCTTTCTTTATAAGCCTCTTTCCCGGCTTCAGGCCCCGCCTCAGTACACCGTGCCCCAGTCGCGGGTGGTGATGCGGAATTCCACCCGGCGGTTGAGGGCTCGGGCCTCGTCGGTCTTCTCGTCCACTACGGGATAGCGCTCCCCGTAGCCGTAGACGCGCACGAAATCGGGGTAGACCCCCTTGGTGGCCAGGTACATCTTCACGGCGCCCGCCCGGCGCATGGACAGGTCGTCGTTATATTCCTCGGAACCGACGTCGTCGGTATGCCCCGCGACTATCAGCTTGAGGCGGTTATGCTTGAGCAGGATCTGCGCCACCCGGTCGAGCAGGTCGAAAGAGGAGGCTTTGAGTTTGTCGGAGTTGAACTCGAACTCTATTGGCGGGATCTGCCTGGTGGAGACCATGTCCATCACGCTCTGCAGCTCCAGCTCCGCCCTGCGGGCCTCCTCGCGCTCGGCCACGGTCAGTTGCTTGCCGCAGGCCCCCAAGGCCAGCGCCGCGGCCGCGAGTATCAGAAGTTTCTTCATATAGCCCTCCCCTCGTAATTTCCCCCGGTTATGGAACCTATCAGCGTTTCGCGGCGGAACCGGTAGCCCCGGGCGAAAGCCGTGTTGCTCAGCAGCAGCGGCGGGGTGGCCGCCATGGTGGCGTAGATGCGCCGGCGGCGCACCCGGGGGCGGTCGGCCGGGTCCAGCAAATTGGAATGGGCGCTCTCTTCCAGCGTGTCCATCGCCCAGTAAACGGGCCAGATTACGGCGGCCCGCAGGGCCAGCTCAGTCTTGGGAATTGAGGAGACGAAGGCCTCGCACTGGTCCAGGCGGTCCAGGGCCCAGTAAGTCCACTTCGAGGTCAGTTCCCTGATCCGCTCCATGTTGGCGGGGTCCAGGAGGTCTCCGGGCTTCATGTTGCGCGTGTCCAGTTCCTCCTGCGGGAGGTAGCAGCGGCCGAGCCGCAGGTCGGCCGCCAGGTCTTTGAGGATATTCGTGACCTGCAGCGCTGAGCCGATCAGCTCGGCGTCCCTTTCCGACGGGAAATTGCCCGGCCCCCGGCTGGACTGCCTGATGGTTTCCCTGTAGAGCCGCGCCCAGAAAACCCCCGGCTGGCCGCCGATAAGGGCGCAGTAACGCTCCAGGTCCGCGGTTTTGGCGAAAGCCGCCGGGGCGCCGCCGGGAAAAGAGCGCACGTCCATCTCCATACCCTCGGCCACGCCGGAGAGCAGTTCCGAAAAAAGAGAAATGTCCCGCCCGGGCAGGCGCGCGTAGATATCGAGCACCTTGCCTAATTTCTGCAGCAGTTCCCGCTCGGCCTGCTGCGGGGGCCTGGCGGCCAGGGCGCCGGCCCTGGCCAGCAGCTCAGCGCGGGCTTCCGGCTTGTCCAGGCCGCGGGCCAGTTTCAGGACGGAGAGTTTATCCGGGGCGGCGACCCCGGGGGCGTCCACTATGGTGTCCAGGGCGCGGCAGAGCAGGTAGCCCAGGCCCATCCGGGTGCGGACCGGTTCGGGCAGGATATTAACGCTGAGGTAAAGCGTGCGCGACACCTTTTTAAGTATCGCCTTCACCTCTCCGGAGAGGCCGGTCTTGCCTGTCTTATCCATCTTTTTAATTCTACAAAAAACGGCGCCCCGGCTTATACGGGGCGGCCGGGCTGTTCCGCGTCCTCCAGTTCGGAGGCCGCCATGGCGCCCAGGCCCTGCCGGCCGTAGACGGGGGCCGCGTGGGCGCTGATCTCCCCGCGCTTGTACGACAGGGCCGCGGCGGCCCCCAGCACGCAGAGCCCGCTGAGCGTCATGGTGCGGGCCACGCCGATGTGCGTGGCGGCGAAACCCGCCAGCAGGCTGCCGAAGGGCGCCATGCCCATGAAAGAGACCGAGTGCAGCGCCATCACGCGGCCGCGCTTGTCGTCGTCCACCAGCGTCTGGATGACCGTGTTGGTAGAGGCGAAGAAACTGACCATGCCGAAGCTGCCCAGCGCCAGCAGCGGGGCCGAGAGGGCGAACACGCTGGAGAACGAAAAGCCCAAGAGCCCCAGGCCGAAGATGGCTGCGTACAAGGGGATATCCCTCTCGAGGCCGGCCGGGTGGCGGCGCAGGGCCAGGCGCAGGGCGCCCGCCAGCGCGCCCACACCGGAGGCGGCCATGATGAAGCCCAGGGTCTGCGGCCCGCCGCCCAGGATATCGCGCACATAGGCGGGCATGAGCACGGCGTAGGGCATGCCCAGGAGGCTCCCCACGGCCAGCATCAGGATGAGGTAGCGGATGGGCGGAAAACCGAAAGCGTACTTGAGCCCCTCTTTAAACCCCCCGGCCGCGGCGCCGGCGGCGGCGGGAGCCTTCTGTTTGAGGTCGATCGCCAGCAGGGCCGCTATGACGCCCCCGTAAGAAAGGCCGTTGAACAGGAAACAGACGCCCTCGCCGAAAGCCGCTATAAAAACCCCTGCTATGGAAGGCCCTATCAGGCGGGCGGAGTTGAACATGGAGGAGTTCAGGGCGATGGCGTTAGCCAGGTCCTCCCGCTTTTCCACCAGCTGCACGATGAAGGACTGGCGCGCCGGCATGTCGAAGGCGTTGATGCAGCCCAGCAGCGAGGCCAGGGCTATGATCTGCCAGGGCTCCGGGTCGCCGAAGAGCACCAGGGCGGCCAGCGTCAGCGCCTGCAGCATGGCCAGCGTCTGCGTGACCAGCAGGATGTTGCGGCGCTCGAAGCGGTCGGCCGCCGGGCCGGTGAAAGGGGCCAGCAGCAGGCTGGGCACCTGCGCCGCGAAGCCCGTGATCCCCAGCAGCAGCGGCGAGCCAGTCAGGCGGTAGATGAGCCAGCTCAGCGCCACGGTCTGCATCCAGGTGCCGATGAGGGAGACGCATTGCCCGGCGAAGAACAGCCGGTAATTGCGGTACTTGAAGGCCCGCAGCAGGAGGTTGAGCTTAGAACGGTAGGACATCAGGGCCTGATAAGTTTCCCCAGCACGCGCGCCCCCCGCGCCCCGGTGGCCGACGGGCAGTGGTTGACCTCCCCCCGCAGGGCCAGCAGCGCCAGCAGGGCGAAGCAGGCCGGCTCCTTGGCCAGCGGGTGCATGCCCAGTTCGGCTATGGACCGGACCCGCACCCCGGCGGGCAGCAGCAGCGCCGCGATATTGTCCATCAGCACGGGGTTCAGGGCGCCGCCGCCGCTGACGATGAGCTCCCGGGTGCCGCGCGGCGCGAAGCCCCTGAAGGCCGCGGCCACGGAAGCGGCGGTGAAGGTGTTGAGCGAGGCCAGCAGGTCGCGCGAGCGCTCCTTATTGAATTGCGCCGGGAAATGCTTTTTTATGAAGGCGAGGGTATACTCGCTGCGGTCGAGAGATTTGGGCGGCTTGCGCCGGAAGAATGGCGCCTCGAGCAGGGAATAGACTTTGGCCAGGTCGGGCTCGCCCGCCGCGGCCCAGCGCCCCCCCTTGTCGTAGGAAAGGCGGCCGCCGCTGAGCTCCGTTACCGCCGTATCCATGAGGGAATTGCCGGGCCCGGTGTCGAAGCCGAAGGCCCGCACGCCCCTGCCGGCGAAAGCGATATTGCCCACGCCGCCGATATTCTGCAGCGCCACCGGCGCGCCGCTCCCGAACAGGTATTCGTCGAGGAAAGGTATGAGCGGGGCGCCCTCGCCGCCGGCGGCCATGTCGGCCGGGCGGAAATCGCAGGCCACGGGCCGGCCGGTTTCCTCGGCTATGAAGGAAGCCTCGCCTATCTGCAGCGTATGGCCCTTCCTGCCGGGGGCGTGCCAGACGGTCTGGCCGTGCGAGCCGACGGCCGCTATATTTTTGTAGGCCACGCGGTGCTTTTTACAGAAGGCCCTGACCATGCCGGCCCAGAGGCGGCCCAGTTCGAAGTTCAGCGCCGAGAGTTCCGGCGCTTTCAGGTCCCTGGCCGCTATGATGCGGGCCTGCAGGGCGGCGGGATAGGGATAATTGCCGAAAGCTTTAACCTTGAGGGAGCGGCCGGAGATCCCGCAGAGCGCTATGGAAAGCCCGTCGGCGGAAGTGCCGCTCATCAGGCCGAGTGCCAGTTCTTGTTTGGTCATAAGATTTGCCCGCAGCCGGACTGCTTCAGTATTTTTTCACGCTGTGCTTCACCAGGCGGCCGGCCCGGTAATGGAACTTCCCGGAGAAATGGCCACGCCGGCGCAGAAGAGGCAGGAAGACCCGGTCCCCCTCCCACAGGTTCAGCTTCAGCAGGCCGCGGTCCGGGATCCATTTCAGCTCGCCTTCGGGGGAATCTATAAGCCGGCCGGTGAAAGCCGAGGCCGTGAAGACGAAGACATACCAGTCTTCGCCTTTGGCGAAATATGGAAAAGTGAGCACGCCTTTGAGCCGCGGGGCGCGTATCTTAAGGCCCGCTTCCTCGCGCACCTCCCGCACCACGCACTCCTCTGGGCTCTCGCCGGGCTCGAACTTGCCGCCCAGGCCGTTCCACTTGCCCTCGTGGATATCGTCCGCCTTCTTGACGCGGTGCAGCATCAGGGTCTTGCCGCCGCGGCGCACGTAGCAGAGGGTGGCCAGCTTCATGCTTCCAGGTCCTCGAACAGCCAGGTGCTGAGGTAGCGCTCGGCGGTGTCGGGCAGGATCACCACCAGGGTTTTATCCGCCATCTCCGGCCGCGCGGCGACCTTTACCGCGGCCCACATGGCGGCCCCCGAGGAAATGCCGGCGAAGATCCCCTCCTCACGCATCATCCTCCGGGCCATGGTCCCGGCGTCCTTCTCGGAGACCGGGATTATCTCGTCCACCTGGCGGAGGTCCATGTTGTCCGGCAGGAAATTGGGGCCGATGCCCTGCAGCCGGTGCGCGGCGGGCTGCCCGCCGGCCAGCAGCGGCGAAGCCGCCGGCTCCACGGCGATGATCTTCACGTCGGACTTCTTCTTCTTCAGCGCCCGCCCGACGCCCGTAAGGGTGCCGCCGGTGCCGGCCCCCGCGATGACCGCGTCCACCTTCCCGTCGGTGTCGGCCCAGATCTCCTCGGCGGTGGTGCGCTCGTGGATGGCGGGGTTGGCGGGGTTGGAGAACTGCCGCGGCATGAAGGCGCCGGGGGTTTCCCGCACTATTTTCTCAGCTTCCGCGACCGCGCCGGCCATGCCGCCGGCGCCCGGGGTAAGGACCAGCTCGGCCCCCAGGGCGCGCAGGATCTTCCTGCGCTCCACGCTCATGGTATCGGGCATGGTCAGGATGAGGCGGTAGCCGCTGATAGAGCAGAGCCAGGCCAGGCCTATGCCGGTGTTGCCGCTGGTGGGTTCTACCACCAGCGAGCCGGATTTAAGCAGGCCTTCGGCCTCGGCGAAGCCGAGCAGCCCCAGGGCGGTCCGGTCTTTTACGCTGGAGGTCGGGTTGTAATACTCCAGCTTGGCCAGCAGCAGGGCCCGGGCTTTGCCGACCACCCGGCAGACCCGCACCAGGGGCGTATTGCCTATCAGGCAGCTCATGTCGGAAGCGTATTTCATTTTTTCCCCATTTCCGCTTTAAGCTGGTCGAGCTTGGCCTGGATCCAGCGCATCTGCTCGGCGCAGTGGTCGGGCAGCTTGTTGTGGTCCAGCTGGCCGCCGGCGGCGCCGAAGCGGGCGCTGTGCGCCGGCACGCCGAAGACGGTGGTGTCCGGAGGAACGTCCTGCAGCACCACGGAGGCCGCGCCTATGCGGGAGCGCGCGCCGATATTGATGGCCCCGAGCACGATGGCGCCGGCGCCCACCACCACCCCGTCGCCCAGCGTGGGATGGCGCTTCTTGTGCTCCATGGAGGTGCCGCCCAGCACCACGCCCTGGTAGATCAGCACGTCGTCGCCGATCACGGCGGTTTCGCCTATAACCACGCCCATGCCGTGGTCGATGAAGAAGCGCCGGCCTATTTTAGCGCCGGGGTGTATCTCCACGCCGGTAAAGAAGCGGGTTATATGGGAAAGCAGCCGCGCCGGGAAGTGAAGGCCGCGCTCCCAGAGCCAGTGGGCGGGCCGGTACAGCCAGACGGCGTGCAGGCCGGGGTAGCACAGCAAAACTTCCCAGAAGCCGCGCGCGGCCGGGTCCTTTACGAACACTGTCCTGATGTCTTCGGCAAAATTCATTTTTCCCTTATCTCCCCGCGGCGGGCGGGCTTTTCCCCCCGCCCGTTAACCAATTATATAATTTTAGCCTGAATCCTGCGGTTCCGAGTAATTCTCCTTAAAAAAGAAGGAAATGGGATTACTCCGCAGGATTCCCCGCGCAGCGGGCGGAGGGCCCAGCGCTATGCGCGCCAGGCCCGACGAGGTGTATGCCTCCCGAAGGGCGCCCGCTATGCGGGCGGGAAACTTCAGCAGAAGTTTCCAGGCTAGGGCGCGGGGCCGCCCCTGGGCAAAAAAGAAGGCCGGGGTTAAACCCGGCCTTCTCTTTCGCCGCGGGGGCTTACAGCCTGTAGATGTCGAGCTTGGTGCCCTGCAGCTTGAAGCCGAAGCCCTTTTCGAAGGACGGGAAGGTGACGCCGGACGGCTTCATGTCCTCGGTCTTGAAGATGAAGTAGGAGGTGGCGTCGACCACGGGGAAGGGGATCAGCAGCACCAGCATCTTGTCGGTGAAGCGGGCGCCCTGGGGGCCCTGCACGATCTCGTTGCCGTAGGCCAGCTTGTAGTTCTTGGTCAGGCGCACATCCACGCCCTTGGCCGCCACGCCGTCGCCGACAGCCTTGAGGGAAACGCTGAGGGCGGTGCCGCGGGGGCCCTTGATCTCGAGCGTGCTGTTCTCGGGGGTGGAGGCGTTGGCCTTGATCTTGACCACGAACTTCTCGCCGTCTATGGTCACGGTCTTGGAGCCGCTCATGAAGATGCCCCAGTTGATGATCTCGGTGCCGCGCACGAAGAAGCTCTCGTTGCGGCTGGTGGTCAGCACCAGGAAGAACTTGTCCTTATCGGCGCAGGAGTTGCCGCCGTTGGGGCAGTTGGAGGCCTTGGAGCCGCTGACGTGCACCTTGGTGCCGGCGCCGGTGGTAAAGGTGACGTTGGGCTTGAGGTAGGCGTTGCGGACGGTGGCCAGGTCTATGGAGAAGACGGTGTCGGCCAGGCCCTTTTCACCGCCGCGCTCCATCAGCACCTCGGAAGCGCCGGGGGTGACGCCGTAGCCGAAGTAGCGGAACAGGTCCAGCTCGGGATCCAGCTGCCCCTCCGCCTGCGCGGCGGCGGGCACGGCCGGGGCCTCTATCTCGGCCAGGGAGAAGCCGGCGTCGCCGAGGACTCCCTCAGCGGCCGAGAAAGAAACAAAATTGCAGGACACCAGGGCCGCCGCGAATATTTTAGTGAGGTTCTTCATATCGAGTCTCCTGTTTACCGGACTTCTGCCTACGCTATGTTATAGCAGTCTGCGGCACCGGAGCGCAGAGGCATAGGGCCCACCATTAGAAGTTAAGGGGCCTACTGCCAATTAGGCCCTTGGGGCAACGGGTTTTGCTTTTAGCCCTTAAATTAGATAGATTATGCTATCCGAAACAGGGGGCAGTCATGAACGAAACCGCTTTAATAAAAACTCTGGAAGGGCACAAAGACGGGGTGCTGACCCTGGCCTTTTCGCCCTGCGGCAAATTCCTCGCCACGGCCGGCGAGGACAATACCATACGCCTGTGGGACATACCGGACGGCATAGAGATACAGTCCCTGGAGGGACATGAGGGAGACATCCGGGCCGTGGCCTTCAACCCCGAAGGCGACTACTTCGCCACCGGCTCCTGGGACAAGACCATAAAGGTCTGGAAGACCGCCGACTGCTCCACCATAGCCGAGGCCGACAGCCACGAGGGCCCGGTCAACGCGCTGGCTTTCTCCCCGGACGGCAAGCTGCTCTACTCCGCCTCGGACGACGCCACGGTCCGGGTCTTCGCCTGCCCCGGCTGCTCGCTCAAGACCACCCTGAAGCCGGAAATGGGCGACATCAAGGCCCTGGCCGTTTCCCCCTCCGGCCTGCTGGCGATAGGCGGTACGGAGCTGGAACTGCTGGATTCCTCCGGCAAGATGCTCAAGGATAACGATTCCTACCTGTACGGCGTGCGCTGCCTCGCCTTCTCCCCTGACGGCAAACGCCTGGCCGTGGCTACCGGCATGGAGAAGCGCCTGGAGATCTGGGACACGGAAAAGCTGGTGGAAACCGGCTCTGTCAAAGATTCCGACTGGGTCAACTGCGTCACCTTCACCCCCGACGGCAAGTACGCGGTGACCGGCGGCACTGCCGTTAAGGTCTGGGACCCGGCCTCCGGCGCCTGCCTCAAGACCTTCGAAGGCCACTCTGACGAGATCTACTGCGTGGCCGTCTCCCCGGACGGCAAATACATCGCCTCCGCCTCCAACGACCAAACCGTCAAACTCTGGTCCCTCTAAAAGGAGGCAGCCACCTTTCGGGGGTACCCCCCCAAAAAGGTGGCTGCCTCCTTTTTGGGGTTGACCTTCGTTAAGTGTGTTACGGAAGGTTTTTTGTATAATTTCGGGAGTCTTAAAATCAGTCAGGAGGAATTAATGAAGAAATTAGCTTTAGCAGCGGTAATTGCCGGCATGGCGGTCAGCGCCAACGCCGCGGGTTTCCGCCAGGCCAACCAGAGCGCTTCCGCCAACGGCATGGGCACGGCCTTCACCGCCGTGGCCAATGACGCCTCGGCCTTCTGGTACAACCCCGCCGCCATGACCGACCTGCCCGGCACCAACCTCTCTATCGGCGGCGTCTTCGTGGACCCCCGCACCGAGCATACCGCCACCACCGGGGCCGTAGACCGCCCCGAGAACATGGTGCATACCCTGCCCCATTTCTACGCTACCCGCAAGCTGAGCAACAAGTGGTCCCTGGGCATCGGCATGCTGGTTCCCTACGGCCTGTCCACCGAGTGGGACCCGGCTAACTCCCTCACCCGCAGGGTGGCCACCGAATCCGCCCTCAAGGCCATATACACGGGCCTCAGCGGCGCCTACAAAGTGAACGAGCAGCTCTCCGTGGCCGCCGGCGTCAGCCATGTCGCCCTGGACGCCACGATGAACAAGAAGATAGAATTCGCCGGGGAGAACGTGGAGCAGACCCTCGAGGGTGACGGCACCGGCGTAGCCTACAACATGGCCGCGATGTATAAGTGGAACAAGTGGAACTTCGCCGCCAGCTACCGCAGCAAGGTCAAGGTAGACGTTGACGGCAAGATCAACCTGCCCACCACGGCTGCTCTCGTCGGCTTCGCCGCGACCGACAAGGACGCCACCACCAAGATAACCCTGCCCGACACCTTCCAGCTCGGCGCCGCCTACAAGTACAGCGACAGCCTGCTGTTCTCGGCCGAAGCCGACTACACCAACTGGAGCACCTACCGCAAACTCGTCATCGACTATATCGAAGACGACGGCGGCATCGGTCAGGCCAACGACATAAAGAACTGGAATCCCTCCTGGGCCTTCCGCGTGGGCACCGAGTACAAGGTCAACGAGACCTGGAAACTGCGCGCCGGTTCTTATTTCGACATGACGCCCGTCTCCGACAGGTATTTCGAGACCCGCAACGCCTGCTCCAACCGCTTCGGCGTGTCCGTGGGGGCCGGCTGGGCCAAGGGCAACCTGAGCGTGGACGTCTCCTACCTGTACCTGAAGTTCATGGAGCGCCGCGTGTCGAACAGCATACAGGACGACGGCGCGCTGCTTGCCGACAAGACCGTCCTCAACGGCAAGTACAACACCACCGCCCGCCTGCCCGCCCTCTCTGTGAACTACAAGTTCTAAAAGAGGCCTCAGGCAATAAAAAACCCCGCGTCGCAAGGCGCGGGTTTTTTGTTTTAACCGGGTAGACCTTTACTGCCCCCTGGCCGCAGGGTCGACCCCGAACCAGCGCCGCCCTATCCAGAGCGACACCCCCACCAGCCCGATGAGCACCGGCACCTCCACCAGCGGGCCTATGACCGCCGCGAAGGCCGCGCCGTGGCCTATGCCGAAGGTGGCGATGGCCACCGCTATGGCCAGCTCGAAGTTATTTGAAGCAGCCGTGAAGGACAGGGTGGCGGACTGGCCGTAATCGGCCCCGGCCCTGCGGCTCATCCAGAACGAGAGCAGGAACATCACGACGAAATACACCAGCAGCGGGATGGCGATCCTCACAACATCCAGCGGCACCTGCACTATATTCTCCCCCTTTATGGAGAACATCACGATGATAGTGAACAGCAGCGCCACCAGCGTCAGCGGGCTGATCACGGGGATGAATTTTGCCGAATACCACTCCCGGCCCTTGGCGGCCAGCAGGGCGAAGCGCGTGGCTATGCCGGCTATGAACGGGATCCCGAGGTAGATGAAGACGCTCTTGGCTATCTCGCCCATGGTGATGTTCACCACCGCGCCCGTGAGGCCGAACCAGCCGGGCACCAGCGTGATAAAGAACCAGGCGTAGACGGGAAAGAACAGCACCTGGAACACCGAGTTGAAGGCCACCAGCCCGGCGCAGTATTCCCGGTCGCCCTTGGCCAGGTCGTTCCAGACTATGACCATGGCTATGCAGCGCGCCAGGCCTATCATGATGAGGCCCACCATGTACTCCGGCTTGTCGCGCAGGAAGATCATGGCCAGCGCCGTCATCAGCACCGGGCCCACCAGCCAGTTCTGCGCCAGCGAGAGCAGCAGCACCTTCTTATTGGCGAAGACGCGGTGCATCTCCTCGTATTTCACCTTCGCCAGCGGCGGGTACATCATCAGGATCAGGCCGATAGCGATGGGGATGGAGGTGGTGCCCACGCTGGAGGCGGCGTTAAAATCCGCCACGGCCTGCGGCCACAGCCAGCCCAGGCCCACGCCGGCGCCCATCGCCAGGAAGATCCACAGAGTCAGGTAGCGGTCCAGGAACGACAGTTTCTTCATTACGCTGTCCATCAGAGCAATCCTCCCACGAATTCTTTTATCTCGTCGCGCACTCGGCGGTAATGCCCGAGCGCCTCCTCTTCGGTCTTCGCGTCTTTCGCGAGGAAAGGCGGGTCCTCGAAGCTCTTGTGGAGCTTCTCGGCCTTGCCGAACCAGACCGGGCAGGATTCCCGCGCTTTATCGCAGACCGTCACCACCAGGTCGAAAGCGGTATCCTTGAACTCAGCGGCGTGCTTGGAGCGGTGGCCGGAGATATCCACCCCGGCCTCTCCCATCACCTTTATGGCCCGCGGGTCCACCGCGCCGGGATTGGTGCCGGCGGAGAACACTTCCGCCTTGCCCGCCAGCAGCGCCCTGCCCCAGCCCTCGGCCATCTGGCTGCGGCAGGAATTGCCCGTGCAGAGGAACAATATCTTCATAAGCCGCTCAGTGGCCGCAGCTGCAGCCGTCGCCGCAATCTCCGCCGTGCCCGGGCAGGCCCTTCACCATTATCGAGCCTTCCTCGTCGCAGTCTATGGTCGCGTCGGCCAGCTGGGCCGCGGCGTCCGCCGCCACGAAGAACTTGAACTTCTTTATCTCCATCTCGGCGTCGTCTTTCTCCGGCTTGGAGACTATGTCCATGGCCAGGCTGGGCCCGCAGCAGCCCGGCGCCATGAAGATGCGCAGGCAGGCGCCGGCCTTCTGTTTGTCTATGAAACCCTTTATTTTGGCTATCGCCCCGTCGGTCATTTGCAGCATGGTATCTCCTTTAATGCGTCTTATTTCTTCGCGCCCGGCTTAAGGGCGAAAACGGTCACGCTCGACGCCGAGCCGTCCAGGGCCTTGGCGGCCTTGTCGGTTATGGGGTCCGAGCAGGTCCCCCCCGCGCGGTAGGCGTTATCGCTCAATAATTTCAGCCCGCGGAAGCCGGCGGCCTTTATGGCACCCAGGTAATCCCGGCGCTGCAGCGCCCCGGCCACGCAGGCGGCGTAGAGTCCGGCGTGTTTCTTGAGCGCCGGCGGCAGTTCGCGGTTAAGCACGATATCGCTTACCACCATGGAGCCGCCGGGCCTGAGCGCCCTGAAGGCCTCGCGGAAGACGGCCGGCTTGTCGGGCGACAGGTTCACCACGCAGTTGGAAATTATGAGGTCCGCCTCTCCGTCCTCGACGGGGAGCTTCTCTATCAGCCCTTTGCGGAACTCCACGTTCTTAAGCCCGGTACGCGCCGTGAACTTAACCAGGTTCTTTGCAGCCAGTTTCAGCATTTCCGGCGTCATGTCCACGCCTATCACTTTCCCCTTCGCCCCGGCCAGCGGCGCGGCGATGAAGACGTCCTTGCCGGCCCCGCTGCCCAGGTCCAGCACCGTCATGCCCTTCTTGATCTTGGAGAACCCCACGGGATTGCCGCAGGACAGGCCCAGCTCTCCTTCGGAGGCCGCGGGCGCGGGCCCGCAGCAGGACGAGCCGGAACAGCAGGAAACCGCTTTTTTCGCTACGGTGCCGTAAGCCTTGCGCACCATGGACCGCGTCTTTACGTGGTGAACTTTCATTTTGCCTCCTAGAGAACCTTGAAAATATATTTAAGCCCTAGATAGACGCCAGCGGCCACGAACACCCAGCCCGTGGCCGGCTTGGCGTACCGCTCGAACCTGCCGGCCAGTCCCGTGACGGCGTTCATCCTCTTCAGCCCGAAATCCAGCACTACCGCTATCCCTATCACCGGCAGGGCCGTGCCCAGGCCGTAGAGCAGCGGCAGGGACAGCGGCGCGGAGTTGGCGGCGGCCAGCGGCAGGATCACGCCGAAGTAGAGCGCGGCGGAAATGGGGCAGAAAGCCAGCGCGAACAGGAAGCCCATAAGCAGCGACGAGAGCGCGCCGGCCCTGGCCTTGAACTTCGACAGGTCCAGGAAACTGAAGCCCTCGAAGCCCTGCCCGAACATATTCAGCAGGTACATGCCGCCCAGCACCAGCAGCGGCGACAGCGCCTGGCCGCCGTATTTCTGCATGAAGAAGGAAAAAGACGGCGCGGAGAGCAGGCTTTTGACCAGCAGGAAGCCGATCAGGATGTAAGCCAGCGCCCGGCCCAGGGCGTAAAGCCCGCCGTGGGCCAGCACCGCCAGCTTATGCGAGCCGGAATGCCTGGAGATATGGGTCAGCGCCGCTATATTGGTGGCCAGCGGGCAGGGGCTCACCGAGGTGATGACCCCCGTCCACAGGGCCGTAGCGGCCGCCGCCCAGAGTTCAGCGCTCATTCCTTGTCCAGCACCTTATGCGTTTCCGCGACGACATAGGCCTTGAAGGCCTCTTTGTCCCCGAGCAGGGTCCAGACCCGGTCCAGCTTGCCCCAGTTGAGGGCCTTGTCTCCGGAGAACTTCTGCACTATCACTGACTTGGAGTTCAGCCAGTAGTCCCGCACGAAGTGCTCGTTGGCGGCTTCGTCGGTGTTGACGCCCTTAAAGGTCACCTGCCAGCCCTTGTAGGCGGATTTAAAACCGCTCTCTACCGCCTCCTTTGTATAGGCCTCTATGGTATTGCAGGAAGAACAGCGCGTGTCGGTGTAGAAATAATAGACGACGGCCGTCCTGGCCCGCGCCTTTTTATCCGCCGCGGGCAGGGCGGCCGGCGCGGGCGCCGGTTCGGGAGCCAGAACTGCCTCACTCTGTGCGGGCTTCTCCGCGCAGCAGAACGGGCCGGCGGCCTTATAGACGGCCGCGCCGATGCTGACGGCCACGAAGCCGAGCAGCACGAACTTGAGCGCTTTGGAACCGGTCTTCATGTTATTTAGCCCCGGAGATTATTTTTTTCAGTTCGTCGGGCGCCGGGATCCTGGCGGAGAACTTAACCACGCCGTTCACGGCCAGCGCGGGCGTCATCATCACGCCCATATCGGTGATCTTGTTGATGTCGCTGACCTTCTCCATCTCGTAGTCCAGGCCCAGTTCCCTGGCGGCGGCCTCGGCGGCGGCGTAGAGCTTGTTGCACTTGGGGCAGCCCATGCCCAGCACCTGTATTTTAGTTTTCATAGTTCCTCCGTTAGAAAAACGCTCCGTAGAACATACCGCTGAAAGTGGCCATAACGACGACCAGCAAAACATAAACCCCCGTCTTCTTCCAGCCCATCACGCTTTTAAGCACCAGCATGCTGGGCAGCGACAGCGCCGGGCCCGCCAGCAGCAGCGCCAGGGCCGGCCCCTTGCCCATGCCGGAGCCGAGCAGGCCCTGCAGTATCGGGATCTCCGTCAGCGTGGCGAAATACATGAAGGCGCCCACCACCGAGGAGAACAGGTTGGCGCCCAGGGAGTTGCCCCCCACCGCCCAGGCCACCCAGCCCGACGGGATCACGCCCTCGTGCCCCGGCCGCCCCAGCAGGAAGCCCGAGACCAGCACGCCGCCGATAAGCAGCGGGAAGATCTGCTTGGACAGGTCCCAGCTGGCGGAGAACCAGTCGGCAAGTTCCCCCTCACCAGAGGAGTTGAGCACCCAGGACAGGCCTATGAAACCGGCAGAGAAGGAGATTATCGGCATATCCGCGAAAATAAAGGCCAGGGCCGCGGCGGGCACGGAGGCGATGAACAGCTTTTTCCCGTCGGCGCCGAACCAGGCTTTCAGCATGAGGCCGAGCCCGGCTGCAAAAGCGGCGGTCAGCGGCCATTTCACCTTGTAGACGGCGTAGAAAACGGCGTCCGAGGGGTCGGCGGCGGCCCAGTTGGCGAAGACCAGCACCGCGGCCATGGCGGCGAAATAGGACGAGGTCTGCCACAGCGGCCGTTTGACCTCCGGCTCGGGCAGGTCGGCCTGCGCGGCGGCCTTGGCGGCCTCTTCGCGCCGGAAGATAAGGTGCATGGCGAACCCGATAAAGACGCTGAACACCACGGCGCCCACGGCGCGCGCGGCGCCCATTTCGAAGCCCAGCACGCGGGCGGTCAGCACTATGGCCAGCACATTGATGGCCGGGCCGGAATAGAGGAAGGCTATGGCCGGGCCCAGGCCCGCGCCGCGCTTGTAGATGCCGGCGAACAGGGGCAGCACCGTGCAGGAGCAGACGGCGAGGATGGTGCCGGACACCGAGGCCACGCCGTAGGAAAGGAACTTGTTGGCCCTGGCGCCGAAATACTTCATGACCGAGGCCTGGCTGACGAAGGCCGAGATCCCGCCAGCTATGAAAAGCGCGGGGATGAGGCAGAGCACCACGTGCTCGCGCACGTACCACTTGGTAAGCTCGAGCGCCTCGGTAATAGCGCCGTCGAAGCGCGGCAGGCCCACCGGCAGGAAGTAGAAAGCGAAGAAGACGGCTATAAAACCGGCCAGCGTTTTCCAGTCTTCTTTCCAGTTCATTTAGCCACCCCGGCTATGCAATCGGTGAACTCCAGCACGCAGGGACAGGTGAGGCGGTAATGCAGCCAGTTCCCCTCCCGGCGGGCGGCCACCAGGCCGGCGTTCTTGAGGACCAGCAGGTGCTTGGAGACGGTGGAGATGTCGTCGCCCACCTGGTCGCGCAGTTCGCAGACGCAGGCTTCGCGCTTTTTCAGGGAATTAAGTATCAGAAGCCGGGTAGGGTGCGCCATGGCTTTTATCACCGCGGCCTGCGCGGCGTAAAGTTTTTTCAGGTCCTGTTTCATATTCTTCTATTTTGCCAAATAGCCAAATAGATGTCAAGCGGCGGGGCCCGGGCGCGGATAATCCCCCCGCGCCTTTCGTTAACGGCTATAATGGGTGATGGCCATTAACCGCGGCAAGGTACCCCTGGAGCGCGCGCTGTCCAAGCTGGGGGCCGCCTCGCGCAGCCAGACCCGGGTGTGGATCCTTACCGGGCGGCTCAAAGTCAACGGCCGCACCGTAACGGACCCGCAGTTCCCTGTGACCCCTGAAACGGATAAATTCACGGTGAACGGAAAACCGGTCGCCCAGGATCCCTGGACCGTCATAATACTCAACAAGCCCGGCGCGGTAGTGACCACCCGCTCCGACGAGAAAGGCCGCCGCACCGTCTTCGACCTGCTTCCCCCCGGGCTCCAGAACCTGCACGCCGTAGGCCGCCTGGACATGGCCACCACCGGCCTGCTGATAATGACCAACGACACCAGGCTCTCGGCCTGGCTGACCGACCCGGCCAACGCCGTCATCCGCGTCTACTCCGTCACGGTCAAGGGAAGCGTAACGCCAGGGGAGCTGGCCAGGGCCGCCGCCGGCGTCATGGACGCCGGAGAACTCCTTAAACCGGCCAGGATAACCCTGCGCAAGGGCAGCGGCAGGGAAACCCACTTAATGGTGGAACTGACCGAAGGCAAGAACCGCGAGATCCGCCGCCTCTTCGCCGCGGTCGGCCACGAGGTAACCGCCCTCAAGCGCGTCTCTTTCGGGAATTTACTGCTCGGCGACCTGCAGCAGGGAGAGTTCCGCCGCCTCAGCCGCATGGAATTGCCGGCGGCCTGGACGGCCGCCGAGTAGCGTTTCAGGAACTGCCGTCATCTCCGCCCGCGCTCACTTTCTGGCGGTCCGCGGAAAAAGAAGCTGCCCGTTCGAACCCGTGCAGTTCGGTTATCTCTTCATAAACCATCTCGGATACCCGCCGGATGATATCCCCCCGCGAACGCATCCAGCTGGAATAGCGCCGCGTGGACCGGGCCTTGTCTATCACACCCACGATGATGTAGGGAAAACTCCTGCCGTCTGGCCGCCGGGCCACCAGGACGCCCATGTTGCCGCAAAGGCGGCTGGTGGTGCCCGTCTTATCATAGACCTCCGTCCCGGCGGGCACTCCGGGCACGGAGGTGTATAAACGGTCAGGGTTGGGCAGGCCCATAAGGCGCTTTATCTCCGCGGAGGCGGGCAGTTCGTCCCTCCAGAGCGCGTACAGGAAGCGGCTGTAGTCGTGCGCGGAGGCCCGGTTGCGGAAAGTGCGCCCGTTGGCGGGGATATACTCCACTATGCGCGTATCCTCCAGTATCCCCCCGTAATGTTTTTTGAGCAGGCGGTGGACAGCGGAGGGGCCCCCGAGCTGCCGCATGAACCAGCTGGCGGAAATATTTCCGGAATTCCGGATCATGTCTTCCATGCGGCGCTGTTCCGGCGGACCATAGCGCCTGCGGCCGGCCATGGCCTCGTGCAGCCAGGCCAGGGCGATAAACGGCTTTATAAGGCTGGCCGCGTCCAGCGGAATGTCCTCGTTGATGCTTACCAGTTTTTCCCCGGACGCGAAGTCATACACCACCCAGGCCGTACGCTCATCATGCTTAAGGCTTCCCTGTTTGCGCAGCTCCTTTATATAGTCCTCTATGCGCTTCTCCATTGCCGCCTCTGAACCCGCGGCGGCAGGCAGGGCGGCGGAGACGGCATGCGGGGCCGCGGGCCCAGGCGGCGCCCAGTCGGAGGCTGCTATGGGAACGGCCGGCTCCAACCCTTTGGCGGCGAGTATGCGGGAATGGCGGGAGGCGACGGTTTTGGCCGACTCCAGCCCGCCTTTGCGCGGGTAAACCAGGCCGTAATTGTCCTGCCCTTTTACCACGCGCAGGCGGCGGGCCAGGTCAGGCCCCAGCAAACCAGCCACTTTTTCCTTGTAAGCCTCTACCCCGGCCAGGTCAGGGTGCCAGAGGTAAGAAATATGGTAGTCGGCCGCCGCCGCCGGCAGGCAGGCGCAGAAGAGCAAAAGGATGGCGGCGTTTCCGATCATTGAGACAAATAAAAATCCCCGCACCCCTCCGGGGCGCGGGGATAAGCATGTTGTTAAAACACGGGGCAACGATGCGTCATTACCCCTATATTCTAACAGAGGAGGCTTTTATGTCAAGGGATAATCTCTATTTTACCGCGAAGCCCCTGGCCTCGAGGGCGGACTTTACCTTGCCGATGTCTATGCCCAGGTGGCCGCAGCCGGCGCGCACGGTCATCTGCTTGCCGTGGGTCTCGCGCATAACCGGGTTCTTCACGCCCATGAAGCCAAGCTCGAAGAGGATGTCTATCAACTCCGGGTATTGAGCGGTCAGGTCGTAGAGGGTTCCGTCCAGGTCTATAATTTTTTCAGCCATATCAAGCCAGCCTCTTCTGCCCGGTAATCTTCTGTATGTCGGTGATATCCTGCGTCACTTCCAGCGCCCCCAGGTATTTGCGGCCCTCGCCGCGCAGGGCGAAGTAGCGGATGTGGATGACGCGGCCCTTCATGTTTATCCAGAACTCTTCCGAGTCCTTGCTGCCGTCCTTGAAGGCGTTGACTATCTTCTCCACCGCGGCCAGGCTCGCCGGCGGGTGGCAGTTCTGCACCTTGCGCCCGATGATGGAGCGCGCGCGCAGGAAGACCCGGTCCTTGCCCTCCGAGAAATACCGCACGGTGTCGTCGGCGTCCACGAAGGTCAGGTCCACCGGCAGGGCGTTGAACAGCGCCGCCAGCTGCTCCAGCGCCAGGCTGCCGCTGGGCAGGTTCACTACGCCGCCGGCCACGCCCGTATTGGCGGCTATGTCGAGCGCCTCGGCCATGGCCTCGGGCGGGTCTATGAAGATATAGCCCGCCTGGGCGCTCTCGCGGAAGATCTCGGCCCAATCGGCGGGCTTGAGTTTCTCCAGGGCTGTCGGGAAGAGTATGCTCTCCTCCTTGAAGATCATGCCGTCGAGCTCTTCGAGCAGCGCGGCCGCGGCGGCCGGGAATTCCCCGGGGCCGGCGGCTGCGGCCGCCTTGAAGAGCCCCCTGACCTCGTCGTGCTTGCCCCACATCACCTTGGACGGCCCGTAGAAGCCGGCCTTTTCGAGGTAAGGGAAGAGCACCTGCTCTTTGCGCTCGTAATGTTTAATGACGGCCCGCAGCTCTTCCAGGATATTCTTCACCCAGTCGGCGCCTTTGCCGTCCTTCAGGGCCGGCAGCAGGGCCTTGGCGGAATCGACGCGGCGCTTGATCTCGGCGTTCTCGGCCTTGAACAGCGCCACGGGATGGTTCGGGTCCTCCGGGTCGGCCATGCTCTTCTCGAGCGACTTCTCGAAGAGCAGCGCGTGCACGTTGCAGAACTTCTTTATCTCCTCGGCCGGCACGCCGTCCTCGAGCAGCGACTGCTCCAGCTCGAAGATCTCCTTGGATGTAACGGGGCCGATCTCCGCTTCGAACTTCTTCTTGGCCTCCTCGAGCGGCAGACCGGCGTGCAGTTCCCCCAATATGCCTTTTAATATCCTCTTCCTGTCCGGCGTTCCGCCCATATGCCCTCCTAGGCCTTTATCATTATCAGCGCCATCTTGAACTTCTTAACGGCGTTGAGCGCATGCGGGATGTTGGCCGGCATGATGATGAACTCCCCCGCTTTCACCTTGACCGGCTTGCGATTTATCAGTATTTCCGCCTCGCCGTCGAGGATCTCCACCATCGCGTCGAAAGGCGCGGTGTGCTCGGAGAGCCCCTGGCCCTTGTCGAACGAGAAGATGGTGACGGTGCCCACCGGCTTCTGTATGATGGTGCGGCTCACCACCGCGCCCTTGTCGTAGCCCACCAGGTCCTTGGCCTTCAGCGCGCGGCCCCGCAGGTCCTCTTTCTTTTCCTTGTTGTCTTTCATGTTATCCTCCGTGTCTCAATGTTTATGCGCGGCGGGCTTTTCCTCCGCCGCCGCGTGCTGTCCGCCGCCGTGCACCGCGTTCTTTACGCCTTCGACGTAATGCATGAAGGTCACATAGGCCGCCACATACTCGCGGCCTTTCTCCACGCTGGCGCCGGCGGTCTTCTTCAGTTCCATGACCTTTTCGAATTTTTCATGTATGGAGTGCGCCGCGTGCGAGGCTATCATCTCCGCGACTTCTTTTATGTCTCCCTTCTCAACCGAGATATCCAGCTTCTTCACTATCTCTTCGGCCGAGCCGGCGGGCTTAAGCCCGGTATATGGAGCGCCCTCGCCCGCCCGGTGCACGCGCACCAGCGTTTCGAAGAACCAGGTGTCGGCCAGCTCGGCCGCCTTGGGCCCCAGCTTGCGCACCTCCCGCGTCTTCAGGAAGGCCTCCCGTATCGCAGTTTCGTCGGCGGGCTGCACCCAGGCCAGCACCCCGTCCGGACGGCCGCTCTCCAGGGCCGCCCGCGCGGCAACCACTACCGGGCCGTCCAGCGAGTCGCAATGCGCCGCCGCTCCGGAAACCGCGAATACCGTCACTACCACCCACAGTATCATCTTTTTCATCTTTCCTCCTAATCCAGCGTCTGCTTGAATCTGTTGCGCGCGAGCCCCGCGGCCAGGACCGCCATCAGCCCCAGCGCCCCCAGGTTAGTCCAAAAAACGTAATTATCCCCGCCCTTCAGCATCACGCTGCGCAGGAGCCGCATGAAGTACATCAGGGGGTCCAGGTAGGCGGCGGCTATTATAGCGGGCGGCATGTTCTCGACAGGGTACATTATGCCGCTCATAAGGATGGCGGGGAACAGGAACATGAAGCCGCCCAGCATGGCCTGCTGCTGGTTGCGGGCGATGGTGGAGATGGAGGTGCCGATACTGACAGTGGTAATGACGAAGACCAGCGCGCCCAGCCCCAACTGCCACAGCGGGCCGCGCACGGGCACCCCGAAGATAAAATAGGCCGCCAGCAGGGTCAGGCCCGTTACTACCAGCCCCAGCAGCACGAAAGGGATGGTCTTGCCCAGCAGGATCTCCGTATCCGAAAGCGGGGCGGAGACTATGGTCTCAAAAGTGCCCATCTCCCGCTCGCGCGTCAGCGACATGGCCGTCAGAATTATCGTTATCAGGCAGACCACCATGCCCATCACGCCCGGCACCAGGAACAGCGAGGATTCCATGGCCGGGTTATACAGCACGCGCACGTCCAGCTTGAGCAGCGCCGGCGGCGCTCCCCCGCCGTGTTCCTTAGCCGAGCGGGCCGCGATGATATTTTTGACGTAGGATTCCACCGCCCTGGCCTTGGTAGCGTTTGAGGCGTCCACCAGCAACTGCGCGCGCCCGGCCCCGCGGGCGGCGGCGCGGGAGAGCCCTTCGGCCGGCGCTATAAGTACGGCATCGGCCCGCCCGGAGGCGATCAGCTCAAAAGGGTCCTCGCCGGCGGCAAAGTCCACTGGCCTGAACCAGCCGGAAGAATAAAAATCCCCCTCCAGCCGCTGGGTGACGCTGTCGGAGGGCGAACGGAAAACGGCCAGCTTTATATTCTTTATCTCGGTGGAGAGGGCCAGGCCGAAGATCGTCAACTGGATGATGGGCGCTCCGAACAGCAGCGCGCGCATGCGCACGTCGCGCAACGCCTGCACCAGCTCCTTTTTTATGAACGCCCTCAGCGTAAGGTTCATAGCGTCACGGCTCCAGGTCCGTCTTGAATTTCTTCATGGCCAACACCAGCAGCGCCGCGCTCAAGGCCGCCAGCGCCAGCAGGGGCACGGCGAGTTCCTGCATGGTCGCGCCCTTGAGGAAGATCCCGCGCGCGGCCTCCATGAACCAGCGGGGCGGCAGCAGCATCGTAAAGTAATGGAAGAAAGGGGGCATGCTCTCTATAGGGAAGATGAACCCCGAGAGCAGCAGCGAGGGCAGCAGGCCGCTTATGATGGAGAACTGCATGGCGATCTGCTGCTGCCGCGTGGCCACGGAAATAAAAAGCCCCTGCGACAGCGCGGCTACGACGTAGAGCAGGCAGGCCAGGAGGAAAAGCAGGTGGCTGCCGGCGAAAGGCACGCCGAACACGAAGCGGGCGCTCAGGTAGACGAAGAAGACCCCGGCCAGCACCAGCAGGGCGTAGGGCGCAAGTTTCCCGGCTATGATCTCCAGGGGCCGCACGGGCGTGGCGAGCAGCAGTTCCATGGAGCCGTTCTCCCACTCCCGCGCCACGGTCAGCGCCGTCATCAGTATGGCCAGCAGCCCTATGATTATGGCGGCGAGGCCGGGAATGGTGAACCAGCGGCTGTTGAGCTCGGGATTATACAGGAAACGCGTCTCAAGGGAGAAGGCTTCGGCGGGGGCGGTGCCGCCCAGCTTCAGCGCAGCCGCCCGCTGTATGCCCGGCAGGTAGCCCATCACGGCGGCGGCCTTGGAATTGTCGCTGCCGTCCATCACGAACTGCGCCGTAACCGGGGCGCCGCCCATTACCGTCCGCGAGAAGCCCGGTTCTATAAAGAGCGCGGCAGCCGCCCGCCCGGAATCCAGCATACCTACCGCCCCCGAGCCCGCCTCTACCGGGACGAAATAGCCCGACGAGGTAAAGATCTCCTTGAGGCGCCGCGCGGCCGGGCCCTGGTCCATATCAGAGACCGCCAGCTTTATGTCGCGCACCTCGAAATCTATGGCGTAGCCGAAGAAAGTGACCAGCATCACCGGCAGGCCGAGCGCCAGCGCCAGCGTAAAGGGGTCGCGCAGGATGTGCATCACTTCCTTGCGCGCCACGGAATAAGCCCGGTGCAGGTCGAATCTTTTCATCGCTCCACCCCCTCTACCAGGCGGATGAAGACGTCTTCCAGCGACGGTTTTATAAGGGCCCGCGCCGCCGTGGCGGGCAGGCCGGCCAGCGCGGAGTCCATGGCGGCTTTATCGCTGAAAGCGGCGTGCCAGCGCATGCCGTGCGGGGAGAGTTCCAGCAGGCCGGGCGCCTTTTCGAGCCCTTTCAGGAAATCCGCGGGCGCGGGGCCGTTGAAATCCAGCTCGGCCATGGGGCCGGGGAAGGCCGAGGCCTTCAGCTCTGCCGGCGAGCCCAGCGCTATAAGGCGGCCGGTGCGCATCAGCGCTATGCGGCCGCATTGCTCGGCCTCGTCCATGTAATGGGTGGTCACGATCACTGTCTTGCCGAGCCCCGTTACCTTGCGTATCAGCGCCCAGAAGCGGGCGCGGGAAGCGGGCGCCACCCCGGAAGTGGGCTCGTCTAGGAAGATGATCTCCGGGTCGTGCAGCATGGCCGTAGCCAGCGCCAGTTCCTGCTTGACCCCGCCCGGCAGCGAGGCCACCATGGTCGAAAGGGGCCGGTCGAAACCGATAAGTTCGAAGAGTTCGCGCCGCCGCCCGGCGGCGAAAGTCGGGTCCAGCTTGCGCAGGCCCGCGGCGAAGTCCAGGTTCTCTCCCACCGTCAGGTCGTTATAGAGCGTGAACTTTTGCGACATGTAGCCGACTATTTTCTTTATGCCTTTGCCGCCGTCGGCGAAGTCCAGGCCGCCCACCAGCGCGGAACCGGAAGAAGGTATCAGCAGGCCGCAAAGCATCCTGATGGTGGTAGTCTTGCCCGCGCCGTTGGCCCCGAGGAAACCGAAGACCTCCCCCCTTTCCACGGTGAAGGAGACATCGTCCACGGCGGTAAAGTCCCCGAAATGTATGGAGAGGCCTTTAACCTGCAGGGCGGGGCCGGGCCTCATTTCTCCACCTTGCCCTGCTTAATGAATATTTCTTCGAAACTGGCCGCCCCCGCCTCTTTAAGCACGGCGCGCGGCTCGCCCGAGGCCAGCAGCGTCCCGGCGTCGAGCAGGTGCACCTTGGCGCAGCGCTCGGCCTCGTCCATGTAGGCCGTGGAGACTATCACCAGGATCCTGTCGGCGGCCAGGGCGTAGAGCAGTTCCCAGAATTCGCGGCGGCTGATGGGGTCCACCCCGTTGGTGGGCTCGTCGAGCAGCAGCACGGACGGAGACTGCAGCAGGGCGCACATGAGGCCCAGCTTCTTGTACATGCCGCCGGACAGCTGGCCGGCGCGGCGCCCCAGGAACTTGTCCAGCCTGGTGATCCCCAGCAGTTCCTCCGAGCGGCGGGCGTAAGTGGCGGCGTCCAGCCTGTAAAGTTCCCTGAAGAACTCCAGGTGCTCGCCGACGGAGAGGTCGGGGTAGAGGCTGGCCTGCTGCGGCATGTAAGCCAGGCTCGGCCGCAGGGCGGAGAACACGGCGGGTTTGCCGTCCTTAAAATAGGCGATGCCGCCGGCGGAAGGCTTCAGCAGCCCGGCCAGCAGGCGCATGGTGGTGGTTTTGCCCGCTCCGTTGGAGCCTATAAGGCCGTGCAGCAGCCCTTCTGAAAGATCAAAAGAAACGCCCTTCAGCGCCTTTACGGCGCCGAAATTTTTCTTAAGACCTTCCGTGCGTATAGAATACATTTAAGAACTTCTATCCGAACCCTATCTGCCCGCCTTACCCCCCCTGCTCAATCAGGCAGTTTAACTTCTATGGTCATGCCCGGCTTCAGCATTTCGCCAGGGTTGGGGAAGACGACCTTCACGGCGAAGACCAGCCGCGTGCGCTCCTTGCGTGTCTGCACGTTCTTGGGCGTGAACTCGGCCTCCGAATAGATCACGGCCACGCGGCCCGGGAACTCCTTGTCCCCGGCCTCGGGCAGGTACCCCGCCAGCTCCATGCCCGGGCTGAGCCTGGCCAGCAGGTCGTGCGGAACATAAATGTAAGCCCAGACCTCGGAGAGGTCGGCCACGGTCGCGAGCTTGGTGCCGGGGCCCACCAGTTCTCCTTTCTCTTTATAGGCGTAGAGCAGGCGGCCGTCCGACGGGGACTTCACGCTGCACCAGTCCACCTTCAGCGCTGAATCGTCGCGGCGGTACTTGAGCCGGTCATAATTCTCCCGCGAAACCGACCCGCCCTTGAAGAGTTCCTCGGCCCTCTTGAAGTCGGCTTCGGCTATGCCGGCGGCCAGTTTAAGGTCGGCGCAGTCGAGGGCGGCTATCACCTGCCCCCTCTTGACCGCCTCGCCCTCTTTGGCGCCGTAGCGCTCTATCACCCCGGAGATACGGGCCGAAAGGTCCGTCTCCGTGGCCTCTATGGTGCCGGCGTAGCGGAAGTCGCCGTCCTTCCTGAAGAAGAACACGGCCGCCCCGGCGGCGACGAGGATGACCAAGGGGATAATTTTCTTTTTCATACTATTTCACGCTCCCGGTAAGGCTGTCCAGCAGTGCAAGCTTCAGCAGTATCTCGGCGTTGGCCGCGGCCGCGGTCGTTTTGGCCTGCAGCTCTTTGAGGTTGGCGCTCTCCACCTCCAGCCAGGTGGCCCCGCCGGCCTTGTAGGCTTCGTAAGAGAGCCTGGCGGCTTCTCCGGCGTCGTCCACCGCGTCTATGTTGATGGCCTGCTCGGCCATCAGCGCCCCGTAGGCGGCCAGCGCCTTCCTGAAATCTTTCTCGGCCGCCAGGGCGGCCTCGTCGCGGAGTTCGGAAGCCGCGGCGGCGCGCAGCTCGCTCTCGCGCCGCTTCTCCGAGGAGCGGCCGCTCTCGAAGAGGGGCAGGGAAAGGGAGAGGGACGCCGAGTTCTGGAGGAAAGAGTAAAGGTTCGGGCCGTTGGGATAATCGATAGAGGAGCGCGCCCCCAGCGTAAGGCGGGGCAGTTTTTCCGCCTTGTAGCCGCCGGCCAGCGCGCCGTAAGCCCGCGCCGAATTATCGAGGGCCGTCACGGAAGGCAGCGCCTTATCCAGGCTGCCCCCGGCGGCGTCCAGCAGGCGCCCCAGGATCTCGGTGTAAGGTTCGGCCTTTATGAACAATTCCGCCTCCGGGCCGTCGCCCAGGTCGCGCCCGGCCAGGCGGGCGTCCAGGGGCAGGTCAGCGCCCGGCGGAACCTTCGTCCCGGTAATAAAAGCGAACTCCCGCAGGGCTCCAGCCAGTTCGGCCCGGGCCCGCACCAGGTCCCTGCGCAGGGACAGGGTCTCCTGCCGGGCGCGGATCTCGTCGAGGCGGCTGCGGGAGCCGGCCTTGGCCGCCAGCGAGATGTCCTTGAGCCGCGACTGGGAAAGTTGGAGATTCTCTCCGATGAGGTAAACCTTTTCCAGCCCCAGCTGCAGCTGGAAATAGGCGCTGCGGCCTTTCAGCAGGGCCTGCCGCCGGGCGGCCTCGGCCTCGGCGCGGCGCGCGGCCGCGGCGCTGCGGGCCGCGTCGCGGCCGTAGCGCAGCGCGCCGCCGTCGTAAAAGGTCCAGTAGGCGGACGGGCCCAGGGTGTAAGTCCAGTTGTCTCCCAGCGGCCTGGCCCCGCCCAGCGCGGCGGGCATGCTGATCTCCGGCACCTCCGAAGCGTAGCGCAGGCTGCCTTCCAGGGCCAGCCGCGCTGGGCGGG